>Ga0126335_1000048_pt1 | contig 52977 bp, 42 predicted proteins | sample OlaspJWI45metaG_FD_108409 | JGI IMG/M metagenome (GOLD analysis project Ga0126335, IMG submission 108409) | Marine gutless worms symbiont microbial communities from Oahu, Hawaii - Olavius sp. 1 OAHU.JWI-45 metaG | ecosystem: Host-associated > Annelida > Digestive system > Unclassified | place... | reverse complement strand
GCCAAGCGCCGGCGCTTGGCGGGCATCCCGGCGGTGAGGCGCCGCATGCTGAAAACCGACGGGCTCTACGATTGGAATAAACTGCATCCGCTTCGATCCGATCTTGTCCCGCAGGAATCGGTAGACCTTCATAGGGTGCCGGGCCGTGGTTCGATTGACGCAGGTCAGGGTGGCGAAATTGACCTTGTGTTTCTTAAGCAGTCTGGCGGCCCGGTATACGCGATCAAAACTGCCATGGCCGGCTTTGTCTGTGCGGTAGCGGTCGTGCAGCTGCCTGGGCCCGTCGATGGAAAGACCGACAAGAAAGTTCTCCTGCTGCAGAAACTCACACCACTTGTCGTCAAGGAGCGTTCCGTTGGTCTGCAGATCGTTTTCGCAGCGGACATGGGGCGGGCAGTACTTTTTCTCCAGCGCGACCACCTTGCGGAAAAAATCGATGCCCAGCAAGGTGGGCTCTCCGCCCTGCCAGGAAAAGACGACCTCCTTGCAGTTTTGTGCTTCAAAATACTGGCGGATGAAGGTTTCGAGGACTTCGTCGGAGATCTGCCAGCTCTCGGGTTTTCCCAGCAGGTGCTGCTTGGACAGATAGTAGCAGTACGTGCAGTCGAGGTTGCACAGTGCGCCGGTGGGCTTGACCATTACATGCATTCGCCGCACAGGCTTGCCCCGATACAAAGTGCGGCGCACTGCCGTCATCTGCCCGATAGTTGTATCGCCGTTGTTCATTTATTTGATCCTTTTACTCATTTATGTCTCCATTGTTTCTTTTCCTATTTTATTGTTTCACCCTCTGCATGGGTTTGTGCTCCATGGATCATGGCAATTTTTCCTTTAATTGGCCATCGATTGCCGTGAGGGCGTATACCAAATGGGCGAAGTATAAGCCCGCTCCTGGTGACTGAGCGGCACCTGCTGGGGCATTTTTACACCGTAGAAGTGCGCATCATACGCTTGCCAGGTCGGCGTGGGGATTTCGAGCACACGTGCGTAGTAAACGGCACGGTGTTTGGGATTGAAATTATGATCGGTCCAGACCGCACGCAGCTCAGCATCGCCGATATTGTTCAGATAGGTGGCGTTTTTTTCGTCAACGGTATTTCCTACAGGTTGCCTGCAGCGGCCATCGGCGACCGCAACGTCGTAGAGCCGCTCGTGGCGCTGGCCGTTTTCGTCCACCCACCCCTTGACGATCTGGATGCGATCCAGGTTGCCCGACCAGGGATCTTTCAGGGCGCCGACCATAAACACTGGTGCTTTTTTGCCGGCTGTCCGTTTGGGCAGGTCGCCGCCCATGGGCACTCCCCTGCGGTAGCCGATGGAAACGGCATCGGGTTTGTAGACATCATCTTTGCCGTAGTCCCAGCCACCGAAGAAACGCACGGTGATGCGGGTGCCGGTGGTGGCGTAGACTTCCTTTTTCTGCATGGCCTCGAACAGCGCCTCGCGGGTGTTTTCGCGCGCCCATACGCCGGCCAGCCCGGAGGAAACTTCCTCCCAGGCAAACGTAGAAAGGCTGTCATCGCCTGAAAACGCCTTAATCACGTAATGTTCGTAGCGATCTGCCGCCGGTTCGGTGCCGGCAAACTTGCCCCAGTAGTTTTCTTCCCGCGTGGCGGCCAGACCGGTATGAGAATCCGTGGCCCCGATCATGCCGAACTTGAACGGATTGGCGCCGATCTTCTGCTCAACGCCCAGGCCAATCTGGAGTGCCGTGCGGGCGTATTCGTATTGCAGCATATCCTTTTTCTTCGGCTTTACCCCTGCGATGTCGCCCTTGTCCCATGTACCGTAGTCAGCCCACTCGTCTGTAGGAGACAGATAGGGATGGGCCTCGCCATCGCCTTTGATCTGTGTGATTTCCACAATGGGCTCAAAGCGCATGCGTGTTTCGGCATATTGCCTGTCAATCGGGCTTCCGTTTAGCCGCTCGACAGCGAACATCAGACCGTTGCTCAGGTTGCCGTTGTGGGGGATGGCCAGCACACTGCCGCCGGTCTTCTCTTCGTATTGAGCCATGTATCTCCAGAGGTCTTCCGGATCCTGCGAATCGAAGGCGGAATAAGGCAGTACCTGGCTTGCTTTTCTGGCGTTATCCTTAAAGATCACTACCCGGTGAAGATTGCTCGGCGCTTCCTTGGTGTTGAGAGAAGTCCACTCGAAGCCGATCAGCGCGGTGAAACGGCCGGGGTCGTTGTGCTGTTCAGCGGCCTCTATCTGACGATCCCATACCGTGCGCTGCATTTTCCTGCTCTTGATGCGATCCCCTTTAAAGATGGAACTTCCCCACTCGCGGAAAGCTTCATACCCTTCGCCTGCTTTGACCATGTCGTGCCATTTTTTGCCGTATTCGGTCTTTAGCAAGTCCGGATTCGATTCGGCGATCATCGGGGCGAGACCCAGGTTTTCGGCATGATCGGAGATGACCAGAAAATCCAGGGGTCGAATGAGCCGGGCCCGTTGGCCGGTGCTGGACACCACCTCTTCGCCCTTGGCGAACCGATAGGCCTCATCCGGGCCCAGTTTGTTGCCGATCATACCCGAATCGGAGGAATAGCCCGTGTGCAGATGGGTATCCCCCCAGTAGAGCCCTTCGGCGAAATTCTTGTCCACGGCCGTTCGTTCAACGTATGGGGAATAGATCTTTTTGGTTTGCGGCACATCCTTCTGGTCGGGATTGAGTGCGGTCTGGGCATAGGCCGAACTATAACAGAGCGCAGCCATCAATACCCCCATTGCTGCCCGGCGGATAACATTGGTATTCATTCTCATTGCCCCTTTCGCGTATTGGTGAATTATGAAGACCCACTTTAGTCCGGCGTGTACCATATCGGACTGGTATAGGCCCGCTCCTGGGTCGTCATGGGTACCTCCTTTGACACGGTGACGTTGAAGCGCTTGGCATCGTAGGCGGTCCAGCGCGGCGTCGGTATTTCGATCACGCGGGCGTAGTAAAACGCTTTGACCGAAGAATCGAATTCCGGGTCCCGCCACGTGGCAATCAATTCAGGATCGCCGATGGTGTTGGTCCAGGTGGCGTTTTCGACATCCACAGTGTTGCCAACCGGTGGAAGCTTGCCGTATCTGCTCAGCACCCGTCGCTCGGCGTCACCCCAGGCCACGTTGTAAACCTTTTCGTGGGTTGCACCTTTGTTGTCGAGCCACCCCTTGACGATCTGGACCCGGTCTAAATTGGCGCCGTAAGGGTCTTTCAGCGCGGCCACCAGGAAGGTGGGCGATTTTCCATCCGGCCCCTCGGTGAGATCGCTTCCCATTGGCACGCCCTTGGCGTAGCCCACTGCAGCAGGCAGGCGGCTGTTGGCGTCCGCTTCAACAAAATCCCAACCGCCCCAAAAGCGTACCAGCATGCGTGGGCCGGTGGTGGCGTATACCTCCTTGCGCTTCATGGCGTCGAACAGGGCCTTGCGAGTGTTGGCGGTGGCCCAGACGCCGGCATAGCCCGAGGAGGCCATGGCATAACCTTCGTACTGGCGGCCGGCAAACTTGGCCATGGGATGATTCCAGCGGTCGGCAGACGGCTCGGTGCCGGCATGCTTGCCGATGTAGTTGTCTTCCTCGACCGCGGCAAGGGCCGTATGCGTGTCGCTTGAGCCGACCAGGCCGAATTTGTAAGGATTGGTGCCGAGTGCCGTTCTCAGCTTGAGCCCGTTTTTGAGCGCTTCGCGGGCGTATTCGTATTGCAGCATGCTGTCTTTTTTCGGTACCGTGAGGTTAAGGTTGCCGAGCGCCAGGGTTTCGTAGTCGGCAAATTCGTCATCCGACGAAAGCAGCGGATGGGTTTCGCCATCACCCTTGATCTGGGTCACCTCGTAGAGCGGCTCCCAGCGGGCGCGTTCTTTTGCGTAGCCCTTGGTCAGCGCTTTGCCGGTGGCCGGATTTCTCTCCACCGGGAACATGATCCCGTTGGACATATTGCCGTTGTGGGCCAGGGCCAGAAGCTGGCCGCCGGTGGTCTCCTCGTAGCGGCGCATCCATCTCCAGAGGTCTTCCGGGTTGAAGCTCTCGGCGGTGGTGTAGGGCACCATCCGGCGGGCACGCTCGCCGCCGTCGCGGTAAAGGACGTTGCGATGCAGGTTGTTGCCGTTCTCGGTCGAGGTCCACTCATAGCCGATGATGGCCGTGAACCGACCCGGCTCGTTGAAGCGCTCGGCGATTTCGATGTAGTCGTCCCAGACCGTCTGCTGAAATGTCTTGTCAAGGATAACTGCGGGAACCTTGCCCTGCGAAAAAGCGTTGATGACCTCCATCGTAGCTTCAAAGGCGGTTTCGCCGCCCTTCCGAAAGGCCTCGTGCCACTTGCGGACCTGTGGGTCCTTGAGCAGATTCGGGTTGCCGACGATGACTTCCTTCATCGCGCCCATGCCGTCGGAGTGGTCCGCCACCACCAGCCAGTCAAGCGGGCGGGAGAGTTTGAAGGGCATGCCGTTGCTGGTGGTGACCTCTTCGCCCCGGGCAAAGCGGTATGCCTCCTCCGGGCCGATCGTCACCCCGAAGCCCCTTGCATCCAACGAGTTGTCGGTGTGCACATGAGTGTCGCCCCAAAAGACCCGGGTGGGGAAATTGCGGCCAGCGTAGGGCGAGTAGCTGGGCATTTTCGCCATGCCGGCGGCGTCCTCCTCGGTCGGTGTCATTCCGACCGGGTCCTCATCCTGCGCAAGGACTGCCGGTATGAGCGATAGCGAACACATGAAAACCAGTGCGGCTATGACGCATTGAAATCTCATTTTTTTCCTCCTGGTTATACAGTTGCCGTTTTCGGAAATATTCCGAAATCATTGTTCGCATTTCATGAAAGACCGAATCGCAAACCCTGGCTGCTCATATCCACATTGGCGCAGTTGCATGTCAGCGCGATCAGGGTCCAACGGGAATCGTGTAGGTCACGTTGAACCGGAATGAGTTCTCAACCGCCGAGCCCGACCAGTCTTCGTAAATGAGGCTGGTCTGATACTCACCGTAAATGTTCCAGCTCGACTTTTGGCCGACGATGACCTTGCCGAGGCGAACACCAATTGGTAGGTAGAACTCGTTCTTGTCCCAGTCATAACGGGCGACCATGTCGCCGTTGCCGACGTACCAGCCTTTTCCCAGGCGATAGTTGAGAAACGGTGCGATGCCGAGGGGGTTCGTGTTGCTGTTGCTCGGCTGCACAATCCGCGGATCGACGGCCTGCCACGTCTGGGTGAGCAGGAGCCCATAGAACCAGTTTCCCGTGGTATTGACCGCTGCGGCGGCAAAGCCGTAGCCCCACTCGTCACGCGCCACCTCTTTGTCTCCGGGTAAGGTGACCAGGGGACCGATACCGGCCCGCCCGCGGCCCCAGTCCCAGCTTTTAGGAATGATCAGTCCGAACAGTTCGGTGTTGCCGAATCCGTCCTGGCCCTGGGGATTTTCATAGTGGCGGATGGTGAGCCGCGGCAGGATGGTGAAGTTCTTGAATGGCAGCGGTGCGACAATCCGCAGCTGCCAGTAGTTGTCGAAGCCCTGAGGGCGCACCTGGCCGTTGTCCAGGATGTCGTCGTGGTAGTCCGGCATGATCTGGTAGGCTACCTGAAAGGACCACTGGGTCGCTGTGCTGTCGATGGCCATGCTCTCGCGGTCCTGTCCGCCGGCGCGTTTGTCCGCCGGCAGCGCCTCTTTGGTCTCCTCCGACTCGGTCATCTGGGCCTCCCCGGTTTTCTCAGCAATGCCAAATCCGGAGTAGGTGATACACAACACCAATGTTAACAAGAGGACTTTGGCAACATTTAGGTATTCACATCGACCCCTCGCTGGTGACAGTGTTTTTAACCTAAAAATCATTTTGGCCTCCTCTTTTTTGATAATATCTGTGAAAGTTGTTTAGTGTTTCAAATTGTTTAACTTTATTGAATCTTTGTACCAAGCCGCGGCACGCTCTTATCACGGGAAAAATAAACGTACTATAAAATTAATGGACCAATCGGGTGCGCCAACCGGTTTTTCGATATTGTTGTAGGCTTCGAGCCTTGCCATGAGCGGCTGATCGCCAATTGTTAAGAATTTGGCAATGCCACCCCCCAAAGGCACGGTCCAACGATTTTCGGAGTTGGCCTCCCAGTTTGCAACAATGACCATATCCGTTACCAGGGCCCATTTGTTTCGAAGGCCGTACATGATGAGAGGTTGAATGACAAGTTGGTCTACATCAGGACGATCTGAGTTGCCGGCAAAAGACCAGAGTTGCCTGCCTTGTATTACGAAGACCCATGGTTTTTGCATGTGAAAGTAAGCCGCAGCCGGCCCTGCACTCCATTTGCCGGAGCCCAATTGGTCATCGCTGGCGGTCGGAAAGCTTATGGATGGGCCGATCCCCCAATCTATTGTCTCCAGTTTGGAAGGAGATATATAGGCCGTGTAATTGATGTCTCCCAGACCGAACGCGCCGTCCCCCGGCACACCCGCGGGAATTTCCGGGCTTCCAGCTCTAAAGCCTGGAACATCGATAAAAGGGATAACTGGACGGTTGACCACGTCCCATCCGCCTATCGTCATAGGAATGATCGGGATGATGTTCAGAAAATAACCGCTCCCGTTTGGCGCCCCAAAATCAAATGTGTTTTTAAAGGCCACGCTGTGCAGATTGGCCGCCGGATTTGGCGCTTTGATGCTGAAGGCCTCCGCTGGAGTCGGTCGGGTTCCCTCATCTTGTCCGAGAGTCGATTCTGCCACGCTCATCAGAAACATTGAGAGCAGAATAATCCCCCAGCAACGATTTACCTTCTTGTTTATATGAAACACTGCTTTTGCTCCCAAGGCGAATTTAAGTCGACCTTCCGTAGGGTGGCGCCGTCTCCAGGAATCGGGTATGGGGTATCGGGGGTGGTAATCGCACCGGGGCTGTCGATAAGCGGTACGATCAGGCGGCTGAACAGGTTCCAGTCGCCGACGGTGACCGGATACGCCGGCCGGATATTACAAAAAAAATCCTCCCCGTTGGAGGCGCCGTAATCGAAGGTGAACTTGAACGGTAAGCTGATAAGTGAGCTGATGGGATTATGCACCCTGGCGTGCAGGTCACCCCCTTTTGCCTGAACCAAGGCGCTTGACACCGAAACGATCAGAACCGGAATGTACAAAAATGCCGCCAAACACCGCGGGATTTTGGAGATGAGTAACATGGACACACCACCTTGTCTGATTAATTTCTGTTGCAGCAGTATTATCGTTGTTAACGCCTCATGGATTCCTTCCTCAATCTAATGGATAAGGACGCGATACTCATTTGCCCGCGTTTCAGCCTCTGGTTCATTGGACCTGATCCAGTATTGTAATGCATTAAGGCAGGCACTGCGGTCTTCACACAGGGACAGGAATTCGGGACGCTCTTTCAACAGGAGATCTATGCTATGGCGCATGTCTGGAAAACGCTTTCGGATGAGATTGACTTTGTTCTTCACGGTGCATCCAGCCAGTCAGGGTTGCTGGCGTGTAAAGCGCCAGAAGATCGATGGACACAATTGACCTTCGTGACACTTAGTATCAACCAAATTCTCTGTACAGGTACGTTACGGTAACGTACAGGTAACGAATGCGTTGTATCAGTAAGTCGATTTGCAAATTGAAAAGATGTAGGGTATCTGACAACCCCAGCTGGCTCCATCTGGCACCATACAAGGACCCTTATCGCCGTGGTGAGATCGAAATGGCCTTTGCCGAAGCTTTGAAATTCAATGATTCTGATTTCCCAGGTATCATATTTCCTGTCAAGTGTAATCCAATGCGGCACCCCGATCCGGAGACGTGGCCATCCTTTTATAGATGGAGAGATATCCCCTGCGGACGGGTTTTGGGGGAGACTCCCACGCTGCCAGTCTTTTCTGGAGCTCCGCCTCAGATATCAGCAACTCGAGTTTTTTTCCGGGGATGTCGATATTAATCAGGTCGCCATCCTGCACGACTGCCAGCGGGCCGCCTGCAGCGGCCTCGGGGGCAATATGGGCGATGGCGCAGCCCTTGTTGGTCCCCGAAAACCGGCCATCGGTTAAAAAGGCAATTTTGTCGTGCATGCCCTTTGCGGCCAGTTGCCAAAGGAACCGCTGAAGCAGCAGCATACCCGGATCGCCCTTCGGGCCAACGTAGCGGACGATCACAATCTGTCCGGGCTCGATCGTACCGGCATTCAGGGCACTGCAGGCCGCATCTTCATTGACATAGACTTTGGCCGGACCTTTGTGAACCTGCATGCGCTCCGGTACGGCTGACTTTTTCACCAGGGCGCCGCCCGGGGCGAGGCTGCCCTGCAAGAAAACCAGACCGCCATCCGGTGCAATCGGGTTGTCGATTGCCCGAATGATCGATCCGTCCCCCGGGGGGACATCTTTCAAGTTTTGGGCCAGTGTTTGACCGGTGACCGTAGGCACCTGGGAGGCAAGCAGCGGTTCAAGGGTCTTCATGAGCGAAGGGATTCCACCGGCCTCGTCCAAATGGCCCATGTGATGTTCGGGTGCACCCGATGGTGCGATATCGCAGATTAAAGGAGTTTCTTCACTGAGTCGGGTAAAGGATTCGGGCCGTATATCCAGGTCCAGTTCACACGCGGTGGCCTGCAAATGAAGGACGGCATTGGTTGAGCCGCCCAGTGCCATCAAGACACGCACGGCGTTTTCAAAGGCATCCATGGACAGAATATCGGCGGCCCGTATCCCGTTTTCGAGAAGCTGCATCACCTGTCGGCCGGCATCAAAGGCGATGCGTTCCAGCCTGGAATCGCTGCCCGGCACACAAGCGGTGCCCGGCAGCGATAATCCAAGGGCTTCGACCATCGCGGCCATCGTGTTGGCCGTGCCCATCACCGGGCAGGCGCCGCCCCCCTGGCAGCCGCGCTCCTGGACCTGGCAGAAGGTTGTCGGGTCCATCTGGTTGTCCTTGAAGCGGGCAAAATGTTTGGGCGCCACTTCAAGGGGCTGCAGGGATTCCCCGATGTAGCGGTTCAACTGCATGTAGCCCCCCGTGACAAAGATGGACGGCAGGTTTAAGCGTGCCGCGGCCATGAGATGACCGGGAATGACGTCATCGCAAACCGGCACGAAAACCATGGCATCGAACAGGTTGGTCATGGCGACGGTTTCGATATATCCGGCCACAAGATCCCGGTGGGGCAGGTGATAGTTGTCGTGACCGGCCATGCTGGTGCAGACCGAACTAATCACGAATTCCCTGGGGGCCCCGCCGGCGGACCAGATGCCCGACTTGACCATGGCGGCGACTCTGTCCACGTATTTGGCCGCAGGGTTGATTTCACCCCAGCTGCTCACCACACCGATGTGAGGCCTGCGCAGGGCCTCTTCGCCGTATCCCACACCGCGCATCATCTGATGGCGTTCCATCAAAGCATAGTCTGGAAGCTGGCTGTCTTGCTTGTCGATGCTCATATTGCTCTCCCTTTTAGCGCTGCTTCGATTCGATCGATCAAAAACCGGGCTCCGGAAGATTCCCGGCCGCCGGCCTATTTTTGCTTCTTGAATTTTCCCTCGGCATCCAGACCCCTCAGTTCGTAGTATTCCGATCGCATCGTTTCCAGGTCTTCGGCCGTAATGATCGCACCGCTTTCAAGCGGCTCTTTGAAAAACCGTGGAGGCAGAGACTCGTCTTCAATCGCCATTCCTTGCCTCAAATTGAATTTTCGGACGATATCGGCCACATGGTCTGCTGCTGTTTGTAGACCGGGCTTGCCCAGGGTCATACCGGTGGTGAGCTCGACGATGCGCGCCATTTCATCCCACATGTACAGGTCGCGATAGAAACGGCAGGAGATCAAACAGTCCATCAACGTGAGCCGATCCTCGTAATCCTTGAACAACACCGCCTTGCCTTTGGTTTGCTCCATCGGTATCTGCCCGAACAGCTCGGGCTTGTAAAATGTTGCCCGCATGTGACAGGCGCCTCTCGGGCTGACCGCATACCCCAGGCCGACACCTTTGAGTACGCGCGGATCGTAGCCTGCCGGCTCCAGCCCCTTCACGTGAATGGCGATATCCTCCAGCCCCCACTCCTGGCTGGCCGTTACGATGCCTTCAGCCAGTACCTGGCCGATGCCCTCTCTGGCGGCTATTTTTTCCAACAGGGCCGCCACGGCGGCGGCATCACCGTATGAGAGCTTCTCGTCGATTTTGCCCCGCCGGCTGGCCTCGATGGCAAACGCACACAGGTTTCCGGCCGAAATGGTGTCCATGCCCAGACGGTCGCAGATGTCGTTTAAGTAAGCGATCTCCTCGATGGAGTCGATTTCGCAAAGTCCGCCGAAAGCATAAATGGTTTCATATTCGGGCCCTTCGATGGTGAGCCCGGCATGGGGTCCATTTTTAACGGTCGACAGTTTTCCGCAGGCCACCGGGCAGTGACGACAGGCGTGGGGCTTGACGTCCATGATATCCTGCATGGCACCGGCGTTGATCTTGTTCTGCAATTCAGACTTTCCCTTGCTCCAGTAGCGCGTTGGAAATGCCCCGGCTTCATTTAGAAGATCCACCAGCATGGGAGTGCCGAATTTGCGATAGTTGCCGAAAATCGGAGCCTCCCGAATACGCTGGGTGCACTCTTTGACAAAAGCCTTCAACCCATCGGGATCGGCGTAATCCCGCCCCCTGGTCCCATTGAAAACCATGGCTTTTACTTTTTTGGCGCCCATTACCGTTCCCACACCGGTCCGGCCGGCAGAACGCCACTTGTCATTTTCAATGACCGCAAATCGAATCAGCTTTTCTCCAGCCGGCCCGATGACAATGGCGCCGGATTTGTTGCGACCGCGGGATTCGGATCCCCAGCGTTCCAGGGCCGTTTCCTCGGTTTGATAGGTGTCCATACCCCACAAATCAGAGGCATCGTGGAAGGTGACACCCTGTTCGGATATTTCCAGTGCAACCGGTGTACTGGATTCACCCTTGAGAACGATGGCATCATAGCCGGTCCGACTGATGGCCTCCGGTGCGGCTCCGCCGGAGTATGATTCGGAGTAAAAGCCGGTCTGGGGGCTTTTGGTAAAAACTCCGTAGCGGCATCCGCCGTGAACCGGACTGCCGGTGATGGGGCCGGTGGTTATGATCAGCTGATTTTCCGGGGACAGCGGATCACAGCCCGGGGGGTTGCCGTTCAGCAAAAGGTGGCTGCCCAACCCCTTTCCACCCAGAGTCTTGTCCAGGGGAACGTCCCCCAGATCCCCGATTGTAAATGTCTGCGAACCCAGATCGATTGTCAGGACCTGATTATGAAACCCTTGCATAAGAATTCTCCTTATTGTCGTCATTTGTGGAAGAGCTATTGATTTACTTCCGCCAATCCCTCTTCGAGGATCTGCAACCCCTGCTCCAGTTGCTCATCGGTGATGACCAGCGGACTCAAGGTGCGGATCACGTTGCCGTAAGTACCGGATGCCAGCACCAGGAGGCCTTTTTCGCGGCAGCGGCCGGTAAGGTCCTTGGCCAAATCGGCTGCCGGTTTTTTGCTCTCCCTGTCGGTGACCAGCTCCATGGCCACCATGGCACCCAGGCCCCGGACGTCCCCAACCAGGCTGTACTTTTCTTTGAACTGCTCGAAGCGGTCCCGGATCTTTTTGCCGATGACCTCGGACCGGCTGAAAAGGTTTTCGGACTCCAGGATGTCGAAAACGGCCAGTCCGGCCGCACAGCCCAGGGCATTGCCGCTGTAGGTGCCGCCGACGCCGCCGGGATGAACGCTGTCCATAATGTTCCGTTTTCCAACCACCGCTGCTATGGGCATGCCGGCGGCCAGGCTCTTGGCCGTGGTAATCAGGTCGGGCACCACGTCGAAGTGTTCGATGGCGAACATTTTTCCCGTACGGCCCAGGCCCGCCTGGATCTCGTCGGAGACGAACAAGATACCGTGCTCTTCACAGGTGGCTTTGATCTTTTGGATATAGGCCTTGGGGGGTACGATGAAACCGCCTTCACCCAGGACAGGCTCCATAACCAGGCACGCCACCGATTCCGCTGAAACCTCTTTGACAAACAGTTCGCCAAGCAGGTCGGCGCAGGCCGTTTCGCAGGCGGGGTAGGTTTTTCCGATGGGACATCGATAGCAATAGGGGGACCCGATGGTATAGACTTCCGGCGCAAAAGGCCCGAAACCGGCTTTGAACGGCATGACCCGGCCCGTCATGGCCATGGTCAGCATGGTGCGACCGTGATAACCGTTTGCCATCACCACGATACCGGTTCGACGCGTGAATCGCCGGGCGATCTTGACTGCATTTTCCACGGCCTCGGCACCGCTGGTGACATAAGCGACGGCCTTGGGGCCTTCGCCCGGATATGCCCGGCAGATCTTCTCGGCCAGTTGAACCGCGGACGCGTAGGGGACCACCATCAGGCAGGTGTGGGTGAAGCGCTCGGCCTGGTCTTTCAGGGCGGCCACCACTTTGGGATGGGAATGGCCGACGTTCATTCCCCCGATACCGCCGGCAAAATCGATGTACTCTTTTCCCTCCACGTCCCACACCAGCGCTCCTTTTGCCTTATCCACATAACAAGGAAAAGCGCTCGCGTAACAGGATGAAAACGATTCGGTCCTCCGAGCGGCAAGGCCTTCGTTTGTATTTAACTGATTCATGGTTTGGCTCCTTCTCATCGTTGATTTATGTAATCGGTGCATACCGGATGCCCCGGCCCTGCCATTTTCCTATATGACGCCCGGCAGTACACACAGCATCTCAAAGAGCAGGTTTGCGGCGATACTGGCCGTCAAACCGTTTTGATCGTATGGCGGCGAAACTTCCACCAGATCGCCGCCCACGACATCCAATCCACGGCAGCCGCGCAGGATTTCGAGCGCTTGAATCGTCGTCAGGCCCCCGATTTCAAGCGTACCGGTGCCGGGAGCCAAAGGCGGGTCCAGGGCGTCGATGTCGAAGCTGATATAGACCGGTCCGTTTCCCATTTGATGTTGTACTTCTTCCATCAACGGCGACAAAGACCGATGCCAGCACTCTTCGACCTGAACCACCCGAAAACCCGCCTGGCGCGACCAATCGAAATCGTCAGCAGCGTAGCCCGTGCCCCGCAACCCGATTTGGACCACCCGTCCAGGTTCAATCAACTGCTCTTCCACCGCCCTGCGAAACGGCGTGCCGTGGGCGATTTTTTCGCCGCACTGGTTATCGTTTATGTCCGAATGGGCATCGACATGAACCAGGCCCACCGGACCGTATTTTTTTTTCATCGCCCGCAGGATGGGCAGCACCACGGTGTGGTCGCCGCCCATGGAAAGGGGCCGGCAACGGTATTGAACGATGGCGTCATACGCCTCTGCAATCATGTCGATGGATTTGGCAAGATTGTACGGGTTGATGTTTACATCACCGATGTCGGCGACGCTAAGGGAATCGAATGGTGCGGCGCGGGTCGCCATGTTGTAGGGCCGAATCGGTGTGGACTCCGCGCGTATCTGCCGGGGGCCGAAGCGGGATCCGATCCGGTTGGAGGTTCCCAAATCGAACGGTACGCCGACAAAGCATGCGTCCAGGTTTTCGGCATTCGGCTTTTGCGGAAGCCGCATGAACGATGTCGGGCCGGCAAATTTGGGCACGACATTGGCGCCAAGGGGTTGGTAGTGCACTTTGGGCATGCGTTTAATCCTTTCCAAGCTCGCACTTATTTTTCACGTTCACGAATTTTGCGAATCAATTCCTCCGGTACCGGGGCGGAACGGTGGGCCGACTGATCGGTATTGACCCAGACCAGTTCGCCTTTCACCAGCGAAGCCGATGATTCGCACGAAAAGATTTCCACATCGAACGTCAGACTCGTCTTGCCGATGCGGCGGGTACGAACACCGGCTTCGATTCGATCGTCGAATTTGGCCGGTGCATTGAAATCCACCGACACGTGCACCGTGTGGAAATCGGCTCCGGTTTTGTCCACATGATCCATGAAATCAAATGGCAGCGTACGGAAGTATTCGTATATGGCCGTATCGAAATAGATCAGGTAGTTACCGTAGAAAACGATGCCCTGGGCATCTGTTTCCGCATAACGGATGCGAAAGGGAAAAAAGAAACGATAATCGGCTTTGGCCATGTCGCTTTGCCTTTACAGAACTAACCTATCCACCGGATATCGGCTGAAAGACCTTCAGTTCGCCGCCGGTGTCGAGTGTTTGGTCGGAGGCAACCGTACGGCCATTAAAAGTTACCATCCCTATTTGCCTGGCATCCAGATTCAGGATCCGAATCAGCCCGGCCACGGTGGTTCCCTTGGGGACCGTGATTGTGACCCCCTTTTCGGCATCGTGTTGATCCAGTGACTTTTGCAATGTTCCGTAGAATTTGACGGTCAGTTTCGGCATGGTGTGCTAGTGTTCACGCATCGAATTGAAGGTGGCATCCAATTCGGCATCGCTGATGTTCACGACCTGGTCGGATGGCGGCAGTTTTTCTTTCAGGAACATTTCGGGCAACCGGTCGTCCTTTTCAGTCAGTCCGGCCCTGCGGTTGAAGGAGAGCTCCGTTTTAAGGACATGGACACACAGCGCCTGCCAGTCCTGCGTTCTGAACGGTTTGCCGGATTTGGCCGCTATCATCTGCAGCAGATTCTCCAATCCGTCCTTGCCGGCCATGCCCGAACGGGCAAAATCACACAGACCCAGACTGTCGACACCGGCCATTTCGAGCTGTGCTTCGCGGGAGGCTTCGACTTGCCCCTCGCTGGAGAACCGGTCAAGCTTGCCGCCAAATGCCGCCAGGTTGCGGTCCACGACCCATCCGGCCGTGTGATCCGCACCCATGGGAGAGGTTGCGTAGGTCACGGCCATTCCCTGTATCGCCCTGGGGTCGTAGGCCGAGATGCTCTGTCGTTTCACCACGGGCACCCGTTTGTTATTGAAGTGTTCGCCCACGGCAGCGGGTCCGTTGCCAAGGATTTGGCCGAATTCGCTACCCGTGGCAATCTCCTCCATCATTCGGATGGCCGCCCCGGCATCACCGAAGGGCGCATATCCGGAATCCATGGCGACGGCTATGGCCACACCGGTGTTGATGGTGTCCACCCCGATATCGTCACAGAGAAAGTCCAGTTGTGCAATCGCGTCCAGATCCGCGTTTTCGATCATGGCACCCATGGACCAGATCGTCTCGTATTCCAGGGACGCGGTCACGTAGGAACCCTGCTTGTCCACATAGACGTTGGAGCAATTGATGATGCACTGTGCGCAGCCTCTGTGTGTCGTCTGGCCGCCGCGTGCTTTGATGACCCGGGCCAAGGTCTCGCCGCTGATCTTTTCGGCATGCTCGAATTGTCCCTGCCTGGCATTGCGGGTCGGGAACGCGCCGACTGCATTGATGGGCTCCACCAGGTTGGCGGTACCCAATTCAGGAAAAATCTTTCCGCTCGACTCGTCTGCTCTGACGGCTTTAGCAAAGGCCCTGGCAGCCGCTTTGAACGATCCCGCGTCCGCCAGCCCCACGGAGCTGCCTGCGCCCTTGGCAACCACCAGCGCTTTTAACCTCTTGCTGCCCATGACGGCACCGAGCCCTCCACGTCCGGCCGCCCGACACGGGCGTCCGTCCGTATCCGTGACCTGTATGGAGGCGCTGGCCAGTTCGGCCTCCCCGGCCGGTCCGATGCAGGCAATGCTGTTTTTCGTCCCATATATTTCGTCAAGTTTCTCCACGAGGGTGTAGGTTCGGTAACCCGCAAGGTCGGACGCACCCTCCAGGGTCGTTGTACCATTCGGGCCAATCCGCAGCATATAACGGTCGTCACTGGCTGCCCTGTCCTCAATGACAATGGCGGCAATACCGAGGCGTGCCAGGCTGGCAGCAATCGTACCTCCTGCATTGCTCTCCTTGATCCCGCCGGTCAGCGGGCTTTTCGCACCTACGGAAAGCCGGCTGGTATTGATCAGGGGCGTACCGCTCAAATAGCCTGGTGCAAATATCAATTTGTTTTTCTTCCCGAGCGCATCGCAGTCGGCCGGCACTTCGTCGCTGATGATGGCCGCGGTCAGGCCACGGCCTCCCAGGCCCTCGTATTTTTGCGGAAACTCTTCCGCGCTAACGGAGAGGGTCCGCATGTTCACCCTGATAAGCTTCATCGTTTCATTCTCCATATGGTATTTTTAAGCCCCTGTCCTTCCATGAAACGCCCTGGTGTTGCACTGAATCCAATCACTGTGCCTAAACTGATCACGTATCATCACAGAGCAATTATCGCGCCAACATGCCGCTGTTTACATTAAATGGTTTCATTTCAATGAGTTGCATTGTAATGTTCCGAAAAGCGCCTGCATGAAACCGATTGCTTCATCGGGAAATTATTTTAAAATTGAAATTTTCTGGGGGTTTTGTTACATAAATGAAACAAGACATCGATCATCACATGCTGCCGAACGTGCATTTTCTCCTGCGGGTCTTGAAATTTTCGGCACCTGTTTCCCTGTGAGAACAAAGGAGGTTTCCATGGCACCCCACCGCGACGATATCGAACTGTCGGATGTTCTGGACGCAAGCTCCAACGCTGTTTTGGTTGTCGACCGCGAGGGGGCCGTCGTATTCGCCAACAGGCGGGTGCGATCTTTTTTTCAACTGAAGGGGAACAAAGGGTTCGGTTGGCCGGTCGGCGACCTCATTCCTCAGATCGACCGGGATGTCCACGAATGCCTCCGAAGCGGCGCAGCGGCCATTGGACGGCGGGTAGAACGCAAGGATCTTAAGGTCGTCGCCAACATCTCACCGATTATCAAGCAAAACAGAATTGTCGGCGCGTCGATCAGCTTAAAGAATATGGTAGAATACGAACAACTTGCCGAGCAACTCGACTCCTACAAGAAGCAAAACAAACTTCTCCAGGCGATTTTCAACGCCTCTACCGACGGGCTTTGGATCATGGATTCCAGCGGTGTTCTGGTGGCCTGGAACCCTGCGGCAGAGCACATCACCGGGTACAGGAGCAAAGAATTTATCGGAAAGCATTTTGAAGAATTAGAGGACGTTGGAATTTCAAAAGAAGAAGTCCGGTACATCAAGGAAGCCATTGAAACCAAAAGGCAGATAAGTACATTCAACATCCACCCCAGAAGCAAAAAACAGGTTCTCGGGAATGCGACACCGGTATTGGACGAGGATGAGAATCTGTTGTGGATTGTGGGCAATGAGCACGATTTGTCGGAACTCAATGCCATGCGGGAGGAGTTGGAAAATGCCATACAGGTGACCGAAAAAGCCAAGGCCGAGCTGAGCGGTCTGAACCTTTTGGAATTGAGAGGACAGGAAATCGTCGCTGAAAGCAAAGCGATGCTGCATGTTCTTCAGGTGGCCGTTAAACTTGCCAAAATAGACGCCTCTCACATTCTGATAACCGGCGAATCCGGCACCGGAAAAGGATTCCTGGCCAAATTCATTCACAATAAAAGCGCCAATGCGTCGCAACCCTTTATCCAGATTAACTGCGCGGCGGTTCCGGAAAATTTGCTGGAAGCCGAACTGTTCGGCTACGAAAAGGGCGCATTCACAGGGGCCGGGGACAAGGGCAAAGCCGGATTGATCGAATTGGCCCATGGCGGGACGCTTTTTTTGGACGAAATCGGTGATATGCCCATGCGCCTGCAGGCCAAGCTTCTCAAGTATCTCGACGACCATGAAGTCATGCGCCTGGGTTCGGTAAAGGTACGCAAGATAGACTGTTCAATCGTTTCGGCAACCAACCAGGATCTGGAGCAAATGGCGGAACAAAAACTGTTTCGCCAGGATTTGTACTTCCGGCTGAACAATTTTCAAATCCACATCCCCCCGTTGCGCGAGCGGAAGGAGGATATTTTCGAACTGGTTCAATTCTACGTGCGCAAATACAATCGAAAATACAAACGGCACAAACGGGTCTCCACCCAGGGCATTGAATCGATGCTCTCCTTTCCATTCCCCGGGAATGTACGGGAGCTCCAAAACATTTGCAAACAGGCGGTTTTAATGAGCGAGGAAACGCTTCTGGACCGCTATTTGGCCGAGAATCTGCAGATGGTGTGCGCACCCGCCAGCCTGTCGGTTCCGGATCCGCCTGTCTCGAGCGACAGTTTGGCCGCCAGCGCAACCGGCATCAACGATCTGACAGCATGGATGGCCGCCTGGATCGCCCGGAACCTGAACCCCCACCCAATTGAAGGTGGCGTCACCAAGGGTTCGGCCCCCGAGTCCGTTCATCCGCTGCTGGCAACCATCATCCAAAAAGTCATCGAGATGGGCAAAAGCATTTATGACGAGGCATGCCGCCAGCGTCTGGCGCCTCCTGCCGAAGGTCCACTCTCACCGCCCGGCGACCCGGTGCCCGGCGATGCCGAAGGCGCTGTCGATAATATTACAAACCTGACGGCGGCGCTCGATGCACGTGAGCGTGAGATTTTCCTCCAGGCCATGCAGCATTGCCGCACCATCCGTGAACTGGCGGAACATCTGCAGACCAGTCCGGCCACGGCCCTGCGGAAGCTCAAAAAGCACGGGCTCAGTCTCTGATGCGGTTGTCCCGGTTGGTGACAGCCCGGGGATGGATGCCGCCCAGGGACGCCGATCCGCCCTGTTGCACTTCTGAAACAATACCTGCAAACAATCGCATGCCACCTGTGCTGTGCACCGCTGCTCCAGCCACAATCTGTTATAACAAACTGAAATAGTGCTAAATTTTTATTTTGTTCACCGGTTGGCCCAATATTTGCTGAATGCTGTCGCAGGTTCATGCATATCAGTGTGTCGATCGGTCACGGTATCATTTTCCCGGAAACCACCCGGACGTAAGAAAGACTGACTTCATCGATCCAATATCTCATATCAAATATCCAAAATCCAAAGCAGGATGGCATCCACTGGACACCGTATGAACACAGAAAAGATCGCTCTGAAGATATCCATTTTGGGCGCATTGTTTATCGTATTGACCTCCTTTGGCTTTGCCGTGTGGACCCATTCGCAAGTGATCCTTCTGGATGGCATCTTCTTTTTGATCGTGCTTGGGATGTCCCTGGTGACGCTGAGGGTGGCCGGCGTCGTACAGTGGCCGGATGATGATGAATTTCATTTCGGATATGCCGCATTCGAACCGGCCCTGAATGTGGCCAAGTCTACTGTTATCCTTGTTGTATCGGTGTTTGCTCTGATTTCCGCCGCCAATGACATCCTTCAGGGAGGGCATGCACTGGCGCCCGGTCCGGCCCTGGTCTACAGCGCCATCCGCACCTTCAGCAGTGTGGTGTTGATGATTGTTTTGCGTTACTACCAAAACAAGTGCCGGTCTCCCTTGCTGGATGTCGATGCAAAGAATTGGCTGGTTGACAGCCTGGTCGGTGCCGGTCTTCTGCTCGCTTTTCTGGCGGTCTTTCTGCTTGCGGATACGACATTTGCGCCCTACCTGGTTTATGCTGACCCGGTGATGGTGGCCGTACTGGTTTCGATATCCCTGCCGATCCCGGTCAAGATGATCAGGGACAACCTGGATGATTTGCTGGGAAGAGCGCCGGATCCGGAATTCCAGGCGATTGTTGAGCGGAATCTAAAACAGGCCCTTGCCGGCGAGCAGGTCCAGGGCCATTGGCTGCGGATATTAAAAACAGGCCGGGCGGTGTATCTGGTTATTCATATCCTTCTGGAAACCGGTCACGCCATCGGAACCGTGTCAGAACTCGATGCGATACGGGAAAAAATCAAGGCCGGAATGCGAATGATCGATTCTGATTTTAGAATGGATGTCTGTTTTGTCGGGGATAAAAAGTGGGTGGGGTAGTGTGGCGATTCCGGGGGCCGGTGTGATGGTTCATTATCAGGTCGATTTTGCAGTTAACCATGGATGCAACCCTATGGAGGTCAATCATGTCAGATGTACGCGCTGAAATCGAGGCTGCCAACAAAAAGGTCATGGCGGCCGTCAAGCAAGGTGACGTCTCGGAGATAACCCACATCTACACGTCAGACGTCAAAGTCCTTCCACCGTATATGGATATGCTGAAAGGCAGGCAAGCCGCACAGGCAATCTGGCAGGGCGGCATAGACATGGGTATCAAGGAAGTCTTACTGGAAACTGAGGAAGTCACGGCCGGGGGAGATGTGGCCTGCGAAATCGGGAGGTATACACATATCATCCAATCTCCCGGCGGCGAGACTATGACGGACAAGGGCAAGTATGTGGTGATCTGGAAGCAGGAGGCGGGTAGCTGGAAGATCGATACCGAAATCTGGAACAGCAGTATTCCAGCTGCCGGGTAACAGGTCCAGACTTTTCAAGATCGGCGGATGGTTCGACATCCGCGGGAGAGAGCATAATGAAAGATTTTTTCAATCCCGAGAGTTTGGCGGTGTTGGGCGTGTCGCCCAAGGAGACCAACCTGGGCCGCAAGATCATCCAAAACCTGATCGAGTTCGACTTCCAGGGCATACTGTTTCCGGTGGGCCCCAGTGGCGGCGTTCAGTTCGGCCGGCGCATCTATCGTTCGGTGGTGGACATCCCCGACCGGGTGGATCTGGCCGTCGTGCTGACCCCGGCGCAGACCCTGCCCGACGTGATGGAACAGCTGGGGGAAAAGGGCGTGCGCCGGGCGATCGTGGAGACCGCCGGGTTTCGGGAATTCGGCGAAAAAGGCCGGGAACTGGAGAGCCGTTTCCACGAGGTGGCCCTGAAGCACGGCATCCGCTTTATCGGGCCCAATTGTATCGGGGTGATGAACCGGCACAACGGCCTCGCGGTCCCGTTTCTCACCATGAAGAACGAGTTTCGGCAGGGCGGGGTGACCATCATCACCCAGTCCGGCGGGGTGGGAATCAGCTATCTTAACGCGCTGGCATCGGAGAACATCGGCCTGCGCTGTTTCGCCTCCATCGGCAACAAGATCGACGTGGACGAAAACGACCTGCTCGAGTACTTCCTCGAGGATCCCGAGACCGAGATCATCTGCCTGTACCTGGAGTCGATCTCCGACGGGGGCCGGCTGATGGAGCTGGCCCGTCGTGCCCAAAAGCCGATCCTGGTGCACAAGTCCAATATCGGGCGCCTGAGCCAGACCATCGCGGCTTCACACACCGCCTCCATTTCCGGGGACGACGACATCACCGACGCGGCTCTGCGGCAGTGCGGCATCACCCGGTTCTACGAGCCGGCCGAACTGATCAACTATCTCAAGATCCTGCCCCTGCCGCGCATCGCCGGGAATCGCCTGGCGGTGGTTTCCCGTTCCGGGGGACACGCCATCATCGCCGCCGACGAGTGCGAGACCAGCGGCTTCGACCTGGCCCGGCTCCCGGCCGACTTCTACCGCGAAGTCGAGAGTCACATGCGGGCCAAGGTGATCAACCTTACCAACCCCCTGGATCTCGGCGACCTGTTCGACCTGGATGTGTACCAGAAGATCATCCACACCACTTTGAACCAGGCGAACGTGGACGGGGTGGTGTTCCTGCACACTTACATGGCCGCCACCGAGGGACAGCCGTCGCGCCAGCTCATCGACCGGGTGATGGAGATGGCCCACGCGGCCGGCAAACCGCTCACCGTGTGTCCCGAGAGCGACGCCAGCGAGGTGGCGGCGCTGAAAAAAGACGTGGCTTATCCGGTGTTTGACGACGTGGAAAGCGCCGTGCGTTCCCTGGCTCTGGCGCGCGACTACCGCTCCGAGTTCGCGCCGGCGGTGCCGGCTCCGGAGGTGGAGGCCAATCGTGAATGGGTGGCCGAACTGCTGAATAAAGCCGCGGTGGAGGATAGGGACCCGATGCTGGACGAGGCGATGTCCATCTTCGAGACCTACGGTCTGCCGACCCTGCCCTGCGGGTTGGCTGTAGACGAAGAACAAGCGGTCTCCCTGGCCAAGTCCTTCGCATACCCCGTGGTTCTCAAAGTGGTGGCCCCGGAGGCATCCCATAAATCCGACCTGGGCGGGGTGCAGATCAACCTGAAGGACGAGGAAGCGGTACGCAACGGATTCCGCCAGATCGTCGAGGCGGTGAGCGCCGCGGCCCCCAATGCGAACATCGACGGCGTCCTGGTGCAACCGATGGCCCGGTCAGGTACGGAACTGATCGTGGGCGGTAAGCGCGACATCCAGTTCGGGCCGGCGATCATGGTGGGCATCGGCGGCATCTTCGTGGAGATATTCCGGGAGGTCGCCACCCGAATCGCGCCCTTTTCCAGACAGACGGCCACGCGGATGATCGAGAGCCTGTCGATCTATCCCGTCCTCAAGGGGGCCCGCGGCCAGCAGCCCTATGATGTGGAGACGGTGGTAGATATCCTGCTGCGGGTTTCCCGCCTGATGCTCGATTTTCCCCAGATTGCCGAGTTCGACCTCAACCCCGTCCGGGTGCACCAGCAGGGCAAAGGGGCCGCCTTGCTCGATGCGCGACTGATTCTGTCGCGCGATTCCTGATCCATGCATAAACGCAATTCCCGGCCGGGGTGCCCAAAATAAGCGCTAATGTGTGGTTCTAGAATCCCTGGTCCCGTCAAGCCAGTATCAACTTGGTGTCGATAATAACATTGTCCAGACAGAACATCGAACATCGAACGCCCAACGTCGAACATCGAATATGGATGTCGCTGCGCTCTTCTATCTTAAATTTTTTTCAACGAATCAATGCCTCACCTTGTTATACGATAGCGGGCGTAAGTTCCATCCATCCTTAGATCAGCTGCTGAGCGGCAAGAAAGGTATCGCTTGGTAAGTTGTATAAGGGTCTTTACAATTTTCGCATAAAATCCTGAACAGTCTTTTTTCCGGTATATGATGCTTTTGCTCAATCTTCTTTCATTCGAATTTCGATGTTGGACGTTCGATGTTCGATGTTCATTTTTTATTGAAATCCGACTGTTTCAAGACGTCAAAATTAACTTAGCGCTTGATGATCCAGAAAATTCCGGATTCACTCCCCTTCCGCTATGCTGCCCTGGCCAACTGCTCAATCGGATGCACCTACACGGGTGTCGAGGACTGCGGTGTCAAAAAGGATGATTGGGTGGTGGTTGCCGGGGTCGGTTTTATCGGGTTCGGTACCGTCATCAACGCCAAGTACCGCGGTGCCAGCGTGATTGTTCTGGGTCGAAACCCTTACCGTATGGAGCAGACGCGCCGCATGGGGGCCGACCAGATTGTCAACCCGGACGATCCGGATTGGCTGGAACAGATCCATGAACTGACCGGTTACCTTAAAGGTGCCGACCACGTTTTCGAGGCCTCCGGCTACCCATACTACCAGAAGAAGGCGCTGGCCTGCGTGCGGCGGTTCGGCAATGTCTGGCTTTACGGATTTCTGGTCGAAGATTCAGAACCGCTGCCGATACGCCTGCTCGATGAGATACACAATCGCGGCGTACACCTCAGCGGCAACCATGACGTCCATGTCAAGCACAGGGAGGGACTGGTCAGGATGTTGCAGAACCCGCAGGTTCAGAAGTGGTCGGACGCGCTGATCACCCATGAATACAACATGTCGGAGGCAACCGAAGCCTTTGAAGCCGCGTTGTCGAAGAAAGCCGGTAAGATCTTCCTCTATCCGCACGAAAATTGCCCCAGGTCCGGGCCGACCGATGCTCAATAGCCTGATTATGCGGCAATGATCAATCCGGGGCATGTCGATCACTCCAATAGTCGGCATGTCTTGTTGATCGCAAAGCGTACCGCGAATATGTTTATGTAAACGCTTAACCCGAATTTTTCATGAATACGGTTATTCAGAATGATAAAGTTGAAGGAATGATGTCTATTTTATCCCCCTCCCTCAATCCCTCCCACCAGGGGAGGGAGGTGCTGTCCCGTTTACTTGGGCTTTGTGGATAACCGGGTTCATGAACTCTTTTCTACAAAATATTAAAATTTCACAATATCAAACAGGCCAATCAATATTTGGCCGTTTTGACGCAGGTATACTTTATTCCTATTGCTTTTTACGAGAAATGGGTAGAAAACATTTCACCTCAGGGGAGTGAAATAATCAGGTCAATAATGCAAAGTAGAATAGTCAAGTATGAGGAAACGATAATGAGCAACGAACCCAAGATGGAAGAATTCATGGCCAGGTACATCGCGTTGGCAAAAAAATGCAAGCGCGAAAATCGAATGGTCCTCAACCATGTGTGTGTGCGGGTCGAAGATCTGGATGCCACCGAAGCGTTGTTGGAGAAATCCTTTGGCCTTTCAGGGTTTTTACGCCCCGGGGGCGAGGTGTTTGCGGGTGAAAAAGAACTCAGTGTGCTATGGATCAACGACGACTTTTACCTGGAGCTGATGCAGCCCAAAGACCCTCAAACCCTGGGCTATGACAGCGGTGCCCAGGCCATCGGCCATTTGAGCGAAATCGGTTTCTTCGTGCCGGATATGGACAAAGCCCTGGCACATCTTGGCTCCCTTGGCTGGAAGGTAACCACAGCCATTGAGGATATCGGTGCGCGGATGTGCAAAATCGATATGCCGGAGCCCTCCGGTTTTCCGGTTGAGTTGATCGACGTCGATGTCGATACGGATTGAACCGAAAGAGGACGCCCATGAACCAACCGCTCTTCACCGATGTCTTGCAAATCGGCGTTGTGGTGAACAACGTTGACGAAACCGTAATACATTACCAGGAAATACTGGGATTGTATGATTGGCACATAAACTATGTGGATACACAAAAGGGAATCGGTGCCGAGTTTCGAACGCGTAACAGAGAAGTAAACGTCAAGGCCAAGATAGCATGGATCACGATCGGTCATGTAGAACTTGAATTGATTGAACCTCAAGATGAAAATAGTGTTTACGCGGAGTTCTTAAAAGAAAAAGGGCCTGGTGTCCATCATGTTATGTTTGCCACCGAAGACTACGAAAAATGCAAACAAAAATTGTTGGACAATCAATTGCTGTTGCTGGCTGAAGGCAAGTTGCAGCAAACTGAATGTGTATTGTTCGATAGCTTGAGTAAGTTGGGCATGGTATTAGAGATAGCAAAGGGCGAGCCTTTGGTCCCGGACGAGAGCCTCGAGGCCCGGTAAAGGGTTGGTGTATCACCAATTTCGCAAACCCTCTCGCTATTATTAGAAGCCATTTCAAAATAAATCTAAGCAGTCCCTGACTGCGTTACAAAGCGGTTCAAGCAGAACCTGGTACCCAGAACCTGCGTACATACTGAGTGTATGCTCCGCTTTTTCACCCCTTTGTGTCTTGTCAGGAACGCTGATCTTTTTTTGAGATGGCTTCTAGTGTTATGTCCCGGAGATAAGTTTAAAATTATGGTCACTCCGGCGAAGGCCGGAGTCCAGTGTAAAGTCGCCTGGATTCCGGCCTGCGCCGGAATGACGCCATTATGGTTAGAATACGATGTTATGAAATGTTGTTTGATCTTACTTCTGGGACTCAACACTAGTTCTAATGTACTTCACTATATTTCGAACAATTGGGACAATAGCAGTTTTGCATGCCGCTGTTTTCCCGGCCGTAAATCCCCCCTCCCAAATTGCGCTGCAGCGCGCCCTTTCGCGGCTGTCCCACTTCTGAAACAAATCCTCCAATCATCGGCGACCCCTACCGACGGGACGCTGTGGCACATGCTGAAAAATGCGTAACCAGCCGAAATTAAGTTATTTATTTTCATTTAAGGAAGGGTGGCCCAAAAATTGCTTTGAGCTGCGATGACAGTGAAATATACTCGACACACTTTGACCAAAGACCATGTCCGGCCAAGGCCGCATGCGTTTTTGTTTTCAAAGTTTGTTCAGCTTGCGCGGATAACACATCAATTTCCCGGAGGTCCTTGATTCATGACACCCTTTGCGATTGCCGGCATTCAAATGCATATTGGCCCGTGTAATAACATCAAGGCGATGCAAGAGCGCCTCGAGCAGACCATGCACATGTATCCCTGGGTGCAACTGGTTCTGTTCAGCGAATTGGCGCCCTTTGGGACCGGCCGTGAATTTGTGCAGGCAACACCGGGTCCGGTGGAAGAACAATTTCAGGCGATGGCCGCCCATCATGGCATTTGGCTGCTGCCGGGCTCGATGTATCGGAAACACAACGGGAAGACCCTCAACACGGCCTCGATTATCAATCCTGAAGGGAAAATCGTCCAACGCTACGACAAGATATTCCCATTTTATCCCTACGAGGAGGGTATATCACCGGGAAGCGAATTTTGTGTGTTCAACATCGCCGGTGTGGGGCGCTTCGGCGTATCGATCTGTTACGATATGTGGTTCCCGGAAACCACCCGTACGATGGCGGCGATGGGCGCCGAGGTCATCCTGCATCCGGTCAATACCACTTACCTGGATCGCGACATCGACATCGTGATGGCCCGGGCCGCCGCGGCGGCTAACCAGTGTTATGTCTTCGACATCAACGGCCTGTCAGCCGGCGGTGTCGGTCAATCCTGCGTTTTCGATCCAACGGCCCGCGTGATCCACCAGGCCGGATCCCACGAAGAGATCATCCCGATTGAAATCGATCTCGATCAGGTGCGCCGGAGGCGCCGGCGGGGGTTCCGCACGCTGGGACAACCGCTCAAGAGTTTTCGCGACTGCAAAGTGGACTTCACCGTCTATTCAGAACGGCGGAAAAACGCTTACCTGGACTCATTGGGGCAGTTAGTAAAGCCACAGCGCAATGAGAACAGCCGCCCACAGGAGGACACATGCCGGCGCCAGTGAAACTCAACAACCTGTCGGAGATTTACACCTTTTTTCGCAGGTGCACGCTGCCGGTGTTCTTCGTGCATCCGACACCTTACAACGTATTGGGGCTGGGCCAGTGGGTCCGTTCCTTCAAGTACATCTCCCATTTCGATTCATTTGACGGCACCCACCACCGGGTGACGGTCCCCCGCTTTCCCGGGAATCGAACATTTACCTCCAAAGAAGACATTGTGAACTACCTGGTCAGCCATCCCGACACCCATCGGTTAATTGCCTCATTGGGGGGGCGGGGGAAAATGCTCACCGTGATGTTCGATGAACAGACCGAAGATTTAGCTAAAGCGGCCGGCCTGGAGATCGCCCTGCCGCCGGCCGACCTGCGCTTGCGGCTTGATTCGAAAATCGCGACAACCCGGATGGCCGAAGACGCGGGCGTGCCCACCGTGCCCAATGCGCTGAGCCAAGTTACCAGCTACGCAGAACTGCAGCAACTCAGCCGGGCAAACAACCTGGGCAGCGAGCTGGTGGTGCAAACCCCTTACGGCGATTCGGGCCAAACGACCTTTTTCATCAACAGCGAACAGGATTGGAACCGCTGCGCGCCGAAAGTGGCCGGCCAACAATTGAAGGTGATGCGGTACATCAATCACGTGCCGTATACGCTGGAGGCGGTGGCCACCCGCCACGGCACACTGGTGGGACCTGTCCTGGCGGATATTATCGGCCACCCCGAGCTGACCCCTTACAAGGGCGGCTGGGCCGGCAATGATCTCTTCAAAAATATGCTGAACGGCGAGCAGACCCGCAAGGTCCAGTTGATGACCCGTGCGATGGGGGATCGACTCTACCGGGAAGGCTACAAGGGCACCTTCTGCCTGGATTTCCTGATCGATACCGCCACGCGGGAGGTCTACCTGGGAGAGTTGAATCCGAGGATCAGCGGCGCCAGCGCATTGACCAACCTGGTAACCGCCAAATACGGGGGGGGCCCGCTGATGATGTTTCACATGCTCGAATTCATGGATGTGGACTACGATCTGGACATCGAAAAGATCCAGGCGCGCTGGACCGATTTCGACACCTGGACGCAGCTGCTCATCAAACAAAGCCATCGTGTCGTGGCCAAAATCACGCGGGCACCGCGGTCCGGCGTGTGGCAGATGCACACCGACGGCAGTATCGCGTTCTCGCGTCAGAGCATCGATTGGAACAGCGTCGACAACGAAGAAGAAGCATTTTTCATGCGCATTTACGGTGCCGGAGACACCCTGTTCTACGGCGCCGATGTGGGAATCCTGGTCGCCCGCGGGCGGATGCAGGCCGATGACGGCCGGCTGACCGACCGCGCGCGGGCATGGGTCGCGGGCATCCATGCGCAATTTGAAACCACATCCTAGAGCGTTTGTCAGAAAAACGTTCCGATATGGGTATTATTGTGAGTTTTGGGTAGACTGTCCATAATGTCCAAAATGGCCTAATCTAAACGCTCTAAAAATTTTTTCAATAGCAAAAAACTGCCATGAGGGCGGGCAGACCATCCCGCTGACATTCAGCAGAACACCTGCAGCTCATAGGAAATTTATAATAGACAGCGCGCAAGCGCTTCCACAACTTCGCACTCCGCACTCCGAACTCCGAACTTATTCCATATTTGATCCGGCTTGATTTTTAACTCTCGCACGGTCCACCTAAACGGAACATATTTTTGACAACTACTATAATCCACATGTTCACGCAGTTTCATTTCTGAAACAAGTCGCCCCTCCCATCGCATCCAGCCAAGAAAACAGGCAGTGGTGCTTCCGGCAATTCGATAGTATCTACCTGAAATTATATTGAAAAAGTAATTTGATGTGAACTTGGCCCGATAATTGCTCTGGGTGTATTACAGCGGATTCATCCCGGCCCTGACGCCGGCGAACCCGCGTGCCATCATTCCCAATTTTCCGATTCGGGTCAGCGGTGGCCGAACCACGCCCGGTTGTCCGGCGGATGACCGGTTTGGCATCGACGCGGCCAGGCGGAGACACCCTTTCACCACCGAGGAGAAATCATCCCCCGGGCAAGGATCATTTCTTCTTCTCGGCAAAAAACGGCGAGGAAAGCAATGAAACTTTCAAACGAGCAACTATTGACCTTGTATACCAACATGGTCCTGGCGCGAAAGTACGATCAGCTTTTCGTCAAGCGGATCTCGAAGGGGCAACTGATCGGCTTCTACCACACCTCCGAGGGCGGTGAGGCGCCGGGTGTCGGCGCCTGTTCTTTCCTGCGCAAGGACGACTACCTGTGGCCGCATCTGCGCGGGCACGGCGTGCCCCACATGCGCAGCAAGGGCATCGACATCAAGCATTATCTGGCCGAACACACCGGGAAAACCACCGGACAATGTGCCGGCATGTCCTCGTTTCACTTCTGCGAGCCCGAATACGGTGTTCTGGGATGGTCCGGCTCTATCGGCTCCAGTTTTCCCATCTCACTGGGATGGGGCATCGCGGCCAAAAAGAACGGGCGAGAGCAGGTAGTGGTCTGCTGCTTCGGAGACGGGGCCGCCGGCCGCGGTACGTTCCACGAGTCGGCCATCATGGCCTCGGTCTGGAAATTGCCCATTGTCTGGGTCTGCGAAAATAACAAGCTGAGCATGTTTGTGGCCTTCGAGGCGGTTCATCCCACCGATGACATCGCCGATCTGGCCCATGGGTGGGGAATGCCCGGCAAGGTCGTGGATGGCCAGGACGTATTTGCCGTTGCCGAGGCGGTCGGAGAGGCGGTCGAACGGGCCCGCAAAGGGGAAGGCCCCAGTTTGATCGAGTGCAAAACCGAGCGCTACCAGGCCCACTCCATCGGTCTGCCGGATCACGTGGGCGACCGAACCCGTCAGAAGGAAGAGATCGAGGCCCTGCGCGACCGGGATCCGATGAAAATCTGCCGGGAAACGCTGGTGAAAAAGCGCCTTCTCACCAAAAAGCGTATGGAGGAGATCGATCAAGCGGCCGATGCGGAAATCGCCGAAGTGGTGCGGTTTGTCGATGAGAGCCCCGATGCCAATGACCCCGAATGCCTCATGCCGGCATTGTTTGCTTAAACCTGCAGGAAGGAGTGGGTGACATGAAACAGATCACATATATGCAAGCGCTGCGAGAGGCGTTCATCGAAGAAATGGAGCGGGACGAGACCGTGTTTCTGATCGGCGAGAGCGTTCAGGCCGGCAGCTATGACATCACCAGCGGCATTGTCCAGCGATTCGGCGCCGACCGGGTCATGGACACGCCCATTGCCGAGGCTGGCATCGCCGGGGCGGCGGTCGGTGCGGCCACCGCAGGCTATCGTCCCATAGCCGATCTGATGTTCGCGGATTTCATGCTTATCGCCGGTGACGAGATTTTTTTGAAGGCGGCCCAGTGGCGGTTTTTGCACGGCGGGAAAGTCAATGTGCCGCTGGTCTTTTTTGCCGCCGTGGGCGGCGGTGAAGCATTGGCAAACGAGCACTCGCAAGTGCCGTCGGCCTATTTTCTTCACAGTGCCGGCTTGAAAGTCGTCCTTCCCGCGACCCCGTACGATGCCAAGGGGCTGCTCAAAACCGCCATCCGGGACGACAACCCGGTCGTGTTCCTGTGGCACAAGATGCTGATGGTCGACAAGGGAGAGGTCCCCGAAGAAGATTACACGATCCCCTTCGGGGTTGCTGATATCAAGCGCGAAGGCAGCGATGTCACGGTCGTCGCCAACGCTTACATGGTGCAGCAGTCGTTGAAGGTCGCCGAGAAGCTGAAGGGAAAAATAGACGTGGAGGTAATCGATCCCCGGACGCTGGAGCCCCTGGACATCGACACCATCCTGAAATCGGTCGAAAAGACGGGGCATCTGGTGATCGTGGACGAGGATACGGAACGCTGCGGATTCGCCGGAGAACTCAGCGCCCAGGTGATCGACAAGGGATTTGATCTGCTGGATGCACCGATTAAACGGGTGTGTGCCAAAAACCTCCCGATTCCGGGCGGGTTGCTGGAACCCTTTGTGCTGCCGCAACCGGAATGGATCGAGAAAGCGATCGAAGACGTTTTTGCATAAAGGCCCAGTCTGACCGCCGGAAACCCGGCGGGCATTTGACGGTTAACCAACAAACAGACTTTGAGAGGAAACATGGCCGAGACAATCGTAATGCCGAAATTGGCGATGTCGATGAAACAGGGCACGGTGATTGAATGGATGTTTGCCGAAGGCCAGCATGTGGAAAAAGAGCAGGTCGTGTTGGTCATCGAAACCGAGAAGGTGACCTACGAAGTCGAGGCACCGGCGTCGGGTTTTCTGCATATCGTCGTTGACCTGAATGAAACCGTTCCCATTCACCAAACCCTGGCCTACCTGGCTGAAACCGAAGCGGAACTGGCCGAACTGCAGGCCGAGGGTCCCGCCGGGGCGGAAACCACGCCTGCAGCGGCCGCCGAACCCGCAGCCGCCGCCGCTGAGCCCGAGAGCCCCCCCCGGCCGGCAGCCGTAGAAGCGGCTCCGGCACCGACAGCCCCGGCACCGACAACCCCCGCCGTGGTTGCCGCCGATCGCAGTGGCAAAATTAAAATCTCCCCACTGGCAAGGAAGATCGCCGCAACACACAACCTGGACATCTCCCAGATGGTCGGCACCGGACCGGGCGGCCGGATCAAAAAACGGGATGTGCTCGCATTTATGGAACGGCCGCCGGCCGCCCCGCCGGCCCCGCCGGTGGCGGCCGAACCGGCCTGGTCGGGAGAGATCATTGACAACAAACGGGTGCAGGAAGTCATTGAGCTTACCGGCATGCGCAAGGCCATGGCCGCTCACATGAGCCAGAGCCTGGTCACCTCTGCGCGGGTCTCGGTGTTCATGGAAATCGACATGGGCGCGGCGATCCGACTGCGCAAGAACCTGGTGGGAAAGGAAGAGCTGTTGGGGACCAGGATCTCCTACACGGACCTGTTCATCTTTCTGGCGGCCCGGGCCTTAAAGCAACAGCCTATTCTCAACGCTACGTTAAGAGACGGGCAAATCGTGGTCTGGGAAGATGTCAACGTCGGCGTTGCGCTTTCCCTGGCCAAGGGCGGAATGGACACCACCTTGATCGTGCCGGTCATCAAACAGGCGGACAAGAAGTCCCTGGTGGAAATCAGCAAAGAACTCAAGGCGCTGGTGCAAAAAGGCCGCGAGGGTGCGCTGACCCCTGACGACATGACCGGAGGGACCTTCACCCTTACCAATACGGCCCAGCTGCTCGGCCGGTGGCACATCCAGACACCCATGATCACGCAACCGGAGACCGCGATCCTCGGGACCTCCGCCACGGTGGAAAAGCCGGTGGCAAAAGACGGTGAGGTCGTGATTCGACCGATGATGCCCGTCTCTTTTTCTTTCGATCACCGGGTCTCGGATGGTGCGCAGCCGACGCAGTTCTTGGGTAAATTTGCCGGACTGCTCGAAGATCCGGATACGATCTGGGCTTACCTGCGCTGAAAGGGTGCCATCCGCACCCATTGAATCTGTCGGTGAACCGCCACGGCAGAATAACCACATATTGGAAACAGGAGGGCCTTTTTATGTATGATGTGGCCATTATCGGCGCCGGTCCCGGCGGATACGTCGCTGCCATTCGCGCCGCACAATTGGGTTTGAAGACCTGCGTGATCGAAAAGGAAAAGCCGGGTGGCGTGTGCCTGAACTGGGGATGCATACCGAGCAAGAACCTGATCCACCAGGCCGATATTTTTTCTTCGCACACCGAGTTGAAGGAAATGGGGCTTTCGCTGGATACCAAGGGTTTCGATTATGCCCGGGTGCAGAAAAAATCCCGCCAGGCGGTTGAGCGGCTGGTAAACGGCGTCTCCTTTTTACTGAAGAAAAACAAGCTCGATCTCATTGAGGGCACCGGCCGGATCACCAGCAAGAACACGGTCAAGATGGACGACGGCAGCGAGATCCAGGCCCGCCATCTGATCATCGCGACCGGATCGCGACCCATGCAGATACCGGGTTTCGAATTCGACGAAAAACAAGTTCTTTCCTCAACCGGCATTCTCAGCATGAAGAAGCTGCCTAAAAGCCTGATCATTTTGGGCGGCGGTGCCATCGGATGTGAATTCGCCTATGTCATGAACGCCTTCGGCGTTTCGGTGACCATCGTGGAAATGCTGGATCACCTGCTGCCGTTCGAAGATGAGGAAGTTGTCGCGGCATTGCAGGACGCCTTTAGGCAAAGCGGCATCGAGGTCATGACCGGCACCCGCGCTGTATCGCTCAAAAAAAGCGCTAAAAAAGTGGCCATCGCCGTGGAAACCCCGGACGGAAAAACCCAGACGCTGGAAGCCGAAAAAACCCTGTGCGTCTTCGGCCGCACGCCGAACACCGATGCGATCGGGCTTGAGAACATCGGCATCGAAACCGAAAAGGGCTATATCCCCGTAGGCGACTACGGCCAGACCAAAGTCCAAGGGGTATTTGGCATCGGCGATGTCGTATCCACCCCTCTGCTCGCCCATGTTGCCTCCAGAGAGGGAGAAATCGCGGTGGAATATATCGCCGGAAAAAGCCCGGAGCCGGCCATCGATATCAACGCTGTGCCATCGGCAATCTACTGCGAGCCCCAGGTTGCCAGTTTCGGGCTTCGCGAGCGCGATGCCGTCGAAAAGGGCATTCCATACCAAAAAGCCGTGTTTCCCTATCACGGCATCGGAAAAGCCGTTGCCGTGGAAAAGACCCACGGGCTGGTGAAGCTGCTGACGGATCCGGACACCGATGAAATTTTAGGTGCGCACATCGTCGGCCTCGATGCCACGGAATTGATCCACGAACTGCTGCTGGCCAAGGTGAGCGAATTGCTGCCAGAGGACGTTTCCCTGATGATCCACGCGCATCCCACGCTGTCGGAATTAACCGCCGAAGGGGTTCGGGCGGTGCACGGCCAGGCGATTCACGCCTGATCGGTGTGACCGTCATTCGGATCCGCTGTCTCGCCTCGATCAGACCGTCGACCTGGCAACCTTTCGTACCGGTTCGCAGCGCTGTATGCGTACTTGTTTCATGACTGTATTCAAAATTGAAACTTGATCCCAAATTTGTTTCAGATATGAATCAGTATGAGATTGAATCATCCGGTCAAAATTTTTAACTAACTGAAATACATATAGATATTTTCATGATATGAGGTGGCACCAAAATTGCTCTAAGATTGGGTATCAAACCTACTTAACTTACACCATTGATTCAATCGAGGACAGGAATAGGGAGGTAAAAAATGCGGGTCAGAATAACATACCACAACAAAAATTGGCACCATATCCTTTTCTGGGCGGCATTGCCGGCTTTGCTCCTCTGCCTGAGCTCCTCCCCGACGGCCGCTTTTAATTTCGAGAAGGGGGAAGTCTCCGGCTCCCTCAACATGACCCTTGGCTATGGATTGTCGGTCCGGACCGAAGATGGCCTGCCCTCGGACATCAATGCGCCCAACCAGAAAGCCAACTATACCTTCAACAATGGCGTGGTTAGCAACGTCTTCAAGGTGTTGGCCGAGTTTCAGGCCGACTGGCGCAATTACGGTGTTTTTGCCGACCTCAGCTACAGCTACGACACCCTGATCATGACTCAGGGAACCGGTCGGGAAAATGGTGTTTTCAACGGGGATCTTTTTCCGCTGCCGCTGGACACCGGCATCGGGAATAAATGGAGCGATGATGCAAAGAAGGCTTCGGGAAGCGTATTTGACTTCATTCAAGGGTACGTATACGGGACATTTCTTGAAGACGAGCTCGATGTGCGGCTGGGCCGCCAGGTTATCAACTGGGGCGAAGGACTGTTTTTCTTCGACGGGGTTTCCCAGCAGGTGCCGCTGAACTTCAACAAGTTGGTGCTGCCCGGCTCGGAGCTCAAGGAAGCCTATGTCGGGCTGGGCGCGGGTTACGTCCAGTGGGCGGCCACTACCGATCTTTCGCTGGTGGCTTATTACCAGTGGGAATGGGAGAAAACACAATTTCCCGGGGTCGGTACATTTTACGGCGACGATATCCTTGGACCCGGCGGCCAGGAAGAATGGGCCAATGCCGATGCACCGTTCACAGGCCTTCGCGGCAGTGACATCGACGCCAGGAGTCAGGGGCAGTGGGGCCTTTCGGGGCGCTACTTTCTCGGCGGCACGGAAGTGGGCCTCTATTACTCCCGCTACCACGACCCGCTGCCCGTGGTGACGTTTACCAACGGCGGTACGACGGTGCAGCAGACTTACATCGAGGACCTCGATATGATCGGGGCCAGTTTCGCCACGACTTTGGGCACCTGGAGCTTCAACGGCGAGGTCGCTTATCGGCCCAACCGGCCGTTGCTGGTGGACCTTGACGAATTTTTCTTCACACAAGACGGATTGGCGGCCGAAGAGCACGATACCGTGTCGGCCTCCGTGCACGGCATATGGCTGGGTGGGCCGATTTTCCTTGGCATCGACTCCCAGGTTGCTTTGGTTCAGCTGGGCATGGACTACGTCGACGGTGATTTGTCGCGGCTAGCACCTCAAGGAGACATCACCAGAGATCCGGATGCGGAAGTCACCCAAACCGCCTGGGGCATTGCCGCCGAGTGGGACGCAACCTGGCAGGCGGTGGTTCCCAGCCTGGATATCACCCTGTTGCTGTTCGGCCAGTACGACTTTAGCGGCAACTCCCACAACTGGGGCAACTTTGCCGAAGGACGCTTCCTCTATTCAAGCGGTCTCAACTTCGCCTATGGCAGTCCCTGGGAGTTCGATATCCTTTACGCCGGGATGCATTTCGACGAATCCAGCTTCAGGACCCGGGACACCATCAACTTTTCCGTCAACTATAAATTCTAACTCTTTATCGATACGATACGTAAAGGAGAGTAGCGATGCTGAAAAAAATAATGCTCGTATCCATTTGCCTGGTGCTCGTGGGCGCCGCATCCTCCGCTGCGGCCGCGATTACCGCAGCAGACGTCGAGCGCTTGGGCAAGGACCTGACGCCGGTTGGGGCCGAAAAGGCCGGAAACGCCGACGGCACCATCCCCGAGTGGACGGGCGGCCTGACCGAACCTTTGCCGGGCTGGCCGAACGACAACTTCTACCGGCCCAATCCATACGCCGACGACAAGATTCTGTTCACCATCACCAAGGAGAACATGCAGCAGTATGCCGACAAGCTGCCCGAGGCGGCCAAGGCTATGCTCACGGCCTATCCGGACTTCTTCAAGATGAACGTCTACCCCACCCGGCGCACAGCCGCCTATCCCCAGTGGTACTACGACAACATCAAAAAGAACGCCCTTACGGCCAAGCTGATCAAAGACGGCAACGGTGTCGACTGTGAATGGGGGGCGATCCCCTTTCCGATTCCCCAGAATGGCAACGAGGCGATCTGGAATCATTTGTTGCGTCTGCGGGGCATGGCTATGGAAGCCAGAAGCGGTGAAAACATCGTCTACACCAACGGTGCGCGCATCGACCTGGAAGGCGATGCGGTGATCCACATGACGTTTTATGACCCCAATGTGTCGGATGCCGATAAAAAGGCCGGCGTCATCTGGAAGTACGCCCTCACCCTGACCGCACCGGCCAGGGACTCCGGCGAGGGCACCCTGGCACTGGACAATATCGATCCGGCGGGCAAACCGCGATCGGCCTGGACCTACGACCCGGGTGAACGGCGGGTGCGCCGGGCGCCGAACCTGGCTTTCGACACGCCGGACCGGCCGCTGAACGTGATCGACGACTTTGACGTCTTCAGCGGTTCCCCGGAGCGCTACGACTGGAAACTGGTCGGTAAAAAAGAGATGTATATCCCCTACAACAACAACGAAGCCAACTCGCCCAACCGGAAGCTCAAGGAAACGCTGGTCCCCGGCTTCATCCCTGCGGATATCCTGCGCTACGAGCTGCACCGCGTGTGGGTGTTGGAGGCGACCCTCAAGAAGGGCAAACGGCACGTCTACGCCAAACGCGTATTTTACATCGACGAGGATACCTGGACCATTATGGTCAGCGACAAGTACGACGGTAACGGCAACCTGTGGCGCATCGCTTTCAGTTATCCCGTGCATGCACCCGAGGTGCCGCTGGTCGGGCGAGGGGCGGTCATTCACTTCGATCTAAAAACCAACGGCTACTATATCTTCCCGCACACTATCGGTAAGAACCGCAAGGGCTGGAATTTCGAAGCGTCACCTCCGCCGGGCAGCTATTTCAAACCCGCAGCGGTACGACGCCGGGGCCGTTAGCGGTAGAGGAGCGTTATTTTGGGGGAACTCCTTGATTGTCAGGGGCCCCCTGATAAAAGCGGGGACGATCGTTTGACCGGGTCTGACGATGGAAATCCAAAAAGCGATACGGTCATCGAAAGAAAAGGGAAACCAGATGAAAAACATCGGCATGGAAACGTTGCGGGGCATGGGCCTTTGCGCACTGCTGACAGCGGTTGTGGGCCTGGGATGGGTCAGCGCCGGGGCGGAATATCGGGACTTGATCGATGTACCCGCCTTGAAGATGGAATCTGCTTCAACGTCCCTGCTGCTGGATGTCACCCGGGCCGGAGAGCGGCTGGTGGCGGTCGGCGAGCGCGGGCATATCGTCATATCGGATGACCGGGGCAAGACCTGGACCCAGGCGGAGGTCGCCACCCGGGCGCACCTGAACGCAGTCACTTTCGTTGATCCCAAAAACGGTTGGGCCGTGGGTGAAGACGCGGTGATACTGCATTCTAAAGACGGGGGCAACACGTGGCAACGGCAGTTCGATGCCCGCGATGCCGACTTGCAGGGCCCCCTGCTGGACATTTGGTTCAAAACCAACGAAGAAGGCTTTGCCGTCGGTGTTTTCAACAAGATCTACCGCACGACCGACGGCGGTAAAACCTGGCAGGATTGGTACGATCACGTGGACAACATCGACGAATGGCACCTGTTTGCCATCGCGTCCGCAACCGATCAGGTCATCTACATCGCTTCCGAAAAGGGACTTGTCTTTCGGTCCGATGACGGCGGGGAAAGCTTTTCACCGCTACAGACCCCCCACGACGGAACATTTCACGGCATTCTGGTCCAGCGGGACCCGAACGGTTTGGACCGGATCGTCCTTTCCGGAGTGGGTGGCGTCATTTTCACCAGCACGAACAGTGGAGAGACGTGGCAAAAACTGGAAACCGGGACCCAGGCCGGTCTGTCCGGCGGCATATGGCTCGCTGACGGATCGGGTGTGATTGTCGGCCACGACGGCATGGTACTGCGACTCGATCCGGATCTCACCCGAGTGAAACCTTTCCCCCAGGAAAACGGTCTACCGCTGAGCAGCGGTACCGTTTTGGAATCCGGGGCGCTGGTTATGGTGGGCTTCGGCGGGGTGCAGATCATTAACCTGCCGCAGAAAGCAAACTAAGGCGCGGGGAGAGATCGAAATGACCACACACAGTAAAGTCCGATACGCCTGGTACGAAGATGCCATTTTCAGCTTCCGTGGTGTCATTCTGATTGTGAGTTTGATCGTTACGGTGTTTTTTGCCTACCGGGCAAGCCTGGTAAGGCCGGACACCCGTCTGGAGCGCTTGATTCCAGGCAGCCACGAGTTCGTGCAGAACGCCCGCAAATTCCTGGGTTCCGAGCAGGTCGGCGGTTCGAGTGTCATTCGTGTCGCGGTGGAAAGAAAAAACGGCACGATCTTCGACTACGATCACCTGGTTACACTGCAACAGATCAGCGACGAACTCTCTTTGATGGACGGCGTCAACACCCAAAGCCTCAACTCGCTTTGGGCTCCGGGGATGCTGTGGTTTGCGGTCACACCGGCAGGATTCGACAGCGGTCCGGTAATCAACAACGAAACCTTTGCCAACACGCCCGCTTCGATGGATGAAATCCGCACCAACGTATTGCGGGCCGGTATTGTCGGCAGCTACGTGTCCAACGATTTCAAGGCCAGCATGATCGATTTCGAGGTGCTGCCGATCAGCCCTAAAACGCGTCAGCCGCTGGACACCAACGATTTCGCCGATCGCCTGGAAAATCTGCGGCAGAAGTACCAGACCGAGAACCTGAGCATTCACATTATCGGCGATGTGAAAAAAATCGCCGATCTGGTAAACGGTTTCGGCAAAATCGCCCTCTTCTTTATGGGTGCTTTTGCCATCACCGCGGCACTTCTTTTTCAGTATTCAAGATGTTTTAAATCCACCCTTGCGCCCCTGGCCTGTTCCATCGTTGCCGTGATTTGGCAGCTGGGCACCCTGAACCTGCTCGGCTACGGTCTGGGCGTTTTTTCCGTCCTGGTGCCCTTTCTGGTGTTCGCCATCGCAGTCAGCCACGGGGTCCAGGTGATCAATGCCCTCATGCAAGAGACGGCCGAAGGCGCAGCGAAACTTCAGGCCGCCAAGAACACTTTCCATCGCCTCCACAAGCCCGGCCTGGTGGCGCTATTGAGCGACGGCATCGGGTTTGCCATGTTGTTTATCATCGATATCGGCGCGATAAAAGACCTGGCCCTGGTGGCCAGCGTCGGTGTTGCCCTGGTCGTCTTCACCAACCTGGTGTTGCTGCCCGTTGTTATGTCCTATATCGGTGTAACCGAAAAAGGGTTGGCGCATTTCCGCAACAAGCTCACCCAAAAGTCAGTGCTATGGAGCACCGTCGCCGGCTTTTCAAAACCAACCATGGCCCGCGTCGCCGTCGTCGTCGGCGTCGTGTTGCTGGGTGTGGGCCTGTTCGCCAGCCGGGGTTTGAAAATCGGCGACTTGGACAAGGGCGCACCCGAGCTTCGCGCGGATTCCCGCTACAATTTGGACAACGCCTACATTACCACCAATTTTTCCACCAGTACGGATCTGATGACCGTATTTGTCGGAACCCCCGAAGGCGGATGCGAAAAATTCAAGGTGGTCGATCTGATCGACCGGCTTGGCTGGCAGCTTCAAAACACCCATGGCGTCCAGTCGGTATCTTCACCGGCAACCACCGCCAAGGACAACCGCTTCTTCGGCAACGAGGGCAACCTCAAATTCTACGCCCTGCCGCGCGACGACAGGGTTCTGCAGCGGGCCATGGCGATGACGGGTTTCACCATTGCCGGTGCCTCCAAGGCCTGCAATATGCAGCAGATCGATCTGGAACTTGCCGACCACCAGCAGGGGACGTTGCAGCGGGCGGTGGCGGTCGTGCAAACCTTTGCCGCCCAAAACGACGACCCGGATGCCTGGTTCCGCCTCGGTGACGGCAACGCCGCCTACGAAGCGGCCACCAACCAGGTAATCGACCGGGCCCAGTACCTGATCCTGGCCTTTGTGTACGGGGTCGTGGCGGTCATGTGCCTGGTGACCTTCCGGTCCCTGCTTGCCACGCTGTGTGTCCTTCTGCCGCTGGCGTTGACGTCGGTTTTGTGCCAGGGCCTGATGGCCATGCTGGGTATCGGGGTCAAAGTGGCCACATTGCCGGTGATTGCGCTCGGTGTGGGCATCGGTGTCGACTACGGGATATACATCTTCAGCCGGATCGAGTCTCTCCTGCGGGAAGGACACTCGCTTTACGACGCCTATGTCGAAACCCTGAAGACCACGGGAAAAGCGGTCTGTTTTACGGGTATCACGCTGGCGGTGGGCGTTGCCACGTGGTTTTTTTCCCCCATCAAATTCCAGGCGGACATGGGCGTTTTGCTTACCTTCATGTTCTTGTGGAACATGATCGGGGCGTTGCTGCTGCTGCCGGCCCTGGCCCGATTCCTGATCAAGCCGGGTAAGTACGCTCCGGCCGTCAAAGAAGCAGCTTAGGCCTGACGGCGAATCCACGGGGTCCGGTGCGTTAATTTCCAAAACCCGTTCGGCCGAACAACTACAAAGAAACAAAGGCGATTAAGTCAGGCCATATGGCTGCATAATATGACAATGTGGAGGAGAATTCATGTTCTTTTCTTTGGAAGGCAAAATTGCGGTGATCACGGGCGGTTCTCAAGGAATTGGTCTTAAGACTGCCGAGCGTTTTAGAAAAGCGGGCGCGGAAATTGTGATTCTTGATATCGCCGATGCCACGGAAATAGCAGCGCGTCTGGATGGCATGGCGGTCCAGGCGGATGTTACCGACGAAGAATCCATTCGCAACGCATTTTCCCGCGTGGCGGAAAAGCATGGCAGGATCGATGTGCTCGTCAACAATGCCGGTGTGGGCTTCGATGAGCCAATGTTGGAAGAAGCCGATTTCAACATTTTCGACAAGGTGATGAACATCAACGTCAAAGGCGTCGTGAACTGTATAAAGCATGTCGTGGCGCACATGCCGGAAGGCGGCGTCATTTTGAACGCTTCATCGACAGCCGGCCTGGTTTCACCCCCCATGTCAAGTGCCTACAACGCTTCAAAAGCAGCGGTCATCAGCCTGACAAAGAGTGCCGCGGTGGAGTTGTCTTTAAAGCACATTCGTGTGAATTGCCTGGTTCCTGGAACCGTTGCGACAACGATGAACATTGGAACGCCGAATGAAACACTGGCTCAATATTTAAATCCTGATGCGCGTATGTGTGATCCTGAAGAGATCGCGGCAGCCTATCATTTTTTGGCATCAGACGATGCGAAATTCATCACCGGCGCAGCGCTTGTCATCGATGGCGGGCAAACAGCGGGGATCAGCCTGGGACTGGTGAATAAACTCCTGGGTGGTTGACCACGGGATTCACGACCGAAACCATATTCAGAAGATATAGCAACAGGAGACGATTGAACCATGAAAAAGCCATCGTACTACATAGAACACCTGTGCATTTACGACACGAAGCCGCGTGAGACGATGTGGTATTTTCTTAAATGGGCGCACAGCGTTCCCCAATACTATTGGGGGGAGGACGTTTTGATCTCCGAGGATGACAATGTGGGGGCCGACTACACTTTTCTGGCCTGCGGGTCCAAGTTCAGCGTTCAATTGGAAGCTCCCATACCGCGTTTGCAGTTCAAGTATGAAAGAGACTGGTTCGACACACACCCGCGCGGTGTCAACCACGTTTGCTACCTGGTCGACAATGCACTCGATTCCTACAACCAGCTGAAGGAGGCGGGGTGCGGTTTTGCACAGCACTACACAGAGTTTCCGCCGTACAATGGCTTCGTTGCAAAGGATCTCGAAGACGTGTGGATCGAAATCATGGAGTATAAGATGCCGGACACATTCAAGGTCCCCTACATGGAGCAGCGATATCACAGTTTTGAAAAGCTGAGAATGTTCGGGCCCGTGATCCTGTGCAGGGATCTGGAGGCGCAGGAGAAGTTCTACCAGGATGTAATGGGCTTTAAGACGGCCTTTAAGAACGTCCAGGAAAATCAAGGCCTCGTGTACATGATCGATGAAAGGTACAATTTCAAGGACAACAACATCGCTTTGCAGCTGAAGACGCCCACGATCGATCCGGAAAAGGAATTCTTTCAAAAATACGGGCCGTACATCAGCACGATCTCTTATCTCTCCGGTGACGTCGATTTCGCATACCAGCGTGCGCTGCGGGCCGAATTCGAATCGATTTCAGCTCCTGCGAAGGACCCGCTCACGGGCGCCTTAACCGCCTGGCTCCGGGAGCCAAACGACAACCTGATTGAAATCCGCGAAGAGTGGAAAGCTGATCAATAGACTCCGAACCGATCGTCAGGAGGCGGTCGGACAACCGCGATCCCAATATGGGCAGCAGTCCTTTTTTTAAGCTTGCCGCAGCGCTTCCGTAAGGAAACGGTCGCACTGTTTCAGTAATGAAGGTTGCAGCGGCAAGCCGTTTTAAAAATGAAATTTTTTCGCATGCTACGATGATGGCGGTTCAACTTCTGGCTGAGTCAATGTGATTAGGTGAACCTAACACGTTGAAACTTAACAAAATTTTCAAATCGGAGTACTTTGGTATCAAAGTTGCTCTGTTTTGGGTAGACCGTGAAGAATCGAAACGAGCTTCGTATCTCATTCTCGGAATACAAAAAAAGACTCGATCCGTCAGCCAGCTACGTGATTGCCGAGAAGTCTGCCGATGAACACGGGCAGGTGGACCTTAAGGAGATGGATGATCTGGCGGACGTATTTCAAAAGCGGTCTGCCAGCCAAAAATTGATATACGATACCATGGCCAACAAATGGATCCTGGTCATCAAACTGAGAGCTGAAGTCGAAAGCGGTTTTTTCAAATCCGCCGTTGCGCCGCTGGTACTAAAAGACTTGAAGGTATGCCTCTGGAGCAGCCGGTGAATGTCTGGCCGGAAGGGATTGACCCATTCAAAACCGAAAGGGTATCACCATGAAAGCAGCGGTTCTTGCAGGAAAACAGCGCATACATATTGAAGAACGCCCCGCCCCCGTAATCCAGGACGGACAAGTTACGGTGACCGTCAAGGCCTGCGGTTTCTGCGGCACCGACATCCACGCGCTTTTCAGTGAAGACTTCTATCCCCCGGGAACTGTCTTCGGGCACGAATGTGCCGGCATCGTCAGCGCCGCCGGTTCGCGTGTCCAGGGTGTTCGCATCGGGGACCGGGTTGTGGTGGCGCCGGCACCGCCCTGCGGCATCTGTATCCACTGCCGAACGGGCAGGGACAATCTGTGTGCCGCTCACCTCGAGCACGATATAGGCAGCGCACCCGACCGGCCAGGCGCCTGTGCAGAGTACCTTCTTGTTGCAGAACCCGACCGGATGATCCACCCGCTGCCGGAAACGGTCACCTTCGAACAAGGGGCCCTCGTGGAGCCGCTGGCGGTATCATTTCACGCTGTGCGACAGTCCAGGCTGCGTCCGGGGGATGCGGCCGTTGTCCTGGGGGCCGGTCCCATCGGCCTTGGCGTGATCCAGTTCTTAAGAATCGCCGGTGCGGGCCGGATTGTCGTGCTGGAACTGTCCGAGAAGCGAGCAGAGATAGCCCGTCGGTTCGGTGCCGATGTAACCCTAAATCCCATGGAACTCGGTGACATGGCTGTAGAGAAAGTGCGCAGCCTGACCCACGGACACGGCGCTGCTGCCGTGTTCGAGTGCACCGGTGTTTCCCGGGTATTCCAGGGCGCGTCCCATTATGCACGGGGCGGGGGGCAGGTCATGGCCATCGGCCTGGTCGACCGGAAAACGCCTTTGGACGCCCTTGATTTACTCACAAGAGAAATCGAACTCAGAGGGTCCATGTGCTACACCGCCGATGAATTTCGGATGGTGCTCGACTTCATCGAACTGGGTCGCATCGACACCGGGGCCATGATCTCCGATGTCATCAGGCTGGAAGATCTTGCAGACCGAAGCTTTCAGGAGCGCATCCGGGCCGCCGACACCGTGAAAATCATCGTCAAACCGTAAAAGGGGGAGCCATGCTCGCAGGGATTATAAAAGTGCACCACATCGCCCTATCCACTCCGAACCTGGACCGTTTGGTGGCCTTTTATCGCGACGTGTTCGGATTCGAGGTCATGGAGGCGTTTTCCTGGGAAAAAGGAGATCGGTCTGCCGACCGTGTGGTCGGATTGAAGGAATCGGCCGCCAGGGCGGTCATGCTCAAAGGCGGCGACTTTTATCTGGAGATTTTCGAGTTTGAGAGCCCGCAGCCGAAACCGGTGGATCCGGACCGTCCGGTTTGCGATCACGGTTTGACCCATTTTTCCTTCGAGGTGGATGACGTCCAGGCCGTTTACGACCGCCTGAAAGATGCCGGCATGCGGTTCCATTGCCCCCCTGAGAGTTTAGGCGAACTGGGCACGGCCACCTACGGCCGGGATCCGGATGGGAATGTGATCGAACTGCAGGGCCCGTAGCCGGATGAAACCAACGCTCTCCGGCAAGCCGGCCATCGATCCGCTGACCAGCGCCATAGCGTCCCTCCATCGGGAGCCGAGCGGCAATACAATCGAGGAGAGGGAAACAAAGATCCACAGGAGAAATCTACAATGACCAATACAGAAAAACAATTGCACAGGGCTGACCGCAAATTACCCGTTCCAGTAAAAATATCCTATGGTTTTCCGGGGGCGTCTTACTTTATCGCGTTTAATGTTCTTGCGCTTTATCTTATCTGGTTCTTTACAGAACAGGTCGGTTTAACCCCGGCCTTTGCCGGTCTCATCGCCTTTGTCGGCATTATGTGGGATGCGATCACCGACCCGATTATTGGCATGTGGTCCGACAATCGCGATCCGGTCAAAGGCCGCAGACGGCCATTCATGCTGGCTGTGGCGGTTCCATTCGGTCTGTTTATTTGGTTGATGTTCACGGACTTTGGATTGAGCCCGTTGATGACAAAAATCTATTACGTCGTCATTGCCGTTGGGTACTATACCTGTATGACTGCCCTGGATGTACCTTACACGGCTCTTGGTGCGGAAATGACCACCAATTATGATGAGAGAAGTTCACTGGCGAGCTATCGAAATATGCTCAGCCAGTGCGCGAACTTCGGTACGGCAACCATTTTCTTCATACTGCCCTTTTTCACAGAAAAATTCGGTACGTCAGCTGCGGCCTGGTCCACAACCATGGCGATTTTTGGTGCTGCTGCGACACTCTGTATCTTAATCGGTTGGAGAGCAACTGCCGGATACGAATTAACAGAAGTGATTTCGCATGACAGAATCCATTTAAAAGACTATTTGGCCGTGTTGAAAAACAAACCGTTTCGAAATGTGGTTTACATGTACTCCCTGTCAATTCTCGGCATGGGATTTGTCAACACCACACTGCTTTATTTTCTGTTCTTTGTCGGCGGTCTCAAAGAAGAGCAGATACCGATCGGGTTGATGATCGTATTTGGTTTTTCATTCGCCTTTGCTCCGCTCATCAATTTCATTTCGCAAAAATTTTCCAAAAAGGCAGCCTGGGTGTTCGCCATGGGATCCTGGGCGTTGACGCTGGCGCTGTTTCCGCTGGTCATCATACCGGGAATGGTCAATCCGGTTTACGGCGCATATGCCATGTTGTTCTTCAGTGCAATCGGCTGCACCGCTCAGTACCAGGTGGCCTGGTCAATGATCTCGGATTGTGTCGAACTGGATGAATTTAAAACGTCGAACCGCAGAGAGGGTCTTTACTATGCAACGGCAACCTTAATCCAGAAAGTTGCCACCGCTGCTGCCATGGGACTTGCCGGTGTACTGTTGGGACTAGTCGGCTACACCGATGCTTCTCAGATGACTCCGGAAATTGCCAATGGCATAAAATGGCTGTTTGTGGCGGGCTCTTCCATTCCTTTAATAATGAGTGCCACGATCGTCTTATTTACCCCGATGACCAGAATACGGCATGCTTCCTTGCGTGAGGCCATAGCGCTTAGGCGGCAAGGCAAAACCTATTCCATCGATGGGTTCAGAGAGCTATTCAATAGCGAAATCGAAGCATCAAAATACTGTTAATTGGAGGTGTCATGAGTGAATCCAACGTTATTCTAACGATCCCGGAGCCAGGCAAATTCGAACTGGTGGAACGGCCTTACCCCAACATCAAATCCGGGTACGCGATCGTAAAAAACGAGATCGCACCCATCTGCCTGGAGGGCACCCGCATCTGGGCGGCCCACGATTTCGAATTTCACGATGATCCCACGCATCTGGGCCACGAGAGCGTCGGAACCGTGGTCGAGGTTCAGCCGGGCTCCAATTTCAAAGCCGGCGATCGGGTCATCATCTTCCAGGGTGACCACTGCGGCCAGTGTCATGCCTGTCGCAACGGATTGTCACCCACCTATTGCCAGTCCAACAATCCGGACATCCATGGTGTGGCGCGTTCGGGCATGAAGGGCATCGAATACCGCAACCAGAGCGCTTCCGGCGGATTCGCCATGGCCCATTACCGCATCGCTCCGGAAGCCAATCTCTATCGCATCCCTGATGCGGTGGACTTCCGCTATGCCGCTGCCTGCAACTGCTCTTACGGTGTCGGCTTCAGCAACCAGGAAATGATGAACGTCAAGGCGGGGGACACGGTTCTGGTCGGCGGGGTCGGCTTCATCGCCATGGGCCACATTATCAGCGCCCTGTACCGCAACGCCACGGTGATCGCCCTGATCCGCAATCCGCACCGCCAGGCCATGCTTGCCGATATGGGCGTTAAGTGCTTCGTCAACCCCGATGACGACAACTGGCTCGAACAGGTGCAGGAGCTGACCTACGAAGGACAGGGCGTGGATCACGCCGTGGACGGATCGGGTGTTACTTACTACCAGGAAAAGCTCATGGCCGCTACGCGTATCTATGGCACGGTCAACTTCAGCGGGCACACGCCGGGCGCCCGGATCAAGATGAGTCCATTGCATCATATCATTGATCCCTCCCACCATTTGATGGGGCAGCACGACGTGCGCGCCCGCGACCGCGAGGGCCTCGTTCGATCCCTGCTGAACAAAGATGTTCAGCGCCGCATCGACGTTATGGTCACCCACGAGTTTCCCATGTCGCGTGCCGGTGAGGCGTTCGATGTTCAGGTAGGCAAAAAATGCGGAAAAATCTATCTTTATCCGCATGATAATTCTCCCTGAACCGACGCAAGGATCCTTTGTATTGCGGTGGAGGATGACACGAAGACGCCCACTGTAAAATAACCTCGGGAAGGTAAGCCATGATCGGAAAGACCATCGACCAGATGCAAGTGGGCGATAGCGCCCAATTCAGCAAGACGGTTTCAGAAACGGACATCTACTTGTTCGCCGGGATCAGCGGTGATTTCAATCCGGCCCATGTCAATGAGCAATATGCCGGCCAAACATTCTTCAAAAAACGGATTGCCCACGGTTTGCTCAGCGCGAGTTTCCTCTCGGCCGTCCTGGCGAACCAGTTGCCCGGGCCCGGGACGATATTCATATCGATTGCCCTCAAATTTCTCGCACCGGTTTTCATCGGCGACACCGTTACCGCCCGAGTGGAAGTCGCAGAGGTGGATAAACAAAAAAAACGCGTGAGCATGCATTTAAGCTGCACCAATCAAGAAGGAAAACCCCTTTTGACAGGAGAGGCGGTGGTAAGTCCGCCCAAGGCATCTTAAAAGCGTTCTTCTTCGGGGTAGAACAAGAGGGAGTATTATGGAATCGACAACACACGCTGAACAACGGCTGAATCCGGACCAAATTCTGAGTCTGATTGGACAAACACCGGCGGATAACAAAGAAGGCTACGACAGGGCCGTGCTATGGCAAAGCGAACTGGTGGCCCAACAGATAAAGCAGATATATCGTTTGAAACACCAACTGGCAGATATCTCGGAGCAAAAACTGCTTTTCGGTCCCCTGGCAGTCCTCGCCGGCTTGCAGAAGCATATGATTGAGACATTTGTGACTCAACCCGCCGAAACCATGGCCCGCGTGCTGGGTGCCAGCGGCCAGGGCCCGGATTTGTTCATCGAACAAAACGAGTGGATCGAACGAACGTACGCCAAACTGCTTTACGAGCGCTGCGGTTTGTTCATGGAGGACGGCAAATTCAGTTCAGCCAAAATTCACAAATTGCTTCACGGTGTCGAAGGTGACTCTTTCCTGCAGAATACGATGCGTGAATTCGCGATGCTCGAACACGGCTACCACAGCAGGGGCCTGACGCGCCTGAAAGCGCTGAAGGATCTATTGAAATGTCTCCTGATGGTGATTACCGAGCAGCCCATAAAGAATGGCGATCTTCCCTTCAAACCGCGGGGGAAAGACAAGTTGGACTTTAGCCGGTATATGGAGCAGATCAAAATTCGTCTGGAAAATCTCCACAAGGCCGATGCATTCAATATCCAATCCTACTCGGAGAGAGCCACCGGCGGCAAGATCGGGTGTTCACCCTATGAAATTGTCAAAGGCTCTCGGCTGTTTGCATCGTCTCTGCGCTATTACCCGCTGCCGAAGGCAAAAAAATCAAACGGCAAGATCCTCTACTTGCCGTCTCCTTTGGTGAACAGGCCCGAAATATATGACCTGGCAAAGGGTAAATCCGTCATCGAAGGGATGCACAATCACGGGTACACCGTGTACCTGGTCGACAACGGGGACCCGGGATTTGAGGAAAGCAAGCTCGGTCTGGATTTCTACGGCAAGACGCTGCACGACACCTACCTGGAGATCATCACGCAGCGCCACCCGGACCAGGAAATATGTGTGATGGCATACTGTATGGGTGGTACACTTATTCTGCCCTACCTGGCCCGCCGGGCGGAAGAACGCCTGGCCCGCGGTGATAAAATGGACATTCACAAGGTTGTCGTCATGGCCTCGCCGGTGAACATCGACGATGCTGAAAGCGGCTATGCGCCTGTTCTGGAGATCATTCGGCAGGGCCACGACGCCAGGCTGATGGAAGACCTGTTCGGCGATGTCAACATTCCGGTGCAGGTTATTGAATCCGGGATGAACCAGACTCAACTGGGGGTTCAATATTACGTGGCCAGCGGTTTCTACAACCGGGCTTTGGATTACGCTGCCATAGAGGACAGCGCGCCGTTTTTCTTCTGGCTGTCGCATGGAAGAATGTTTCCTTTCAGGGCCCACAAGGAATGGATCCAAAGAATATTCCTCGAGAACCAGATATACCGGGAGACGTATTGTCTGCTGTCATCCGAACCTTCTCTGGACGGCAAGCCGGTGAACATGGGTATTTTGACCGACGCCGGTGTCACCATTCTGGACTACCGGGGCACGCGGGACATGATATCCCCCGGCGGATCGTGCGTGGCCAGTGAAATCTGGGGGCAGACAGCGGATCGTCATTTAGAAAAGCCGCCGGGGGGTATGAACCAGACCGTTGAGAAAAACATCGGCCATATCTTTGTGGTCAGCCGGAAACTGCTGGCCGAATACATAGACACGGTTTCCGAGTTCTTGGAAAAATAAACGGTTCCGCACCTGTCCGTCCCGAGGTAGGGCACAGCGGGCGAAGAAAAAGGGAGGTCGCGATGGAATTCGAACTGAACAGAGAACAACAACAAATTCAAAAGGCGGTCAGGGACTTTGTCAAGGGCGAGTTCAAAAAGGATGTTATCCAGGAAATGGTCGAGAAACACGAGTATCCGGTCAAGATCTGGAAAAAAGCCGCCGACCTGGGGTTTATCGGCATCCATTTTTCGGAGGAGCACTCCGGGCAGGGACTGGGGGTGATGGAGAACATCCTGGTGGCCGAAGAGCTGTGCCGGGGAGACTCCAGTGTCGGCACGTGTCTGATTCTGGCTGATTTCGCCTCCGAGCTGCTTCTGCGCGGCGGCAGCGACGAGCTCAAGGCGAAGTGGCTGCCCAAAATCGCCGAAGGCGAGATCCTCTCCTGCGGAGCGTTTACCGAGCCGGACCACGGATCGGACATTACCACCGTCAACACCACTGCCGTGAAAGAAAACGGCGAGTGGATCATCAACGGCTCCAAAATTTTCATCACCAACGGCGGGCCGCTGGCCGGCTGCTACAACGTGCTGTGCCAGACCGATCCCGAGGCCAAGCCCGGCTACCGGGGCTTGAGCGTCATACTCGTCGAGGCCGACCGGCCCGGCGTGTCGGCAACGGATGTGGGCCCCAAGATGGGGATGACCCTTTCCTACACGGCCGAAGTCGTGTTCAAGGACGTGCGCGTGCCGGCGACCAACCTGGTCGGTGAGGAAAACCGGGGATTTTACCAGGTCCTGGAGTTTTTCGATGAAAGCCGCGTCCTGGTGGCCGCACAGGCGCTGGGCACGGCGCAAGGGGCCTTCGACCGGGCGCTGGCATACGTCAAGCAGCGCGAGCAGTTCGGCAGAAAGATCGCGCAGTTTCAAGCCACCCAGCACAAGCTGGCCGATATGGCCACCAAAATCGAGACGGCCCGGCTCCTGATTTACAAAGCCGCCTGGAATTTCGATCAGGGCCGCATCGATCCCAAGCTGACGTCCATGGCCAAGATGTATGCGGCAAGGACCGCGGTGGAAGTCTGCGACGAGGCCATCCAGCTGCTGGGCGGATATGGCTACATGCAGGAATACGAGGTGGAGCGTTTCTACCGCGACGCCAAGATCACCGAGATCTGGGAAGGTACCAAGGAGATTCAGAAAAATACCATCGCCACTTATCTGCTCGGAAAAATGAAATAAGAAGAGGAGAGAGCAATGGTGGACAAAAGCAAATATGACGAGTCCAAACCCTACGAGATGCACAACCTGCAATTTGACATCGCCGCGGAGCGTCTCGATTTGGAGCCCTGGATCGCTGACAAAATCAAATACCCGCGAAGAGAATTCGTCGTTCGTTTTCCCCTCCGTTATGATGATGGCCGCGTCGAACTGCTGTCAGGCTACCGGGTGCAGCACAATACCTTGCGAGGTCCCTAGGGGGGCTTCGGTACCATCCGGATGTCAATCTAGACGAGGTCCGGGCCCTTTCCGGGTGGATGACATGGAAGTGCGCGGTGGTCGACATCCCTTATGGCGGGGCCAAAGGCGGCGTCCAGTGCGATCCGGCGAACATGTCGTCTTCCGAAATTGAGCGGCTGACGCGTCGCTATATCTGGGAAATCTCACCGATTATCGGCCCCGAGCAGGACATCCCGGCGCCGGACGTCAATACCAACCCCCAGGTGATGGCCTGGATCGTGGATACCTACAGCGTTTTCAAAGGGTTTTCCTGTAACAGCGTGGTGACCGGCAAACCGGTGGAAATCGGAGGATCGTTGGGGCGCTTGAAAGCAACCTCTCGCGGTGTCGTTTACGTGCTGCAGGAAGCCAGCCGGAAGTTGGGCATGGATTTGACTTCTTCAACGGCGGTCGTTCAAGGTTTCGGGAACGTGGGCTATTATGCGGCCGAACTGCTCGAGGAAATCGGTGTGAAGATCATCGCCGTGTCGGATGTAAGGGGAGGCATTGTCAATCCGAACGGGCTCGACTCTGGCAGGGTTTATGCCCATTGCCAATCAACCGGGTCGGTCGTCGATTATCCGGAGGCGGAAAACATCACCAACCGTGATTTGCTGGAGCTGCCCTGCGACGTTCTGGTTCCCGCCGCTTTGGAGGGACAGATCACCCTTGAAAACGCCGACCGGATTCAGGCCAGGATCATTGTGGAAGGCGCCAACGGTCCGACCACCCCATTGGCCGATGATGTCCTGGACGAAAAAGGCATTTACGTGTTGCCGGATATCCTGGCCAATGCCGGGGGTGTTACAGTGTCCTATTTCGAATGGGTGCAGAACATCCAAAAGCTTTTTTGGACCGAAGACGATGTCAACAACCAGCTGCACCGGATCATGAAAAAAGCCTTTGGTGAAGTGTATCAAATCACCGAAAAGGAGAAGGTCAACATGCGCACGGCCGCCTATATGCTGGCGGTGTCGAGAGTGGCGGCGGCCAAGCGGATCCGGGGGATATTCCCCTGATTGACGCCTACGGGGCCTATTCTGCAATGGTTCTGTTGCCAGCCAACCGCCGTGGATTCGAATGTTGTCTTCCCCTGGAAATTCCATCATGACTATAGCCCCTGTAAATCTGAATTATTATCGCTGGGGTTCCGGGCCCCCTTTGATTATTTTGCACGGAATTTTTGGTTCCCGGATGAATTGGCAGACGATCGGCCGAGACCTGTCAGGGTATTGGACCGTTTACGCTCTGGATCTCCGCAATCACGGGGACTCACCTCACAGAGCAGACTTTAGCTATGATGCATTGGTCGCAGATCTGAAATGGTTCCTGGAGCGGCATCGAATCGGTAAGGCCCATCTTCTGGGCCACTCTCTCGGTGGCAAGATCGCCATGGTCTTCGCCGATCGGTTTCCGCAAAAAACCGAGCGGCTCATCGTTGTCGACATCGCCCCCAAGCCCTATCCCTCAGGTCATCGTCACATGCTCAAAGAGCTCATTAATTTTGACCTGACCCGGATCGACAGCCTCAAGGAAGCTTTAGCCGGTCTGGCTCCGGTGATTCCCTCGCCGGACATCCGGCAGTTTCTCGCCAAGAACCTGGTGCGCGGAAAAGACGGCCGGTATCGGTGGAAAATCAACCTCGATGCAATAAATCGACACTACAAGGAACTGAGCCAGGGACCGCGCTTAAAAAATTCATACCCGAAACCGGCAATGTTCATCAGAGGGGCAGCGTCGGAATTTGTTATCGACGAAGACGCCGAACGTATTCGGCGATATTTTCCGAATTCAACAATCACTACCATCGACAATGCCGGTCACTGGCTGCATGTCGATGCACCGGGGAAAACCAGCGAAGCCATCATCGGCTTTTTGCGGAACAAATCGATGGTTGCGGCAGCGCCCGGCTATGCCCGGACAGATTGAACGGTACAGTTCGCAAACCATTAACTCTAGGGTTATATAACCTGAATTTTGCACGCAAATCAGCGCTATGAACACTTTGCAGTAATTTTCTATTTTTACTGCAGTATTTTAAGGTCAATCTAACGGATAATTTTTTCTTTTATAATTACTTCTTTT
>Ga0126335_1000047_pt1 | contig 53059 bp, 48 predicted proteins | sample OlaspJWI45metaG_FD_108409 | JGI IMG/M metagenome (GOLD analysis project Ga0126335, IMG submission 108409) | Marine gutless worms symbiont microbial communities from Oahu, Hawaii - Olavius sp. 1 OAHU.JWI-45 metaG | ecosystem: Host-associated > Annelida > Digestive system > Unclassified | place... | reverse complement strand
TGTTTTACCATCTGGGTACCTCCTGTTTTTGGTTTTAGTTGGTCCTAAACCCAATTATTACAGGGGACCCAGATGGTTTTTCAATTATTATTTTCTAATTCATGCAAGATCGAGGTATAAATTTGATTAATTGCGTCTGCGTCTTACTATATCAAAATAAAGCATGGATTGGTGGGTAGATTATTTTGACATTATCTTACATTCCCGGAAACTAAAAGGGGGCTCAAAAAATGCCGTTAACTACCATAACCGACAGTTTCGGCAACAACGGAAATGAGATCGCCCGGATAGTGGCTGAAGCATCCGGCGTTGAGCTTTTTGATGATAAAAAGCTCCAGGCGATCGTGATGGAGGCCGGGATGTCGGCAGGCACCCAATATCGTTTTGACAAGCACTCCCCCGGATTCTGGGAACGCCTGTTGAGTCGCGAACCGCAAGTGTATCTGGATACCATGGAAGCGGCCGTTTTTGATATCGCCCGCAAGGGCGAGGGGTGATTGTCGGTCACGGAAGTCAAATGCTGCTCCGTGATTTCAAGTGTGCTTTCCACGTGCGCCTGATTTCTGATTTTAAAGCCAGGGCCGATAATCTGGTCGTGGGACACGGTATGAACCTGTATACGGCCGAAAACCTCGTTGAGAAATACGATAAGAGCCAGAAGGGGTTTTTCCGCTATGCCTTTCAGATCGATCTGGATACGCCGGCGCTGTATGACCTGGTTATCAACATGGGGAAAATGAAGACACGAACCGTCGCTGACCTGATCCTGGGTGCCGTTCAATCGGAAGATATTCAGGCCTGTAATCTGGATGCCCTTTCTTCAATGAAAAGACTGTCGCTTGAAAGAAAAGTACATGCCGAATTGCTGGAAAACAACATTGATGTCAGCACCCTGAATATAGTGATTCCGGAGATGGGTACGGCAGATATAACCGGTATGGCGGTCTCCCAGGAAGAGAAGAACCAAATCCCAGAAATTGCCAGGAATGTGGACGGCATCACGCATGTGAATGCGGATTTGTCTGTCTGGGTCTACGCGGTGTGATACCGTAGATATTGATACTGCTTTTATGGAGTTTTTCACACAGAGAAAAGACTTAAGTTGATGCTTCTTTGATGTTTACAGGCATTAACCCAGATGCGTTAACAAAGTAGGAAATAAAGAATCAATCAGATGGGGTTTTGAAACCATTTATAATTATAAAAGGAGGAGAACATGGCGACACGTAAAGCAACGGCCAGATGGAACGGGACACTGAAAGAAGGCCACGGCGTGATGAAATACGGGGCAATTGAAGGCCCCTTTACGTTTGCATCGCGTTTTGAAGAAGGTAAGGGCACCAATCCTGAAGAGCTTGTCGGGGCGGCCCATTCCGGATGCTTTTCAATGTATCTTGCGGCTATCATGAGTGCGGATAATTTTACGCCCACAAGCGTGCAGACAACCGCATCGGTTCATCTGGGCGAAGAAGACGGCCCTAAGATTACCAGCATCGATCTGGATTGCGAAGCAGAGGTTCCCGGCCTGGATGCGGATAAATTTGCCCAGTACGCGCAAACAGCCAAAGCCAAATGCCCGATATCAAGACTTTTTGCGGGCACAAAAATCAATCTTTCAGCCAAATTAGTCGGCTGATTTCGAAGTACAGATATTCTTAGATTTGGTGGCACAATTTTTCACCACAGAGGCCACCGAAAACACAGAGAAAAACTTATATTGCTTTCCTCTGTGAACTCTGTGTTCTCGGTGGTCGAGGCAATTTATCTTAAAAATACGTCCCTCTATTTAAAAAACATAGCACCACCTGATCACTCTGGACGTCACCTTAATTTTTGAGTTACCTGACAGAGCCGTATGCATGCGTTTGGTTATTGAGATCATTGTCCTCGGGTTTTCCGCCTGTGTGGTCGCGTTTCTGGTCTCAGCCTGCACTAATTCATTTTACAAGCAGGAATTTCCTGGGAACGGTTCCGGGCGGGATTGAGTGAAAAATCTGCAGAAACAAAAGGATTACATTTGTCCTATCTTGATGGCGGTTCCGGTGAAACGGTTCTGATGGTTCATGGATTCGGTTCTAACAAAGACAGCTGGAACCGCTTTGCTCGCCACCTGACGCGAAAATTTTTGAAGACATTGAAACCGAAGAATTGGCCGATATTCCTTTCTTGCCTGAGATCAAAATTCCCGTGTTTATCTTCTGGGGCAGTTTGGATCGGGTTCTTGATGTGTCCAGTATCGGAGTTTTTGAAGAGCGATTACCGCAGACCTATTCAGTCATGCTGGAAGACATCGGGCATGCACCGATGATTGAAGCGCTGGAAGATTCCGCCAGTCACTATTTGGATTTCCTTGAAACATACCTCATTGATGAGTCCGTAAAAGTAGAAGTTTAACCTCCTCCGATCCCGCAATTATTCATCTGGCAGTTCAATATACCAACTCCGTCATACTGGACCCCCAATCAAGCCTGCCCTCAACTTCATTGGGAGTCCGGCAGGCCCGATTCGGCATTCAGTATCATTCTTATATGAAACTCGCCAAAAAGTTATGTCCGTTTTGACAGTTTAGTCGGTTTAGTCAGTCGCGTTCCTACCTTAGTCCGTCATCCCGGCCAAGTCCCTCCAGGGACGCGAGCCGGGATCCAGAAGAAACAGGAATTACGACCAAACTCTGGATTCCGGATCACACCCGTCTCCGACGGGCGCGTCCGGAATGACGTTATTGTCGAATTACGACACAGCCTGCTTCGCCAGAATGACAAAAGTTGCCTTTTAATATGCCATTTACATTGATTCTGAGTGCTGGCATTACTGTTTATAAGGGTCAAATCTGAGGTAAAAGGCCTTCCGGCAGCCCCAGCCCGTCGATGATTAAAGATCTGTAAATTCCAAATACTTCTTCTCGAAAATCACCTTCCAGCTGGGGGGGCGTCTGGGCGATCATGATGCCGCTTTTGAGAATGCAGGCGCTGAGTTGCTCTGATTTCTGGAACGTAATCCCAAAAATACCGCTATGCTTTAACCGCAAACCTTTTTGATTCATCACTTTAGCGAGCTGTTTCAGGTCGATTTCAAGCCGGTTTTTCGGTGAGATCACAAAATTTCTGCGGCCGTCCCGGGCACAGGTTTCTTCAAAGAGCCTGTCTTTTACTTTGGCCGGTGAACCGGCCGGTTTCGTGCCGCAGACCCTGCAGGATTCCAATGCGGGTATGTCCAGGATCTTAAATTCGAATTTCCTTAGATCAACAAACATCAATTTATTGAATAGCTTCGGCTCGCGGCCGGTCAACACGTTCACGGCCTCTGCGACCTGGATGGAGGAGATAATCCCCAGCACCGACGGGTGGACCCCGACAACACCGCAGACCGGCAGGTCTTCATCTTTCAAATCGGGCATAAAACATTCCAGACAGAAGGTCTGACCGGGCATCAGGGTGGATGTGTTACCAAACGCTTCGATGGCTGCCCCGAATATATACGGAATCTTGAGCTTGTTGCAGGCCCGATTCACGATGTAGCGTGGTTCGGGCCGATCCAGTCCGTCGATAACCAGATCCATTCCGCTAAACACTTCTTCGGCATTCATCGAGTTGAGAGACTCGGGTACAGGCTCCAGTTTCACATCGGGGTTCAGGCGGCTTAATTTATGAAACGCCACCTCTACTTTGGGCAGCCCTATGGCATCGGCATCGTAAAGATATTGCCGGTGCAGGTCCGACCGGGAGACGATGTCCCGATCAACAAAGCGCAGGGTTCCGATTCCCATGCCTACCAGTTTGATGGCGGTCGGGGAGCCCAGTCCCCCCACGCCGACCAGGCACACCTTCGCATTGCGGAGTTTTTGCTGCCCGTCATAGCCGATGTCGGCCAGAACGATTTGCCTTGAATAGGTTTCCAGTTCCCCGTCAGTCAGTTCCCGGTTCATTCTTATGTCCTTCTCGGGAGTGGTTGAAATCCCGACGCCTTCAGGTAATGCAAGTGTTTGTTGTTGCGGAAGGTGAGAGTGATTAAAAAAGGATTACAGCCATTTATACCCTCTCCTTGGTCCCCTCCCGCCAGAGCCGCTATGGCGGCGGCGCGGGGAGGGGAAATTCTGTCTTATTTAGTCCATTATTATTTCCCCCGAAGGGGAATTTATTATAGCGTTTGGACCAGGTCGTATGTGCTATCACCGAACATAACGAAAGATCCCCAAAATCCTCTCTAATGGAATATTAATTTGACAAACGCTCTAATCGGCCGTCAATTCTTCTACGGTTTCAATTACCGTCTTTTCGTCGACCGCATCCGTAACAAATACATCCCCTATGTCGCGCAGTAGTACCAACCGCATGCGGCCGGCTTTCTTTTTCTTGTCGATGCGCATGGTTTTGTACAGACTTTCCGGATGCACATCGGCGGGGATGCGCGTGGGAAGGGCCGCCGCTTCAAGTGCCGCTTCGATTCGGTTTTGCAGCACCGCCGGGCAGTATCCCAGACGGGCCGATAGATTGGCCGCCGCCGCCAGTCCCATGGCAACCGCTTCGCCGTGCCGCACGGCGTGGCTGCTGACAATTTCAATGGCATGGGCGAATGTATGCCCCAGGTTGAGAACGTTGCGGCGACCCCGGTCAAAGGGGTCTTCCTGGATAATGTTAATTTTGACCTGGATGGCCCGGGCAACCAGGGTTTGAAGTTCTTCGAGCGGCGGTTGGAGTTCGCCGGGTTTGCGTATCCAGCGGCCGGTTTCGATGGTCGCAAATAAATCCGCATCACCGATCAGGCTCTGCTTGATCACCTCGGCCATGCCGCTGGCAAATTCGCGCGGGGACAGGCTCTGCAGCGTGGCCACATCGGCGATGACGGCCTTGGGTTGCTTGAATGCGCCGATCAGGTTTTTGCCCTGGGGCAGGTTGATGCCGGCCTTGCCGCCGATGCTCGTATCGGCCATCGCCAGCAGGCTGGTCGGGCACTGCACCAGATCAACCCCCCGCATGAAGGTCGCGGCCACAAAGCCGGCCAGTCCACTGATCACGGAGCCACCCAGTGCAATAATGGTTGTGCTGCGATCGAACCCCTTTTCCACAAGCTCTTCGCAAATTGACTGCACGGTATCCAGTGTTTTGAACTGCTGCCCGGGGGGTACCACAATAACAGCGTCCGTGCGACCGCAGCTTTCGGCGTACAGCGCCCCCACGTTACTGTCTGTGATGATCGCCGCCGGACCGCTGATGCCTGCCAGCTGAGAGGCAAACGGCAGCAGTCCCCCGCCGACGATGAACTCGTAGCGGACATCCGGTGCGGTAATCGGCATGCGCATATCCGGGTTGGCCTGAAAAATTCCCACAAGATTCTGAGTCACTTCATCCGGGGATTTGGCGGAGGTCAACAATTGGGAAAACCGGCCGTAATCATCCTCCCGCTGCTGCATCAACTCCACGATACGTGCCATCGGGTTCGCCACTTCCAGCAGCGGTCTTTTGACGTGTTTGTCTTTGGATACCCGCTCCAGTATTTCTTCCGGTGTTGCTACCAGACAAAATACCCGCCCGGTCCTGGCCAGGGCTGCAGCATTGCCCGCATCCAGCATCAGCCGGCCGCCGGTTGATATGACAAACCCTTCCTTCTGGCCCAATTCCCGTGCGATTTCCGATTCCATATTACGAAATGCGGTTTCACCTTTTTCGCGAAAAATTCCGGGTATGCTCTGCCCGCTGCGCTCGACGATCAGATCGTCGGTGTCCACAAACGCGTAACCCAACTGCTCTGCCAGCAGTTTGCCCACGGTCGTTTTGCCGGTAGCCATAAATCCGGTTAAAATGATATTGGGTCTGGACATATTTTTTTGTTCCCGATTCTTCAAACACGAAAGCCGTGGGATGCAACACCGCCCACGGCTTTTTGCTCATTTAATCTGCTGAATTGATCAGAGCAACCCCCAGGCAGACCGGTACCACCTATAATAATACCAAAAGTGAAATCTGCCTAATGCCATTTTCAACTTTCCTGTTTTTTAAGTGCCCGATATTTCATACCCTATTATTCAGGTGACCGGTAAAAGTCAATGTTTAATTCATTTAGTAAAATTTCATTGACAGGTTTGGCTGCAGGAAATAATGAGGTGGATATTAAATAGCCATGATGGCTAATAAATAGCTTTTACAGTGTGAATGAGGCTATCCCGATGAAAGAACCGATCAGGCAATCAGAGCGTCACATAGAGGCCGTGCTGGCAGCCCTGGAAGTGCTGGATTGCTTCCTGATGGCCCCCGTGCTGACAACCAAGCAACTTATCGACATGACCGGCCTTACCCGTAATAGGGTGATGCGGCTCACCGGCACCCTTTCGTACAGGGGGTATCTTGTGCAGGTACAGGAAACCGGGGCATTTACACCGGGGCCCAAAGTCCTGGCGCTGGGGAAAGTGTTCGAACGCAACAACAACCTGGTGCAGCTGGCCAGACCGATTTTGAGAGAATTGGCCCTCAAAACCGGTGAATCCATATCCATGTATGTCAGGGATGGCCTGGAAAGGGTGGTTCTGGCCCGCGAGGAAGGCACTCAGTTCATTCGTTACAATGTGTCCGAAGGCCAGCGCATGGATCTGCATGCCGGGGCCGGCGGCAAAGTGCTGCTGGCATATGCACCGGCAGAGGTTGTCCGGGCGGTCAGCGAAGATGAACATCTCGCCTCGCATACATCCAGAACCATAACCGATATTCAGGAATTGAGCACAGAACTGGAAAAAATTCGCAGGCAGGGTTTTGCCGTCAGTATGGGAGAGCGAATACAGGACGCCTGCGCCATCGCGGCGCCGGTGTTCGAGGGAGAAGACCAATTGATTTGTGCCCTGGCCATCGTCGGGCCGGTCAGCCGATTCACGGGCGCCAATCGGAAAATTTTCACCGCCCAAATCCTGGCCGTAGCGAACAAACTTTCCAAAGCACTGGGTTTCGAAACGCAAACTCATTAAAATCCATAATGGATTCAACCGTCAAAGGGTCGTCAAAAGATAATCGAAATAACACAGATTTTTTGGTATTTGAATCGTCGATTATTGATATTTGTTTGTCATTTGGAATTTACCAGCATCATTTTTTGCACACTGCCGCAATTGAGAAAACTGGAGGGCTCTAACGATGACTGAATCAAATAAACTCCCCCTGGCTGGTATCCGGGTGCTCGAACTCGGGCACACCGTGATGGGGCCAACCTGCGGAATGGTGCTGGCTGATCTCGGCGCGGATGTCTTCAAGGTCGAACGGACCGGCAAAGGCGACGATACCCGCTGGCTCAAAGGATTTGGCTCCGGCTTTTTCACCAACTTCAACCGCAATAAAAAAAGCCTGGCCATCGACCTGAAATCGGATAAGGGCAAAGAACTCTTTTTGAAGCTGGTGGGTCATGTCGACGTGCTGATCGAAAATTTCGGCCCCGGAACGGTTGACCGGCTGGGCATCGGCTATGCCGCCTGTAAGAAGATTAATCCCGGATTGATTTATTGCGCCCTGAAAGGATTTATGCCCGGACCCTATGAGAAAAGGCCGGCTCTGGATGAAGTGGTCCAGATGATGGGCGGTCTGGCCTACATGACCGGTCCTTCAGGTCGGCCGCTGCGGGCAGGCGCGTCGGTAACCGATATCATGGGCGGCAGCTACGGTGCCATCGGAATTCTGGCGGCTTTGTACCAGCGTCAATTTACGGGCAAAGGGCAGCTGGTTCAGGCTACCCTGTTCGAATCGGTTGCTTTTATGGTCGGACAGCACATGGCGATTGCCGCCATTACCGGTGAGCCGCCGCCGCCGATGCCCGAGCGCGGCCGGGCCTGGTCGATATACGATCTTTTTGCAACGGCCGACGGGCAGCAGGTGTTTGTCGGTATCACTTCCGAAAGGCACTAGAAGCGGTTTTGCGAAAAATTCGGATTTGCGGACTGGCTGGAAGACCAGCGCCTGTCCTCCAACCAGGGTCGCATCGATGCGCGCGACTGGTTTTTACCCGAATTGCAGACGAGAATGAAAAAGCTGACAAAAGCAGAGCTGATGAAAACTGCCGCGCAGGCGGGGATTCCCTATGCGCCGGTCACACGCCCCCAGGATTTGTTTGAGGATCCGCATTTGAACGCAGCCGATGCGCTGGCAGAAACAAGGCTGCCCGGCGGGCGAACGGGTAAACTGCCCAAAATTCCGCTCCGTCTGGACGGCCAAACCTTCGGGCTGCGCAACCATCCGCCCGGTATTGGCGACGGTACGCGCGAATTGCTGAAAATGGCGGGATTGGATGAAACCGAAATTTCAGAGTTGCTGAACTCAAAAATTGTTGAAGGCTGACCGACATGTTTTTGTTGCAATCATTCAAAAATCAATGCTAACCCAATAAACAGTCATTTTAATGGGTAATCGAATTCTATCTGACGAGCCCATAATCCAATAAAGGAGGAGCGTGTGATGAATAGATCGAGAAAACAATTGTTTGCTGCGATGTTGCTGGTTTGCGTCTTTGCATTCGGACTGATTACCGTTGGACCGATGGCGGCTGGAGCGTTCACACCTGAAGAGGTCCACTTTCTTATCCCGGGCGGCGCCGGCGGCGGCTGGGATGGCACCGCGCGCGGCGTTGGCAAAGCCCTGGTGGATGCCAAGATAATCCAAAATGCTTCCTATGAAAATATGTCCGGTGGCGGCGGCGGCAAAGCGCTCAACTACCTGATCACCACCGCCCGGCGTCAGCAGGGGACCATGATGGTCAATTCTACACCGATCATCATCCGTTCTTTGACCGGTGTCTTTCCGCAGTCTTTCCGAGATCTTACTCCGATCGCCAGTGTCATCGCCGATTATGCCGCGTTTGTCGTACCGGTCAATTCGAAGTTGAAAACCTGGAAGGATGCGGTGGCCGCTTTTAAAAAAGATCCCCGAAGCGTCAAGGTGGCCGGCGGCTCGGTAAAAGGCGGCATGGACCACCTGGTAGCCGCGCTGGCTTTTGAGGCGGCCGGCGGCAATCCGCTGGACGTCGTTTACGTTCCTTACGATGCCGGCGGTAAAGCCATGGCCGGTCTGCTGTCCGGCGACACCCATATTCTGTCCACCGGTTACTCCGAAGCCGTCGGTTTGACCAAGCAGGGCGAAATTCGAATTCTGGCGATTACATCGGATCAACGTCTGAAGCCGACCCCCGATGTTCCCACCCTCAAGGAACTGGGCTACGATGCCTCATTTGCCAACTGGCGCGGCTTTTTCGGAGCACCCGGCCTGCCCAAGGACAAGGCCGAGGGTTTTCAGGCCATGCTCAAAAAAATGTACAATACCAGTGAGTGGGAAGAAATCCGCACCCGTCGCGGGTGGGAAAACCTGTACCAGCCGGGATCTGAATTTTACACTTTTCTGGAAAATCAGGAAAAGGTCATCGGCGACCTCATGCGAACTTTAGGGTTCATTAAATGAACAGAGATAAAGTGGGTGCCCTGTTTTTTCTGATGTTTTCAATTGCCTATGGTATTCTGGCCTACAAGATCCCGCTGACCTTCATTTCGCAGCAGGAAAGCTTCAATGCCCGGACCATGCCTTACGCCCTCGGGATAACAGGTGCCCTTCTTTCCTTTTTAATGCTGGTGGTGCCGTCGGAGCGGTCCGGAGAAGATGCCGGCCTGAAAGCCGCCTTCAAGGGCCTCGATTGGCCCCGGGTGGGACTGCTGGTCGTGATGATGGTGTTTTACGGCCTGACCCTCAGGTTGGTCGGTTTTGTCATTTCATCGGTATTATTCCTTGTGGGTGGATTTACCATCCTCGGTGAGCGCCGTTGGTGGCTGATATTCGTCGGGTCGGTGCCCCTGGTGCTGTTTATCTGGTTCCTGATGAGCAGAATTCTGGGCATGTACATTGCACCGGGTGAAATCTTTTATATGATGGGGATAATAGAATAATGTGGGAAGGCATGTTGAGTGGTATGTGGGTCGGGATCACCACGACAATGATTCCGATCAACATCGCCATGGTTCTTATCGGTTGTTTTGTGGGCAGCTTTATCGGCATGTTGCCCGGGTTGGGCCCCATCACGGCGGTGGCCCTCATGATACCGGTGACTTACGGCCTGGACCCCGCAACGGGGATGGTGCTGCTGGCCGGACTCTACTACGGGGCCATTTTCGGAGGATCGACCTGTTCCATTCTGATTAACGCACCCGGTGAAGCCGCCACCGTTGCCACGGCCTTCGACGGTTATCCCCTGGCCCAGCAGGGTTACCCGGGAAAGGCGCTTGCCATCGCCGCCTATTCTTCTTTTTCCGGCGGTACCATTGCCGTTGTGTTTTTAATGCTTGCCGCACCGGCCCTGGCGGTCGTGGCCAAAAGCTTTCAGTCGTCGGATTATTTTGCGCTGATGGTGATGGGTCTGACCGCTGTTTCAGCCTTTGCCGGCAAAGGCGGGATGTTAAAATCGCTGATGATGACCGTTCTCGGGTTGATGCTGGCCACCATCGGTACCGACCAGACCTCCGGTGTCCAACGGTATACCTTCGGCTCTCTCAATCTTCTCGACGGCATCAGTTTTCTAATGCTGGCCATGGCCACCTTTGCCCTGACCGAAGCCATGTTCCTGGTACTGCGCCGGGAATCGGTTTCCGACGATCTGGATCTGGCCGGCATCAGTAAATGGAGCAGCCTCAAGGTCAGCAAAAAAGAGTTTAAGTTTATCCTGCCGTCGATTCTGCGCTCATCGGTGCTGGGGTTTTTTATCGGCGTCCTGCCGGGCTCCGGTGGAACGCTGGGCTCTTTTCTTTCATACGGTATGGAACGCAACCTGGCACCGCCCGAAGAGCGGGCAAAATTCGGCAAGGGCAGCCTGCGCGGTCTGGCCGCCCCGGAAACCGGTAACAATGCGGCCAGCTCCGGCTCTTTCGTGCCGCTGCTCACACTCGGTATTCCGGGCTCCGGGACCACGGCGGTGATGCTCGGTGCGCTCATTGCCTACGGCATCGAACCGGGTCCGCGCATGTTTGTCGACCGCCCGGAAGTTTTCTGGGCGGTGATCATGTCCATGTACCTGGGCAACATCTTTCTGTTGATTCTCAACCTGCCGCTGATCCCTTATTTTGCCCGGCTCCTGGCCGTTCCACGCACCATCCTGGTACCGGCCATCTTTTTCTTTACGTTTATCGGTGTCTACCTGGTCACCTTCAACACCTTTGACATCTTCATGATGATCCTGTTTGCCGTGTGCGCTCTCATCCTGCGCCTGCTCGATTACCCCATGGCGCCGCTATTGCTGGGCTTTATTCTGGGCGGTTTGATGGAAGACAACCTGCGGCGTTCACTGGCCATCTACGACGGGTCGATCCGCTTTCTCTGAGAGAGACCGCTGACGCTGGCGATCATGGTAACTACAGTTCTGATCGTTTTGGCCCCCTTTATCGGGCCGACTTTTAAAAAGGTGTTCGGGAAGAAGTAAATGAGAGTCAGGCCAGTTTAGACGGTTTAGTCGGTTTGGTCAGTTATTTTGTTAAGTCCAGGGTCGATATATCCGGGTAAGCCGACCTAACCGACTAAACTGACCAACCGACCAAACCGACCAAACTGAATCAACTGTCTAAACCGTCTAAACCGACTCAACTCAATATCCGTGATCCCATGAACGCAAATATTTCGCTTTTGATTTATCTGGTTATCGGAACCCTGGGGGGACTGCTTGGCGCCAAACTGAAAATACCGGCCGGTGTACTGATCGGAGCGCTGCTGAGTGTCATGCTATTTAAAGTGTTTGTCGACCTCCAATTCCGGATGCCCCGCAGCTTCAATTTTATCGTGCAGGTCCTTCTGGGCGTCATGGTGGCCTCCACATTTCAGCCGGCCATGCTCAAAACATTAAAGCATATCGCGCTGCCGGTTCTGTTTTCGACCATTGTCCTGGTGGGTGCAGGGATCGTGCTGGCCATTATCTTTTCAAAGCTGGCCCTGGTCGATCCGGGAACCGCGTATATCTCCACCAGCCCGGGGGCGATGAGTGTATTGATCGCCATGTCCCTGGACAGCCATTCCGACCCGATGATCGTCACCAGCTTCCATTTCTTCCGGGTCCTGTTTATTCTGTTTACGGCACCGTTAGTATTTAAGTATTTTTTTGCGTGATCCGGCCTGCGCGGGAAGGCTAGGGTCACATCTTAAATATTAAATATTAGTAATTAGGGGACGTAGTAATTAGGGGACGTCTATGATTTTATGCTTTACTAAATTGTTCTAATTTGTTAATCACCAAAATATGCCAAGACAAGCACGCATAGATGCAGCAGGAGCCGTTCACCATATTATCATTCGCGGGATAGAACGAAGGAAGATTTATCGACAGGATGCTGATCGAATCAACTTTTTGGAAAGACTGGGTGCAATCTTACAACAAACTCAGACAGAGTGTTACGCATGGGCATTGATTCCCAATCATGCACACATATTGTTACGGACGGGCAATGTACCGATCGCGATGGTGATGCGGCGCCTGTTAACCGGGTATGCGGTATCATTTAACCGTAAGTATAACAGACATGGTAAACTATTCCAGAACCGATACAAATCGATTTTGTGTCAGGAGGATATATATCTGAAAGAACTGGTCCGCTATATTCACTTGAATCCCTTACGAGCTAAACTGGTTGCAGATCTAACCGAACTAAACCGATTCAACTGGTCAGGTCATAGTGCTGTGACAGGAAGGATCCAAAGACAATGGCAAAATACAGATGAGGTATTGAGTCTTTTTGGAAGACGGAAGTCCGTAGCACGAAAACAATATGTAAAATTCGTTATGAATGGCATACCAGCCGGACGGCAACCGGATCTGGTCGGCGGTGGTCTGATAAGAAGCGCCGGGGGCTGGGAAGAGGTCAAGGCCATACGCAAGTCAGGTATACGCTTAAAAGGGGATGAGCGAATACTAGGGGATAGTGATTTTGTTGAAAATGTTCTGGCTGCCGCAGATGAAAAATTGGAGCGAACGTATCAATACAAATCGAAAGGATACAATTTAAATAGTGTAATTGAAAAAGTCTCAGAGTTATTAGAGATGGAAAATATAGATTTGCTCGGTGGCGGTAAACAATCAAAAGTAGTAATGGCACGAAGCCTTGTTTGCTATTTTGCGAATAGTGAGCTTGGTCTGACAACAGTTGAATTATCACGGCGCCTAAATGTGTGTCAATCTGCAGTTAGCCGATCAGTTATCCGAGGTAAAGAGATCGCGGATAAAGAAGGTTATAAATTATTTTAATAAAGCATAAAATCATAGACGTCCCTTAATTTCGTAATTCTCGCAATCAAAAGGGCCTACTCGACACATGAGCGATCTTAATAAAAGCGCATACAAGAGCGTTATCCTGCTGGTGGACGATACGCTCTCGGATGTGCGTCAATTGAGTGACTTTCTCACAAGCCGGGGCTTCGACGTCCGATCCGCGTTTAGTGGACAGGCGGCCATCCAGGCTGCGAGCGACGATCCGCCGGATATTATCCTGCTGCGCGTTAAGATGCCAGATATCGATGGATATGAGGTCTGTGAGCGGCTGAAGGCCAATAAGGATCTCGAAAGCATCCCTGTTATCTTCTTTGGCGTATTGGACGAGACGAGAGATAAAATCAAAGGCTTTGATGTGGGCGGCGCCGATTACCTTGTGAAACCTTTCGAGTTCATGGAAGTTCTTGCCCGTGTGGAAGCCCATCTGACCGGTACGAGAATGAAGGTTCAACTTGAATTGGCCACCCGGGAACTCGACGCAGCTCGCAAAGCATCCGAGGTGCTGCACGCCAATCTGGAGGAACAGGTTCGGCAGCGAACGGCGGAGTTGGAGGACGCCAACAAGGCGCTCCGTAAAATTAAAGCCCAATTTGAGGCGGTCTATAATCACCACTATCAGTTGACGGGGCTTATTGATAAAGAGGGCCGGTTGCTCATGGGTAACAGGACGGCGTTGGCGTTGGCCGGCGTCGAAGCGCAGGACGTTGTCGGGAAGCTCTTTTGGGAGACACCGTGGTGGACCCATTCTCAAGAGGCGCAACGCATGTTACGAGAGGCCATGGAGCGGGCAATGAAAGGGGAGATGGTCCAGTTTGACACCACCCATATCTCGGCCGACGGGGAGACGAGAGATGTCGATTTTCGCATCGGGCCGGTATTCGACGACGACGGCGAATTGATCTACCTGGTCCCGGAAGGGTACGACATCACGGAACGCAAGCAGGCCGAGGAGGCGCTGCGGCAGAGCAGGGAGCGGTTGCACAGTATTGTGAACAACGCAGTCGTGGGTTTTTATCAGGTCACGCATGAAGGGAAGTTTCTTCTGGTCAACCGCAGGTTTGCCCAGATGTTCGGTTATTCATCCCCCGAGGAGTTCCTGGCTTCGGGGGTCAATATTGACCAGCTATACGTCGATCCGGGAAAAAGACCGTCGATTTTGGAAGAAATAAATACCAGGGGATTCGTGGACAATGCAGAAATTCAATTCTGTAACCGCAATGGCCAGATTATCCTGGTCAGGGTCAGTGTCCGCGTGATCCAGGACGATAAAAAAGGGCCGATCTATGAAGGCGTCATGGCAGACATAACAGAGCAAAAGCAAGCCGAACAGGCGCTGCGGGACAGCGAAGAAAAGCTCATCAGATCGAAAAAAATGGAGTCCCTTGGCCTGCTGGCCGGCGGTGTCGCTCACGATTTGAATAATATCCTGTCAGGGGTTATCGCTTATCCGGAATTGCTTCTGATGGATTTACCCCCAGACAGCAAACTCAGAGAGCCAATCGAGGTTATACAGGATTCCGGGCATCGGGCAGTCGCCATCGTTCAGGATCTGTTAACCGTTGCCAGGGGGGTTGCCATCACCAAAGAACCTCTGAATCTAAATGAGGTGGTGGCTGACTATTTATATTCTCCCGAATTTAAAAAACTTGAACAGCTGCATCCCACAGTTAGCGTCAAGACTGATCTGGATGGCGAACTGCTGAATATAAAAGGCTCTTCCGTTCATATCAGAAAAGTAGTTATGAACCTTGTTTCAAACGCCACGGAAGCGGCTGCGGGTGGAGGCCGGGTTACCATATCAACCGTGAACCGTTATATGGACAGACCGATGAGGGGGTATGACGACGTCACTGTGGGCGAGTACGTGGTTCTGGCCGTATCCGATGATGGCCCGGGAATCGTGTCAGACGATCTTCAGCGGATATTTGAACCGTTTTATACAAAGAAGGTCATGGGCAGAAGCGGTACCGGTTTGGGTCTGGCCGTTGTGTGGAATACGGTACAGGATCACAAAGGGTACATCGATGTGCGAAGTAGCGAGAACGGCACGATATTTGAATTGTATTTTCCAATGACGAGGGATGATATAGCAAAGAAAAATGTATCCGTGCCCATTGATGATTACAAAGGCAATGGCGAAAGCATTCTGATCGTTGATGATGTAGAAAGCCAGAGGAAAATAACCTGCCGGATGCTTGATATCCTTGGCTATAAAACCAGAGTCGCCTGCAGCGGAGAAGAGGCGCTTGCGTATCTGAAAAACAATACGGTTGATTTATTATTGCTCGATATGATTATGGATCCAGGCATGAACGGTCATGAGACCTACGAGCAGGTAATTAAGATCCACCCGAATCAAAAGGCGATTATCATCAGCGGATTTGCTGAGACAGATGAGGTGAAGAATACCCAGAAATTGGGCGCCGGGAAATATGTAAAAAAACCGTTTGCGCTGGCCCAGATCGGTCTGGCGATAAAGGAGGAGTTGGCAAGATAGCTGCATTCGGATAATGGAAGGCAGGGTCACATCTTAAATATTAAATATTTTTAAAGTCATCATCAATTTCGATATTAAATTTGATCTAAACAATTTGAAACTAAAAAATGTTAACAAAAAAATATTTAATATTTAAGATGTGACCCTTTTGTCTGCCCCCAGCATTTCCCTGGTTTCCGCCGGCGTGGCCACATCACATCCTATCTGGCGAACAAGAGCGGCCAGCTGTTCAACCAGTTCGGCGTTGGTATTCGCCGTCCGGCCGGGTGCGTAGACGGTGCTGTCTTCAAAGCCGACCCGCACCAGCGAAGCCCCCAACCCGATGGCAACCGCCAGCAGCGACAAATCGTGCATCCCGTCATGCACAACTCCCCAGGAATCGCCTTTACCCAGGATTGTCTTCAGGAAAAAAAGACTTTCGGGCTCTGGCGGAATTGCCCAGTGAAAACCCAGGCAAAAACCAAAGGAATAAGGCGGTTTTACAATTTTTTCGGATATAAACCTTTTTGCCACCGGAATCATGCCGGCCTCGAAAATCTCAAGTTCGGGCATAACGCCTTTTTCTATCATGCGGCCGGCCCAGTAGCGGATATCGGACAGCCGGTTGATATAAACATCTTCACCAAAGTTGACCGAGCCCATGTTCAAGGTTGCCACTTCGACCCGCGGATCGTTCAGGGCAACGCAGCGTTGTTCCAGTGAAAGGGTTGAGAGCCCGCCCGTTGAGCCCTGGATGATGATATCGGAGGATTCCCTGATCATATCCAGGGTTTTTGAAAAGTCCTGCAGCGACTCGGTTTGCTCGCCGGCCGCATCGCGTACGTGCAGGTGCACCATGCTGGCCCCGGCCCGGGTGCAGGCGATGGTTTCGGCGGCCACCTCTTCGGGGCTGAGCGGGTTTATGGACGGCGGTTCGATGTTTTTACCGACGGGCGCCACTGCGATAATGATTTTTCGTTTCATCGAATTCTCCATTACTTGCTCATTATGAGTATTGGTGACATTGAACTATAAAAAAATTTCACCGCCCGCGTTGCTCGAGGCGCAGAGAACACAGAGAAATAACTCAGCCGCTTCGCGGAAACGATGAATGACCATTATTAATACTTTAAGCTCTAAAGTGGATCACGAACTTCTTAATCCCGAAGGGATGCTGTTTTTTACTTTCCGCGCTTGTTTACATCCCGCTTTTGTTTAGCGGGGCTCAGCGGAAATTAAAAAGAGACAAAAGCCTCTGCGTTCTCCGCGCCTCGAGCAACGCGGGCGGTGAAAATGACCTTATGAATCATCAACAACCTTCGTCATACGCTCTATATCCGGATCGGTAAACTGGTCCAGCACATCCCGGGCAATGGTGGAAAAGCTGTACATGACCGCCCCTTGATCACGGGCCTGGAACCAGTGTTTTTCTCCCGGTGGCAGCGTTATCTGATCGGCGGGTACCATCACGATTTCGTTGCGCATGGTATAGCAGTCCTCTTTGCCGGGAACGATGAATCCCTCTTTGAAAGTATCCTCACCGGGAATGTAAAAGTAGACCTTTCCCGAGATGACGCGCACCGTCTCCTCCTTGCCAGGGTCATTGGCGACCGGTGGATGCCAGTGCTCGGGCTCGGTCTGATTGGGGAACAGGACCAGAATTTTGATGCTGATCCGCTCGGTTTGTACCAGTGTCAATACCTGCACGCCCTCATTTTCCAGGTTGCTCAGACCGAAATCGGCTATTTCTATCTTTTTTGCTTCCTCATCGGTGATGGTTATGCCCGCCTGCCGAATCATCGCTGCCGCTTTCAGCTGCGCTTGTTTCTTCTGTTTTCTGGTGATCATGCAAAAGTCTCCAGTCGTTGTAGAAACTATTTTATTGATTTCACTTAAAAAAGAGAGCCATATTTGTTATATATACCGAATGGCATAAATTCATTCCGATTGAGCCAAGATCCTATATGGATAATCTATACATGTAGATTGGATATTCCGGATGCTAATATGAAACTCACTAAAAAGTTAGGTCAGTTATGACGGTTTAGTCAGTTTTGTCATCCCGGCCAAGGAGCCCCAGCGACGCGAGCCGGGATCCAGAAAATCGGTCTGTGAGCAAAGCGCATGTGGTACTTAAACGAGCAATGGATAGCGCTGAAGCTTCACTACGTGCCCGGATCTCGTCCCGCTTCGCGGGACTCGTCCGGAATGACGGATATAACAAAATTGGTAACCAATATGAGATAGTACAGTTTCAGATTCGTTCAATCCGGGCTTTTTTTCGCCCGGCGGCCCCGCTGGATTCTGGATCCCGGATACTGGATCAAGGAATTCTGTCCGTTTATTTAATGGGAGAGCGAAGCGATTCATCGATCCAATATCAGTATCCAGTATCTCGTTTTTAGAACCCAATATTCACAATCAGAGTTAAGCGTCGGATAACGGAACATTATTTTGACAATCGGTATAAACCCCAAGTGGTTTAAAAACCTGATTCAACATCACTTATATTGAAATGCGGCTGCATTTCAATAGCTTAAATTTGATCTGGTTGAAACCATGGAATGGTTCCATGGGTGCAAAACCGCTCGGTTATTTCCTTCTTTCTACATCAAGATGACTTCAGGATCAAATTTTATGGACAAAGAACATACGCTGCTCATTATCGACACAAGTGCTAAAAAATACAAACAGCTAATTGGCAGGGCAGGGCTTGATAGCCTGGATATTCGCGCCTTCGAGACCGCCGAGTCTGCCGCAAAGTGGATTGCAGACAGCGATATTATAATGGGTGCCCCCACGTTAATTGCACCGGTACTGCGTTCAGCCGATCGTCTCCGCTGGCTGCAATCGACCTGGGCCGGCGTGGATGCCCTGACCCGTCCGCCGGTGCGCTCGGATTATCAGCTGACCGGTGTCAAGGATGTTCACGGGCCTCACATGCGCGAGTATGTTATGGCCTACATATTGGTGCTTGAAAGAAACATCCTTCAAATCCATGCCAACCAGCAGCGCCGGATCTGGGACGAACTTCCCTACAAACCCCTGGCGAAAAAAAAGATCGGCATCTGTGGACTGGGATCCATCGGCCGGCATCTTGCACGCAGCGCAACCCATTTTGGAATGACCGTATGGGGATACAGGCAAACTGACATCAAGACTGAGAACGTCGATCGCGTGTTTGTTGGCGACCGGTTCCACGAATTTCTATCCGAACCCGATTACATCGTTGTTGCGCTGCCTCTGACAGATGACACCCACCATCTATTCGACCAGCGGGCGTTTACGGCCATGAAGGATTCGGCCGTTCTGATCAATGTGGGTCGGGGCAGTCTGGTAGACGAACTGTCACTGATTGATGCGTTGAATAACAATTTGATTGCCGGGGCGGTGCTGGATGTGTTTGAAAAAGAACCCTTGTCCGAAGAGAGCCCACTCTGGTCAATTCCCGGCGTTATCGTGACACCCCATATCTCGGCTTACAGTTTTGCAGATGAAGTCGTTGACATTTTCAACGAGAACTACCGCCGGTATTCAACCGGCCGCCCGCTGAAGTATGTCATTGATTTTGAAAAGGGATATTAAATAAAGTTGAGCCAGCCGATCCCGCTGAGTATGTTTCGTCAGTGGGACGAACTGAACAGTGAGATGAATGTTTAAATTCTAAGAAAAAAATAAATTGGTTGTAGCAGCGATATAATTTCCATATTTTAGCTGGGGGATAACGTGGCACGCCCTGCATATTTGCAGTTTGCGAGCTGCAATCTATATGGCAACAGTTACACAGGCCGAGAAATTTCAGGATAGATGCCCCCCGGGGCGTTGCATCACATCATTGTAAGGGGAATTGAGTGGTCTAAAATACTTGAGGATAACACGGATCACCATACATTTTTTAACCGGCTCGACCCTTAAGGGGGCAGGAGATGACGACTTTCAAATTATGCATAACTTCAGCAGTGCTGGCTTTTGCCTGGCTCGCAGCTGGCTGTGCTACGGTATCTTTTGATCAGCCCAAATCGCAAAGCATAGCGATTAGCAACGCAGGCAATACCAGGTTAGGGAAGGAGGTTGCCGAATGGACAGCATTGCATGGGCAGCAATCGGGATTCTACCCCCTTCGCAAAGGCATGGATGCGCTGGGGGTCAGGCTCCGGCTGGCGGAAATTGCGGAGAAAAGTATCGACCTGCAGTATTTCCTTATGAAAAATGATACTGCCGGTGCGGTGATAGCAAACGCGCTGCTCAAAGCAGCAGATAAGGGCGTTCGGGTACGATTTTTACTGGATGACATATTTACCACCGTTCCCGATCGCAGTTTCCTGCTGATGAATCAACACCCTAATATTGAAATCCGGATATTTAATCCCCTGTCCCGGCGTGGCATCCGGGCATTTAACTATGTCGGTGATTTCAGTCAGGCGAACCGTCGCATGCACAACAAATCGTTTACAGTCGATAATTCGATCAGCGTCGTTGGCGGCCGCAACATAGCCGATGAGTACTTTCAGCTCAAAAAAGACTCTGTGTTTGTCGATTTCGATGTTTTAGCTTTGGGGCCCATTGCGGCCGATATATCCACGTCCTTCGACCAGTACTGGAACCATTCGCGGGCGGTGCCCATCGAGCAGTTTACCTCAGACAAAACGAATGAGGAACTGCAAACCGTGCGTGCAGATATTGCTGCAGACCTTGATGACATTTATGAAACGGTATTCAGAAAGGCACTCACCAGCCAGCTGCTGCAGGATCTTATTGCCGATCGGCAGCCGCTGTTTGTCGGACCGGCAAGGGTTCTTGCCGACAATCCCGACAAACTGATCAACAAGATCGACGAGGCGCACATGCAGCTCGCCAATGACCTGGCAGAAGTCGTGCGGCGTTCAGAGACAGAAGTTATCTTTATTTCACCGTACTATGTACCGGGCGATGGAGGGATCCAGTTAATTCGTGATTTAGTCGCCAAGGGCGTACGGGTGGTTATTCTTACCAATTCGCTGGCGTCCAACAATCATGTGCCCGTGCATTCGGCCTATGCGCGCTACCGCAAGGATGTGGTCAATGCCGGAGCCGAACTTTATGAGATCCGTGCCAATGCGGCGCGCGAATTGGAAGGCGATGACGGCGGGCCGGAAGTACTCACCCTGCATACCAAGGCCTTTTACATCGATCGCAGATACCTGTTCGTTGGCTCGCTGAATCTCGATCCCCGATCGATAGAGATCAATGCCGAGATGGGATTGCTCATTGATTCTGAACCAATGGTCAAAACCTTGCTGCAAGGCGCGGATGAACGCCTGTCAACCCTCACCTACCGGGTAATCGTTAACGACAGGGGTAAGCTCGAATGGTACACACGGATCGATAACGAGAAAGTGATCGAAACCAAAGAACCCTTGACGGGTTGGTGGCTGCGCTTCAAGGCCTGGTTTATGAAAATCGCTCCTGAAAGTCAGCTTTAAGAGTGTCCAAACCAGCAACAATGCTGTCACATCTTGATCAAATCGGCTGGCCAAAACCGGTTCGAAAGCGAGCAATCGGAACGAAAGTGGCGACCATCATAACTGCAAGTTTCCGGCAGCCCCGGATAAAGACCATTGCAACCAATGGTCGTTCTGTCGAAGGCTGTCGGCAATCACCGGCATAAGGAACTGTGTACCGTGAAAGCATCCGACCTGTTTGTAAAAGCACTCGAGAACGAAGGCGTAAAATATATCTTTGGGATTCCGGGGGAAGAAAATCTGGGTTTTCTCGAATCCCTTTCACGAAGTTCAATCAGGCTGGTTCTGGTTCGGCATGAACAGGCGGCCGGTTTTATGGCGGCAACCTGCGGCCGTTTGACAGGCAGGGCGGGCGTCTGTCTTTCCACGCTCGGACCCGGCGCAACGAATCTGGTGACAGCTGCCGCCTATGCGAACTTAGGGGCCATGCCGATGGTGATGATAACCGGGCAAAAGCCGATCAAAACCAGCAAGCAGGGACGTTTCCAGATTGTCGATGTCGTCGATATGATGCAGCCGCTGACCAAATTCACCCGGCAGATCGAAAGTGCCGATCTGGTTGCCTCCAGTGTCCGGGAAGCATTTCGCAAGGCGGAAGAGGAAAGGCCGGGTGCCGTGCACCTGGAACTGCCGGAAGATATCGCCCAGGAACAGACCGACGTGCCGGTGATCGATCCCAGCTTTTCCCGCCGACCGGTGGCCGAAGAAAAGGCGATCGATCATGCCGTGAAATTGATATCACATGCCAGACACCCGCTGCTGCTGATCGGCGCCGGTGCCAATCGAAAGCGGACCAGTCAAATGCTGCGGCAATTTGTTGACCGAACCTGCATTCCGTTTGTAACAACCCAGATGGGCAAGGGCGTGGTCGACGAAACCAACCAGAATTTCATCGGCAATACCGCCCTGTCATCCAACGATTTTGTTCACCGCGCCATCGATGCCGCTGATGTCATCATCAATGTTGGGCACGATGCGGTTGAGAAGCCGCCGTTTTTCATGCAGTCCGGCGGGCGCAGGGTCATTCATGTCAATTTCACTTCAGCGGAGGTCGATCCGGTCTACTTCCCACAGGTGGAAGTCATCGGGGACATAGCCAGCAGCATACAACGGATGGCCGAAGCCATGCCTGATCGTTGCGGTCGCGATTATTCATATTTCAATAAAGTGCGCAGCGCCCTGAACGATCACATCCATCAGCCGACCGATGAAAATCGCTCGCCGGTTTATCCGCAGCGGCTGGTTTATGAGGTTCGCGCTGTCATGCCGCCGGACGGTATCATTGCGCTCGACAATGGGATGTACAAAATCTGGTTCGCTCGCAATTATCCGGCAAACCAGCCGAATACGGTCCTGCTCGACAACGCTCTGGCGTCAATGGGAGCCGGTTTGCCTTCGGCGATAGCCGCCAAAATAGTCAATCCCGACCGGCGTGTCATGGCAATTTGTGGCGATGGCGGTTTCTTGATGAACTCGCAGGAGTTGATAACTGCCGTCCAGCTCGGCCTCGATCTGGTCGTGGTGGTCCTTTGTGACAACGCTTTCGGTATGGTGAAGTGGAAACAGGTTGACATGGCATTCAATGATTTCGGGCTTGATTTTGCGAACCCCGATTTTGTTAAATATGCTGAAACCTATGGGGCGATCGGGTATTTTACCGAGACAGGCGCCCAATTCAGGACGGTGGCGGAGGAGGCCTTCGGTGCTGGAGGCGTCCATCTGATCCAGGTACCCATTGATTACACCGACAACCACCGTATCCTCAACCGGGAAATCAAGGAACTCAGCCAACAGCTGTAAATGAATGTGATCAAATCCAATTATCCCTATTGCCCGGGCAATGAAGCCTTACAATCGAACACCGACCTCGAGGTTATGGACAAATATACCGGAGAGGTCGCAGCCCGCGTGGCGGTTGCAGATTCCAAAGTCATCGACGATGCGATCGTCGCGGTTGTCCGGGCAGCAGAACCGATGCGCAATGTGCCGCCCTATGAAAGGCAGGAACTCCTGAACCACCGCGTCAGGGGTTTCGAGCAGCGAAGGGACGAACTGGCGATGGTGCTGTGTGTCGAGGCCGGCAAGTCCATCAAGGACAGCCGGGGTGAGGCGGCGCGATTGATTGACACCTTTCCCATCGCGGCCGAAGCGGCGGTGCGGATTGAGGGCGATGTTTTGAATCACGAAAACTCTGAACGAGTGCGTGGCTTTCGTGGGATGGTCAAAATAATCTTCAATCCTCATGTTTGGTTTCTTTGGGGGTCCAACGCTCATTCAGATCCTCAAGATGCTTACTCTGTGTAAGGATTACGATCTCGTCACCCTTGCGTATCTTCGAATTTTCTGCTGCAAAATGGAAATCATCATCACGATAAAAGTAAATCGCTCGCGCCCCCTCCGGCAAATCCAGTTCATCCATTCGGCCTTTGTCGTCTTTTTCGGCAATAAATGAAAAAAACCGTACATCACCTCGCAGCAGGGTTGAAAGTTCCACACTGTCGAGGCCTTCGACGATATTGTTAAGATGTGACCCTATCGTGCGTGCCGGTATGATGGTGTCTTCGAGTCCAAGTTCGTTGCAAAGCGACCCCAGGTCCTGGTCTTCTACACTGGTTATGATGCGCTTGAATCCCATCGAGCGTCCCAGAAGAGATGTGATGATATTGGCCTGGTCGTTATCGGTGAGGCAAAACAGAAAGTCGCAGTTTTTCGGGTCCACCTGGTTCAAAATCGCCGGTTTGCCCGCATCGCCGTGCAGGAAGCTGCAATCCAGATCATCGGATAAATCGTCTACTTTTTCTTTATCGAGCTCGATAATGACAACATCATGCCCCTTTTTAACCATTTGCCGGGTGGCCATGATGGCCGTCGGACTGGCGCCCGAAAAAACAATTCTCATGTTATTCCTCCCTTTTTTGGCCGATCCATGTGCCCGGGTATACAAATACAAGCCATGCAACGATTTCCAGCCGGCCCAAAAGCATATCGGTACAAAGAACCCCCTTGAGCAACGGATGTAGATCGGCAGTGGTAATGCCGGCTGAAATGCCGGCCGTACCGAGTGCTGAGACCACTTCGAACAGGGAGTCAAGCGGCGCATAACCCAGGGCCAGAAAGGGCATCCAGGACATTGCGATGATTAGAACGAACACGACAATGAGTTGCAATGCGTTCTGAATCTCATCCGCCTCGATCCTTCGTCCACTCAGCCGGGCTTCGACCACGGCGTTGGGTGGCGCTCCGGCTCTCTGGACAACCAGGTACAGCAGGCGCAAGACGATCAGGAGACGGATAATTTTGATGCCGCCTGCCGTCGATCCGATACTGCCGCCTACAGCCATCGATAATATGAGGGTGAGCTTGGCCCCATCGCCGCTTTTTGGAATATCCATCGAGGCAAAACCGGCAGTCGATTGAGCCGATAACGCATTGAGCGCACCATGGCGCAGGGCGGCTACCCAGGAGAAACCGTCCTGATACCGGAGAAACCAGGCCAACAGAAGTGTCGTCAGCAATCCGGCAGCTATAAACGCTTGGAGTTGACGATCATATATAGCAACTTTCCAGCCGTCTCGATAAGCGCGGTGGTAAAGAACCAGGGAGATGCCGCCGGCCATGGATGCAACAATGACAACAGCCTGGGAGTAAATATCCTCGATCCCCTGCAGACTTGCATTGTGGGGGCTGAAACCACCGGTCGATACCGCTGCAAGGGAGTAGAGGATGGCGTCAAACCATCGCGTTCCGAATAAACCGAGGGCAAAAACACTTATGACGGTCAAAATGGTGTAAGCCATAGCTACGCGCCGGGCATGTGCACGGGTGCTTCCGACCAGGTCGTTTTCATAGTCTTCGGATATATCGAGACGCTTGGCCACCAGCCCCGGCTGCATCATTGCTGCAATGGACAGGACGACAATACCGAGGCCGCCAACCCACTGCATCCAGGCCCGGGAAAACAGGAAGGTTTCGGTTTTATCTTCCAGGTTTGCGACCGTGCTCAGACCGGTGGTGGTTACAGCCGATATCGTTTCAAATAATGCGTCCAGAAATCCCAAACCGGAAGCCATCGTCGGCCACGCCATTACCAATGGTGAAAACAGGAAAATCAGGGCCGTGACGACCATGGCCTCATTGGTTTGCATCCCTTTGGGCGCTTGCAGGCGCATCAGGCCGAACCCCATCAATAAAATGCCGGCGATGACAATGGCATATCGCATACTGACACGTAAATCACCCAACAACAGGGATGCGCCAAGCGGCACCAGGGTGAGTGCGGCCAGTGCAGCGCACAGTTGCCCGAAGTACTTCAATAGCAGTGTGGGCCGAACGGCAAACCTTAATACACGCACGGTCTTGTCTCTTCTAATACTTTTTTGTCCGCAGGATGGTGATAACCAACCATAAACCCAGAACAACGGACAACAGGTAGCCAATCACTCCCAGTGCCGGAAAGCCGAACAAATACGGTCCGACGCCGGTAGTCACGATCATGGAAGAGCCGATGATGATGGAGCCGGTAATTATTCCGACCGTCAGCCGGTTGGACGTATTTTCAAGCGAGTTGATTAGCATTTCCAGTTTTTCAAGATGAAAGTGCAGCCCTAAATCGCCGCTGTCCAGTTTCGCGATGATATTGTTGATTTTGCGAGGCATTTCACGCTGTGCCGCCCAAATACCCGACAATGAGTTGCGCAGTTTGCGCCATATGATTTCGGGTTTGAAACGCTGGGCTGCAATTCGGGATATGGTTTCTTTGACCTCCGATACAACGTCCAACTCCGGGTAGGCCAGCCTCGCCGAACCTTCTGCGGTGACAAGCGCTTTTATCATGATTAGCAGGTCGGCCGGCAGATTCAGCCGATATTCTCGAATCAGTGATGTTATGTTGACCAGCAGCTGACCGATGTCCATGTCTTTAATGGGGACCGCATAATAGTCGTCCAAAATATCCAGAAGGTCCCTCTCCAGGGCCCTGTCCTGGATGGTTTCCGCAGTCGGCCGGCAAAGGCGGAGCAGACTGTGCAATAGTGCATCGCTGTCTTTTTCGACGATGGCCTTGAACAGGTCGGTCAGTTCGAATCGATCTTTTTGCGTGATTCGACCCACCATGCCCCAATCGATAATGCTCAAGGTATTGTCTTCTTTGACCAACAGGTTCCCCGGATGCGGATCGGCATGGAAAAAACCGTCTTCCAGGATTTGTTTGACCGCGGCCATCAATCCCTGTCGGGCGAGATGCTTCGAATCGAGCAGTGAATCGGCCGTGATGTCCTTAAATTTGACGCCCTGCACGAATTCCATCACAAGGACCTTTTTGCTGCAATAGGTCTCATAAACTTCGGGAATATGTATATTAGTTTCCAAGGCATGTGCGCGGGCGATTTTTATGTTGCGCATCTCGATCTTAAAATCGATTTCATTCAGCAAGTGGCGTCGGGTTATTTCAACAAGCTTTGTTAAATTGTAGCCTTTCAGGTCATCAAACTTTTGTTCCAGGTACCTGCAGATTGATTCCAGAATATCCAAATCGGATTTAATTTTCACTACGATGCCCGGTCTTTGAATCTTCACGGCCACGATATGCCCTTCCTGCCTCAATACCGCTCTGTGAACCTGTGACAGGGAGGCGGCGGCGATCGGATCGACATCGAAAATGCTGAAGATATCCTGCAAGGGCTTGCCCAGGCTTTCTTCCACAACCGCTTCAACGTCGTCAAAATCGAAGGCGGGCACTTCGTCCTGAAGTTTCTCCAGTTCATCCAGCAGGTCTTCCGGCAGCAAATCGGGCCGCAGACTGATGATCTGTCCGAATTTGATAAAGGTCGGTCCCAGATCCTCTAAAGCAAGGCGGATACGTTCATAGGTGCCGATCTGTTCATCCACCGGGCGTATCTTGCGAATGATATCGGACCCGGGGATGTCCAATCGCTGTACAATCTCGTCGAATCCGTATTGGGTGAGCGTGCCGACGATGTCTTTGAACCGTTTGAGCATTTTTAAGTCATTCAATTGCATCGGATTTCTTCTCTTTTTGTTTGATTAAGTTTTGGTTGGTTATTTTTTACCGGTAAAAACCCATCCGCTAAATCCAAGTATAGGAAACTTATAAGCACTCTAACCCATTGGTCCAGTCTGGAGGCAACCGATTGACAAGGATGATGGATGGCAAACGATAGTTGTATGACCCATCGCATCCGGGCGTTCTGTTTTTAACGGTTAATCCGATCTGCGCATTTGATATGGTCCGGTTATCGCATCGAAGGCGAACCGTTCAGTCTTTCTTTATTTCATGGCCTGCGGAGAATCTATGAATGTTGATAACAGGGCGGTGATGAAACAGACTTTTGAAGATGTCCTCGGCGCTGCTGTCAGGGATGGAAATAAGATTGAAGTGTTGAAAAATGGAAGTGAAATTTTTCCGTCCATGCTCAAATCACCGGAGGCATCCAATTCCACCATCGAATTTCTTACATTCATTTACCGGGAAGGTGACATTGCACGCCGTTTTGCTGACATGCTGTCACAAAAAGCAAGGGAAGGCGTTAGCGTGCGGTTGATATTGGATGCCTTCGGATGTCAGCGCATGCCGGACGCACTGAGCCGAAAAATCAGGGAAATAAAGCATTGGGGGGACAATGAATAACGTTGATCCAAAAGCCTCATTCGGCCCGGGCATTTTGAAGGATTTCAAATATGTCCGGCGGGATTTGCCTGGCCTGAAAATTATGCGGATCCGAAACGTCCATACAGATTCTCTTTTCCAATCCTTCCACCAGTCGGGTGCCGTCCGATATTCGTTCGACACGGTGAATCAGCGTCACGGTCTTTGGGGTCAGATCTTCAATTTCCGAGACGATGCGAATCCGGTCGTTGTAGCGCCCCGGGCTGAAATATCGGCTCGACGTTTCAACCAGGCCGAACAGCAGGCTTTTACGCTGCCACAGTTCGTTCATCGGCAGGCCGATCGACTCGAAATACAGGTGCCCACAGCCATCGAACCACTCATAGAATCGGGGATAAAATACGATTCCGAGTGAGTCCAGATCCCCCCACATGATACGGCGCTTAATAATGTTCTGTTTCATTCTCTGTGCTCCCCGGGTCCTCTGTGGTTTGGCTACTGCTCCGGCACCAACACCAGATCAAAAACGCCTTGAGTCTGTCCATCTTCCGGATAATGCTGTGTCACGAGGGTCCTAAAACCTTTCGCGCTGACGCGCATATGTATATGCGGCGGCCTGCCATAATAGCCCGACGGAAAATCGCTTTGAAACTGATAGGCTGCCGAGCGACCCGTCTTGATGGTGGCTCGATACGCATCACGGTATTCTCCATCCCGGTCTGCCATCCAGATTTCAATTTTAGAATATGGAATGGGCTCGCAGGAGGCGGCCGATACGACGATTCCGATAAGACTGTAGCCGCTGCCCACCTGGCGGCGTCTGGGTGCGCCCGGCTTATAGAATGGGCCGAGCGCATCCGGTGGAGTGGGGCTGCATTTCCATTGCACACTGGCTATTAACTGCGCCGGCGTATCACTCTGAGCGCCTCCTGAAGGTACGTTCCAAACGCTAAAGACCATCAATAAAATAACAGACACAGGCTGCCGGATGATTTTCCCGGATATAATTGTCATTGAGATCTCAAACCCTTTAATATTTGATCCAACTCATAATGATACCCGGATATAATGAAAAAATAAATGATTTCTTTTGTTTAAAACGAAATGAAAATGCTGTCGAGAACCGGTTGTGCACCGATATGCACAACTCAGACAGCCGTTAAAATGATGGTCTGAATCTGTATGAATATTACGGCATGCTGCGGGTTCTGTATTATTTTGATAGGTTTCCTGATATAATGCCCGGACACCAGGTACCGGAAATCAAACACGCTACCCAGCATACCAGACTCCGAATACGACACATTCATCCGGTTCAAATGCTCCCCTTGTGTTGCAGCGGTTCCAGTTTTAGTTTGTCAACAATCTGAAAATTAGGTAAATAGTGTCGCGATGGATAATCAAATATCAATTTGCAGATTCATATTCTAAAACTGTGGAGGAAACCACTTGTCCAGGAAAAAACGCTCCAGCAAAAGCCTTTTCAGCAGCGGGGCAACCGGTAATTATACGGCCTCGTCCCTGGAGGTCCTCAAGGGCTTGGACCCGGTTAAACGCCGGCCGGGTATGTATACCGACACCCAGCGCCCCAACCACCTGGCCCAGGAAGCGATAGACAACAGCGTCGATGAGGCCATTGCCGGATTTGCCGGAAAGATTGATGTCACGCTGTTCGAAGACGGTTCCCTGGAAGTGTCGGACAACGGCCGGGGCATGCCGACCGACATCCACCCCAGGGAAGGCATCACCGGTGTAGAGGTGATCATGCTCAAGCTGCATGCCGGGGCCAAGTTTTCCGATAAGGACTATCGCTATTCCGGTGGACTGCACGGTGTCGGCGTATCGGTGGTCAACGCCCTGTCTGAAAAAGTGGAAGTGCAGATCAAGCGCGACGGCAACCTGTATCATATTTCCTTTGCCAACGGTAAAAAGACCACTGAACTGAGGGTTCTAAAAAAGATTGGCATACGGAACACCGGAACCAGCATTCGATTCTGGCCGAATCCGCAATATTTTGACACGGTTAAATTTTCAATTCGAAAACTCAAACACACTTTGCGGGCAAAGGCGGTTCTGTGCCCCGGCCTGGCCGTATCATTTCTGGACCGCAATACCGGCGAGAGTGAACAGTGGCAATATGAGGATGGTCTGAAGGACTACCTGCTGGAAGGATTGCATGACCGCGAACTGCTACCCGCCGAACCGTTTATCGGAGAGTTGAAAGGCGCGGACGAGGAAGTCATCTGGGCCGTGATATGGCATCCGGAAGACAACGATAATATTGCCGAGAGCTACGTCAACTTGATCCCCACACCGTTGGGCGGCACCCACGTCAATGGTTTCAGAACCGGCCTGCTGGCATCGATTCGAGAATTCTGTGAATTCAGAAACCTGCTCCCGCGGGGTATCAAGCTGTCACCGGATGATATCTGGGAGTGCTGCAGTTACATACTGTCGGCAAAAATGGCCGATCCACAGTTTTCAGGCCAGACCAAGGAGCGTCTGTCCTCCAGAGAAATTACCTCTTTTGTGACCGGCGCTGTCAAGGATGCCTTCAGCCTGTGGCTCAACCACCACACCGATATCGGCGAAACACTGGCCGAAATGGCCATCGAACGTGCCCGCCGGCGCTTGCGGGCCGGCAAGAAAGTCACCCGCAAGAGGGTGACCGGCGGTCCGGCCCTGCCGGGTAAACTGGCCGATTGCGTCAGCCAGGACCCGGCCCAAAGCGAGCTGTTCCTGGTTGAAGGCGATTCGGCCGGCGGATCCGCCAAACAGGCACGCGACCGTCAGACCCAGGCCATCATGCCCCTGCGCGGTAAAATTTTGAACACCTGGGAGATCGATCCGGAACAGGTGCTCAGTTCAAAGGAAGTCCATGATATTGCGGTGGCTGTCGGCGTCGATCCGGGTTCCAAAATCCTCAACGGCCTGCGCTACGGCAAGGTCTGTATTCTGGCGGATGCCGATTCCGACGGCCTGCACATTTCCACTTTGATCTGTGCCCTTTTCCTGAGGCATTTTAAACCCCTGGTAAAGGCCGGTCATGTATTCGTGGCCATGCCGCCCCTGTATCGTATCGATGTGGGCAAACAGGTTTATTATGCCCTGGATGACAATGAGAAAAATGCGATTATCAAACGGATTGAAAAGAAGAACAAAAAGGTCAGGATCGATGTTCAGCGCTTTAAAGGTCTGGGTGAAATGAACCCGTTGCAGCTGCGTGAAACCACCATGGCACCGGATACGCGCCGCCTGGTGCAGCTGACCATCGATTCGGAGGATAAAGCATTTGCCGTCATGGACATGCTGCTGGCCAAAAAAAGAGCCCCCGACCGGCGCCAGTGGCTGGAGAAAGAAGGGAATCTGGCGGAGCATTAAAAAAGTGCCTAAAGTGCCTAAAATGCGCTTACGTCTTCGCTGAAGCTACGCCGCACAAGAAAGTGCCTAAAGTTGCTGTAACGCATACGCGCTGTCGGTTTTAAAAAAATATTTACCGCAGAGGCGCAGAGAGCGCAGAGGGTAATTTGTTTTATTTAAATTCAACTAAGGATTCAAGATGAGTCAAGCTACGGCAGTTAACATCAACGGCAGTGAACAGATGCCGCTGCAGGATTTTACCCGGCAGGCATACCTGAATTACTCCATGTACGTCATTTTGGACCGGGCGCTGCCGTTTATCGGGGACGGTTTAAAACCGGTTCAGCGCCGAATCGTCTATGCCATGAGCGAACTGGGGCTCAAGGCGACATCGAAATACAAAAAATCGGCCCGCACAGTGGGTGATGTTCTGGGCAAGTATCATCCCCATGGTGACACCGCCTGTTACGAAGCCATGGTGTTGATGGCCCAACCCTTTTCATACCGTTATCCGCTGGTCGATGGCCAGGGGAACTGGGGCGCGCCCGATGATCCCAAATCTTTCGCCGCCATGCGTTACACGGAGTCACGACTGTCAGCTTATGCAGATGTATTGCTCTCGGAGCTGGGTATGGGAACCGTATCCTGGGGCCCTAACTTCGACGGCAGCCTCAAAGAGCCTCTGGCACTGCCGGCCCGTCTGCCGAACGTGCTTTTAAACGGTACCACCGGCATTGCCGTCGGGATGGCAACCGACATTCCGCCCCACAATATGCAGGAAGTGGTTGATGCCTGTATCCGCCTGATCGAAAAGCCGAAGTCCACTGTGGAGGATTTGTGTGAGATCATTCAGGGTCCTGATTATCCTTCGGGCGCCGAAATAATCACGTCCAGGGAAGATATTGTCGAAATCTATCGCACCGGACGCGGGAGCATTCGCATGCGGGCGGTATTTGAAATCGAGAAAGGCGATATCGTCATCACCTCTCTGCCTCACCAGGCATCACCGGCCCGGATCCTGGAGCAGATCGCCGACCAGATGACCAAGAAGAAGCTTCCCATGGTTTCAGACCTGCGGGATGAATCCGATCATGAAGACCCCACCCGTCTGGTCATCGTACCGCGTTCCAACCGGGTCGATAAAGACGCATTGATGGCGCACCTTTTTGCCACCACCGATCTGGAGCGGACCTACCGGGCAAACCTGAATGTTATCGGGCTGGATCACAAGCCCCAGGTCAAAGACCTGGTAAGAATGCTCAAAGAGTGGATCGCCTTCCGTAAAGAGACCGTGACCCGGCGGCTCGAATTCAGGCTCGACAAGGTTCTCGAGCGGCTGCACATACTGGATGGTTTGTTGATTGCCTATCTGAATATCGACGAAGTGATTAAAATCATCCGGGAAAACGATGCGCCCAAACCGGTACTGGTGAAAATCTACCGGCTGTCCGATACTCAGGCTGAAGCCATTTTGCAGCTCAGGCTGCGACATCTGGCCCGGCTTGAAGAAATGAAAATCCAAACCGAAAAAGAATCGCTGGATGATGAGCGCCAGACCCTGGAGAAAATCCTTTCATCCGACTCCCGACTCAAGACGCTGATTAAAAAAGAGCTCAAAGCTGCCGCCAGGGTACACGGTGACGAGCGGCGCAGCCAGATTGTCCAGCGCCAGGAAGCGCAGGCCATCTCCCAGGCAGACCTGGCACCGGTTGAGCCGATGACAGTAACCATTTCAAGAAACGGCTGGGTACGGGCCGCCAAGGGCCACGAAATTGACCCCGAGACCCTAACCTACAAGGCCGGTGACGGCTATCTGAGCGCCGCCCACGGAAAGAGCAACCAACTGGCGGTTTTCCTGGATTCGACCGGTCGGACCTATTCGACTGCCCTTTTGAACCTGCCCTCTGCCAGGGGACACGGTGAACCGTTGACAGGCCGTTTCCATCTTCAGCCCCAGGCGGTATTCAAGGCGGTACTGACCGGTGAGCCGGGTCAACTCATCCTTATGGCCAGCGATGCCGGCTACGGATTTGTCACCGAATTGCAGAACCTTTACACCAAAAATCAGAAAGGCAAAGCGTTGCTGAGTCTGCCCCGTGGCGCCGAACCGCTGCACCCCATCTACATCAATAACCTGGAGGGTCAGCTTCTGGCCGCGCTGACCAACGAAGGCCGCATGCTGGTATTTCCGCTCAGGATCCTGCCCCAACTGCCGCGTGGCAAGGGCAATAAAATCATCCAGATTCCCCCGGCACGCGCCAGAGACAGGGTCGAACTGTTGACCGGGCTCACACTCATCCCCGAAGGCGGCACCATGACCATCTTTTCCGGCAAACGTCATTTCAAGCTGACTTTTGGAAACCTGCAGCAGTATATGGGTGAGCGCGGCCGCAGGGGCAAAAAGCTGCCTCGGGGTTTTCGCAATGTGAGTCGGATTGCGAGTGAACTGCCGGATCAGGCCCGGCTGGTGGAGGTAGAAAAGAAAGATTTATTTGAATAGCCACGAATTTACGCGAATTAACACGAATTCAAAAATAACAGGGTGACCGCTCGCACGGCTCAATGACCATTATTTCTGATTATCCTCGGGCCTCAAATATGTGGTTTATTCAGCTGTTCCGCGATACGTTCCGGTTTTTTTCAGCGACTCGACCATCTGATCTATCGTAATGATATCCGGATCGTAAGTGACCGTATTGATTTCTCTGAGCCCCCGCCATCCGCTGGTCACTTTTTTAACGCCGTTCAACCCGTCCAGGGCTGATTTACCCACGTCGTATCAGGCCACATAGAAAACAGATTCAGCCATTTGCGGTTGCACAGTATCCGCTGCAGTCAAAGCGGGCTGCACCAGACCGAACGCCAGCATCATCAAAAAAATCGAATTTAGCATTTTGAACCTCCTGAAGTTTGTAAACTTCCAACTTATATAGGTATTGATTTATTAAGGCAAGGCATCATAATGTCGATGGTGCTCATTATAAATTAAGGAGCAAATCATGAAAAATATTCGTATTATCGGCTCGCTGGCATTCGTGTTAGGGCTTTTTACTGCTGTATTTGCCGGAATTCCCTGGTATATAACTGTTGTCGACGATCCGGCCATGCCCTGGTGGTTTAAAACGGCGGTATTCTGTCTGCTGGGTGGTATCCTGGTGGTCCTTTTGACCGTGGTTCTCGAACAAACCAATACCCGGATATCGAGGGAAGAGCCATTGCCGACAGAACACGGTGGCTCGGTCCTGCTGCTGAATTCCACGACGCTGCCCGGTCGGGAGATTACCGAGATCCTCGGCCTGGTCCAGGGCCATACCGTTTATGCCATCTGGCTGGGCAAGGATTTGTCTGCCATCATCCGGTTAATTGTCGGTGGTGAATTGACTGAATATACCGAAATGATGGGAAAAGCCCGGCAGACAGCCACCGGCCGGATGCTTGCCCAGGCCGAAAAAATGGGGGCGGATGCCATCATCAATACCCGTTATATGACCACGAGTGTTGTGGGCAGTGCGGCAGAATTATTGGTCTACGGGACTGCTGTCAAACTCGCCACCGAAGTTGGCTAAGTGCATGATCTTATAAATTCGGTGACGTATTTTGGTCATTGATTGCTAAACCACAGAGAGCACAGAGAACACCGTAGTTGTTCCGGCTTGCTTTTCAATTGGCGTAAGGTCTATCTAAACGGAACACATTTTTCACAACTACTATAAACAGATGGTTTTATGAAAAACTCAAAGTGGGTCTATTCTACTGAAACCGGACAAATTTGCCCCGGATGCCAAAAACCGGTATCCGACTGCACCTGCAAAAAGAAACAGCCAAAGACCGGGCCCCGGTTCACGCTGGACGGTATCATCCGTATCAGGAGAGAGGTTAAAGGGCGAAAAGGCAAAACGGTGACCACCGTTTCAGGGTTTGACGCCGATGATGTCGAGTTGAAGCGGCTTGGAAAACAGCTTAAGCAGCACTGCGGTAGCGGTGGATCTGTCAAAGATGGGATGATCTTCATCCAGGGTGATCATCGCAATCGGATCGAAACCTTTTTGAGCCAGGCGGGGCATACCGTCAAAATCGCCGGCGGATAAACGGTTTCAGCCCCCTGGTGAAAATTAAACACCTACAGACTGCGGATACAGATGAATGTTGAATATCGTCCGTATGATGCCTGTCGAAAACTGATTCATTATTCGATGTTCAATTTCTAATTCAAACATCCCGCCGCCTCCGGGCGCAAAAATTTCAAACTGCCGCAGCCACCCTGGCGATCCATTCTGCGGTCAGGTCCATGGGTACATTAAGAAAATCATTTGCAAACCCGGTCTTTGCATCCGTGACGATGGCGGCGACTGTCTGCAGGCCGGGACAGATCCACAGAAAGGCACGGCTTTGCTTTTCTGAAGGCTTGAATGATCCGAATCCCACATGTCCGTAAGAATCTTCGGGTACCCCGGGCCACAGCGCCTGGCCGATATTTAGCATCCAGTTGTAGCCGTAACGGGCATCGGGAATCTGCGGGTTTGTCGGGCGGGTTGCCCGGTCGACATAATCCGCGGGAATCAACTTGCGGTCATTCCAGACACCCCGGTTGAGCCAGAGATTTCCCCATTTGATCAAGTCCGCAAGGGTCGAATCGATGGCCAGTTTTGGCCCGGGATTATCGATATCAGCAGGGTCAAAACGATTGGCGAAATGATATACTTTCCAGCTCTTTGCGCCCAAAGCGCCCTTAAACCGTCTCTCCACTTCCGGCGCGATTTCATCCCCGTCCAACTTGTAGAGCCTTGCAACGATTCGTTCGGCGGCAGTGAACCCGGCATTGTTGTACTTGAATATTTTTCCGGGCGGATCGGAAGTCAACCAGCCCGAAACACCGCTGACAAGCTGGTGCAGGGTGATCGTGGCATCGGTCCGATCACCGCTGATTCGGGTGATCTCGGGCCACGGTTCGGCGGCCCTGACCGACAGGTGCACCTTACCTTCTTTTAGCCCGTTTCCGATCAGCGCGCTGTTGAAGGATTTTCGGATGCTGCCGATTTCAAAGAAGCTGTCGGCCGTGAATCCGCCGCCATACCATTCGCCAACAATGATATTTTTTATTGCGATGATACAACCAAAAGGACTGTTTGGGGTCTTTTTTCTGATCCAATCCCCCAGGGCCGCAACCTTTTGGGCGGAGCGTTCAGTCCGGGCCTGGTCGCCTGAAGTTATGGATGATGGTCTGGGCTTACCCGCAATTGCCATCGAAGGCTGTCCTCACGAAATACATTATATTGGCGTCGCATTCGGGAGATAGAACTGGCACACATTTTTATTAAACGGGGGGCCGAATTTCAAGAAGATAATTCGACCTGTGATTGGGTTGAGCAACATGAGGCGTGAGACAATCGATAAATACCGTTGACAGGATTTAGGGCCATCAATATACATATACACCCTATATGTATATAAGGAGGATAAAATGGCACTATGCGGTGATGATCACGCCAGGGTTATTGCCAGGATAAATCGAATTGAAGGGCAGGTGCGCGGGCTCAAGAAAATGGTGGCAGAAGATCGGGACTGCCTGCAGGTGTTGAAACAGATTGCGGCAGCAGCAGGTGCACTGAGATCTCTGGGCGCGGTGATCCTGGAAGACCATCTTAAGGGCTGTGTTGCAACAGCTATTCAAAATCAAGGCAACACGTCGGAACAAATTTCTGAAGTTGTTGAAATATTTAATAAATTCAGCAGATAAAGGACGTTGGCATGATTGGTCGTTTTTCCAAGTTGGGCGTTTATGAGGAACTGTTGAGATTACGGGATTTTTATGTCGCATTCGGGGCCGCACTTCTGGCATTGGCCAGCTATATCATCGATGACGGGGGCGCATCCCCTTCGATGGCCGGCAATGCCCTGGTCATCGCTTCAGTCGCCATTAATGGATTTCCCATCATCTGGGGTGCGGTCAAGGGGCTTATGAATCGCGAAGTCAACGTCGACGAACTGGTCAGTCTGGCCATTATCGCCAGCCTGATCCAGGGCGAGTTTTTAACGGCTGCTGTTGTGAGCTTTGTAATGACCTTCGGCGGATTGATCGAGCAGGTTACCAGTGAATCGGCCCGCAAGGCCATTAAATCCCTGATACGGATATCTCCCCAGACCGCCACTGTATTGTCCGGTGGGGATGAAAAAGTTGTTCCGGTCGAACAGGTATCGGTGGGCGATAAGATCCTCATCAAGCCGGGGGAGCAGATTCCGGTGGATGCCTGCATACTGTCAGGGGTATCGGCAGTCGATGAGTCGGCCATGACCGGTGAGTCTCTGCCGGTTGAAAAGCAAGTCGGAGATACCATTCTGGCCGGCACCCTGAACCATAATGGTGTGCTGAAAGCGCAAACCATAAAGGTCGGCAAAGATACAACATTAGGAAAGGTAATTAAACTGGTCAGTGAGGCCGAAATGCATCGACCCGATGCCGTGCGGCTGATCGATCGTTATGCCAGATGGTTTACACCGACCATATTATCCCTGGCGGCTTTGGCCTGGGTGTTTACCGGAGATATCAGCCGGGCAGTGGCCGTTCTGATTGTCGGGTGTCCATGTGCTCTCATCCTGGCAGCTCCCACAGCAACGGTTGCAGCGCTGGGGCGGGCTGCCAGGGCGGGAATTCTGGTGAAGGGCGGGCAATACCTCGAACGGGTCGCATCGGTTACGGTGGTGCTGTTTGATAAAACCGGAACACTGACTCTGGGTGAACCCAGAGTCTCTGAAATCGCCTGCACGGCAGATATCGACAAAGATGAAGTGCTTTCCTGTGCTGCCAGTGCCGAACAGCATTGCACCCACCCTCTGGCCCGTGCGATCGTCAAGGCCGCCCATTATGCCAAAGTGGTCGTTTGCGGAGCCGAAGATGCCTTCCATGAAATCGGGCTTGGCGTCAGGGCCATGGTGGAAGGCTCCCTGGTGGAGGTCGGAAGTTATTCGGTCGGTGAAAATTCAGCCACGTTCCCCGGCCACCTTCAGGCGTGTCTGGATGCCTCGCTTTCAAGCGGCATTACACCGCTGGTTGTCTACCGTGATAAAGCACCGGTTGGACTGCTCAATGTAACCGATCAGGTTCGTCCCCTTGCCAACGTGAGCGTGGAAAATTTCAAAAAACTGGGTATCGGCGAAATGGCCGTCCTGTCGGGCGACCATGAAAATGCGGTTCGGCGGGTTGCCGAATCGGTCGGTATTCGTAATGTTCATGCAAAGCTGAAACCGCAGGATAAGGTCGACATCATCAAGCAATATCAGGTGCGTGATCAATCCGTGATGTTCATTGGCGACGGGGTCAACGATGCCCCGGCCCTGGCGTCCGCTCAGGTCGGTGTGGCTATGGGGGCTGCAGGTACCGATGTGGCTCTGGAAACTGCCGATATCGCGCTGACCCACGATGATATCTCAAGGCTCCCGTGGATGGTCCGGCTGTCACGCCGAATGCTGGGCATTATCAAAATGAATATCGTTTTCGGACTGGCCTTCAATGCGCTTGCGGTTCTGGCCAGCGGCATGGGGTGGTTGACCCCCATCATGGCCGCCATTGCGCATAATGTCGGCAGCGTTCTGGTTGTCATAGCCTCAGCGAGCCTGGCAATATTTCCTGAAAAATGAATAACCCTGCAGCTTGCTGCAGGGTTATTCATTTTTATTTATGTTTATTGCGACTATTTCAGGTTACACAAAAGAGAGATTATTCCGCGGCAATATCGAAAAAGTCCGCAACCCAAGGATCGAAGGCGAAATGGTGATACAGATCGCTTTCGGCCTCGGACCAGCCGCCGAATTCCCGGGTGGTGCCACGCGGAAAGTACGGCCCCAGATCGGAAATTTTATATCGCAGGATAACGTAAGCGTGACCCGGACCGCCCTCACCCAGTTCACCGATGGTTTGTCCCTGATGATGATGAATGTCGCCATCGGGGAAACCATAGTTGGCATAGACACTGGTTTCGATCCCATATTCTACTACGAGAGCGAAAAAGATGTCGATTCCGTTGATACCCTCACCTCCTGCACCGGTTGAAAGATCGTTGTCGGAATTAAAATTGATGCTGATGCTCTGATGCTCAACGGTCTGCTGCTCCACTTCACCGGATGCCGCTACCGCAAAGGGAGCCTCGGGCAGAACACCGCCAAAATCGTAGCGGATATATAAAAAATCGCCTTCTATTCCCATCGAAACACCGGTTACATCCACCGGCGGGTAGTCGACCGGGCTGCTGTAAGGCGGTGCCCCGCCAGGGGCAATGTCCAGGTCTGCGGAAGCGTCTGTAACATGCGCAGTATATACAGCAGACATATCTGCGGGCCATGGTTCCGGGAAGATGGTATATCCGGTTGGGCCCTGATTACCGTCACCGTTATCGTCACCGAGCCCGTTACATGCGATCATTGCCGTGATGGTCAGAAAAACTAAAAATATACGCGTCATCGTTTTCAAACCGTCCTCCAAATTTATTTAGATTCGATAATAAAATCAGTTACCGACTTTTTTATCGACCCATTTTCGGAAAACTTTAGAGCGTTTGTCAGAATAACGTTTCGATATGGGTAGTTTTTTGAGTTTTGTGTGGATTGTCGATAGCGTCTAATTATCCAAACGCTCTAACGGAACACATTTTTGACAACTACTATAGATGCGGCCGGAAGAAGTGGCCGTATGGTCTGGCACAGGCATTGGTGCTTGACTAATGCAGGCACACTGTATACATGTGAGAGCCACGGTTCTGGCAGCTGTCCGATCAATACTTCCTCGCCCCGGTAGGTCCGGTCCGTGTGCGAATGCCGGCGTATTTTGAACCATTGCAGTCTGCAGAATCTGTATTCAGGAAATGGCCTGTCGGCCGAAACCGTCAACCTGCAACAATTATTCAGTCGGGATCAAAGTGAAAAAGTTAACCGAACAAACCACCTATACAACACCGGAACGCTCCGGCACCTGGCTGGGCCGCCTCCTACCCACCCAGTATTTTTATTATAAAATTTTCATGATTGTCCTGAAAGCGTCCCGCAAGTCCAAAAGAGGTCATTATAATGATGAAGAGTGGGTTAATAGCAGTATTAACTGTATCTGGGCTTTGGAAGCTATCGGGGGTAAATTTGCTTTAGAGCATGCGGACTTCTACAACAAATTGAATTCAGCCTGCGTATTTATCGGCAATCACATGAGTGTTCTGGAAACATTTGTTCTGCCCTGTTTGATTCAGCCGTTTCGGCCGGTGACTTTTGTCGTCAAAGAGAGCCTGATCGAATATCCTTTCTTCAAACATGTCATGCGGAGCCGCAAACCGGTTGTCGTCGGTCGCACGAATCCCCGCGAGGATCTTAAAACGGTGCTGCAGGAAGGACAAAAGCGTCTGGAAGCCGGCATTTCCAGTGTCATCTTTCCCCAGACAACCCGGGATATCGTATTTGACCCGGCGAAATTCAATTCGCTGGGGGTTAAGCTGGCCAAACGGTCTAATGTGCCCGTTGTACCGATCGCCCTGAAAACCGATGCCTGGGGACTGGGTCAAAAACACAAGGATTTAGGTAAAATAGATCCGTCCAAAACGGTTCACATCTGTTTTGGCGATCCGATGCAGGTTCAGGGATCAGGTAAAGAAGCGCATCAGTCAATCGTTGAATTCATACAGCGTAAACTCGATTCCTGGGGACGGTGATTTAAGATTTTGGAAACTCGATGCTCGATACTGGATGCTTGATACTGAATGACACGGCCGCGGCGTGAGCTCATGGCTCACGGCTGATAGCTAGTAGGAAAAGAAAGGGGCTATGGATTCCGTGATAGTGATTTTGGATTTGAGGAACCGCTGACAAGTTGTCTTTCCCTAATTTCCGGTTTCAGTTGCCTGGGACACGGATAAACGCAGATACCCACAGATAAGATAAAAAAAGATAGAACCTATAACCCATGGCCTGAAACCTATTGTTTATCTCTTTTTATCTGTGTTCATCTGCGTCCTGATATTTTATTTCTTAGCGTCTTAGCGTCTTTGCGTGAGATAAAATTAAAATGCATATAGAGCGGAGCGATTCCATAACTCCGAGCTCACATAATTAAAGGAGAGCTCCATGGCGATCGATCGAAAAATTAGACTCGTGGCGAAAAGCAAACCCACCGTCGAGGGGGCCGGCGTTCATCTCAAGCGCGCTTTTGGCTTTGGTGAAGTGAAGTCATTCGATCCGTTTTTATTGTTGGATGATTTTCGCTCCGACAACCCGGAACAATACATCAAAGGCTTTCCGTGGCACCCCCACCGGGGCATCGAAACGATCACTTATGTTCTGCACGGAAAAGTTGAACACGAGGACTCTCTGGGGAACAAGGGCGTGATCGAATCCGGGGATGTGCAGTGGATGACTGCCGGAAGCGGTATTATCCACCAGGAAATGCCGAAAGTAGAGAAAAACGGCCTTCTATGGGGTTTTCAGCTCTGGGCCAATCTGCCGTCCGCTTATAAGATGATGGCCCCGCGTTACCAGGAGATCACAAGCGACCAGATACCCGAGATCACCCTGGACAATGGAACGGTGATTCACGTCATCTGCGGGCAGGTAAACGGAAAGGCGGGGCCGGTGCAGGACATCGTCACCGAACCGCAGTATCTGGATATCACCGTTCCTGCTGAAACTGAAACTGTCCTGCCGATTGCGTCCGGGCTCACAGCCCTTGCCTACGTTATCGCCGGTCAGGGTTATTTTTGCCGGGAGAAAAAGCCGTTTTCCTACGAAGTCAGGAATACGGGATACGATGCGACCCGGCAGAACCCGCTGATCGGCAATGAGAATCTGATCCTTTTTGACGCCGGTGACCGGATTTACATAGCGACTGCTTCAGAATCCGTAAGGTTTCTGCTGATGACCGGCAAACCCATCGGTGAGCCGGTGGCCTGGTACGGTCCTATTGTCATGAATACCCAGCAAGAACTGGAGATTGCCTTCAATGAATACAGGGACGGGACATTTCTGAAGCACCATGAGCGCTGATGCTGCCTGGGGCTGACAATAATAACCGGAATCCTCACGCCGTCCAGAAAAGTGCACTATTCCAACCAACCCGACAGTCCAATTTACAGTAGTTGTCAAAAATGTGTTCCGTTAGAGCGTTTGGATAATTCGACGTAATCGACAATCCACACAACGCTCAAAAAACTACCCATATCGGAAACGTTATTCCGAAAAACGCTCTAATCCTTACCAAAAGACGTAAGCCTAGTCGGAATTCCGGGTACCAGTTTTCAACGCTTCTGTCCACCACAGCTCGTGGCAAACCCAGAAATCCGGGTGCTTGGCTTCGCAGCATACCGCGCCGTCTTCAGCATAGCAGCGGCACTCCCAATGTTTGGGATCATCCACCAGGGACATAAACGGCAATTCACCGCACCGCGGACATATGTGAAATGGTTTTAATAAATTCACTTTTCGGCACTTTCTTTTTAGTCTTCTTCGTCTCAAAGCCCCTTAGCACTATAGATTGCGGGGCACTACCGTTTTTTAGCCGGCATCGATCGCATCTACCCCTGATTGTTAAGCGAATAGCGTGCCAGAATGGAAGTTAATGAAATACAGCTGAAATTTTTGGATCAGCCGGGTTATCTGTTAAATACAGCAGATATATCTGCCGGATGGACCAGATTAAGGCGATTTGCTGTCATATATGAAAACTTGCCGTGATGTCAATCATTGATCTGTTGATCGGTTTGAAAAATAGTTCCTATGACTGAATAGTCTGTTACCCAGTTTATAGTAGTTGTCGAAAATGTGTTCCGTAATTATTCTGTTATATTTAGCAGTACCGTGTTATTGTCTGTTAAATATGGAGGATATGCCCGTGAAAGTCGACGAAAACGAATTTTTCAGGCAGACGACCCTGTGCATCTGCAGCAGCCTGGATATTGACCGGGCGTTCAGACGCTGCTTTGATTGTTTAAATCAGTTCATTCCAATATCCGGTCTTTTTTTTAGCCTATACGAACCGGATCTGAATGCCGGCAGGTTCGTGGCGTCTATCTGGCCGTCGAATTTGAAAAGTCCACCGGACACCATCACCATGCCCACCGAGCTCAAAGACTGGATCAGAGGCACCTGGACCGGCGCGCCGCGAACCAGGATAATAAATGATTTCGCCAAAACAGATCCGCCGACCCGACAGATCAGTTCCATGTTCTGGCCCGAAGATTCATCCCACATTCACATGGACCTGGAACTGGATAAAGAGCGGTTCGGCAGCCTGCACCTTTTTACTGAAGGTAAAAATCGTTATACCGACGCGCATGCCCGTCTGCTATCATTGCTGCACGAGCCTTTTGCAGTGGCGATTTCCAATATATTGCAGCACCAGGAGGTCGTGACGCTCGAAAACCTGTTGGCTGACGACTATCGCTACCTGCATCGCCGGTTACTGGAAATAACCGGCGATACAATCATCGGTGCCGATCACGGTCTGGCGCGCGTCATGGAAATGGTTCGACAGGTCGCGCCCCTCAACAGTCCGGTCCTGCTGATGGGAGAAACCGGGGTGGGCAAGGAAGTGATCGCCAATGCGATCCACAACGAATCACTGCGTAAGAACTGCCCCTGCATCAAGGTGAATTGCGCTGCCATCCCGGAAAGCCGGATCGACAGCGAGCTGTTCGGGCACGAGAAAGGCGCCTTTGCGGGCGCTGTTTCAAGCAAGCGGGGGCGTTTCGAGCGAGCTCATACCGGAACGATTTTCCTGGATGAAATCGGTGAACTGCCGCAGCTGGCTCAGGTGAGATTGCTGCGGGTGTTGCAGCACGGGGAATTTGAAAGAGTCGGGGGTACGGAACCGATTCGGGTGGATGTGAGGATCATTAGCGCCACCCATCGCAACCTTCAAAAAATGGTGCGCCGCGGACAGTTTCGTGAAGACCTGTGGTTCCGGCTGAACGTATTTCCCATTATGATACCGCCGCTGCGACAGCGCACCGAAGACATTCCCGCTCTGGTCAACCATTTTATAGCTAAGAAGGCCAATGAACTCAATATCCGTGAACTGCCCGGTCTGGCAGGTGGTTCCTTAGAGCGGCTGCAGGAATACCATTGGCCCGGAAATGTTCGCGAACTGGAAAATTTAGTGGAAAGGGCCCTCATACAGAGACAAACTTCGGGAGGCGGCGGGCAACTTCACTTTTATCAGCTTCTGGCTGATCCAATCGCAGAAAGTGCAGCCAACGCAGCAGGACAGCGTGGGCCGATTCTTCCGCTGGACGTTGTCGCCGCCAACCATATTCAGCTGGCGCTGAAAAGTGTCGATGGCCGGGTGGAGGGCAGAAACGGCGCTGCCCGGCTGCTCGGGCTGCATCCAAGCACCTTGAGAGGGCGCATGCGAAAGCTGGGGATTGTTTACGGCCGGAAAGCCTGAAAGCGGCTTTGCCACCCTTAAGATCAAACGGGGACAAAATAGTTCGACTGCACCGGGGCAATCGGGTATATTAGGCCCAACTTAAACCGGGTATCACTAACTAATAAGTTCATTTTTAATTAGACACGCATTCACCGCCCGCTTCGCTCGAGTCGCGGAGATCGCAGAGGAACTTATCTTTTAACTTTCTGCTGAGAGGCCAGAAAGTTAAAAACACTCCTTTCGGGTAATCGTTTCGCGTGCCAAATTCACGCTGTTACGCATAAGTTCTTGTCTATGAGGCGGATTGTCATTTAATTTTGCCGGAGGTCGACCGCTTTAAACACTCAATAGATCGGTCCTCCCGCCCATGCGGGGCCTCTCAACGGCAAACATAAAATAAATATTCTCTGGGTACTTTGCGGATTAACTCTGCGGTGAATATTAAGTCTTAAAAAAGTGTCTGAATAATTATTGCCGCGTCAGTATTAACTACGTGTAAAGAGAGTAATATATGCTGAACGCTTTAAAAGCAGGACTGTTGTTTAACAAAGGTCAAAAGCTGTTCAAGGCCGGCAAATCAAAAGAAGGTATCGATCTGTATGATCGCGCCATTAAACTTTCCCCCGGGCAAAGCGGCATCCATTTACACAAAGCAATCGCTTTAGCGGAAGAGAAAAGATATCAAGCGGCTATTGCTGCACTCCAGCAGGCCATTTCCCTGAAGCCCGACAACTCAGCCCAGCATCTATGGCTGGGAATCCTGTATTTTGACCTTAACCGGATGGATAATGCTGTCGAACAGTTCGACCGGGCCCTGGCCGTATCATCCGACAATGACCTCGTCCTGAGCTTCAAGTATCTGGCCCTGATGCAAAAGGGCCACGAGGTGAACCATAATTGCACCAGCCTGTTAAAAAGAGTCGAATACACAAATACGCTGTTTAAAGCCCGGCTGCTGCTGTTCTGCGAATCGCATGCGCTGCAGCATAAAAAAAAAGCCCGGTTTTTGAACGATACGATTTTCCACGACAGTTACTTGAAAAATAAGTCCGAAAGCAAAGTTTCCGGAAACCACTTTTTCTATAATCTTGGCCACGCATTTAACCGTGTTTATACCAGCGTTGTGTTTATTTTCATACCTGCCAGAAAACAAGCCTATCTTCGATATTTAAAAGGAATTAAGATGCTGAAAAGCGGAAAATTCGATAGAGCGGCATCTGAATTCAACACGGCGTTAAAAACCGTGCCCGCTTTTGAAGAGGCCAGGATTTTGCTGATTGATTTGCATCTATATCAAAAGAATGTTGTTGCCGCTTTCAATTCATTGAAGGCGGTTGAAGATTATAAAAAGATCGCACCGGTTCTTTACAGTGAGGCATCCATCGAGGACAAAATCGATGAACTCGGGAATCATTTAAATCTGATTCTGGCGCTGGGTATAACTCATTTTTATGCAGATGAATATGATAAAGCCATCAAGCTGCTGAAATTCATATCTAATTTTTCCGACAGCTATTTCGATGATTATTATCTGGGCCTGAGTTATCTGGGCCAGGGCGACAGCGAACAGGCGTTGTCATGTTTTCAAGATGCCATGCAGAAATTAAATCCGGCTGTTGCCTCCAGCCGACTGAGGGAGGTGCAGCGACTTATTAAAGCGCAACCTTAGCAGCGCCGGCAATCAGAAGTTGCTTTTTCGGCAGAAATCTTCTACCCAAATAGAATTTGTCAGTTTTGAACATCAAAACCAAGGGGGGGCCTATGCGTTGGAAACAATTTTTTACCCGGGTCAGATCAATCGATGCGCCGGAGGCCAAGAAATTTATGGACCAGCTGGCCGGGGATCAATTTAACCTGGTTGATGTGCGTCAGCCCGGAGAGTACGAATCCGGACACATACCGGGTTCCAGATTGATCCCGCTGCCGGATCTGGGTAACCGCGTCAACGAAATTGATCCCCGGAAACCGACCCTTGTTTACTGAGCGGTAGGCGGGCGCAGCCGGGTGGCTGCCCAGATGCTGGCCGGTAAAGGATTCAAGGATGTGATCAACATGGCCGGCGGCATAAAAGCCTGGAACAGCAATACGGCCATAGGAACCGAGGACCTGGGCCTCGACCTGTTTAGCGGTCAGGAGGAACCGGAAGAAACGCTGGTTGTGGCTTACTCTCTGGAACAAGGCCTGCGTGAATTTTATGTGTCGATGATTCCTGAAGTAAAGTATGATGACGCCCGCAAACTGTTTGAAAAACTTTCCGCCATCGAAGTAAAACATCAGGATCGAATCCTGGATGAATACGGCAGAATTACCGGTACGGCTGTCACCCGGGATGAATTCGAGAAAAACATGGTCGCCCCCGCCATGGAGGGCGGTTTGACTACCGAAGAGTATTTAAAACGCTATCAGCCTGACCTGGAAGTTGTGGAAGAAGTTATCTCGCCCGCCATGGCCATCGAGGCCCAGGCCCTTGACCTTTACCAGCGCGCCTCCGAAAGGGCCGATTCCGATCAGAGCAGGGACGTATTAATGCAGATCGCCAATGAAGAGCGCGCGCATCTGGAACAGTTGGGCAAGTTATTTGAAAAGCTATAATTAATATTCACCGCCCACTCGCTTCAGGCTTCGCTCTGCGAGCTACGACCCGACAAGCTGTTCGTTAGAGACACAGAGACCGCAGAGTGAAATTATCCATTTTACTTTCGGTTGAGAGGACCGAAAGTAATATACTGCATGTCCTTCGAGCATATGGGTTATCAACCCATTTGTATCGAATAGCACCTAACTTTATTTCAGCCGAAGACTGAGAGCTTTCTTATATTTGCTTCCCTCTCAGAAGCAAATATAAATTATTGAACCTCTGCGCTCTCTGCGCCTCTGCGGTGAATTTTATTTTCACAATTAATCTGACCAAACCAACCAAATTGACTTAACCTATGTGAGGAAAGAAATGAAAAAACATCTGGTAGTTGCCGGAGGGGGACATGTCCATATGGTGACACTGGCGAACCTGGACGCGTTTGTTGCCAGGGGATACGACGTGACGGTCATTGGACCTTCCGAGCATCATTATTATTCCGGAATGGGGCCGGGCATGCTGGGGAAAACATACAAACCCGAAGAGATTCGTTTTGCCACTCGCCATGTCACGGAGAAAAAAGGCGGCAATTTTGTACTGGGCAAGGTTGTAAAAATCGACCCCGATGCACAGACCGTGCAGCTGGATTCCGGTGATTCGGTTCCCTACGATGTGCTGTCTTGCAACCTGGGAAGCCAGGTGCCCGAGGATATGATCAGCGATGGTTTGGAAGACATCTATCTGGTTAAACCGATTGAAAGACTGCTGGCCGCTCAGAAACGAATTCTGGAGGTCGGCTCACGGAAAAAGATCGTTATCGGGATTATCGGCGGCGGCCCTTCCTCGGTTGAAATCTCCGGCAACCTCTGGCGGCTGACACGCGAACCGGGCCTGCAACCGGCCCACATCAAGATCCTGACCAGCAAGACCCTCATGCCGCATCACCCGGCCGGTGTCCGCAAAAAAGCGCTGGCCTCTTTGACAGCACGCGGTATTGAAATCGTGGAAAACTGCGATATCCGGGAAATCAAATCAGGCCGGGTCACGGAAGTATCCGGGACAGTGCATGAACTGGATGTCATATTCGTGGCTGTGGGTGTGAAACCCAATCGGGTATTCAAGGACTCAGGCATCCCCTGCGGGCCGGATGGGGGCCTGCTGGTCAACCGCTACCTTCAAAGCGTCAAATATGACCGCATATTCGGCGGCGGTGACTGCATCTATTTTAAAGATTCACCCCTTAACAAGGTCGGTGTCTATGCCGTGCGCCAGAATCCGGTCATATACCACAACCTGATGGCATTCCTGGAAGGAACCGAGCTGCGGGCATTCACACCGGGCGGAGAATATCTTCTCATTTTTAACCTGGGAGACGGAACCGGCATTTTTCACAAATGGTGGATCCAGTTTGGCGGGCGTCTGGCATTTAAATTTAAAGATTATCTCGACCGCAAGTTCATGCGTGAGTTTCAGGCCATAGAATAGTTACTAATGCGACAGTCATTATTTTAGGGGTCGGGGTGTTTTTCAAATCAAACTGTAACAAAACTTTTCAAAAATTCTGCGGCTAAACTTAGCGGCCATGACGTCATCTTTAATGATGGTTAAGGCTTTGAAGGGTTCCATCGCAGTTCTATACGGTCTATCATCATTTGTCAGGGCTTCGTAGCAATCCACAATGCCGATAACCTGGGCCATTTCAGTTATTTTCTTGATACCTTCCGGATATCCGCTGCCATCCAACTTTTCGTGATGCTGCAATGCAGTCAGTTTTATATCGGGATCTGCAAATTTACACTTATTCAGTACCTGGTATCCAATGGTGGTGTGGGCTTTCATTGTGTCATATTCGTCATCCGTCAACTCTCTGGGCGCTGTTAGAATTTTTGAATCGATTTTGGCCTTGCCGACATCGTGCAACAGGGCACCCAGGCCGAGTACTTTTTTATCGGCCAATGAATAATTTTCGTGGGTGGCAAAACCGATGACCAGAGCCATTACATTTACCGAGTGCAAAACGGTGGTATAATCATTGTGGGATACAAAAAGCAAATTTCTGATTACATTCGATTCTTTGGTGTAATCACTGACCAGAATATCCATTGTTTTTGAGAGCCCCTCGATACTGCTACTCCGGGGTTCATTAAATGTTTCTTCAACGATGGTCATGATGGTGTCTTTGACTCTTTCCGGGGTTTGGTTTCTTATTTCCTCTTTCAGTTTCAGGTTGAAAGCGGTTTGAACCTCGCGGATACCTGCCAATTTATCGGTTTTTTTTATATACAGTTTTTCCGGGTGCCGGCCCTGGTCAATGCGAATGTCTGCCATGTTGCCCCCGGCAGGTTTATAAAGAATAAAACGCCCGTCGTTATTGCGGTGATATAACGGTATGGACTGATAAAAGTGTAAGTGTGAATTTCTGGCTTGGATATAATCGGTAGGCATGTCTATCCATTTTAAATAAACAAGAATTTAGCGCATCAAAATCTATTGCCTGTTGTGGTTATTGGTAATTTTCTTAAAAACTTGAAAAAAAAGGTTTGTCACCTTTATCGCGGTGGTTGGTAATTCTTTCGGGTTGAGGATGGTCGGGCAAAACTGGTGGATGTCGTGGGGCGGATGAACGACCGTGATGTGGAGATTACCGAAGGCGCCGAGGCCGGTGACAGCGTCATCCCCGCCCCGGAATCTTCCATTAGCGATGGTACGCGCTTGGTGTTGATGCAGCAGACATGATAAAAAAATCATCGAACTCGCCTTTGGCGAGTTCAATGTTTATTGTTTTCCAGTTACCCATTATTTTCAATTAGCATCAGGTGGAGCATGTTTTTGCGGGCCGAAAGCAGTTTTACTTTACGGTCACCTAAAATAAAACCGTTTCTGGCTTCTGAGATCCGGTATTCATGTGCATAAAATGAATCCGGATCCAGCGCGGGAATTGCTACTTCCAGTTTGAAGCGTTCCCCATTTTCAATTCCCCGAAAGATTACATTCGTCTCTCCGATCGATTTCGATTCTCCGATTTTTAATGCAAAAAAGTTTTTAAATGCGGTACGGTGCTTTGCGCTAAGTTTTATCTGTTCCGCGTTTGCCCTGGGATTAACGAAATGAATGACACCGGCATAGTAATCATTGATATCTTCGGCGGTGGTTATCGTTCGGGCTGCCACTAAATAATAAGCGCTAAATATTACGATGCCCATAACCGTAAATAAACTTAAGTTAATCCAATCCTGATTGCTGGTGGTCTTCATGTGGTTTTTTCCGCCTTTTTATCGAATAACGCCGGTATGGCGTGTTTTTTTTGGGAAAATGCCCGGTCAAGAATTAAGCTATGAATGAAATGGTCGATGTCCATACCCTAATTGCCGGTTTCATGCTAAAATACTGATTGGAAATCGAGATGGAAACCATGGTTCTGCTTTTGGAAATAAGGGAGGTAACGCATGCACAGGATTGTTTGGGTATGGGTTGTTTTATTGGTAGCGATCAATTGCGATCAGACGTTTGCAGAAGAATCCGATTACAAAGGCTTGTCTCAATTTATGGCCCAGACTACCCTGCTGAAGCCGGCCCCGGGACTCAAACGGCAAACCATGAATGCCGACAAAGCTAAGTTGATGCGCCAAAAACCCAAACCGGCCGGTACCAACGATCTGGCCGTTGAAGGCATCGAGATCGTTCCGCCTTATCCGAGGGTCGGGGGGGATTGCCAATATCGAGTCTGGCTCCAGAATTACAGACGACTGAACACCAAACCCGTCGGCCAGCTGCTCCAGGAGAACATCCATAACCCCGGTTTCAACCAAAAGCTTCGGACCTTCTGGATTCCTCAGGAGTGGCATCCCAACGAGCCCGCATTCGTATTCGATTGCCGGGGCACGCATCCCAATGATCCGAATTTGCTCCAGGGACGCTATAAAGTCACCGTCACCCTGGATACCAAAAATGAGGTAAGCGAACATATCGAGCACAACAACCGCTTCAGCACCGAGTACAGCCTGTATCGCTCGGATCAACGCATGGCCGATCTAAGTTTCGAAGAGCGCAATCACTACTTTGAATCGGACAGTCCGAGCAATCAGCGCGGCAGTAATCAAAACGTGAAAATCTGGGGCTACATAAAAAATGGAGGCGATGCCACCGCCCGGCCATTTACCGTGGACATGGAATGCCAGATAGACCGCGAAGGGCCGGGCTGGTCGAACACCTTCACCAAGCAGATTCGGATCGGCCGCCAGATCAAGCCCGGCGAAGTGCATCGTTTCGAATCCAACGCCACGTGGCCTGTGTCGGGCCTTAAAGTCTGCCGTTTCAGCCTCGACTCGGCCGATGATGTCATCGAATCGAACGAAACCAATAATGACGCCCAAACGGTCCTGTCAGTGAGGATCCGGTAGACCTGATCTTGATAACAGGTTATGGGGCTTGAAATTTCGCCAAAGTGATTATCTTAATAAGTCCAATACGCTTACCACCTGTTCACATTGAATTTTGATGAAATGGATTCATTTACACAAATAGCCTTAGGCGCTGCTGTCGGTGAGGCTACCCTGGGGCGCCAGATCGGGAATCGCGCCGTGCTGTGGGGCGGTATCTGTGGTCTGTTCCCTGACCTCGATGTCTTGATTCCCTTTGGCGATGCGGTCAAAAATTTTACCTATCACCGCGGTTTCAGCCATTCCCTTTTCGTTCTGGCAGCGATGACACCGATTTTTGTATGGTTAATTCTGAAGCTGCATCCGCAAACGATTAAATTCCGCACGCGCTGGATTGCCCTGGTTTATCTGGCCTTTGCCACGCATGTACTGCTCGATTGCCTGACCGTATACGGTACGCAGGTTTTATGGCCGCTGCCAACCCCGCCGGTGATGTGGTCCACCATTTTTATTATCGATCCGGCGTACTCCCTGCCGCTGTTTTGCGGCGTTTTGGCCGCACTTGTCCTGTCACGCAAAAAGCCCTGGGGCCATGTCTTGAATGCGGCCCTGCTAACATTGAGCACGGTCTATCTGATATGGAGTATCGGTGCCAAGTTATATGTAACCGACACAGCCCTTCAATCACTAAAGCGACAAAATATTCACCATAACCAGGTCCTGACCGTCGCAGCACCCTTCAATACGATTCTGTGGCGGGTCCTTGCAATGGATGGGTCCGGATACTACGAAGGATTCTATTCTCTGCTTGATGATACCGGAGACATCCAGTTCAAACACTACCCCAGCGATAAAAAACTGCTCGAAGATATAACCGATCACTGGCCGGTCAGACGACTGCATTGGTTTACGCACGGATACTATTCGGTGCAGCGGCTTGAAAACGATATTGTCATCTCGGATTTAAGAATGGGATTGGAGCCCGACTATGTCTTTCGCTTCAAGGTCGGCGAGATCGGCAACCCGCATATCGTGCCAACTGCCAGCACCCGGGTCTACGGCGAACGCAACCTGGATCGGCTGAGCTGGGTGTGGGATCGGATCTGGTCATCGGATCCTGAAGTATTATCAAAAGACCGATCAATGGCCACGAACCAGGCCTCGCCTAAAGGCTCCCGTCTTCGCTAAAGCTTTGCCTAAGAGCTTCCGTCTTCCCCATAGCCTCAGACTCCGATCTTCGACCATAGAGTGTTTGTCAGAATAACGTTCCGATATGGGTATTTTTCGAGTTTTGTGTGGGTTGTCGATAACGTCTAATCCTCCAAACGCTCTAAAGCGTTTCCCCCTCCCCTTAATCCCCATTAGCGCTTAGTTATTTTGCTAAAACCACTGGTCCCGTCAAGCTCGTATCAACTTGGCGCCGATAGTAACATTGTCCAGACTGAACATCGAACATCGAACCACGCCATGGCGTGGTCGAACATCGAATAATG
>Ga0126335_1000046_pt1 | contig 53423 bp, 39 predicted proteins | sample OlaspJWI45metaG_FD_108409 | JGI IMG/M metagenome (GOLD analysis project Ga0126335, IMG submission 108409) | Marine gutless worms symbiont microbial communities from Oahu, Hawaii - Olavius sp. 1 OAHU.JWI-45 metaG | ecosystem: Host-associated > Annelida > Digestive system > Unclassified | place... | reverse complement strand
TTTTCGGTACACTGTCGGACATGGTGGCCTCCTTCCCTGGCTAAATGTTTGGTCTCGCAACCTTTATTTAACCATATCGAGGCCACCGCCTCAAATGTGCGAAAAATATTATACGTTATGATATTTAGAAAAAAGGCGTGGATTATCCGGTATAGTCCACGCCTTTGCCAGGTGCAGCTAGATGCCATGTCCCAACAAACTCTCTGCACGTAGAAATAATTGTTAATATTGCAGCTTAATCTCTGATTTTCTCCTTGAGGGCTCGGATAATCCCCAAACAGACCTGGTTGGCGTCAGCCACGATGGCCACATCCGCCATCTTCATCATGGTAGCGTTGGGATTCTTGTTGACCGCCACGATGAAATCGGCATTCGTAATTGCGGCGGTGTGTTGAATGGCGCCGCTGATACCGAAGGACAAGAGAACTTTTGGCTTGATGCTCTTGCCGGCCTGGCCCACCAGGGCATCGTGCCCGATCCAGTTGGCATAGACCACCGGCCGGGTTGCCCCGACTTCGCCCTGCATGAGCTCGGCCAGCTCAAAAAGTTTTTTGAACTTGCCCTTGCTGCCCATGCCGCGGCCGCCGGCAATGACGATATCGGCATCTTCAATCTTCCGCTTACGGGCGGGCCGGTGTTCAGAGCTGACGCATCTGATTCTGTCGGCCGGCAGATCCCGAGGCAGCGCCAGCGCTACAATTTCGCCTTGGGCTTCATAGTTGTGGGGCAGCTCCTGGAAGGTGCCCGGCCGGATGGTCGCCATCTGCGGCCAGTGATGCGGGGTGATGATCCGGGCAATCAGGTTGCCGCCAAAAGAGGGCGCCGTCTGCACCAGGCGCCCCTGTTCGTCGATGGCCAGGTCGATACAATCGGCGGTCAGACCGGTACCCAGCTTTTTGGCAATGCGGGGCGCGATTTCCTTGCCGAACTGGGTGGCACCGATCAGGAGGGTTGCCGGCTTGAATTCCCGCACCAGCCGGCACATCAAGAAGGTATACGTTTCGATGGAGTACTGCTTGAGGGCGGGATCATCGATCACATACACCCGCCCGGCGCCATGGGCGCAATATTCGGACACAAACTCATCGACCTGGTGACCGAGGACCAGGGCGCAAACTTCTCCGCCGGTGCGGGCGGCCAGTTCAACGGCCCGGGCCAGGATTTGAAGCGTTACCCGGTTGCGGAAGTAATTCCGGTAATCGCCAAACACCCATATGTCTTTGCCGTGTTCCATCAGTTCTCTTTGTGGGCATGGGTTTTAAGGTCTTTGCCCAAGGCACTGCTGATCACCTTCCCATAATCGGTAAACAATTCATCGACAATCTTCTTGACCGCCCCTTTCAAGACCCGGTTCTCTTTACGGGCGGTCGGCGAGAAGACATCGATGATACGGGTAGGCGATTCCTTGAGGGCGTTGAATGTCTTGTCAAGCCCCAGGGCGGCGGCGTCTACGATACGAACATCGGTGGTTTCAAAAGCCGTCTGAAGCCCCTCCAGAGTGGCGTAACGGGGTTGATACGTGGCCAGATCAATGGTTACGAGGCCCGGCAGATCCATTTCGAGCACTTCGAGAAAATCATCCACGTGTCTTTCGACTTTCACATAGCCATCGGTGATGGTCACCCGACGGGCATACCCGATATCGGGAATGCCGAGTTCCTCAGCCAGCTGGGGGCCAACCTGGCCGGTTTCGCTGTCACTGGTCTGGCTGCCGCAGAGGATCAAATCGAAATCAGGAAATTCCTGCCGAATCAGTTCGCCCAGGATAAAACTGGTTAAATAAGTGTCGGCGCCGGCCATTTTACGGTCGGTCAGCAGGATGCCCGTATCCGCCCCCAGGGCTTTGGCCTCATAGAGCACCTCCTCCGCCATGGGCGGACCCATGGCAACCGCGCTGATCCGGGCCGGCCGGCCGGCCTTGATCCGGAGGGCCGCCTCCAGGGCCCGGCGGCTGGCCGGATCCATCATGCCCGGCGCCACTTCCCGCCGCAGGGTCCCGGTCTTCGAATCCCAGGGCAGTTCCGAAACCATGGGAACCTGTTTGATGCATACGATGATGTTCAACATGCTCTACATATCCTACCCCTTAGGGCTATCTGTTGGGTTGCGCTTTTAGGGACGACCCAGGTAACACCTTACCCAGGCTGATAGGCTGTAGGTGTTTAGGCTGTAGGAAAACCCGTTTTTACCATGCCTCCGACAAGACTGCATGGCTGGGTAACCAGAGTTGCAATGAGAATTCTTGAAAACTACATACGCATTGGTTTACCTAACAGTCTTCAGCCTACAGCCTAAACAACCTGCCCTACAATACCCGGGCAGAACCACTTATCTCCAACCTATCCTATATCACCAGATTATTGGACTATAATAATAGCCATCAGCTTGGTTGCGACAGTATCGCCCGGGCAATCACCATCTTCTGGACTTCGCTGGTCCCTTCGTAGATCTGGGTAACCTTGGCATCCCGGAAATAGCGCTCCACATCATACTCCTTTGAATACCCGTAGCCGCCATGAATCTGCACCGCCAGATCGGTCACTTTGCGAGCCGTTTCGCTGCAGTGCAGTTTGGCCATGGAAGACTCGGCAGAAAACGGCTGGCCGCTATCCTTGCGGGCCGCGGCCCGGCAAAGCAATAGCCGGGAGGCATCAATCTCGGTGGCCATATCGGCCAGGTAGTTCTGGATAGTTTGAAATTTGGATATGGGTCGGTTGAACTGCTGCCGCTCCTTGGCATAAGATACTGAAGACTCGAAGGCCGCCTGGGCGATTCCCAGGGCCTGGGCGGCAATCCCGATGCGACCGGTATCCAGGGTGCTCAACCCGATTTTAATACCCTGCCCCATCCGGCCCAGAAGGTTCTGGCGGGGCACCTTGCAATCTTCAAAAAAGAGCGAGGATACCGGGTTGGCCCGCATCCCACAAAGATCTTCGATCTCCCCAACCGAAAAACCAGGGCGCTCCTTCTCCACAATGAAGACACTGGCCAGCCCCTTTTGGGCATTGGTTTCGGACATGGCGAAAACCAGGATCGTGCCACAGACCCCTCCATTGGTGACGAAAATCTTAGTCCCATTCAGCACATAGCCGTCCTCGACCTCTACCGCATTGGTTTCTACCCCACCGGCGTCTGACCCGGCATTGGCTTCGGTCAGGCAAAAAGCACCGATCCGCTCCCCCCCTGCCATTTCCGGTACAAATGTCGTTTTCTGCTCTTGGGTACCGAATTTGAGGATGGGATAGATGCCCACACTGTTGTGGACGGTCACACATAAGCCCAATGCCGCGGATACCCGCGATATTTCCTCGATGACGATGGCGTAGCTGATGGTATCCAGATCTGCACCGCCGTACTCCCTGGGTGCCTGGAGGCCAAATAAATTCAGCGGCTTCATCTTGTCGACTATTTCCCAGGGGAAACGGGCGTGACGGTCCAGGTCGGCTACATGGGGCTTGATTTCGCCCTCGGCAAACTCGCGGACCGTTTTGCGGATCAACTGGTGTTTCATGCAGGGATTGAAATCCAAAACCAAACCTCCATGGGTAAGGTGGTCAGATTCACAGGCTAAAGGCTTAAGACTGAAGGAGGGAAAGAAGCGATCGAAATCAGGTAGGGGAACTCATTGCAACCATCTTTTCCAAGATTTTGCTTCAGCCTTCGGTCTTCGGCCCGAAAACCTGAATCTGATCAGGATTCTTTACACCGAACTGATAAATTACTCAATTTGATTTTTAATAGAAGCATTAAAACGGCGAGAGTTAGATTACCAGCGGCCAGAAAAGCGGCAAAGCCACCATCAGCACCAGCAAGACAACGAGGGTCAGGGGAATCCCCAACTTCAGGTAATCAACGAAGCGATAACCGCCGGGTCCCATCACCAGGACGTTGGCGGGATGCGAGATGGGTGAGGTAAAACTGGATGAAGCCGCCAGGGCGATGCCCATCAAAAGCGCATGGGGCGACAGGCCCAAACCGGCGGCCGTATTGAGGGCTATCGGCACCATGAGAACCACCAGGGCAGCCGTGGGAATGATACTGGTAGCCATAAAGGTGATCAGCAGCAGCCCCCCCAACACCGCGTGGGGTCCCAGGGGCCCCACAAAAGCAACCACGTTTTCAGCCAACAAGCGCGCAGCCCCGGTTTTGTCCAGGGCAGTTCCCAGCGGCAGCATGCCGGCAATCAGGAAAACGGCTTTCCATTCTATAAAGCGATAGGCTTCCTCCATGGTCAGGCAGCGGGTCAATACCATGACTGCCGCCCCGATAACCACGGCTATATAAATCGGCACCCAACCCGCAATGACCGGCAGTAGAACAGCGGCCATAACCGCCAAAGCGGTTTTCGCTTTCTCTTCCCGGGGGACCTCCTGGGCAGTTTTGGTCAGCACAATAAAGTCCGGCTCGCGGCCCAGGATACGCAGCTTCTCCCAGGGACCGTACAGCATCAGGGCATCTCCAAATTCAAGGGCCATGTGACGCAGATCAGAATGGTAAGCCCGGCCTTTACGCCAGATGGCGAGCACGGTGAGGCCATATTTTTCCCGGAAACCGAGCTGGCCCAGATTCAGACCCGACAAGGCGGCATGGGGCGACAAGACCACTTCCACCAGCCCCACGCGGTCATCTTCGAGGGCCGCCGGGTCAGTCGCCTGCGATGTGTCGGCCAGCAGATCGCCTTCCAGACCCTGCATCTGCAAGATCGCCAGCAGTTCGGCCGCACCGGAAACGAGGAGTTCGTCTTCGGAATGCAGGACATCATCGTTGGTGGGAATCCGGGCCTGTCCCTCGGCATCGACGATAGAGAGAATCTGGAGATCGATGGCATCACCAAGGCGACTTTCACTCAAGGTCTTGCCGACCAGCGCCGGTGCATCCGCCACCCTCAGGTGATGTAGACGGTCACCGAGGGCAGTTGCGGCGCTCAATTGGGCCGGACTCAGGGGAACCGGTTCGAGAAAGTAAGGCGTTGCCGGCAAAGCCGCCACACGCTCATGGGAGCCATAAATGATCAACCGGTCACCGGCATCGAGCGGCAGGCTTTTGAGTCTTTCATCCATGCGCTGATCGCCCCGCACAACAGCCAGGACCGTCAATCCCAAACGATTGCGAAAACCGATATTGGCGATGGTCCGACCGACATAAGGCGATGCCGGCCCCAGTTCAATTTCCACGACTTGCATCCCATGGTCGCGCAGGTCTTCCACCGCGGCGGCCCGGGCGTCGGCCAGCAGGTGGCCCCAGTGGTTCAGTTCCTGGAGAAGATCGAGGCGGCCGGTGACGGTGAGGACATCGTTGGGGGCAATCTGCTCCGCGGCAGAGGGCGCCAGGATCGTGTGGCTGCCCCGGGTAATGCCGACCACGTTGAGTCCCAACCCGGATCCCAGGTAGCTCTGGGCCAGGGTTTTGCCGGCCAGGGTTGATCCAGCGGGAATATTTATGCGGGCCAGGTTTTTCGCCAGGCCATACCGGGCCCGGTAGTCGTCATACCCCGGTGATTCCCTATCCAGGCTGCGTTGCGGTAAAAAGCGAATCCCTGTGATGGCCACAAACGCAATGCCGCCTACCATGATGATCAGACCCACGGGGGTAAAGTCAAACAATGCGAAAGGTGTCAGATTATTCTGGCGCAAGGCCTCGGTCACCAGGATGTTGGGAGGGGTGCCGATCATGGTGGTCAAACCGCCCAGCAAAGAGCCATAGGCCAGCGGCATCAACAAAATCGAAGGCGACCGGCCCGTTTTGCGGGCAATGTCCATGACCACCGGCAACATGAGGGCTGCGACGGCTACATTGTTCATAAAGGCGGACAGACCCCCGGCGATCACCATGATGACCACGACCAGGGTGGTCTGTCGGTCCCCGCCGACTTTCAGCAGTTGACGCCCCAGGATATTGGCGATGCCGGTCCGGGTCAAACCGCCGCTGAGGATAAAGACCGCCCAAATAGTGATCACGGCGGGATTGCTGAAACCGGCCAGGGCCTCTGTCGGGCTGAGGATGCCTGTAACGGCCAGCACCCCTAAGACCAGCAGGGCCAGCACCTCCAGCGCCATCCATTCTGTAATGAGGAAGAAGATAACCGCTGCCAGGATCAGCAGCACGCCTATTATTTCCGCCGACATCAGAAAATCGTCTCCAGGTTACTTTACGATGGGTTTTATAATTAAGATGTTGAATATATGTCTAAAATAGGATGGCTAATAATAGTACCGAATGAGAGCCTGTCAATTCTGCGATATTGAATCACAGCAGACAGGACTATCGATGGGGGTAAATTCAAGAGCCCTTTTTCAGGCGATCGACCGTGTCGAGATCACACACATCGAATTGCTGACCGCAAACACCACACAACATCTCACATTCGTCAGGCTTGCGGGTTCGCCGCCGTTTCAGGGCGCCTTTACAATCCGGGCACTCCAGATCCTGTTCATCGACCTTGTTTGCGGATTCGTCTGTCATGGTCCCTCCTTCTTATCCGCCATGAGGCGGTCTTATACGCCATGAGGCGGTTTGCCTCGCTACATCAAATCGGCAATGCTCACGGTTCTATCGCCGAGCATATTGACGTAACTGCCCATTTCATTGTCGTACCAGCCGTAGATCACCGACTGGGTGATTGGCACCCGGATCAACGGTGCATTCAGGGTCGCCAGGGCCTCCTTGTTCAAGCCGGGTACGTTCTCCAGGTCAACGGTCAGTTCAGCCGTACGGGTGTGAATTTCGTGGCCCTCGATGGTGGCCGCCGCCCGGGGGATGCCGATGATGTCGCAGGAAACGTTCTGCTTGTGAGAATGGCGCAGGTAACCATCGGGGTCTATTTCCGCGGCCTGCCGGTAGATGTCATTGAGCACCTCTTTGGTAATAGGCGCACCGGACAATTCTTCCTGCAGGTTGATGACCAGGATGATCAGACTGCCCGTGGCTGTGGGAACCCTGACCGATTCGGCGATGAACCCGATCTGTTCCATCTCGGGTATGACCAGGCGCAGGGCCTTGGCAGCCCCGGTACTGGTCAGAATAATATTGTTCATGATACTGCGATTTTTGCGCAGATCCGTTTTGCCGCTTTTAGGCAAACGGTCCAATACCTGCTGGGACCCGGTGGCGGCGTGGACGGTCGCCATGGAAGCGGAGAGGATTCGCTGGGGCCCAAACGCATCCAGCAACGGCTTCATCATGTGGGCCAGGCAAGTGGTGGTACAGGATGCATTGGATATCAGACAGTGGTTGCGGGCATCATAGGACTTGTCGTTGATACCCATCACGGTGGTGACGGCATCCGACGGCATGGAGGCACCGATATCCTTGATTTTAAAAGGGGCGGACACGATGACCTTTTCCGCCCCGGCATCGATGTGCCCCCGCATGGAACCGCCCGGGTGATCGCCGGGCAGGACCGGGTCCAGGAAACGGCCGGTTGTATCCACGACCAGGCGCGCATCCTGTCCGCGCCAATCGATCTTAGCCGGATTGCGATCGGCCCGCAGAAAGGTGACTTTCATCCCGTCGATCATCATCGTGCCGTCTTCATCATTGAGGTCTTTGATGAGCGGACGGGCATTGTGGCCGTACAGGTACCCGTGCAAGAGTCCGTAGGACGAATCCCTTTCCGTGTAATGCGCGATATCTTCCATGCAGGTACCGGCCTCCCGGCCGATATTGATGATAATCTCATCAAAATATTTACGGCCGATGTGATGCCAGAGTGTCAGTTTACCGATCCGTCCAAAACCGTTAATTCCCAGCTTCATCTTCCTCCATTCCTTTTATGTACTCCCTTTTCAAACACGACTATTCAAATATGATCAAGGTATCCCCACTGCCAACTTTCTTGGCAGGGCCGCTAACGTCCACCGAGGCCCAGTAATTTGACTTGACCTTGATAAACCGATCCCCCCTGCCCGTCAATACTTATGTAGTCACCCGATTCCAGGCGGGTTTCATCAAACCGGCAGTTGCGCTCTTTTTCATTGCAGAACAGGTTGCCGCAGCCGACCACGCAGGTTTTTTCCAGGCGGTGGGCAACCACCGCGGCATGCGAGGTGGAACCACCACGGGCCGTCAGTAGAGCATCAGAAGCAAACACCTCGCGGATGTCATCCGGCACCGTATCGTTCCGGATCAGAATCAGCCCGGTATGCGGCTCCTTACGGCGCCAGTGATCGATCTCTTCAAGGGTAAACACCACGCGACCGATCAGGGCCCCGCCGCTGACCCCGATACCGTAGCCCAGCGTGCGAGCCTGGTGGATCGCCACTGGATCGAAGGTGGCCACTTCCTTGACCTCACGCATGGCCATGTCGCGGGATTGGAGCAGGTAGAGATCCTCCGATTGGTCGCTCTCAAAGGTAAACTCCATCTCCTGCGGACTCCAGCCCTTTTCATAAATCAGGTAGTTGGCCCATTCTTTGAGGGTATTGTAAATGGCCGGAAAATGTGTCTCCAGGGTGATGTCGGTCTCGCGCATTTCGATGCCCTGCTGGAACATGGAAATCGGCAGGGTCCTTACCAGACCCGAAACCACGTCTTCCCCCTGGTTTTCGATACTGAAATCTCCCCACAGCTTGAGAATATCACCGGACCAGCGCGGGTTGTGGGTAAAAAAGACACCGGAACCGGAAAGTTGAGAAATATTGCCGAAAATCATTTCCTGAATGGTGACCGCTGTGCCCCAATCATCGGATATGCCCATGATGCGTCGATAGGTCCCGGCTTTGTCCGAATACCAGGACTTAAACACGGCCTTGATCAGCTTATAAAGCTGTTCGAAGGGTTCTTCGAGGATAACGATCCCCGAGTCCTGGATCATATCCTTGTAAGCCAGGGCGACCTGCTTCATCTGCTCACCGGTAAAGCCTCGTTTCAGGAAAATGCCCCATTTTTGTTTGTGATCGCCGATGATGGCATCGAAGTCATCCCGTTTTAAATTGAACGCCATGCCGTAGCACTGCAAGAATCGCCGGTAGCTGTCCCAGGCAAACCACTCGTTTTTACTCTGGGCCGCCAGGCCGGCAACGATTTGCGGATTGATCCCCACATTTAAAAAGGTGTCCAGCATACCCGGCTGCGATATGGCGGCGCCGCTGCGCACGGACAGCAGCATTGGATTTTCAGGTATCCCGAACTGCTTGCCGGTCATCCGCTCGATTGAACGGATCTGCTTTTGGACACTCTCTTTAAAATTCTGCTCGGCGGGGGTGAAGCCGTCAATCAGCTCCCCGCAACGGAAGGCCTCGGTCGTTACAATAAACCCCGGTGGCACCGGCAGGCCGTATTGTTTCAGTTTCACCAGGTTTTTACCTTTGTTGCCCAGGTAAATAATCCCGTTGACCAGTTTCTTGGGTTTATGGATTGACATCATGGACCGTTTGGGCTCGTAATTAAGCAGCTGCTGCAAGCGGTCATTGGGCAGCTTGTTCGACTGGTTGAACAGGGTATTCAAGATGCGGCTGAGAAACAGGTCCAGCTGCTGCAGTCCTAGTGAAAGGGCAATCCGATCGCGAAAAAAGATCTCGGAGACATGGTGTTTCAGCCCTTCAGTGTCGACCGTTTCCACCTTGGGCAGGAACTTGGGCAGTATCTGCTCCAAAGGAATCTGGTCCAGGATCCGGTTGAGGTTCTTTTCATGGATATTGTTGAAATAATCGTTGGTGATGTTTTTGACGGCCTTGGCAAAGCCCTTGAAAATGTCGAGGTACTGGGTGAAGGTAAACCCCTTGACTTTGAGGCTGTGGGCCAGGATTGCCATCTGGCGCTCAAGCCCGCCGGATGATATCCCTTCCAGCTTCAAGGCCCGGTGAAACAGCTTGAGGCGATTGTAAATCTGGAAAAAGGTCGCCTTGGTGATCAGACTGAGATCGATGTCGGCCACCAGTTGCTCAAACAGCACATTGGCGATGGATTCGATGCGAAAGGTCAATCCCAGAGCGTCGAACTTCTTCTCATGGTAACTGCCGTACATGGAGGGGATGTCGATCGTAAAATGCCGTTTCTTGTAGATGTCTTCCCGTACTTCAAAGTTTCGTTCGGAAATAATCAATTCCTTCAAGCCCTCGAGATACCGCAACAACCCGGATAGTTTGTCACGCACATTGTTTTGCCGCATGACCTTTTGCAGCTTTTCTAGATCGGGAAAAGCCTCGGCTTTCAAGCGGGCCAGGTATTGTTCGGTTTCCACGAAGACGAGATTGTACTTGTGATAGAGGATCTTGTAAAAAATCGATATCAACTGGACCCTGCGGCGATCGTCGGCGGTACCGGCCGCCATGTCCGCAAAAAAGGCCATAAAATCTTCTTCGGCAATATCGATCAGATCACCCGGCCAGTTGAACCCCTTCGCCTTCAAGGCTTCAATGACGCTGCTGACCCCTTCGATGTAGAGGCCTTGCGAGGAGACCTGCTCAAAGATACTGGGTGGCACGAAGGACTCGAGCAGCCGCTTGTCACGGGTCTCCCAGAATATCAGCGCGGCTTCACAGAACTTGATGATCAGATTGCTGCTTTCCACGTGGCTCTGCTTGCGCAGAAAATGAATGAGGATATCCTTGCGGTGCGTCAGCTCGTCCAGCTCGGTTGATATGTCCCGCAGGCGGCCCTCGGCACCAATTTCGTTGAAGTAGGACAGAAACAGGCGGGACAGCTGTTTGGCCAGGTTGTATACCGGTTCGATACCGCTGTTTAGAAAGCGCGTGATATCCCTGGGAAACAGATCGGTGTCCTTGATGAACAGACCACACAGCGACAGGTGGATCGTGAGGTAAGACAGCAGGCGGGGCGACCATTTGGGATTGTTTTCCACCAGCTCCAGCCAGGTTCGGATATTCTGGAGGTGGGCGGGATTGACCCTTACCTGCCAGTCGTTGCCGACCCCGGAAATCATCGGGGCCTGGAAACCCAGATCGATAATCCCATCGATAAAAAAGTTGATCAGTTCACTTTCGCAGGTTTTATAGACGCCCTTGCCCATATTGAGTACGCAGTTTAGCGCGGTCGCCGGAAATTCATGCGTGCGGGCCTCCAGAATATGAAAGGTCTTTTCGATCAATTGTATGATCCGCGAGTAGCTTTCATGTTCGATCAGCCAGGTCAGGGTCCGGTTGATATCGCGCAGGTTCTCCTCGTGAATCAAGGACAGGCCAGGCATGTTCATCATATGAAAAAGGAAGATGACCCGCCAATAATTGCCGTTTATCTCCTCGGTCCCCGCCTTTTGCAGCGCCTGGGGTATGGCCCGATACTGTTCCACGATCTGATTGTAGGTTCTCAGCCCCAGCAAACGTTCCAAGGTGGCCGGTTCGGTGATCTTTGCCTCTCCGGCGATCTCTTCCAGGGTCTTTTGTTCCCGGCGAATGTCGGCATGCAGAACGCCGTCGAGAAGATGGCCAAGATCATGGGCCAGATCGGAATCTCCGGTTTCGCTGATCAGCCATTCCAGGGGATCTGCTTCGGAAAGCCAGTATTCATAGGTACGCCGGTAATACTTGATCAACAGCTGGTTGACCGCCGTACACCCGGCCGGATCGTGGCCGTTGTTCAGTAATAGGGCCCGGGCAATTTTATTGATCTGGTAATAGCTGCGGATAAACAGGGTGAAGTCTTCCTCGGAAAAGTCACCAATACGTTCAAAGCAGGCATTCACGATCGGGGCGAACCGCTGCATCTCCTCATCGGCGCCCTTTAGTACGGTTTGCACGTACAGCAACAGATTGTCGATGGCATCGGAACTGACCTGTAGATGGGTATTGGCCTCAACAGCGCTGAAAAAAACATCTATGAAAATGCCGGCGACTTCCGGGCCTTTGGGGTGTTTTTTGAGCAGGTGGAAATAATCCAGGGAAAAGCCGCGCGCTTCCTGGATGATAAAAAGCCAATTGCGATAGGGGTGGCAAAGTTCTTTCAGAAAGGTATTCAGGCTCTCGGTCAGGCCATAATAACGGGACATGACCTCCTGCAAAGGGGCATATTTGGCATCGATGGTCACATCGACATGGTAGCTGGCAATATTCGCTTCCAGGGCTTGAGACTTAATCTGCACACCGGCTCCTTTTCATAAGAGCGTCCGTCGGTCATCCGCTGGGTCGGATGTACCTGAAAAACTAGAGGCTATCTGAAAAATAGGACTTTGGCTCAAGGTGCGGCGGCCGTGAGGTTCCTCCCGGAGGAATACTCAAGTACTTCGAGGATAGGAACCGAGCGCCCAACGCAGAGATTGGACCAATCAGGCTTCGCCAGAGGCTACGCCCGACATGAAGACATTTTTGAGATAGCCTCTAGAAAAATACCAGAGCCCCCCCCTCATTTCAAGGCAATTGGGCGGCCGTTCACCACGTTAAGCAGATTTTGGTCTTGATATTGCCCGCCGGGGTGCCTATATTTTGTGTATCTTGTGGAAATTACATGGAACTTTATAAATGGCCAGCCATGAATCAAAAGTAGAACAGCCTTTGTGGACTGCCTGTCGCCAGGCACTCCTGATCACGGTGGCTGCCGTGGTTCTCGGCCTGATAGTCAATGCGCTGCGCCCGCAGGGCCTGGAACTGGTACGGCCACCTGATCCGGTCTCGCCGGCAACAACCGGATCCGAGTCTGCCGGTCCGCAACCAATCGAACTGGCGGCCGTCCTGGAGCAGCTTAAACTCGGTGAGGCTATTATCATCGATGCCCGTTCGGAATTCGATTACGCCGCCGGCCATATTGCGACTGCCCGGAACTTGCAGGAAAAGAACCTCGATGCCTGGATGCCGGATTTTTTCAAGACCCACCTGCCGGAAACCCCCGTTATTGTCTATTGCAGCGGTCCGCGCTGCCAACTGGCCGAGCGTCTCGCCGACAGACTGTACGAAGTGGGTTACGCCAATGTCCACACGCTGACAGCGGGTTGGAACGGCTGGCTGGCCAACGGCTATCCAACCGATTCAGAATCCGCGTTCACCACCGGTCAATCACTTGACCAGAGTGGGGATTGTGCTTCCGATGAGTGCGGTGACAGGCAGGTTTCACCGGCCGATCCCACCCAGAGTCAATAGTACCTCACATTAGACATAGGTAGCAGTATAAGATCTAACCTGGTTTATAGGATATCGACCCGGTTCAAATTGGACAATAAAAAAGCCCCGCCGTTTTCGGCGGGGCTTTTCAGTTCCGTTATCGGAGCCGGCTTATACTTCAAGCCAGGAATCGGAGTACAGGGTCTTGCCAAGGATAACATCAACAGTCTTGGCGTAGTCCTGCAGCTCCTTGGACAGGCTGGCCCGATCAGGCTCTTCGCCGTCCATCATGCCGTAAATCAGATCGACGATATCCTGGCGATTACCCTTGGCGATGTCGATGAGCCCATCATCCATCGGATCGGCAATGCAGGAATACATGCCGTGTTTTTCCAGCATAACCATGTAGGTCTGGTTCAAAATGGGCCGCAGGTGATCCGGAGGTCCATTGGAGATGTTGGACAGACCGCAGGTGGAAAGCGCACCCGGCGCCATATCCTGCAGCATGCCCTGGAACTCCATCAGGCTGATTAACTGGGGCTGCTGGATATTGACCGGCGTTACGATTCCGTCCACCCAGATCTTTTCATTGGGGATGCCGGCTTCATTGGCAAAGTAGAGCAATTCTACGCAGAGGGCGGCGCGCTCATTTTCATCCCGCGGCAGGCCGTCCGGTCCCCACATGAGGGCGACGAAGTCGGCTCCGGATTCCGCAACCATGGGCACCATTCGCTCGTAGCGTTCCGGCCGCACCATGATGGAGTTGACAATGTGAGATTGCCCGGGGACTTCTTTGATAACCTTCAAGGCCGCCTCAATGGCGTCGATGTTGGATGTATCGAGGGCCAAGGGGACATCGGATACGACATCCTGAACGACTTCCACAACCCAGGGCATCAGTTCATGCCCATCTTTTTTAGCCGGGCCCAGGTTGATGTCGATGACATCCATCCCCTTCTCTTTCTGGAAAAGGGCCTCCTCCTGGATCGGTTTGGGGTCCCGCTCCTTGAACGCCCGGCCGATCTTGGTTGAAATTACGTTTAAGCTTTCGCCGATAAGTATCATAGATCCTCCCTTCTATATTCGTTTGGTACGGGTGACCGTCCCGGATCCAACCGGGCTTAAACTGCCAGCCGATTGAACCCGGGTCGATAGTATCTTGCCGCGGCGGCTATTTAGACTTGAGGAACGCGGGGATATGCGCAGCTTCCCGCGGGCCGACCGTAATGGTCCAGCCGGGCAGTTCTTCCTCGATGTCGCCCACGATGGCAGCGGCATAGCCGGGAATCACCAGTTCCTGGTGTTTGACTTTATCCATGATACCGGACTTCTTGACGAATATGCCGACATCATCACCGGCGAACTTACCGGCGGCCCAGGCCGTTAAGACGGACAGACCTTCGGAGTCCTTGATCAGCAGCCAGGTGGGAACCTTGCTGCCTTCAATTTCACCGGATACGATGAAGTAGGTCAGGGCAAAGTTCGTGGTAACCAGCACCGGAGAATTTTCATCCGGGTTGCCGATTTCGTAGATGCCCTCGGTAACCGTCATGGGCCGCTGCGGATCGGTAAAGATGTTCAGTCGTTCCAGCAGCAGCGGGAAGACCGCTTCACCGGCCAGGTCGGACATCACCACGATGCCGCCGTATTTGGCCACGAACATGGCCGCGATGAGCGCTTCCATGTCCAGGTTGCCGGCCATCTCGCACGGGAAGGTGATGCTGGGGAACCCAGTGGCCCGGTTGCCGTCCTTCAGGGCGGCCCGCCGCAGGGCAACCTGATCTTCCAGGGCCTGTTTCATGTCGCGGGTGCCGGTATCGATTACCAGGTCCTTGATGCCCATGCCGGTCAATTTATCGGACAGGGCTGTCACGCCGTCAATCGAATCGGCCTTCAGGGCCAAGGGCAGATCGTTGTCCAAGGCCAACTGACCGAAATCGTCGGCGTTGGCTTCCGTGGCGGCATACATCAGCGGACGTTTGAACCCGGCCGCCTCGACGCCGGCTTGCATGACTCCCAGATCTTCGGTCATCAAGATGATGTTGAATTCAGAAGTCTCGGCAATCTGTTTGGCCACGGCCGCAAAAGCCGCCGCATCCCCGTTGACGTCTTTGACCGCGGCGAGTTCCGGACGCAGGTTTAATCCAACCCGTTCATACTGGAAGGCGTTCCAGGTCTTCAATTTAACTTCCAGGTCGGCCGCACTGATGTCGGAACTCACAACACCGGCCAGCAAGCTCGGGTTGTAAAAGGTTTTCTCATGCCTGTACTGCACGGTTTCACCACCGGTGGTTGCCTTGCGGACACCGGCACCCACGACTACCGGGCGGATAGGCGGCGCCGATGCTTCCGACAGCTGTTCGCGGGCTTCGTCCGAAACATACGGGCAGGCGTCCAACTCCGCTTTACCGGATGCCAGGTTCATGGCAAACGCAAGACAGGTGGGAACACCGCACTCCTTGCAGTTAGTCTTCGGCAGGAGTTTGAAAATTTGAATACCGGTTAATGCCATTTCTGTCTCCTTATGTTTAGTCCCAGAATTCGAAGATTCAGGCCTTGTGCAATTTGATGAATAGCGGGAGCGGACTACCGGGTCCGCTCCCGCTCGACTGCAGGTTTAGCCGATAATCGGATCCATCTCCAATGCCGGATGTCCTTTCTCCTGGAGGAACGGGAGAATCTCTTCTTCGGTGACACCGACGGTCTCGTCAGCGATCATGTCGTAGAATCCGGGCACGCCCAGTTCTTCACCGCGTTTATCGATTCTCTCCTTGAGTTCTTCCTTGAGCATCTTAGGCATCCACACCATCCGCAGAAGGCCGCCGTCGCCGGCGATGAATTTCTTCTGAGTGACATTGAACTTGGAATGGCCCACGAATCCCGGGGAGGAAGCCCCACCGCCCATGACACCGGCCAGGGTGGTGAACTTCATGCCCGACGGGGTTTCACCGGTATAATCCCGACCCACCGTCATCACACCGTTGCAGGTGGGCAGCATGGCCGCGATGCACTCACAGCAGCCACAGGTGGTCATGGGATCGGTTACCATGGAGTAGAAGTTATAGTGGGTAACGGCGCCGCGAGAGGCTTTGTAAATAAAGTCGTTGACGCCCTTCCATTGGCCGAGGACCGGATCCAGGCACTCACCCTTTTCAATAGGCTGGTTGGGTCCGGTCGGGTTGATCTCAAAGGACGCCTTGCAGTCCATCCAGTTGTAGGCACCGCACAGGCCGGTCCGTTCCGGGCTGACCGTACAGACGTGGCTGGGTGCGAAGCTCTGGCAGAGCGTGCAGGAGTAGTAGGTCTCGACGTCTTCGTCGGTCATCTTCTCGACGCGTTCGTCGCGTTTCTTGTACTCAGCCCGGGCCGTCTTGGTCAGCTTGTCGACATCCTTCTTGTCCGTGTAAAGGGTCACCTGGACCTTGTCCACGATCTTGGTGAAGTCCTGGTGGAACTTGGCATGCAGGACCACGCCGATGTCTTTGATGGTAAACCCTTTTTCAATGGCCGCCTTGCTGACCCGCACCCAGGCGATATCGCGCTGTCCGATATGCATGATGCCCTGGATGTAATTGATCAGGTGGTGGATCTGGCGTTCCATGATCGGTTCGAAGTCCGTCTGGAACTCACGTCCGGCAATCTGGACGAAGATGCCCAGGGGCAGGGTTTCGCCTTCCTTGAGGTCGCCCATGTCCGGGCCGACCACATCTACCTGGCCGTCTTCGATCTCGTTCATTTCAGCCATCTTGACCAGTTCGGTGGCCTGGGTTTTGCCGCCGCCCATCTGGCAGAACAGATCAGCGCCGCGGACGCGCTCGCCCTCGAAGGCCGGGCCGAAGGACAGCGGAATTTCGATTTCGGATACGGTAACCTTCAGGCCGCGGACTTCCACGGACCGCTGACAGATCTCGTCGTGGGGCACATTGGCAACCACGTGCTCGTAGGTACAGATACCGGTCGGCAGAATCTCTGGAATGTCCGTGTCGGCCAGCGTCGGAAAACCCCAGTTGACGCAGCCGGCGGCGGCAACACCCCATTCGGTGCCGATATCGCCGAAGGCGTTCACGAACGCGAAGACGCGCTCTTTGTTGTACATCAGAATCTTGCGATAGTCACCCGGCTCGACACCACCGAAGGCCATGGCGGCCCGGTTGGCGAACCCGAGGGCAAAGACAGCCGAAGAGATATCTGGGCCGAAGGGAACGATACGGGTGTTCCAGCCGATCTGGACTCCGGCTTCGATGAGCTGGTGGGTCACACTGGTACCATTGTGGTTGGCGGCACAGAAGATGTAGAGGTTCTTCTTCTGATAGTCTTCCACGATCATCTTGGCGGTTTCCGGATCCGGGCAGGCGCCTACGATGGCCGCAAAGCCCGGGGCACTGCCGTCCACGAATTCGACCCCGCGTTTACGCAGAATGATGTCGTCGGCCGGGCCGACCCACATCTTGCCGCCTTCCAAATCGGGATCTTCCTGCGGGATGTAAAAGTCAGGCTCTTTCAGAATCCGAAGTGCCTCGATGATTTCGTAGGCAAAGATAGAGGCCATACCGGCGTCCAGCAGGGGACCGAGGTAGGGTAGATGGTTTTTACCCTTGATGTGCGGCGGCAGCAGCCCGCGCGCAAATTCCAGGGGTTTTTTCAGATCTTCCAGCGTTTCCACCTTCATGCCGGTCAACGAGTAGATGACGGGCAGGTAGTAACCGGTATTGGGGAATTCAATCTTCGAATCCGCGTTAAAAGACTGAAGCGCATTGTTGAATTCGCCTTCAGCCTGGGAGACAACTTTATAGCCACCCTGAATGGCTGCAAATGCAACTAACTTAGACATTTCCTTCCTCCTTCGTTGAGGATTTGTTGTTCAGTTTTAGACCCTTATGCATCCAGCGCCTGGCGACTGGCCATATCCATCAGGACTCTCTCCCTGGCCTTATCGATGCCGAGTGCTGCTCTCTTCTTGTCAATGTGGGCAATGATCTTGTGGGCATGCTTGATGGGATCGGGTTCGCAATCCCACTTGCCGCCGTACAGTTCTTCGATATCCTCGTAGAGGTATTTCTTGAACTCCGGCGCGCCGTCCAGCGGCATGTGGTATCCAAACACCACGTACACACCCGAGGTGACGAAGTACTGTCCAATGGCAATCGCCTTCTCGCTCATCCATTCGGGCGCGCTGCCGGCCGCCGGCAGGTCGCTGATGTCGTTGCCCAGGCCGCCGGCTTTGACCACCTCGGTGGCCGCCAGCAGAATCCGGGTATTGTCTACACAGGATCCCAGGTGCAGGACCGGCGGAATACCAACGACTTCACACACTTCGGCCAGTCCCGGTCCGCAGTACACTGCCGCGGTTTCGGGTGTCAGGAGGCCGTGGGTGCCGCAGGCCAGGGCGCTGCAGCCGGTCGAAAGCACCAGCACGTCGTTTTTGATCAGCTCTTTGACCAGCATGATGTGCTCTTCATTGTGCTTGGTCCGGGCGTTGTTGCAGCCAACCACACCGGCCAGCCCGCGGATGCGGCCGTTGATGATGTTGTCATTGAGCGTGTAGTAGGTGCCGCGGAAAGAACCGCCCAAATGGTACTCGATCGACTCGACACCAAAACCGGCGATCTGGGGTTCTTTGTGCCGCGGGATGATCACATCGGCACCGCGGTTGGCAAAGTTGTCCACGGCCAGTTTGATAATTTTCTTGGCATCTTCCATGGCGTGATGTTCGTTAAACTCCATGTGGATGACGTTGTCCTGTTCCATCTTGGCAATGGGATGGGTGGTGATCAGCTTGGTGTGGAAGCACTTGGCCACGTTGGCCAGGTTCTGAAACACACACTGGACGTCGACCACCATGGCATCGCAGGCACCGGTCACGATGGCCAGCTCCTGCTGCAGGAAGGTGCCTGCCGGCGGGATGCCGTGGCGCTGCAGGACCTCATTGGCCGTACAGCAGATGCCGCCCAGCTGGATCCCCTTGGCCCCTTTCTTTTTGGCGTAGTCGAGCATGTCCTTCGACTGGGCCGCCGCCACGATCATCTCGGAAAGAACCGGCTCATGCCCGTGGACGATGATGTTGACCTGGTCTTCTTTCATGATACCCAGGTTGGCTTCCGACTGCAGCGGTGTGGGCGCACCGAAAAGCACATCCTGAAGATCGGTGGCCATCATGGCCCCGCCCCAGCCATCGGCCAAAGAGGTCCGGGAGGCCTGTTTGATGATGTTCTTGTAGTCCTGGTCCACGCCCATGGCGGTGCGGTGCATGATTTCCACCACCTCGCGATCCACGTTCCGGGGACGCACGCCGTGCTTTACCCACTTCTCATACAGGGCTTCCGGGGCGCGCTTGAGATACATCAGCTCGCCTTCCGATTTACCCCATTCCGCCAGTGCGATCTCCGCCACCTCGAGGGCGACCTCGTCCAGGTCGCGCGTTTTGGTTTCGCCATCCTCTTCCACCGTGGTGGCAACGCCAAAGGCAGGCGCGATCTGCATCAATTTGGCGGGATCCTTGATTTTATAGTCTTCGGTCTCTTTCCGGGCCACGGACAGGAATACTTCCGCGACGTTGCGGCCGTGGTCCGAATGGGCCGACGTACCGGCCGCCACCATACGGGCAAAGTTACGGGCCGCAATGGTGTTGGCGGTGGCGCCGCAAAGCCCCTTGCGGGTATCTTCACCCTCGATACCGCCCTTGGGCAGGGGCAGGCGGCAGGGACCCATGGCACAATTTTTACAGCAGGTGCCCTAGAGACCAATGTTACAGGCTTTCATGGTAACGGCCCGGTCAAAGACCGTATCAATGCCCAGTTCCTGAGACCGCTTGATCAACTCCTGAGTTGCCAGATCCATTGACGCGGCAATCGGATCAGCGAGTTTGGGTTTCTTGGCTGCTTTCTTTTCTTTTACTTCTGCCATCTGAGGTTCCTCCTCATGTTAGGTACTTATTTAATATGTTCTGGCGCCGGTTTTACCGCCGATGGCCGTGCAGGCCCCGGGGCACCACCTAAGCGCGTTTATGAACCCAGTCGAGCTTTTCAATTAACTGCTCTATCTTGTCTTTCTGCTCGGCAGCAGCGGTCATGGAGACCGGCTCGTCAGAGGCCTGGGCCGCCCGGGCAGCCGCCAGTTTTTCACGCTCGGCAGCCCGTTTTTGCCGCAGTTCATCTTCTGCCGCTTCACGCTCGGCGCGGGCCTTGGCTTCCTCGGCTTTCTCGGCTTCGGCTGCGGCCTGGGCCTTGGCTTCGGCGTCGGCTTTGGCCTTGGCTTCGGCGTCGGCTTTGGCTTTGGCTTCCGCTTCGGCCTTGGCAGCCGCTTCAGCTTCCGCCTTGGCCTTGGCTTCGGCTTCGGCCTTGGCTTTGGCCTCCGGATCTTCCGCCGGGGCCGGGGCCGGCTCTGCCTTCTTGGCCGCCGCTTTCTTGGCAGCCGCTTTCTTGGCGGCGGCCTTCTTGGGCGCGGCTTTCTTGGCGGCCGCTTTCTTGGGCGCGGCTTTCTTGGCCGGTGCGGCTGCTTTCTTTTCCTCCTCAACGGCCAGATCCGGCTCGGGCGCCAGGGCGGCAAAGTCGATATCGACATCGTCAAGCTGCTTGGCGATACCAGCCACGTCGGCTGCACTGCCGCCGTCACTGACCAGGTCGATAAAGGCCTTGATCATGCGAATGGCCTCCGGATGGCGCATGATCAGCACGTTGGAACCGGCCATGAGATAGCAGACCGCCCCGACGGCTTCCATCAGGATGCCGCGGCGTTCCGGGTCACCCAGGGTCGGTGCCTCTTCCACGCTCTGTTTGGCTTCCTTGCATTTCCAGACTTCATTGGCCAGGTTGTTGATGATCGGGAACTGCAGTTTGTCGTCCCCCTGGGCCATGGCGGCCATGCTCAGACGTTCCATGACGGAATAGGAGTATTCCAGGCCGTAGCCCAAACCGCCCGTGGTCGGATCGACGATGATGCGATCCATGGGCATCCCCAGGTTTTCCAGCAGGATGTTGACCTGTTTGGCGAGGTTCACGTCAATGGGGGAGGAGGAAATGACGGTGTGACCGTAGCCCATGGCCGCGGCCCCAATTCCCTTGTGGTTCTTGTCTTCAACGGGACCGATGGTCAGCTGGGCCCCTTCATGGTCTTCGCAGATCTGCTTGAAAAGTGCTTCGTCCTTTTCGATGTTTGTCGTTCCCCAGAGGATCAAGGGGACATCCACAGCATCCAGAACCTGCTTGACCTTGGCGGACACATCCGCCGGGCTGGCGTCGTCCGCGTTGGGATCGGCACTCTTGAGCTGCATGACGATCATTTCAGCGCCGAAATCGTCCACGCATTTTTTCGCCCAGGCGGCGGGATCACCGGCGACGTCTTTAAACGGCGCCAGGGCTGCCTCCGGCCATTCTTCCGGTTCCATGTCCCAGATTTCCATAGCAATTCTGGGCTTATTGGGCATCTCCCCTTCGAATTGGTAGAATGGGTAGGAGGTTTCGCCACCCACTGTAACGGCTTTGTCACCCTTACCGATGGATATCGACTTGATGCCACCGGCATAGGATTCTTTGTAGAATTCGAAACCCAATGTCTGTCTCCTTTGTCAAAGATTAACGTTTCATTCAGCTACACGCTCATGTCACTTGTCGGTGTGCTCGCAGCCGTAAACGCACTGCACTGTAGGCTTTATCGACCCCCTTTCAAAATGGATTTTTTATGCGTATTTAGGCACCTGATTCGACAGGTGTTATGTCCAGGTGAGAATGGTGGAACCGCGTGTGAAAAAATGACCATGCAGATGCTGGAATCCTATTCGGGCAGGAAAAGTGTCCAACTACCATATGTGCCCCCTGGCCCGGTTTCAGGCACAACCGGTTGTACATGGTGACGTCTCCGGATCACCGTTGTACTTTTGCTTGATTAAACCGGCCGATAGCGTGTGGGCTGCCGGAATTAACCAAGTATTACCAATTATATAACGAAGGCCTTTTTGTCAATAGAACAGTCCGCTGAATTTCATTTAAAAACTCAATGAAATTAAGTGACCTTTGGTCGGCGTGCATCCATCCGCTGCTGCACACCGGGGAACAGGTTCATGTCCGTGTGCGGCAGAAAAAGGGCGGCGATGTAATTGTCCATGTAGGAAGGTGTTTCGGAAAGTTCAAAGCTGGTCATCATGCGGGTCACGGCGGCCACATCCCGCCTGATCCGATTGGTCAGGGAACTCATTTTAGCCCCCATGAGCGAGCCGTTGCCGATAAAGGTAATCCGGTCCGGGTCGATTTCGGGCAGCAGGCCGATGGTCATGGCTTTTTCCAGGTCCACGTAGGAACCGAAGCCGCCGGCCAGGATAATATGTTCGATGTCGGCAACCCCCATGCCGACCTCCTCCAGCAGGGTCAGGCACCCGCTGTAAATGGCCCCTTTGGCTCGGATGAGGTTTTCGATATCGATTTCGGTAAGCACCACGTCACGTTCGATCTGGGTGTCCTTTTGCCAGGCGAGGACATACTCATAGATTCCATTGCGTTCACGAATCCGATCCGTGTCGAGATCGCGTGCGAATTTGCCCTGGCTGTTAATGACCCCATGTTCAAACAGGACCGCCACAATAATGATCAGGCCCGATCCGCAGATACCCCGCGGCCGAACATTGCCCACCGTGATATTCATGGGTTCCAAGGTAACGGGATCCATAGAAAAATCTTCAATAGCCCCTTTGGCGGCTCGCATGCCGAATTCAATGCCCCCGCCTTCAAAAGCCGGGCCGGCACTGCAGGCCGCACAGGCCATCCAATCCTGGTTGCCGATGACAATCTCGGCGTTGGTCCCGATGTCGAGATAAAGGGTAAGCGCCTCGGCCCGGTAAAGGCCGGCCCCCATCACACCGGCCACAATATCCCCGCCCACGTAACTGGAAATCTGCGGGTAAACCAGGGCGGTGACCTGGTCACCGAGTTCCAGGCCAAGGTCGTTGGCCCGGATGGGCGGGTAGAGGGTCGCTGTCGGTACGTAGGGCGCCCGGCGGATGTAGCGGGGATTGACCGCCAGAAACAGTTGGGTCATGGTGGTGTTGGCCGCAATGGTGATGGTGGAGATGTCGCCGGCATCGATTTTGGCCTTTGTAACGATCCTTCCGATAACCTTGTTCATGGTCGCGATGACAACCGCGTTGAGCTTTTCCAGGCCGCCCGCTTTTTCGGCAAAAACAATGCGGGTAATGACATCCTCGCCGTAGCTGATCTGCCCGTTGAAATCCCCGTGCTCGGCCAGGATGTCGCCGGTTTTCAAGTCCAGCAACTGCCCGTATACGGTGGTCGTGCCGATGTCCATGGCAAGTGCGTAATTACGATCCGTGGTATCCCCGGCCTGGATGTTGATAATCCGGGTTTTGCCTATCTCACGCACCGGACGGGCCAGGGTGGCGGTCACTTTGAAGTCGGCCTGGCGCATGACATCCGGGATACTGCGGATCACCCGCAGATCCACTTCCAGGCGGTGCTCATCATGCTGCAGGTCCAGGAAACTGACCAGGCGGGTGACGTCCGGCAGGTGGTCCTGCTCATCGGGCTGCGGAAGTTCCAAATAGATTTTTTCCACCGGCGGCACAAAGAGGCCCTCTTCCTTGAGCGCTTCGAAATCCATCTGCTGGATACGGGCCGTCTGGCGAGGGGTCACCTGGGTACCCAGCGCCGACGTATCAACGGCGGATTCCACCGGGATGCGCACCGTCAAATCACTGGCAACGGTGGCCTGGCAGGCCAGGCGGTATCCGTTTTCCAGGTCGGCGGCACTCAACCGCTCGGATTCACCCCCGGTAACGGTCCCGTTTTCGATCAGGACCCGGCATTTGCCGCACACCCCTTCACCGCCGCACGAGGCATTGACATGCACGCCGGCTTCCATGGCCGCCCGGATCAGGGTCTCGCCGCGGTCGACAGTGATCTTGCGATTATAGGGCAGGAAGGTAACCTCATACTGGCTCATGGTGCGATCTCCTTGGCAAATCAGAATCAAACTCGGGTAACCATGTTGCTGACTGGGTGCGCTTCACCAAACAGGCTCAATCCAAGGGTTCATTGAACATGCATCTTAACTCAACCATATCGCCGTCATACGAGCTCGTGGCTTTATAGGGCAGGGTTTTAAACAGGGCGATCATGCCCTTGTTCCCCGGTGAGGTGTAAGCCACCAGGCCGGCGATCCCGTTCTCGTGGGCGGCTTCGGCCAGTTTGGCCATCAGGATCCGCCCAAGGCCCTTGCCCTGCCATTGCTTGCTGACGGAAAAGGCCACCTCGGCTAGATTCTGGGTTTCTTCCAGCAGATATTCACCAACGGCGACCACGCTGCTGAAACCGATCTCACCCACCAGGGCCACAACGGTGAGGTCCTTGACATAATCGATCTGCGAGACCTCGGCCACCTCCTTGGAAAGAAAGCAGGTTTTTTCGTGGAAAAAACGCGACACCACATCGCTTTTGTCCAGATTGTAAAAATGCTCCTGGATCCGGCGCTGGTCGACGGGTTTGGCCGGCCGGAAAGTGAGCACCTCCCCGTCGATTTCTAGGGTGCTCTCCAGTTTGGTTGGGTAAATACTCCCGTACATCGCCTCGGTCAGCTCCCGAGACCGACTCAACAGCCCCATATTCTTGGCTTTCTGGAACAATTCGTCCCTGAAATCGGGATGGGCGATGCTGATCATGGCCATGGCCCGTTCCTGGAGGCTTTTGCCGAACAGGCTGACCATGCCGTATTCGGTCACCACGTAGTGGACATCCCCACGGGGGACCACCACGGCCATGTCATCGATCATCGGTACGATCCGGCTGGACTGCCCCTGGTTTGCGGTGGCCGGCAGCATCAGGATCGACTTGCCGTTTTCGGCCTGGGCCGCCCCCCGGATAAAGTCGAGCATACCGGTCACGCCCGAGAAATGGTTATAGCGCAGGGCGTCTGCCGCCACCTGGCCGGTCAAATCCATGGCCTCCGCCACGCAGATCGAGGTCATGTTGTGGTGCCGGGCGATAATGGAGGGGGCGTTGACGTAGTCCGACGGCTCAAAATCGATAGCCGGATTGTCATGCAAAAAGTCGTACAATCCCTGGGTGCCGATGGCGCCGCTGGCCACCAGTTTCCCTTCCTTGTAGCCTTTGGCCCGGTTGGTGATGACGCCTTCGGAAACCAGTCGCATGATGCCGTCGGTCAGGTATTCCGTGTGGATCCCCAGGTCCCGTTTCTCGGACAGGGCCAAAAGGAGGGCGTGGGGTGTGGCCCCCGGATCTATGTGAATGGTGGAACCGTCGCCAATCAGCCGGGCGACCAGTTTGCCGATCATGTTCGCCGATTCAATGTAGGGCGGCTCGTCTACGGTCAGGACCGGCTCATCATACTCGACGATCAGGTCGACGTCGTTGACGTGCACGAAACTCCGGCCCATGATTCGCGGCATCTGCGGATTGACCTGGGCTATCACCAGGTCGGCCGATTGGGCCGCGGCCAGGCTGATATCAACGGAGACCCCCAGGCTCATCCAGCCGAAATCATCCGGGGGGCTTACCTGGATAAGGGCCACGTGAATCGGCAGGTGCCGCTGCTTGAAGAGGCGGGGGACGCCCGACACGTTGATCGGGGTCAGAAACCGCATTTTGGCGGCAATATCCTTGGGTTTGGCAGACCCAAGATAGAAGGAGCGGATATCGAAGCTCTGCATCCCCTCTTTGTTGGCAATCATGGAAAGGGGGGTGGATTCCAGGCTCATCAGGCGCGTCACCTCGATATCAGTAAATTTCAAGGCATTGCTGGCCAGGATACTGACCAGATGCTGGGGCTCCCCACAGGACGAGCCTATGAAAACCCGCTGTCCAGGTTTGATATGACGGATCGCTTTTTCGCCGTCACACAACTTTTCCAAATATCCATCGGCCCAGTAGCTTACCATGTGACCCTTCCTTCGCTTGAATTCAAAAATATAACGTAAGGTAACGTATACCAAGGGGTTTGTAAAGAATCCCGGACGGGAAAAAGGCAGATTAAATCAATCAATTAGAAGACATAAACTGAACGAAAATCAATAGAAGCTATCTAAAAAAGTCCTTTGGCCCAATCTTCAGCCTTCGCTGAAGCTACGGCTGATAAACTCTTTTGGGCGCCTTGCCTGCCCGGCGACTTGTCCGGCGTCTTGTCCGGCGTAGCTCTTGTAGCGAAGACGGGACCTTAAACCAAAATCTTGTTTTTGAGACAGCTTCTAGATAGTTAGGGGCTCTTCAAAGCGGCCAGGCGCTGCTTCAGCCGGCTGTAGCGATTTTCTATTCGATCGTTCTTGATACCGATGGCCAAAGCCTTGCGGGTTCCGACCAGGACCACCAGATTCCGGGCGCGGGTGATGGCGGTATATATGAGGTTGCGCTGGAGCAGGATGTAGTGCTGGGTCAGAACCGGCATGACCACCACCGGATATTCGGAGCCCTGTGATTTATGGACCGACACCGCGTAGGCCAGGACGATTTCATCCAGTTCGCTGAAACCGTAATGGACTTCGCGTTCGTCGAAGGTAATGGTGACCGTATCGGCCGCCGGGTTGAGGTGGGTAATGATGCCGATGTCTCCATTAAAAACATCTTTATCGTAATTATTGCGGATCTGCATCACCTTGTCATTGATGCAGTAGTGCAGCTCTCCGCGGGATATGCCCTCCGCACCCGGGTTGAGATGTCGCTGGAGTTCTCGATTCAGATTTTCGGCCCCGGCAATGCCCTTGTGCATGGGCGCCAGAACTTGAATATCATGGCGGGGGTTTACATTGAAATGGCCGGGAATCCTCCTAACCACCAGTTCGATAATGGTGTCCAGGGCCTGCTGTGGATCACCTTTTTCGATAAAATAAAAATCGGAGTCGCGCTTTGCAGGACTGGTCTCGGGCAGGCGGCCCTGGTTGACCCGGTGGGCATTGACCACAATGCGGCTTGAACGGGCCTGGCGGAAGATTTCGTCGAGAACGACCACGGGCACGACCCCCGAACCGATAATGTCATTGAGCACGGTACCCGGCCCCACCGATGGCAACTGATTGATATCGCCCACCAGAATGAGTGTGGCCTGGGCCGGGACGGCTGCCAGAAGATGCCGAACCAATATCGTATCCAACATGGAGGCTTCGTCCACAACCAGCAGATCACAGTCAAGGGGATTGTCCTCGTTTTTCTGAAAGCCGCCGGCCTTGAAACTGAACTCCAGCAGGCGGTGAATCGTCATGGCCGCAAATCCGGTGGCCTCCTGCATACGTTTGGCTGCCCGCCCCGTCGGGGCGGCCAGCAGCACCCGGCTGGTCAAACGCGCATAGATTCGCAGGACCGCATTGATGATGGTTGTTTTACCTGTGCCCGGTCCACCGGTAATAATCATGGCCTTGCTGTCCAGGGCGCGGCGGACAGCCTCGGCCTGGCGATGGGCCAGCCGCAGGGACAATCGATCCTGCACCCACGCAATGGCTTTGTCCGGTTCCCGCACCCTTTTCACTGCCGCCGTGGCCAGCAGAGCTCCCAGGTATTGGGTGGTCTGGACTTCACTCCGGTACAACCGGTTCAGGAAAACCGGCTGCGCGTCTACGTCTTCCAGGACGAGCCGTCCCGAGGATACTTCAGTCTGCAGGGCAGCCTCCGGCACTTCCGGGCGGACCTCCAGCATCTCACACGCCCTCTCGATCAAAAGAGCGCGGGGGTAGCAAACATGTCCCTCATCGGCGACACGGTCGAGCAGGTATAACAACCCGGCCGAGGCGCGGCGAGGATCGTCGCGAGGAAAGCCGGTCTGCCCGGCGATCGTGTCGGCAATTTTGAATCCAATACCCTTGATATCCGTTGCCAGGCGGTAAGGATTGTTTTGGACGACGGCAATGGAATCAGCGCCGTAGCGGGCAAATATCCGGGCAGCAAACCCGGGACCGACACCATGCCCTTGCAGGAAAATCATGACGTCCCGGATCTGCCGCTGCTCGATCCAAGCGGCTTTGATCTTTGCCACGGTCTGCGGGCCAATACCTTTTATCAGGATGAGTTTCTCAATGTCATTTTCGATTATGTCCAGGGTTTTGTCACCGAAACGGTCTACAATCCGGGCCGCCGTGCTTTTACCGATCCCTTTGATCAGCCCCGATCCGAGATACCTGCGAATGCCTTCCGCTGTAGCCGGGACAAGGGTTCGGCTTTCCACGACCCGAAACTGGTCCCCGTATTTGGGATGGTTGGTCCACTCCCCGCGCAGGGCCAGCATTTCCCCCGGGGTGGGGGCGATGAAGTTGCCGACCACGGTCACCGCCGACCCGCCTTCCAGCAGTTTAATCCGGGCCACCGTATAACCGTTTTCGGTGTTGGTGTAGGTGATCCGTTCCAACTGTCCCTGTAGTTCGGAGAGCATGTTTATCGAAATCCGATTTCCAATTGTAACTCTTCGAAAATTCTATTGTTGCTGGAATTTAGGCAGATCAAATTCATGCGTTTTAAGTATTAAGTGTTAAGTCTTATGACTGCCCAAAACCTTAATCCCGTCCGACCCAATCGGGTATCCGGATGTCTTCGTCATCGTCGCTATACGGTATGTACGCTTTGATATCGATCAGCGGGCTGCCGTCGCGGGCATCGATCGCATCAACCTCAAGGGTACACCCTTGGATAGCAATAACACGGCAACGTAAGACGGCAATGGGATTGGGCCTGAGCGGCGAGCGGGTGGCAAAAACACCGGTAAGCGGATTGGCGCGATCGCCCTGGGGGTGGACCTGTAAGACCGCACGGCCCTCGTCATGGTCATTTTCGTGTAGCCAGTAAAATACATCGATGTGAGAAAACTGCTCCAATCCCAGAAAGGCATCCTGGTATTGCGGGTCCACTTCGAGGCGGCATCCGTTATCGTTATTAGTGATGGTACCGATTGCAGCGATGATGAATTCTGCCGCCACGTGGCATCTCCTTTATGCAATTTCAATGATGAATATCATGAAGAACTTACATACATGAAATCCCCTGGGTTGTCGAATGGCCCAAACCGACGTTACACCGGTTCACACTTATCGAAATCGGGATCGGGATCGAAACCTCTAACTATCTTTGACTACGATACCGATAGCGATTTCGATTTCGAATCGTGGCCGGGGATGACAGTTTACATTGCCAGAGGGATAAGATACGTAAAAACCGACCGTAAATCTAAATTATATAAGAAGTGGGTTTAAACCCTTCAATCGGGCTCAAGGTCCCATCTTCGCTTTACAAGCTTCCGTCTTCGCTTTGCAAGCTACGCCGGACAAGTCGCCGGGCAGGCAAGGCGCCCAAAAGAGTTTATCAGCCGTAGCTTCAGCGAAGGCTGAAGATTGGGCCCGAGGGGAGGTTTTAAAACTGCTTCTAAAGGAGTCCCCATGCACACCATCGACCTCAGATCCGACACCCTGACGAAACCCTCCGCAGCCATGCGCAACGCCATGGCCAACGCTGATGTGGGCGACGATGTCTTTGGCGAAGATCCAACCGTCAATCGCCTGGAAGCAGTGGCCGCGGAAAAAACCGGCAAGGAGGCCGCCCTTTTCGTATCCAGCGGCACCATGGCCAACCTGGTCAGCCTGTTGACGCATTGCAGCCGCGGAGACGAGGTCATCCTGGGCGATCAGGCCCATATTTTCTATTACGAACAGGGCGGTTGCGCGGCCCTGGGCGGAATCCATCCACGCACGGTCCCCAACTTGCCGGACGGTACCCTGGAATTGGCTGCCGTGGAGGCGGCCATTCGGGCCGACAATGTCCATTTTCCGATCAGCCGGGTCATCGCGTTGGAAAATACACACAATCGTTGCCTGGGGACCCCGCTGCCCCCGGAATATATGGATCAGGTTAAAGCGCTCGCCGACCAACACGACTTGAAGATTCATGTGGACGGCGCCCGTATCTTCAATGCCGCAGCCGCGCTGAATGTCACCCCGGCCACTCTTTTGCAGCATGCCGATTCGGTCAGTTTCTGCCTGAGCAAAGGTCTGGGGGCTCCGGTCGGATCCCTGGTATGCGGCCGCCGGGAATTTATCGATCGGGCTCGGCGCAACCGCAAGGTGGTGGGCGGTGGCATGCGCCAGGCCGGCATCCTGGCCGCAGCCGGACTGGTGGCCCTGGAGGAAAATGTACCCAACCTGCCCACCGACCATGCCAATGCGCATAAACTGGCCCTCGGTCTGGCGGAATTGCCCGGCATCGAGCTGGACCCTTCCGGCGTGCATACCAACATTGTCTATTTCAAGGTTAACCACCCGAAATTAGATGCAGAAAACCTCTCTACCGCCCTTGGAGAAGCAGGGGTAAAGGCCCTTGCCCTCGGTCCGGCTTTGTTGCGAGCAGTCACCCACTATCATATTACGGCTCAAGATATTGACCAAGCGTTGGTCATTTTTAAAAAAATTCTTCAAACAGCTTAATGTTTGGCTAAAAATGCCGATAAGGTTTTCAGGTGAGACATGCCGGGTGTTCTCATCTGAACTTAACCGGAGGACAGCCGTAAGATGACCACTCCAAACATTAAAGCAGAAACGATCGTAGCCGAACCCACGCCTCCGTCGACCCCTGCGGCCAGCCGCAAGCACGGGGAAATCGCCGCCCTGCTGGTGGAACAAGGCCTGCTGAAACAGGAACAACTGGTCTACGCCGCCCGGATACAGTCCAAACTGTCCAGCTCCAAACCGATTCTGGATGTGATCAAGGAACTCAAACTGATCACGGACGACCAGATTCGCGGTATAATCCGCTCGAATCTGGGTAAGATCCGTATCGGCGACCTGTTAATCGAGCTGGGTTTGATCACTGCCGATGACCTGCAAGTGGCCCTGTCGATCCAGCGGGATGAAACCCCACGCAAGAAGCTCGGTGAAGTCCTGGTTGAACACAATTTCCTGGAAGAACAAAAGCTGATTGAAGTACTTTCCCTGCAGATGGGATACCTGTATGTAGAGCCCGAATTCGTCCACATTGACCGCATCCTTTTTTCGAAAGGGAACCTGCAATCATATAAAGACCACAATTTCATCCCCATCCGGGTCGAAGAGGATGAAATCCTGATCGCCTTTGCCGACCCCTTGGACCACAATGACATCGACGAAGCCCGCAGGCTGTTCGGGCCCTATATCAATACCGCCATTGCCACCAAGCGCTCCATCCACCGCGCCCTAAAGAAAATAAAACCGGAACAGGACGACAAGCTTTTTAGCTACCAGAACGATTCGGCGGTTAAAGTGGTTAATGATATCATCCTGGCGGCCATAGATGCTTCAAACGTCAGCGACATTCACATTGAGCCCATGGCCGATCGCCTGCGGGTCCGGTTTCGCAGGGATGGTGTCCTCCTGCTGTACAAGGATTACACCCGCGAAATCATCCCCGGTCTTACCAGCCGCATGAAGGTAATGTGTGAAGCCGATATTACCGAAAAGCGGCGCCACCAGGGCGGACGTATTTTTTTTGAGCACGATGGCTACGAGATGGATCTGAGGGTCTCCATTTTCGTGACGGTGCACTGTGAAAAGATCGTTTTGCGCCTGTTGAATCGCAAAAACGAACTCTTGCAGGTCGAGGATGTGGGTATGTCGCCACGGATGCTCGACCGGTTCCAGAGTGATGCCCTGGATTGCCCCAGCGGGGTTGTGATCGTGACCGGGCCGACCGGTTCGGGGAAAACCACGACCATTTACAGCTGCATCAACTATCTCAACAACCCGGAAACAAGCATCATTACCGCCGAAGAGCCAGTCGAGTATGTCATCGATGGGATCGGCCAGTGCAGCATCAACCCCAAGATCAACATGACTTTCGATGAAACGCTCCGGCACATTGTCCGGCAGGATCCTGATGTCATCGTGATCGGTGAAATCCGCGATGAATATTCCGCCGGTGTAGCGGTGCAGGCTGCCTTGACCGGCCACAAGGTATTGACGACCTTCCACACAGAGGACAGCATCGGCGGCCTGGTCCGCCTGTTGAATATGGATATCGATGCCTTTTTGATTTCATCCACGGTCGTGTGCGTGGTGGCTCAGCGACTCATGCGTAAAGTCTGCCCGGACTGCGCTTCGATTTACCAGCCGACCCCCAGAGAGTACCTGATGATGGGTTTCGCGCCCAAGGATCTGGCCGGCGCCCAGTTCATGGTTGGTCGGGGCTGTCCACAATGCGACAACACCGGTTACCGCGGACGCATAGCCGTCTTTGAAATGTTGGTGCTTAATGAACCGGTACGCGACGCCATCCTGGAAAGAAAAACCAGTCACCAGATACGCCAGGTGAGTATTGAATCTACAGGACTGGTAACGCTCTTTGAAGACGGCATCTCCAAGGCAGCGGACGGCATCACCACAATCGAGGAATCGATCCGTTGCTTGCCTCGCCTGCAAAGACCACGTCCGCTTGCTGAAATTAACCATCTATTGGGAAAGTAAGCCATGAACCAGACCCGCTCGCTCATAGAACTGATAGAAGAGAAGCTGAACGACGACCGGACGGTTTTGCCGGTATTCGATAAAACCGGGTTTCAGATCCAGCAGGAGGTAGCCAAACCGGAACCGGATGTGAACCGAATCGAAAGACTGATCGCCGGTGACCAGGCGCTTACCAGCCAGGTCCTGAAAACCGCCAACTCGGCATTTTACAAGGGACTCACCAAAGCCCCCACAGTCAAAGCCGCCATCGTCCGGCTGGGCACCGCCGAGATCTCGAATATCGTTCTGCTGGCCACCCAGCAGCGGCATTACACCGCCAAGGACCCGCGGATAAGAAAAATGATGCAGAAACTGTGGCGCCACGCGGTGGGCTGCGCCATCGGCGCCCAATGGGCCGCCCGCGAGTTCGGCTTTAAACACCTGGCCCGCGAGGCCTTTACGGCCGGGCTGCTCCATGACGTTGGCAAACTCCTGCTGTTTTCGGTCATCGATTTCATCCAACGGGAAGAGAAGGTCGCCATCCACTCCGATGAAACCCTCCTGACCGAAATCATGATGAATTTCCACACCCAGCACGGCCATATCCTGCTGAAAAATTGGAACCTGCCGGACACGTATTGCGTCATCGCCCGCGACCATCACCTGGCGGAGTTTGATCATAATAACTACCTGCTGATGATTGTCCGGCTGGTCAACCAGGCCTGCCACAAATTGGGGATCGGCCTTATTGAAGATCCGGATATTGTTTTGGCTGCAACGCCGGAAGCCGACCAACTGGGCATCTCCGAAGTCCCGCTGGCAATGCTGGAGATCAAGCTGGAGGATTCGCTGGGGCTGGCCTCATAGAAAAACCCCTGCATCCCTTTAATCACTGATGGTGCAGGGGTTCTCTGCTTTTCGCTGAAACGACTTTAGCTTAACACTTAAGACTAATGTGATTGCACCAACAATCACATTAATGCTTAAAACTACGCTGGCCCGTATACACCATGGTTACGCCGGCAGCGTTGCAGGCTTCGATGGACTGATAGTCATTGGCACTGCCACCGGGCTGGATGACCGCACCGATGCCTTCATTAAGGCCGACATCCACACCGTCGCGGAACGGAAAAAACGCATCGCTGACCATGGCGGCGCCGATCAGGCCACCTTTTTCCGCGGCCACCCGGGCATCGATCTCCGCTTTTTTATCCGCATCAGGGAGGTCGTTGTAAGGCGTCTGGTAGGCTTCGAAACAATAGCGGTCCGCCAGCTTGCGATAGGCTTTGTCACGGGCAATTTCTGCCACACCGACCCGGTCCTGTTCGCCGGTTCCGATTCCCACGGTCACCTGGTCTTTGACGTAGATCACCGAATTGGAGGTTACCCCGGCTTCCACGTACCAGCCGAAAAGCATGTCGTCGTACTGCTGGGCCGTTGGTTCATTGGTGATGCGATACGTCGTGCCCTGGTAATCGCATTCGGCCAGTTTCAAATCTTCCTTGGAACGGGCCTGCGGGACAAACGACCACTGGGTAATGACCCCACCGTCGATCAGACTTTTAAACTCGACACAGCGCTGCCCCACAAATGATGCCAGGCGATCGATGTTGCCGATCTTGACGACCCGCAGGTTCTTCTTGCGTCCCAGGATGTCCATCACACCTTCTTCGAAATCCGGCGCCACCACCACCTCGGAATACTGGTTGCTGACCGCTTCCGCCGTGGCCCGATCGCAGGCGCGGTTCATGGTGATGCAGCCGCCGAAGGCCGCGACCCGGTCGGCCATGTTGGCCTTGAGATAGGCGTCTTCCAGCGAATCACTGCGCGCCACCCCGCAGGGATTGTTGTGTTTGACGATGACCACCGCCGGTCGGTCCGTCAGGTAACGCAGAATGTTCAAGGAGTTGTCCGCGTCGGTCAGGTTGGTTTTGCCGGGGTGCTTGCCGGACTGCAGCAGCTCGATATCCGAGGCCAGAAACTGCCCCGGCTGAATGGTTTCCACCTCGCCCAATACCAGGTTGCCGTTCACCATTTTATACAGCGCGGCTTCCTGCCCCGGGTTCTCGCCGTAGCGCAGGCCCTTCTCGACTGCATCGATCGTCCAGGTAACCTTCTCGTAGAACAATGTCTGGCGTTTGCCGTTTTCCACAAAGCTGACCTCCATTTCCGGCGGAAAATGGTCATCCATAATGGTGCGGTACATCTTCTTCAGATCTTCGGACATGGCGTTCTCCTTTCAGGATTCTGTCTGGTAACAGGGTTTGACGTCTTGAAAAGCGGTCTTCGCCAGATAATCCGCAATTGCACTGTCATAGGACGCGGTATGCGCGAAGGCTTGCCGGGCCAGGCGATAGCGCATGGCCAGGGACGTGCAGCCGTCGTTCTCACGGAGCTGGACCAGGATATTGTGGTACTCTTGCGGGTCGGTCACGGAGGCAACCCTGAGCAGGTTTTTGGCCGCGGCCCGGATCATGCATGGACCGCCGATATCAATGTTGCCCCGGGCCTGCTCCGGGGTGACGCCCGCCTGGGAAATGGTCTCCTTGAAGGGGTAAAGATTCACGACCACCATGTCGATGGGAACTGCAGCCGTTCGCTGCAGGTCGGCCTGATGGGAATCGTTGTAGGTTTCCGTCAACAGCCCCAGGTAGATCTTGAAATCCAGGGTTTTGACCAGTCCGCCCTGGGTTTCCGGCTGACCGGTATACTCGGACACCTGGGTCAAATGCGCAGCGGCCGCCCCGCCCAGAATCTCCTTGATTCGTCCGTAAGTTCCGCCGGTGGAAAAAAAGCGGACCTGTGGACTTATGTCGAGCAGGCCGGGAATGAATGCATCCAGACCGCTCTTGTCGGAAACACTTACCAGCACGTGCTGCAGCTTGACCAGATCATCGGTTCGATTCACAACGTTTATGCTCATAATGTATTTACCGGAAAGACCACTCCGGTAAACTTCCTCCTTTCAGTTGCGCGATTTTTGGTTACGGGCTTTTGTCTCGGGATCGGGTGCGGATGGGACGGGCACCGCTTGCTCGTTCTCTTCTTAGACCAGACCCCGCCCATCCGTCAAGATGCGAAAATGGTCCCTTGCGCAGCATATGAGACCACAGGAACAGCATGCTAAACCAGGCTTCCGGTCTGTTGGCCATGGGTTATATTTATTTGACATCATTTTGAAAATTTACTATCTTTCGGTAGTTTTACCGGTACCAATCGGCTTCCCTGGAAACACATAATCCAGGATCACAACTGTCAACGCCAACCTGTCGAGTGAATGCTATGGCCAGTCAAGATCTGCATCTAAAAGCCCAGGAAGCCCTGGTAGCCTTGAATGCCGCCATAAAGAATATCCGGCTCTATCCGCCGGCCAGCGCCATGGTCCAGAAATCGATTGAACGGGTACTGACGTTTTTAGAGGGCATTTTCGAATCCGAGGACGAGCTGGCCGTAGCCGAATCTGAAAAAAACCTGCTTATCTTCGGGACACCCCTGACCGAAAAAGAGCTGCAGAAACCGCAAGTTGTTGCTTTTATTGCCACCCTCCTGGATTTCGGTATTAAAAGCCTGACGATGAAAAAGGGCGTCACGATCGAGGAACTCGAAGTCCTTTTTCGAACCTTGAGCCGCAAGGCGGAAGATGTAAATGCCGAAGGCGGTCTGCAAGCGGCCCTGGCCGGCAGCGATCTGCCGCATATCGTCCTGGACGAAAAGGTTTACATGGCCGTGGATGGGGATCAGCCCCTCATGGCCGACATGGGCATCGCCGGTGATGAAATCGGCAAATTCATCGCCAGCGGTCAGGCGGCCTCCGACCAGGAGATGGGTGAGTTAAAAGAGTTGGCCAAAGATCCTGCCTGGGTTGCCAATGTTTTTTCGACCGGCATCAAAGAGCTGCACAGTAAAGGTGAGGGAACCGCCGGCCCCGCCATGGCCGGCACCCTGCAGCACCTGGTAGAAACCTTTGAAGCGCTGACCGACAAGACCGGCCAGGCGGCCATATCCCAGGAGGTGGCAGCCAACGTGGTCAACCAGGATGATGAGACGCTCATCCCGATCCTGGCCGAAGATTATGCCGGCAAACTGGGGAAAACCGTGTTCAGTCAGATCCTGGAACGGATGCCGGACGACCAGTTTGAGAGGATCGTACTGAAGCTCAAGGACCTCGCGACGACCGGCGACCATACTGCCTCGCTGGCCTATCAAAACCTGCTCATCTCTGAGAAAGGCCAGCAACTGAATGCCGCCCTGCAAGCCCGCACCGCAACGGCGCCGGCTGATCAAAAACAGAAGCCGGCCCTATTTAAGACCGAACTCAAAGACCTGGTCCAGGGGAACGCAGCCCCGCTCGACAATCCGGATTTTTTAACCAGTCTGCCTTCCACAGCCACCCAGCTGATAGAAAAAGGGAAACTGGAGACCGCCGAAACCATAGCCAGGCGCCTAACCGCCGGCTTGGCCGACGCCGCCCCGGAATCCCGGTCGCACATATATCAGGCCATTAAAAGCATCAGTCAAAAACTCCCTCAGGATAAACGGGCGGCCCTGGTTGCCAAAACCATGGGAAAGCGACTGCAGTGGGTAAAGGTTGAATCAACGCTGACACCGGAATACGAAGAAGCCTGCCAGGAGATTGTCCAGCAGGCCCTGAGTCTCATTGAAACCCGCCGGTTCGATCAGCTCAATGTTATTCTGGGCATCTTCAACGCCAAAGCTGCCGGTAAGCAGGCCGGCGATGAATCCATTCAACAGCATGCCCTGCAAATCCTGAAAACCATCGGCAACGATCAGACCTGGGACCTTTTTTTGAACAAGTTTACCCTGCTTGAAGATAGCCTGCGGGAGGCGGCCATCCAGACCCAAGCCCTTCTGGGCATTGCCGCCCTGGACCGTCTGCTCGACACTCTGCAGAGCAGTGAAGAGATGTCGGACCGGGTACGATTGGTACGTGTCATTACGGAAATAGGCCGCCCCGCCGCCGGGGCTATCTGTACGCATCTCGAACAGGGCGGGCCTTGGTACTACCTGCGCAACCTGGTGGCCCTGCTGGGGAAAATCGGCGGCCCGGAAGAGGTGGAGGTGTTAAAGCCTCTTTTGGGACATAAAGATCTTCGTATTCAGCGCGAAGCCCTGAACAGCGTGTATAACATCGGAGGCGACCGCCGCGGTCCGATTCTGCTCAATGCTCTGCCGGCCGCCACCGACAAAGAGAAAGTCAGTCTGGTGGCCATGCTGGGAGCCCTTAAATTCGAAGACGCCGTGGCCCCGCTGGTTAAAATACTGGGCTCCAAGCCTTCGGCAGATGCGCGCACCCGGGCGCAGCTGTTTGAAAAGACGTGCGTTGCCCTGGGAAGAATTGGTGACGTCCGGGCCAAGCCGGAACTGGAAAAAATTGTTGCGGGCAAAGGCCCCTTGAAAAAAAGTTTCACCCCGACGGTCCAGGAAGCAGCCCAAAAAGCCTTGATCCTCATCGAAAAAGCGGCCACCCGCAAACCGGCGCCGGCGCCCAAAGCCAAAACCACACCCCAAGCTGAGCCGGCCCCGACACCCCCGGTAGAGCCCCCCCGCCCCACGGCCGAAGCTGCCGCCGTCGAAAACCGGGTGGACGAACGCGAGGCTCTGATAGAAAAACATATTGCCGCCGGTGAGACCGAGGCCGCTGTCCAATTGATCTTTGAATTGATCGTGGCCAACGCCAAGCAGAAAAATTTTAAGCAGGCCGAAGCCCTGCGTGACCGGCTCTACGACGTGGATGCCATGGCGCTGACAGAGATCGTCAAAGCTGGGGAAATCATCGAACAGGAAAAGGCCGAGTCCATCGATCAGGACCACCTGGATGTCTGGCCCGAATTGTATGACCGGCTCTCCGGCGAAGAGGCCAATGCGCTTTTTCACGCCATGGAAGAGGTAACCTATGAAGCCGACCAGACCGTGTATGCGCAAGGCCAGGAAAACCGCAAACTCTATTTCATTACTGAGGGGAGCCTCAAACTGGTCTACCGGGACGGTGAACAGGAAAACCTGTTGAAGACCCTGAAAAAAGGTGACCTGGCCGGGCACAGCACCTTCTTTACCATCAGCATGTGCTCAACCTCGTTGGTTTCATTGTCCACGGTCAAGATGAACGTGCTCTCCCGCGATGTATCGGACGCGTGGGAAAAAGACTTTCCGGCACTGAAATCGAAGCTCGAGGATTATTGCCTGAAGCTGGAGAAAGCCAAGGATATTATCAAAGAAAAAGGCATGGAGCGCCGCAAGCAGGAACGCTTCGTCGTGAAAGGTAAAATCCTGGTTCAGTTGCTGAACAAAAAACGGCAACCCATGGGCAAACCCTTCAAGGGCGATTTTTCAGACATTTCGGAAGGCGGATTAAGCTTCTTCATCATCACGTCCAAACGGGAAACCGCGCGCATGCTGCTGGGCCGGCGCCTGGGCATGAAATTTCTCATCCCCACCCGGGCGGCGCCCCTCAAGACGTTTCAGCAAGGCACGGTGATCTGTGTGAACTATCACCTGAAAAACGACTATTCCATCCACGTCTCCTTCGACGACGAACTGCCGGCCGGCATCGCCGGCGCCATCCGGCGCTTAAAAAATATCAAGGCCGAATAGACCCCGTTCGCAGCCTGATTTACCCTCCCCTGCTCCGCGTGTCAGGACTGCTGGGTATTGAACAGGACATCTACCACGTTGCGCGTATATTGCTCGGCAGAAAGCCCGTCGGTGGTTTCCTGAGGAAATGCGAGCACCTGCTGGAAATGGACCGCCAGGTGGCCGAACAGCTCTATCCGGGCAGCCGGTTCCAGGTCGTCGCGCCGCAAGAGGGCCTGCAGGGCGACCTCTGCTTCAGCATGGGAAACACTTTGGCGCAGCCGAGCGCAGAGGATGGGGAAGTCCCGCAAGGAGTTGTACTGGTCGGATAATACCTGGGCCAGATCCGGCTCGGATACCTGTGGCAGCCAGACCACGATCGTATTGGCAGCCATATCGCCCACGCGCTGGGCCCGCGGAGAAAAAAAACAGGCCAGGCCTCCGACCAGATACGTCAGCGGGAGGCTGTCCACGAATCGCAACAGGTTGCGGATAACCACCTGATTGAATTTGAGTCGCAGGCCCTGTGAATCGATCACCCGGAGGCGGAGCAGCCGTTTCCCAACCGTCTGTCCGCTCCAGTACCACTCGGTCAAGATGCCGTAGCCGATGGAAAGGATAAAGTAGGCCAGAATAGCAATGGCATTGGCCAGGTCCAGACTGATAAGCGCAAAGACGATCAGGCCAAAATTAATCAGGGTGGTTAAAAATCCAATGAGGAGCAAGTCGCAGAACCAGGCCAAAAAACGCGTAACCGGGCCTGCCAGTTGCAGGGTGAAGGCGACCCCTTCCGGCGTGTGGATTCTCTGGGTATTGCTTCTGCCAGCGTACATCTTATCTCTTCCGCTGCATCGTTGCGAAGAAAAATACCGATCGCGCTTTGGGCTGGAAACGGCCTACTGAGTTACTGCTTGTGAACAAGGGTGTTGCGTTCATCCGTTTTCCATAGAAGGCTCCCGGCTGGACTTGGCCAGGAACAATATCAAAATCACCATTTCCACAACCCCGAACGCAATCTTGATTTCATAGGGAATGACCGGCTCATGGGTTTGCGATAAAAAGGCTTCCACCAGCCCGGCCCACACAAGCATCAACCCGACCCCGAAAATCAAGGTGACGAGATCGCCCGAGATTTTACGAAGCCTCGTTTTCAGGGGGATCGGTTTACCCCAGCCGATCAGGGCCCCGGCCAGAATCAGACCCGCTTGACTGGCCAACAGGATAGCCGGTATTTCAATCGAGCCATGCGGCAGCAACCAACCGGCGAGGAATTTGGCCTGGCCGGCAAGGATATAGTCAGCTGCGACCGCCCCGAGCATGACGCCATTGTTAAACAGCACGATCACGGTGCCGATGCCCCAGGTCATCCCGAGCCCCATCACGAAAATAGAAACTTTGGTATTATGGGTCATCAGGAATGTAGAAAAGCTGGTCTTTCCTTCGTTATGGCGTTCGTTTTGGCTGCGTTCCTCATTGGCCACCCGTTTGGCGGGATCCTGCAACAGGTGATCAAACGGCATGAGGACGTCCTTGGAGTCGCGATCGTAGCCGATGGCCAGGGCCCCGAAAAGGGACCCCATGGTAAACACGACCAAAGCGAGCCAGAAGGCGCCGATGTGCCGTCGAAACGTTGCGGGAAAGGTCTTGAAGCAGAATGTCAAGGGAGAAATTCCGCGCGATTTTCTCCGCGTCTCATGAATTTCGGTAAATGCCCTGGCCACCAACGACTCCAGGTATTGCCGGATTTCTTGTTCGGCTGAGAAAGACATCATCCGGGCCAGGTCGGCGGATGACTTTTGATACAGGTAGTGAAAACGTTTGACCGCTTCGATATCCATCGTGTACTCGGGATCACCTTCCAGCCGATCTAAAATTGCTCCCAGCTCCGCCCAGTAGGGACGTTCTTCCCGGATAAACTTGTTCAATTCAAGAATCATAGCAGCTGCCTCTGCTTGATGTTCAGATACTGGGTGATCAACTGGGGACCCAGCCTTTCATTGTCCAGCAGGGAGAAACCGACCCCGGCCCGCCTGAGCGTCCGGGCTGTCTGGTCCAGGCTGTCCCATAGGAAATGTCCGGCCAGATGATGGTAGATATCATTGACCGAATCGTGTACCTGGGACGCAAAAAGGGGATTGGCGGCCGCCGGTTTCAACATGTTGACCATCAACAGGTGGTGCCGGCGTAGCATGTCAATGTGCTTTAAAAAACCGTCCGCCATGGCCGGATCGTCCAGCGAAGTCAAAAATATCAACAGGGACCGCTTCCTGATTTTGGTACCGAGGAACATGAAAAGTTCGGCAAAGTCAGGCGTCACCCTCTCAGACTCCAGGAGGCAGAGCATCTCCCGGCAGCTCTGGTAATGCGCGCGGCCGTTTTTGGCCCTTAAAAAGCCGCGCACCTGGTCGGCAAAAGTCACAATCCCGAAGTTGTCCCCCTGCCTTTCCGCGGCCATGCCAATGGTCAGGGAGGCGGCGATAAAGCGCTCGAGAATCGTGTCCAGACGGTTGCCGCCACCCCGTATTTCCGAAACGCGCCGATCGCCCCTTCGGCCACCGTGAAAAATAGCAGCATTGCGAGCTGCCAAGCGTGAAGCGTCGAGGATGATATAAACTTTTTGGGTTCTCTCAATCTGGTAAACTTTGGAGATGGGGATCCCTCGCTTGGCGGTAGCCTTCCAGTGGATGTCTTCGAAGCTGTCCCCCGGCACGTATTCCCGCAACTGCTCGAAATCCCGCCCTTTGCCGATCTGGCGATGGGAATGAATCCCCAGGTTGTTTTGCATGAACAAGGCTGCCAAAGTTTGCCGTTCCATGCGCAGATCCGGGTAAACCCTGATCTGGCAGGCCGCCGCGAACGTGCCCCGCAACGCCCAGAAACCGAAACGCGAGTTGATTTCCAAATAATAGTTGGCCAGGTCATAATGTCCCCGCTGCAGGGCCTTACAGGGCCACTGCAGTGACAACTTTGATCCCTCCGGGTCCAGGTCCACCTCGATATCCGGGTACGGAGAAACGATCTGCCGCGGGAAGGGCAACCCGAGCCGCAAGGCCCTGGGTCTTGCCTCCTGGCTGTGGATCTGGATCCCAAGGCAGCCATCCTTTTCCCTGGTCAGCCGGACGATCTCCGGCAGGCGGACCTGCACGCTCCTTAAAAGGCGGTGCGACAGGACAACATCCAGGCCCACCAGGAGCACAAAACCCACCAGGCCCCCGTAGCAGACCGCACCGGCCGCCGGCACCAGGACCGCCAGGAGCGTACCGGGGATGAAAAGCCCCCCCGTCCACAGGATCAGGCGATTGTTGGGGACAAGGCGCATGGTGGACTTACCTCGGCACGGCTACTTTCTGCAGCACGTTTTCGATTACCTCCTTCACGGAGAGGTCTTCAATCTCGTATTCGGGACGCATTACCAGGCGGTGTTCCAGGGTCGGCAGGGCCAGTGCCTTGATGTCGTCCGGCGTGACGAAATCACGGCCCTGCAGGGCAGCAAAGGCCCGACTGGCGACTAACAGGGATTGGGTCGCCCGCGGTCCGGCGCCGGCAAACACGCTCTGGTGCTTGCGTGTCTCCCGGATGATGTCCACCAGGTAATCGACCAGCTCCTCCTTGACCACGATGTTGCGCAGAATTTTTCGCAACGCCGCCAGTATATCGGCCGTGAGGACCTGCTTGACGGCGCCCTTTTCCAGCATGGCTTCCGGTGAATCTTCGCCGAGCATACGCCGGGCCAGGTCCAGCTCTTCGTCCCGTTCCGGGTGGTCCATGGAGATTTTTAAAAGAAAACGGTCCTTCTGGGCTTCCGGCAACGGATAGGTCCCCTCGTACTCGATGGGGTTCTGGGTCGCAAAAACCGTAAAATTTGGATCCAGGGCATAGGTCTCGCGGTCGATGGTAACAGAACGCTCCTGCATGGCCTGCAGGAGCGCAGCCTGGGTTTTCGCCGGGGCCCGGTTGATTTCATCGGCCAGCAGGAAAGTCGTAAAAACCGGCCCCTTGAGCAGGGTGAACTTGTTTTCCTGCAGGTTGAAAACATTGGTGCCGGTGATGTCCGCAGGCATGAGGTCGGGCGTGAATTGAATCCTTGAAAACTCACACCCCAGCACATGTGCGAGGGTGCGCACCAGCAAGGTCTTGGCCACGCCGGGGACACCCTCGATGAGTACGTGGTGGCCGGTAAAAATAGCCACGAGCGATTTGTCGACCACGTGCTCCTGGCCGATGATCACTTTGGCGACCTCTTTTTTAGCCGCCGCCAACACCCGGTTCAATTTTTCAATGGGTTTGTTCATGGTCTTTTCTCTCCGACAGTATTTGGCAGATACGGTTGTATCCTGTGACCGGGTCCGGCCGCTTCGCTGGGGCGGCCGGCGTCCGTTCCACAACCTGATTGAGATGTTTCAACTTGTGCTCCAGATCGACCGTCAGACGGCGGCCAGTCACAAAGGTCTTTTTCCATTCAGCGACACATGTCGCCATAATATCACGGGGCTCGATATTGCGGCGCAGCAGGCTGGTAAGCCCCGTGGTATAATCCCGGGTTGACAGATAGTGTCCCGGCGTCCGCGCTTGCTGTTCTTCCGTCGGCGGCACAAAAGAGGTCGCTCGTTTCCAGACAAACAAACCCAGGCACGCCATCATGCTCAACAGCACCCATTCCAGCCCGTATTTGCGAAACAGCCCCACCAGGCCGGTCTGGGAGCGAATCCCAAAGTGCGACTCGTCAAACACCACCGCCGGACGGCCGGCCAGAATTCGAAAGAGTAACTCCGGGTGACGCTGCGCGCGAAGCGATTCATTGCTGAGAAAATAAGAGTCGCTAGCCAGCAGGATACTCCCGCGGCCAAGGCGCCTTTCGATGACAACGGGATTTTCGGCCAACTGGTAGAGGACCTTCCAGTCGGAGGCGAGGCTGGTGAAATAGACCCCGGAATGCCAGGAAACAGGTGCACCCGCCCCACCACCAACCGCTCCCGACACCGGCCGGGCCTGCCCGTCGGCCTGGCTCGGCATAGCCTCATAGTCGAAAGCAAAGCCCCATCGCTCGGGGAGCGCCGCCGGTTTGTCGTCGACCGGGGCCTTTTTGCGGGGGTGCTTCTCCCGGGTAGCCGGTTGCGGCGTATCGGCATCCGTGGACGAACGTGCTTTATCCGGCCCCGGTCCGGTGCCACCCTTGCGTGGCAAAAAGGAGATAAAGAGGTGCCCGCCCCCTTTTACGAAACGGTCCAGCTCAGCGGCTGCGCTGGGGCCGCTAAACCCGGTCCGGGCGGCGGCTCCCAGATATAGAAGGGCTGTTTCCATGTCGGGGCGCAGTTTCTTGAAGGCATAGTGATTGCGGCGCACGTTGATGGCAGCTGTGTTTTCCAGGGCCAGGTAAAAGGCTTTGGCGCCCAGCGGATCGGACCGGAATGTTGAATAGGCCGGATAGACATCTCCTTTTTCGAAGCGCAGCGCAAACAGGTGGCCAACACCCAGCAGAAAAGCGGCGAACAGGGCCACCAGTACAATGCGGGGCAGGCGTCTATTGGGCGCATTCAACGATTCGTTCATATCTATCCCTAAAAAGGTCGACATCCGTGTTGTTCACGGTGTGGCGGCCATACCAGACCTTTTCAAAAAAAAGCAGGTTCTGCTGGAAAAGATCCTGTAGCTCGCGTTTAGAGTGTGCCCGGCGAATCAGTTCCCGCTGGTATTCGAAATTGGATTTATAACGGGCAATGGATATCAGGCGCGTTTCACCCAAATATGAAAGGGAGCACAGGTATAGTGCCCGCAGTGCCAGGCGATACTCACCTTTGACCGCCAGTTCTTCGGCCAGTGAGAGCCATTGGTCCGAAGGCAGTTGGTCGGCCTGCACATTTTCATCGGATATGTCAGGACGGACCCTGGGAGCCTCAACGGGATCCTCAGGCTGCAGTTGCCGGGCGGCTCTCATCCGGCGCAGGAGCCATAGACAAAAGATGCCGGCCAGTAAGACGAGAAACAGGGTAAACAGCGCTTGCGCGTTCATTGAAAACCCGCGGTCGTGTGACAGTTCGTCATCCCGGTCGAACTCCGGCAGGAGCTTTTTGAGCCAATCGGCCAGCTTCTCCAAATAGGTGAACATCTCGGCCACGGCTTCGATCTGTTGCGCCAGCCATTCCAGACTATCCTTGATAAATCCAGGACGGGAAATCTCCGGATCGGTTTCTTTGCGCGGCATCCGCCAGGTAAACTCGCGACGGCCCATAACGGTCTCAATGGATTCATCCAGTGCCGTGGCGGTCAATTGGGACGGTTCCGTTGCAGCCCGGTTCGATCCGGCCGCGGCCCAAACCGCCCCATCCGACCCCAGGCCGACAAACAGCAAGGCGGCCACGGTCATTATTTTAGCCTTTTGGCGGCTGCCTCGCAGTTCGGCCAAGAGGTCGGCTCCCGTTTTCAGGGCAGAACCATGAAATCCTCGCAGGGCATACGATATTTTCATAAGCGGATCCAGGCAAAGATAGGTAACGGCCGCGGTAGTAAAGAGAAAGGTGGTGTTCAGCATACTCATGGCACTCATCGAAAAAAGGGTGTCGATATCGAAAAATGTCTTCAATGTCAGAGGGATCAGGATCATGCCGGCGCCGATATTGATCGTTACGAACAGCCCAAAGAAAAAATAGACGCCCAGCAGCAGGTGGTTCTGCACCGGTTGCCAGGCGGCCTCACGCCAGGCACCCTTCACCGCGTCTCCGATCCGGCCGGGACTGTCGAGGCCGCTGATCAGAACGCTCTGGTAAAAAGCATAGACCCATCCGAACGGCAGCGCGAACATCAAGGCGAGTGGCAGGAGAAACAATCCCGAGGGTTGGATGATTACCTGCAGGGCGACGAGCCGGGCTATCATACGAAACGACCAGACCGGGGGTGGCCGCTGGTTCAAGTGGGCTTGCACCTTGAGCAGATAGATGGCCTGCCAGCATTTCATCCAGACAAACAGTCCACCCAGGGCCAGTGCCGCGGCGGCGCAATGGCTGGCCGCGAAGGGATTGCGGCTCATATCGCTCTGGAAATAGAGCAGGCCCAAAATAAAGGGCAGGCTGCCGGTATAATAGGCTGCCAGGGTTCCCGCCGGTGCCACCCGCAGTACCCCGGTGGCGGATTCAACAAAGGCAAGGGTCCCTTTTATACTCTGTCCGGTGGCCGGCATTATTTGCCCACCCACCCGGTCTGCCAGATCGTTCCATCGTGAAAGGCATCCGGTAGGGCCAGTAAAGTCTGACCGATGTAGTAAAAGAAAAACCAGGCGGTTAATAGACCTATGAACATCAAAAAGGCGCGCATCAGCGCGTCGCGCAAACCGGCCCGCGACCTGGCTTTGACCATGCGCTGTTCGATACACTCGGCACAGAGCACCCGGCCCTCGTGCTCGGTCACACACTCCCGGCAGTAAAAACGGGCACACCCCGGACACCGTGCGGCCGCAGCTCGCCGGACATGGTTGAAACAGCGCTGATGAATGATTCTAGGCATCGGTTGTTTGGGCTTTCTTGACAAGGGGCGCCAGGTTGTCCAGCATTTTGCGTGCCTTCCTGACCCGTGTCAGAGGGGTGAGTTTGACTTTTTGAACGGCTGTCTGAATAAAGCACTCACACGTGGGCCCGAGGAGCAGATTGGTGAGGAAAAAAAGCAATACGAATGCGGTCACTAAATAGAAGAAGTACTGCCAGCCCTCGTCGGCCGTCCCACCGGCAGATACCAGGACAACCGCCAGAATGGGAAGTCCGATGTTTAGATTTCTCCAGGTCTTGGTCCGGTGGATGATGACAGCCTGGATGTCGCGGAAATAAAAACGTTTGTATTCTTCGGTGATAAACCACAACACGACATAAAGCATGTGATCGGTAGCAAGCCAGAGGGTGTCTTTCGCCAACGGGAGCCAGGTCCCTGGAAATCGTTTGTACGGCCGTTTGCCAAACAAGGTCTTCGCCCCCTATGCCTGATTTTGCAGAATGTTGTATATGATAAACACGCAACCAAACACCTGGATACCGGCCAGCATAAAAGCCACCACATTGCGGATACGGCTGCCTGACACCAGGCTGTTGGGCTCTTTCCAAAAGCGGATAACGACGAAGATGGTCGCCGGGGCCGTGATGAACGCCGCGAACCAGAAAATGATCGTAAAGGGAATCAGCGCCAGGTAGATGGCAATCTTGTCATATAGTACCCGCGAGTTTTCCATCTCGCGAATCTGCCCGCTGCCGATGCCGGCTTCCATACAGGTCGGGCACAGGTGCCGGTCGTCCAGATGGATGTCACAGAGCGCACATAGAAACCGCCCGCAGGCATCACACGGCACCACGGCCCGCCGGCCGGCATGGTAAAAGCAATGGGTTTCGTCTTCCAAAATCGCTGCCGTTGCCCGCGCTCCCAGGGCGGCACCCCGAAAGAGGGCTGGAAATGTGTCGACCTGCAAATCCGCCTTACAAGCCGAACAGGGCAGGTCTTGCTCCCGTTCGGGGGATAAGCGCCTGATCGGTTGGCTGCATTTGGGGCATTCCAGGCTAGGGTGAGTGGTGGTTTGTGTCATGGTTACAGGTTCGATCCTCGCTGCCTGGCGGAGACGCTCCGTTTTCAGCTTGCGTCTTCTACTCCGAAAACATCTCTATACAGGACACCGATAGCAATGGTCGTCAGCGGCACGGTCCAGATCAACCCGATTCCGAGGGGAATCGCGCTGATAACTACGATGAGCCAGACCAACAGGAAGAATCCGAAAAATTTAAACCACTTTTTTGAAATGGTCTTGCGCGATGTCTCCATGGCCTGCCACAGCGGCATTTTTTTCTCTACCAATAGCGGCATGGCCAGCATGTAGGCCACGGCCAGGTAAATACCCGGAATCACAAGAAGCATGGTACCAATGGCAACCAGGATAAAGTAAAGGACGTTCAATACAACCAGCGCGATGGTCCGATTATAGTACCCGAAGATCATGGAAAAGGCGATGGGCAGATTAGCGGCACGCCGGATGCCGATTATGAAGAGCCCGGCCATGATAGGGTAGGTAATGACCATGATCACTAACTGCACGAGCAACTGCGGGCCGATAGTGATAGCGATGATCGTCCCATCGGGGCCCTGGGGGCCTCCGGGGCCGGCGGCCGTGGGGATGAGCACGCCAATTAGCAATTCCAGCAACAGGCTCACCAGGAACATGGCAAGGTACATGACCATCACGCCGCCGACAATGATCAACTTGCTGCCGCGCACCAGGGACCAGGCTTCGCTGAGCACCGCACCGATGGTGAAATCGAATCGGCCGCTCAAAGCCTTATCGATCGAGCCGTATTTGCCGGACAGCGCACCTGAGGAGACGGCGGCCCCCTCTTTGAGCCTTTGCACGAAAGCGGGTTTGCATTCCGCACAAATCAGGGTGTCTTTGTACCGGATCAGGTCGTCGATCGCAAACGGGTTCCCGCACACCGAACAGGCTTGCATGTCGGGAGCTGCCGGCTCTTTGCGAGTTTTGTCCGTCATTGCCGGCTTTGCCGCTGCACCGGCCGGGGCCGGGGCATCAGCCTCCGATCCAGGCTCCGGCTCAATGGCGCATACCGCACCGGCTTTTTGAAACCCAACCCGGATCTTTTCACAGACGTCCCGTGGAGCATTCTGCCTGATGAACACCTTGCCACCGGCAAACAGTTGCGCCACTTGAGTCTCGTCCAGCTTGAACAGGACACCTAACCTCTTCTTGACATCTTCAATCGCGGCGCCGGCTTTGATTTCTCCCTCGAATACAACGCGGAACTTGGAATCGCTCATAGGTATCCCCCTGTCCGTGTAAGAATGAGTGCAATAGATTGCTATAAACCAATGGATTTACTCACCAATATGCCTCAAAGGCGTCTATTGGTCAAGTCATCATGCGATGTATCTGATGTTCTTCAGGCCGGTGCCTGTCCGGCAAGATCGTCTGGGTTAAGCTGCCCCCTGAATTAACTGACAAAATACATGAATAATATCTCTCTAGCCGGGTGCTTGCCGCCACGCGCTTGGAGCGTGATTGTTGGAACGACCATGTGATCGTAGAGCACCATAAACGCATAGAACCTATCGGCATTTGGTTTGGTTACCAGTTCTCACCCAGCAATTCGAAGAATCCCTGACCCATCACGCAGGCCGGACATTTTTCGGGGGCCTCATTGCCGGTATGCAGATAACCGCAGTTGCGGCAACGCCAGACCACCTCCGTATCCCGCGCAAACACCCGGTCTGCGGCCAGGTTGCCGGCCAGGTCGCGGTAACGTTTTTCGTGTTGCTTTTCCGACACCATGATGGCTTCCCAGGTCTCCGCCGCCCGGTCGAAGCCCTCGTCAACAGCCACCTGCGCAAAACCCGGGTAGAGTTCAGTATGTTCGAAGCGTTCTCCATCCGCGGCCGCGATCAAGTTATCGTAGGTGTTTTTGATGACCCCGGATGGAAAGCTCCCCGTGATCTCCAGTTCCCCGCCATTGAAAAACTTGAAAAAACGCAAGGCGTGTTCACATTCCTGGTTGGCGGTTTCTTCGAAGATGTCGCCGATCTGCACAAACCCCTCGTCCCAGGCCCGCCGAGCGAAGTACGAATACCGGTTGCGGGCCTGGGATTCACCGGCAAATGACAACATCAAGTTTTTAGCCGTCTGGCTGTCGCGGAATTTTCCCATAATCCAATCCCCTTTGCCTATAAAGGCAAAGCGGCGCATGGCCTTTAGAAAATTAACTGATAGAGCGGGCCCAATGCCCATTTAAGGTGGCTGCTACTCTTCGATTTCGATAGCGTCCGCCCCGCACTCGACTGCGGCCTGGCGGACCAGGTCGTGAAACTGGGCGGGGATCTCATCAAACTTGACGATGGACAGCAGCTGGTCTTCGTCATACTCGAACACTTCTGGGCACAGGTTGTTACAATTGCGATCGCCCATGCATTGCTTGGTAATCGTGGCTTTCATGCGGCCTCCTCTTTCTTAATGATTATTATGTTTCCCTAAGCGTATTGCACGTTTAGATAATTTAGTTATGTCCGGGGGGTTAAAATACAGAAATGTGGTCATTGTATTGGATACGGGTAAACTTGTCAAAACCGGAAAAAACACAGTGCGCCGGCTGTAGGGTAACGCTGGGATAATCCGCCCTAAACCCGTCCATCAATCTCACCCAAAAAACGATCAAAGAAGTCTACCATGAAAGTGTGACGTTCGGCGGCCAGCCTCCGGCCCTCAGCGGTGAGCATGCGGTTATGGATGTGGCGCAATTTCACCAGGTACTCGCGATAGCCGGTGTCATTTTCCGAGTAGGCCGGGGCCGCGGTTACATCGATATCGGCGTTGTGCAGGCGGGCGCCTACCTCTCCAGCAAACAGGTAGGCACGGGCCACTCCCACGGCCCCGATGGCATCGAGCTTGTCGGCATCGAAAAGGACCTTCGCCTCAAGGGTTTCCGGGGCATGATTCTCACGGAAACGATGCGAACGGATGCAACGGATGATGTTTCTTTTTTCAGGGTCGGGGAGCGCGACATCCGTCAGGATGGCGGCGGCCATGCGGGCGCCCTCTTTGGCGTGACACTGGGCACCGGACGACCGATCCTGATGACAGCGGCCGATGTCGTGTAAATAGGAGGCCATGTGCAAGACCGTCAAATTGGCTTTTTCAACCCGCCCAATGCTGTCGCAGAGGGCGACTACCCGTCGGGTGTGATCCCAGTCGTGGCTTCCGGCGGCCTCAAGAAACAACCGACGGGCCTGATTTTTAATGGATTCAACCAATTCACCGGCAATGCTGCCGGTGGACTTAGAATCGGCTCCGTGACCGCTGTGATGCAGGTCATCCATTATCAATCAATCCTTTGCCGGTCATCGCGTTGATCTTGACCGCAATTACAGCCGTGATTTTCAGCTTGCCGTCCGAATAGTCGCCCCCCTCTCCGCCATAGTGGGCCATGATGACATCGAGGGCCTCTCTTTTGGCGTCCTTATCTTCAATCAAGCCGGCCTCGCCGAATGCAATGACGCAATTGAAACGCTGGCCCCAGTCGCAGCTTTTTTCAGCCCGGACCAGTTCCAGATCGGTCGTAAATTCCAAGCATACCTTGGGATTGGCCTTGAGCACATCGATCTTGCGGCCCTGGGTCGCGGAATGAAAATAGACGGTTCCGTCCCGGTAGCCAAAATTCAGGGGAACAACGTAGGGCTGGTTGCCATCCGCCATGGCCAGGCGGCAAATTTCGGCACTTTGGATGATCTGCTCAATCCGCTCTTTATCATTGATTTCCTTATCTTTTCTGCGCATCCATCACCTCACATGAAAAATTGGAGCAATGATACAAGAGCCCCTGCAGGTTGTCAATTAATTCACCTGTGGGGGTTGCCCAATCAGGCTAAGTGCGCATTATTGATATGTTGCACCTGAAAAAAAACTTAAAAGCCGCGGTTACTTGAGTTGGGCTTAAATTGGTCGATGTGGTCATTAGAACCCATATCAAAAAAGTCTTCATGTCGGGCGTAGCCTCTGGCGAAGCCTGATTGGCCAATCCGCCCGAGGTGGATAAAGCTCGGCGTTGGGCGCTCATATCAAGTCCTCGAAATACTGGAGTATTCCTCCGGGTTGATTTTCGCGGCCGCCTTGCACCACGTTAGGCATTAGCTTCGCGTCATTTTGAACCAAAAATTGTTTTTTGAGATAGGTTCTAGTGGACCGCAGGGTACCTGTTGCTTATGACCCCGGCTGAAACGCTTGATCTTAAATTCGATACCCAGCGGTAATGCCTGTCTCGCATTTGGTTAGGTTAATTTCAATGAAGAAAAAGATCCTGGTCATCGACAACAACCGCATAATCCTCAACTGGATGAAAAAGCTTCTCGAGAAAGAGGGCCACGAAGTGGCTACAGCCGAGGACGGGTTGCTGGCGATCAACATTTTGGATGATTTTCATCCGGATATCATTTTTACCGACCTGATCATGCCGAACATCGAGGGTGACAAACTCTGTGAAATCGTCCGCAGCAAAGGATCCTTCGATAATTGCTACCTGGTGCTCATGTCGGCCGCGGCGGTGGAGATAAACTTCGAGGCTGTGGACATATCGGCCGACGCATTCATCGCCAAGGGGCCTTTCAACGAAATGGCCCGGCACATCCTGGACGTCATCAACCAACACGATGCGGACCAACTCGATGCCACTACCAAACCGGTCGTTGGACTGGACACCGTCTATCCCCGGCAGATGACCCGTGAACTGCTTTCCCGCAGCGATCATCTTAAAACCGTCATTGATAGCATCGCCGAGGGAATGCTTGAGATTTCCTCCGGCAAAATAGTCTATGCCAATCAGCCGGCCTGCGCGCTTTTCGGTTTCCGCCCGGAGCAGCTGCTGTCGGTTGCGCCGGAAACCCTGTTTGACGGCGAGGCTTCCGATCGAGTCAGTGATTTGATGGCTTCTGAAATCAGCTCCGCGACTGAAATCGGGACAAAAAATCCCCTGTGGATCGGAGCCAAAAGGGTGCTGTTAAAACGCCTGCCGGTAATCGGCGCGAACACCAATATCTTAATGATCACTGATGTGACCGAGCGCTTTGCCATCGAGAAAGAACTGAGCAATTACCGCGATCACTCGGAGCGGCTGGTGGAAAAACGCACCGCTGAGTTGACCCGAACCACCGAAAAACTTCAGCAGGCCCAGAAGCTGGAAGCAATCGGTACGCTGGCCGGCGGTGTGGCCCACGACCTGAATAACGTTCTTTCAGGCATCATCAGTTATCCCGAGCTGCTGCTCATCCAGCTGGGTCCCGACACCGCGCTGGCCAAACCCCTGCAGACTATCAAAAAGTCCGGAGAAAAAGCCGCCACTATCGTCCAGGACCTGCTGACCCTGGCCCGGCGGGGGGTATCGGTTTCGGACGTCGTTTCCATGAATAAAACCATTTTGACCTATCTCGACAGCCCTGAGTTTCAAAAGCTGCAGAGTTATCACCCCGCGGTCAAGGTAAAAACGGACCTCATGGCCGATCTGCCCTACGTCCTGGGATCATCCGTGCACCTTTCCAAGGCGGTGATGAACCTGGTCTCTAATGCGGCGGAAGCCATGCCTTCGGGCGGTGAGCTCACAATTACGACCAGGGTGCGACCACTGAACAGCCCGGTGAATGGCTATCCCGAAATCAGTCCCGGAAAATACGTGGAAGTGACCGTGGCCGATACCGGTATGGGAATCTCCGACAAGGATATCGCCCACATCTTCGAACCGTTTTACACGAAAAAGGAGATGGGCCGCAGCGGCACCGGACTGGGCATGGCAGTCGTCTGGGGCACGGTAAAACCTTGACGCTCATTTAAACTGACCCGCCTTTACTCAACCGAGTTGACCCACCTATAGAATTATTCAATTCGCTCAAAGCAACCTATTTTCTTTGAAATCATAAACCAGGATCTTTTCGGC
>Ga0126335_1000045_pt1 | contig 54034 bp, 47 predicted proteins | sample OlaspJWI45metaG_FD_108409 | JGI IMG/M metagenome (GOLD analysis project Ga0126335, IMG submission 108409) | Marine gutless worms symbiont microbial communities from Oahu, Hawaii - Olavius sp. 1 OAHU.JWI-45 metaG | ecosystem: Host-associated > Annelida > Digestive system > Unclassified | place... | reverse complement strand
TGTTTTACCATCTGGGTACCTCCTGTTTTTGGTTTTAGTTGGTCCTAAACCCAATTATTACAGGGGACCCAGATGGTTTTTCAATTATTATTTTCTAATTCATGCAAGATCGAGGTAATAAATGCAACCGATGGCGGACTGTTGGATGTGTTTCCGCGGGTGTCTTATCAGCGATTATTTGAAAGCGGGTCCAAACCCCAGACGCAGCGACCCGGATACTGGGGGAATTACCCCTCTTGGGAGTCGGCCTTGTCCGATTCGGATGGATATGACAGTCCGGTCATATTGGAGAAAGTCAAAACAGCCATATTGCAGGTGTCCTCTGGCAGGGGCGCCTATGAAAGAGATTCGGTTGTTTTTGAACAGGTCCAAATAGAATGGATTCAGTCTTTGTTGCAGCATATAAAAACAATCACTGCGTTTAAAAAACGACCTCTGCGGGTCATCGACTTTGGCGGTTCGCTGGGTGGCACTTTTCGCGCGTTGAAATCGTTCCTGGACCCGAATCTGTTGCCGGAATGGATTGTGGTCGAACAGGACAATTATGTCGAATGCGGCAATGAACATTTCAAGGACCGCTGTTTATGCTTTTTTGATGCCGTCGAGAGTGTGCCGGATACGGTCAATGTGGATATCATTCTTTTTTCCGGAGTTTTACAGTATCTACCCTATCCATTCAAAATTCTCGAGCAAGCCGTCGCCTTAGGGATCGAATACATACTTATCGATCGGACACCGTTTATTCGGGAATCGGATCGAATCACAGTACAGGTGGTACCCCGTGAAATCTATCCGGCCAGTTATCCGGCCTGGTTTTTCAATTCACGCAATTTTTTAACTTTCTTCCAGGAACGCAACTACATGTTAAAAGACATGTTTCAGGCACTCGACCAGGCGAATATACCCAGTCAATACCTGGGTATTCTCTTTCAGTCTGAAAAAAATAACCTGGGTCAGGAGGCAGGCATTCATGCAGACAGCACGCGTTGTATATGACCCCGACCACGGGGCGGAATTAGCGTTTGCCGGCAAAAACATACTGGTGACCGGTGGGCTGGGATTTATTGGATCCAATCTGGCCTTGCGGCTGATTGAAATTGGCGCCAAGGTGACCCTGGTCGACAGCCTGATCCCTGAATACGGCGGCAATCTGTGGAATGTTGAAAATATAAAGGACCGGGTTCAAATCAACATTTCGGACGTACGCGATCCGCACGCCATGAAATATCTGGTCCAGGGAATCGATTTTCTTTTCAATCTCGCCGGTCAGACAAGCCATACCGATTCCATGACCGATCCCTACACCGATCTTGAAATCAATGCCCGCTCACAGCTGTCCATCCTGGAAGCCTGTCGCAAGTATAATCCCCTGGTCAAAGTTGTGTTCGCCAGCACCCGCCAGATGTATGGCGCACCACAGTATTTGCCGGTCGATGAGCGCCACCCCTTAGGTCCGGTGGATGTGAACGGCATCAATAAAATGGCCGGCGAATGGTATCACCTGGTTTACAATAATGTCTACGGTATCCGGAGCACCGTGCTTAGACTTACCAATACGTACGGCCCCCGCATGCGGGTAAAAGACGCCCGGCAGACTTTTCTGGGCATCTGGATCCGTCGGATCATTGAAGGCCAGCCCTTGCTGGTGTTCGGCGACGGCAAACAGATCAGGGACTTCAACTACGTAGACGATGTGGTGGATGCCCTGCTGCGGGCGGCCGAATCCGATGACGCCAACGGCGCCGTTTTCAACATGGGGGCTGACGATCCCATCACGCTGAAGGATACCGCCGAGTTACTGGTACGGTTAAACGGCAGCGGGACATACGAGATCGTGCCGTTTCCCGAAGATCGCAAAGTGATCGACATCGGTGATTACTATGGCGATTATCGCATGCTTCGTTCCAGGCTGGGTTGGCGTCCGGCCACACCGCTGGAAGACGGGCTGAAGAAAACAATGGCTTATTATCGTGAACATCACAGGCACTATTGGCATGACAGCCACCTCAACTGAATTCATACCGGTGGCCGATCCGCTGGCCCAGATCAGGCGGCTGAAAAAAGAAATCAGCACGGCCGTTAATGCCGTACTCGACAGCGGACAGTACATTCTGGGCCAGGCGGTAACGCGTTTTGAAGCGGATTTTGCCGGCTACAATGGCAATCGCCATGCAATCGGAGTGGCCAGCGGGACCGACGCTTTGATTCTGGCGCTCCGCGCTATCGGGCTGCGTTCCGGTGACCAGGTCATCACCGTATCCCATACGGCTGTAGCAACGGTCGCCGCCATAGAGATGGCCGGCTGCGTTCCGGTGATGGTCGATATCGATCCGGTCAGCCGTTGCATGGACCCGCAGCAGCTTTCAATGCGGATCGGGCCGCGAACCCGGGCCATTGTGCCTGTTCATATTTACGGACAGCCGGCAGCGATGCATGCGATCATGTCCGTGGCACGTAGACATGGGCTGAAGGTGATCGAAGACTGTGCACAGGCCCACGGAGCGCAGATAGGCAATCAGAAGGTAGGCACTTTCGGCGATGTGGGCGCTTTCAGCTTTTATCCGACCAAAAATCTGGGGGCTATCGGGGATGGCGGTATCGTCGTGACCGATGATCCCAAGTTGGCCGAACAGACCCTGACGTTGCGTGAGTACGGCTGGAAAGAGCGGTACATCAGTCATGTACCCGGCATGAATTCAAGGCTGGACGAGTTGCAGGCAGCGGTTCTCAGGGTCAAGCTGGGTCTGCTGAATGGCTGGAATGCACGCCGCCGTGAAATTGCAGCCGCTTATACCCGAGCGCTTGAGCATACGAACATTAAATCACCGGCTGACTTAGAGGGCACGCTGCACGCCATGCATCTTTTTGTCGTCGAAACCGATCGACGCAAAGTGTTCAGAAAATACCTGGAAGAAAACGGCATCGGCACCGCTCTGCATTATCCCATGCCTGTTCATCGGCAGCCGGCTTACTACCGGCATCATCAGGATGGGGCCCAATTGCCTGAAACCGAAGCGTTGTACCGGAAGATCGTGACCCTGCCGCTGTATCCCGAGCTGACCGATGCGCAGGTCGCCAGGATCTGCCAGGTTCTTGCAGGTTGGGGTAAAAACCGGAGAGACATATGATCCAACATTACTGCACTTATTTTGATAAAAATTACCTTGTCAAAGGTCTGGCCCTGATTGAATCGCTGAATCGGCACGCCACCGTGGAGATTGAGATCTATGTGATCTGCCTTGACGAAATTACGCGAATCATAATTGAAAAACTCGATTTACCGTGCGTACGCACGATTGCGCTGCATCAGATTGAACAGCGGGATGCCGAACTGCTGGCCGCAAAAAACAACCGGACAAACGTCGAGTATTACTGGACACTGACGCCCACAGTCCTGTGGCGTATTCTGCAGTGGTATCCGCATATAAAACAATTGACTTACCTGGATGCGGATCTCTTTTTCTTCTCTTCGCCGGATCCCATTTGGGAGGAATTTGACAATCGGTCAGTCATGATCCACGAGCATCGTTTTCCATCAGACCAACTGTTTCTCGAAAAATTTGGCAAGTTTAATGTGGATCTCCTCACTTTTCAAAACGATACGGTTGGAATGGATATCCTGAATCGGTGGCGACAGCAGTGTCTTGAATGGTGCTATGCCCGGCTGGAGGACGGCCGTTATGGTGATCAACTGTATCTGAATGAATGGCCGCTAATATCTGAGAGGGTTGGTATTCTCAAGCATATCGGTGCCGGCGTCGCGCCCTGGAATCATATCCAGTATACTTACGAAAGGGACAACCGCGGTGGTTTGCGGGTAAACGGGTGGCCGCTCATATTTTACCACTTTCACTCCCTCGCATTTGTTGAACCCAAAATAATTATACCTTCCAAGTTTATCACCAATCCCCTGACAAAAGACATCCTCAGGTTTTGTTTTCTCCCCTATATCGAAGCGCTCCAGGCTGCCTGGGGTCGAGCCCAATCAATTCAGCCCGATTTTTCGTGCGGCCTGAGAACCAACGGCTTGCTCGGTGAACAGCACACATTTATCGCGCATGTTCACCATCGCGATCGCATATTGGACTCGAATATCAGTCAGCGCAGGTTCTCTTTAAGCGAAACGTGGGACCTGTATGCTTCTCCTCAAATGATCGCTGCGGCACCGTCTGTAAACACAGACCGTCGCATCGAGAAATTTGGCGCAACAGAGATCGAAGCTTTAAACGACCCAACCCAAAGTGCGAATGAACCCGCCGATTTGTCCGGTTCGATGCCCGCAGGCGTTGAAAACATTCGCCACAGTCTTTTTGATGCCTATAGCGCCGATGCGAATAACAAGGCCGCCTTGCAGCGACTGTGCCGACATCTGATACATGGAAAGGAATGGCGGGCGGCAGAAATGATCATGGTGGATTTCATCAAACGCCGCGGGCCGGACAGTGCTGTGCTGCAAATGCTGAAACGTTTGGAAAAACCGTTGCTGTTAAATCTGGATTGCGGCACCCGTTATCATCCTGACTGGGTTAATCTCAATTTTACGGCTTCCGGACCGGAAGTGATTGCGCACAATCTCTATCATGGCATCCCGTTTGCCGATGGGACCTTCGAGGTCGTATATCATTCTCACGTCCTGGAACATTTTCCTAAAGAGTTTGGCGGATTTTTTATCAAAGAGTGTAAAAGGGTGCTGAAACCAGGTGGGATACTGCGGGTCGTCGTCCCGGATTTAGAGCAGATGGTGCGTGAATATCTTGCCGCCCTGGATGGAGCCCTGCAGGGTGAGAATGAGGCCCGACGGCGTTACGACTGGATGCTTATCGAGATGCTCGATCAGCTCGTACGTAACCGGTCCGGAGGTGAAATGCTCGAATACTGGAAACAGAATCCGATGCCGGCCGAAAATTATGTTTTCCAGCGTCTTGGATCTGAAGTAAAGAGCATGGTGCAACAGCTTCGGCAGAATCCGTCGCCTGTGTCCCGGATTGAAGATCCCTACCTGAATGCTGCCCGTTCAAAATCCAACGATGCCCTCAATCAACTGGCCGGTTTCCGTGTTTCCGGAGAAGTCCATCAGTGGATGTATGACCGCTATTCACTAACCCGGTTGCTGATCGAAAATGGTTTTGCAGATATTTGTGTCTGTCGGGCGGATGAATCAGCCATACCTGAATTCAACCGCTATAAGCTTGATATCGAGACGGATGGATCGGTGCGTAAACCCGATTCACTTTTTATAGAAGCTGTATGCCGCGTTGCAAGTGCGCTAAAGAGCGAGCCCAAGAGTGATACATTTTCTTTGGAGAAATATTGCATCGAAACTATTTCCAAGCAAAATGGACTGTTTGATAGATTGCCGGTACTCAAGAGCCAAAGAGACGCCCTGGCACTAAACTACCTCAATACTGCACCTGAACGGCTGCAAACAGTTTACACAATGGAAACCAGAGATCTGCATATAAAGTTGGTATCCAAGGGATTGATGTATTATGCCGGAGATGAATCCGAAAACCCCGTTCTAAAGCTTCTGGCCCATGAGCTAAAGAGCGGTAGAAATAGCAAACGTTGGCTCAATTGTATGCTGGCCGCAACGCTTTACTACTATCCGCATCAAATGCCAAATGATATCGATCTGGCACAGATACCCGAGTGGCTCTTGCGAGATTATATGTTGTATCTTCTAATCCGGCCCATAATGTTCAGTCAGCCAGGGGAGGTCGATTACTACAGCAGTTACATGTCCGAATTGATGAAAAAGCTCTGGCTACTTACACATAAATCTGGGAATCTTTCGCAAATACAAGCCGAAGCTGCGCGGCTGTTTCTTGAAAAAGTGCTCATGATTCCCCTCTATTTTAGCCGCCAAGAGTTAAAACACCCGTTCAGGCAGCGATGCGAATTATTAAAGCGTATCCTGCCTTTGAATGGCTGCACGCTGGATCATCTGGCACTGCCATGCAAAAACCCACAGTCAAAAATCCGAATTGGGGTGTTTTTAAGATATATTTGTGAAACCACCGAAACTTTTGCCACATTGCCCGTTTTCGCTTTTCTAGATCGAAATGTTTTTGAAGTCTATCTATACACTGAAAAAAGCGATCACAACCCGGTCGAAAGATATGCCCGTGAGCGGGTAGACCACTTTGTCGTTCTGTCAGATGACCACAGGCATAGTGTGAACAAGATTCGCAAAGACAATCTGGATATCCTCTTTTTCGGCAACAATATGACCGCATGCACGAATTTTAGCGCCGTGCTCGCCAGTCACCGGCTGGCCCGAACTCAGTGGGTCCATTTTTACCAGCCGGTGAGCACCGGAATGCCATTTGTAGACTTTTTTGTGCTGGGCGCTACCGTTGCATCCGAACCTGGTATGCAGGATCGCTTCAATGAAAAAATCGTTACCATCGAAGGTTCTGGAATCTGTTTTGATATCCAGGAAACAATTACCAGACCGTTGGTTGCCGATTCACACAAATTTAAGGATGGGGACAGCGATTCTGTTGTTTTTGTTTCAGGCGCCAATTTTTATAAAATTATCCCTGAACTGCTTCAAGTCTGGAGTAAAATTCTCAAAGCAGTTCCACGGGCACAGTTGTGGCTCTATCCCTTTGGGCCGGCATGGTCGGAATCATATCCGACAGAAGTATGCACAAATCATCTAAGCACCTTTTTTGAAAGGGACGGGCTCGATCCACAGCGCTTGAAAGTATTGAACAGACTACCCGGACGAGCAGAGATCTTAGAGATGCTGAGTCATTGCCATGTTTATCTGGATGCGATTCCTTACAGCGGCGCCACATCCTTACTCGATCCGCTGCAGGCCGGTGTGCCGCCTATCGTTATGCGGTTGGATCGGTTACGTTTCTGCCAGGGCGCGGCCATGCTTGAAGAGATGGGGCTATCGGATATGGTGGTTCGCTCTGAATCCGATTACATTCGCCAGGCTGTTCTTCTGGCTCACAATCCCGCTCTGCGGCTGCGAATGAAAGACCAAATTCTCCGCAAGATGATGGCCGTCCCCGATTTTCTGAATCCGGCAGCTTACGGAGCAAAAATTGGTTCCATATTCGCCCAATACTGTGCCAATCAAAAATTGTCCGGCGGCGGACCAACCCTATTTCCCATCAACAAACGTTCTACTGCGGCCTGAACCATGCACAAACTTGAAGAGCCTCGCGTGAAGGATATGACCGGACCGGCGTCACTGAAAAAAGCCGAGTTTCAACGCCGTCCGCCGGATATCTGTGTGTGCGCCTATAGTTCGGATCATACCCGCAAAAGCGACCATTTCGACATCATTTCCCGCTGCCTGTTGAGCATCGTAAAAAATACACCCCCGAATTTCTATCGGTTGCACATCGGCTGTAACAACCTGAGTCCGCGGGCGCTGGCGTTGGTCGACTGGATGGTGGATCGTTATGGGGCCGTGAAGTATATCGGGGAACCGCAACAAGATCCAAACGGAAATACGATCTTTCCCAAATACCCCCTGATGCGGAAAATTTATGACGCAACCGCCGCCGACTGGGTCATCTGGTTCGACGATGACTGTTATGTCAGCCAGTGCGACTGGCTCGAACAACTGGAAGAAAAAATCAATACCACCCCGGCAGCAGACCAGTTCGGCGACCACTCCCTGATTGTCGTTTCTCCGGAACACAAAGCGTGCTGGATCGAGCCGGCGGACTGGTACAACCCGGATAAGCTCGAATACCGGGATTTTCCGGATGGCCGCAAAATAGTGGCAGCATTCGTGCGCGGCGGTTTCTATGCCCTCAGCCGCAGGGCCATCGATGCCTGTGATATCCCCGACCGCCGCCTGGTGCACAACAACGGTGACTGGACCACCGGCATGGCCCTGACCCACCAGGGATTTACCTTTGCCCATCATCTGCGCGGCATTACCATCGGCGAAGAACCCCGCCGTGGAATCCACGAAGACAAAAGTTGTCCGAACGGACAGGCCAATCAGAAAAGACTGCCCGGACGGGTTCAAATCCATTTAAATTCAGGAGAGACTTTCCGTTGCCGCCAGAACAGATAGCAGATGCGGCCGACCTTCTGGCTTCGGCCGAAAAAAGACTGGCCGACGGCAACCGGAAAGGCGCGGCCGAACTGTGCCGCCATCTGCTCGATCAACAACCCGATCATGCGAATGCCTGGCACCTGCTTGGCCTGGCCGAATACCGATCCGGAAATTTGAAATTTGCGGCAACTTGCATCGACCGGGCCATTGCTTTGCAGAGCGACAGGCCGGTCTATCATTACCATTGCGGTAACATCTATTCTGAAATCGGTGACAGGCAGGCGGCCGAGAACGCATACCGGAACGCGTTGCGGGAAAAACCGGACTTTGCCGAGGCCCTGAACAACCTGGGATTGATTCAATTCGACCAGGACCGACTGGAGTGCGCGGCACTGCTTTTTCAACAGGCTGTCAGGTTACAGCCGCGTTTTACCAATGCCATCTACAATCTGGCGATGACTCTGCAGGCCCTGGCAATGCCTATGCAGGCGCTGAGCCTCTATGACAGGGTTCTCGGGCAAATGCCGGACTCAGCTGAAACCCGATTTAACCGTGCCGCCGTCCTGCTGCAGATCGGCATGTTTGAGGATGGCTGGCGTGAATACGAATGTCGATTCAGGCATCTGCCCGGCGAGAACAGCCGCTCAGGATGCCAGCGCTGGGACGGGCGATCTTTTCATGGCCAACGGCTGCTGGTGCTTGACGAACAGGGTATTGGCGATACACTGCAATTTATCCGTTATCTGCCCCTGGCCAAAGAGCGCGGTGGGACCGTAATATTTAAAACAGTGGCGCCCCTGGCCGGGCTGCTGAAAAATTTTTCCGGTATCGACGAACTTTGCCTCTACGACGACAAAACCGATAGACCGACCGGCGCGGACTGGTTTGTTCCATTGATGAGTCTGCCGGGCATTTTCAAAACGCGCCTCGACCGCATCCCGACGGGCACGCCTTACATCCGCCCCGATCCCCACAAGGTTGCCTGCTGGGAAAAACGCATGACCCGTGGACCATTCAAAGTGGGCCTGGTGTGGGCCGGTCGGCCGACAGCACACTATAAAGACCGCGCCTCAGACGATCCGGTCGGTATCGGGTTGGATCTGGCCGGGCACCCGGCCACCAGGGTCGCGGACAGCCGCTCAAGACGTTTGGATTTTTTCACAACGCTGGCCGATATGCCGGGCATCCAGCTGTATGGTTTGCAAAAGGGACCGGACGCCGGCCAGGCTGAAAAGCTGGCCGATAAAATGGACATCATCAACCTGGGACCGGATTTTGCGGATTTTGCAGATACCGCCGCGGCCATCAGTGCGCTGGATCTGGTCATATCAGTGGATACCAGCGTGGCCCACCTGGCCGGTGCATTGGCCAAACCGGTCTGGGTGCTTATCCCGCATGCGCCCGACTGGCGCTGGATGCTGGAGCGTGAAGACAGCCCCTGGTACCCGAGCATGCGTCTGTTCCGCCAGCAACGGCGGGGCGAATGGCGGCCGGTATTTGAGCGGATTGCCGAGGCATTAAGCGCTTTGCTGCGTCATCAAGCGATAAAATAAACCGGCCGTGCGCTGCCAGGTCAGCTGGGCCAGATCCTGTGCGGCCCGGGAGGCGATCGACCGCAGCGGTTTGCGGTTCTGGTAGGCCGCTTCCAGATGGGCAATGACTTCATCCAGGTCCGGATCGTCCCAGAGGCTTTGAACCTTGTTGCCGGACTGAATTTGCATTTGACGCAACCGTTGTATCCGGATGGAATTTTGGGCGGTTAAAATATCTTGATGACCGCTGCTGTAGGAGGCGATCACCGGTTTGCCGCAGGCCATGTATTCCATGAGAACCAGATTGGTGCCGCCTTCACAACGGTTTGGAAACAGACCAATGTCGGTGTTCTTGTAGATCTTGGCCATCTGGGCATTCGGGTGGGGCAGGACCGAAACGACCCGGCTCAGGTCGATCCCGTTGGCATCCAATACGGCATTGACCGTGCTCAGGTAGTCGGATTGGTCGATGTTGCAGCGAATGTAAGGTGAACCGCTCATGGTCTGCATGCTGAACTGCCAGGGATTGTACCAGGCATTGACCAGCATGACGTCCGGATGCCGGTCCTGAAGCACTTTATAAGCCCGGATAACGATATCCTGCCCTTTGCGCAATTCAAATTTGCCGCCTGAAAAAACCACGAAACGATCCAGGAATAATTCTTTTTCTGAACCGGCCGAATTGAACAGCTGCGGATCGATGCCCTGGATGACGGTTTGCACCTGATCCAGACCATGGCGCCGTAAAATATTTTCACACCAGGTGGATCCGGTGACGATAACGTCAAAATATTTACGGCCGTTTTCAATGTCTTGCGATGATAAGCGGTCTACCTCAAAAAAAGTGTAGCCCGCATTAAAACTTCCTTTCAGTTCGACCGACCAGGGTTTTAAGCGATGATCGGTGATGGCGTGCAGCACCGGATAATCGACGGCTCCGATGCGGCCCGATACCATACCTTCGATTTCTTCGGCCGGGGCCAGTGCGCCGGCAATCACATGTCCGGCCATTTCGTCTCCAAGCTCTTTGCCGTTAAAGTCAGGATTGATATACCGGACGGTTGTCATCCCGGCCATTTCCTTGACCAGGTGTTTTCCGCACAGTCCCCAGCCGAAACTGCTGCCGCAGGGTAAAACCAGATAAATCATGGCACTTCCTTTGCATGTTGGAAATATTTCAAGTCCCTGATTATAACCCTTCATACCGAAAATGAAAACTGTTTCACGGAGTCGAAAGTGATCAGCGACAGGAAAATTATCGATCGGAAGCAACTGTGCGGGGCGCTGGCCCTGTTGGCCGGAGGGCATGAGCGTCCGGCCATGGACCGGCTGAGCAAACTGTTGGGCACCGATCCGGCCGGGCCCGAGGCCCTGCATGTGATCGGCAATCTGGCCGGTTGTTTGGGCCAGACGGGCATCGGCATAGAACTGGTGGGCCGCGCCATCCGGCTTGATCCGGGACAGTCTCAGTACTACCGCAGTCTGGGGAACATGTTTCAATCCGCCGGTCAGACAGCCGATGCCCGGGTGTGCATGCAAAAGGCCCTGGAATTGGAACCCGACAGTGTCGAACTGAATCTGGATGCCGCTCGAATCTTTCATTCCAGCCGAAATCCGGACGCAGCCAGAGCCTGTTTTGACAGGAATCTTGGGCAGCCAACCGGATGAGAGGCGCGCCCTGGTCGGGATGGGCCACCTGCATAAAGAAGATGGAAATCCGGCAGCGGCTGAAACTCTCTATGCTCGGGCATTGAGGCTGCAACCCGATGCGGCGCTCGAATCCCGCACGGCGCTCCTGCAGCCGGTTGTGTGCGACGCCAAACACCAGATAGATGCATTCCGAAGACGGATCCAGACCCAACTGGATGCACTCAGCGCAAGCAAAATAGCCCTTGACGACCCATATTCCCAGGTCGGCACAACCGGTTTTCACCTGGCCTATCATGGCCGCAATAACCGGAACCTGCAGCGTCAAATTGCTTCATTTTATCTGGCGGCCTGCCCGGAACTGGGACGGGATTTGACACGGGGACGCTTGCCGCGCGCAACTTCGCAGATCCTGCGGGTCGGATTCATATCTCGTTTTTTCCGGCGGCACACCATCGGGTATATCAACGCAGGCATTATCCGGCATCTTGACCGCCGGCGTTTCCACGTGACGGTTTTTCATCTGGATGGCGCGCAAGATGACCAAACCCGCAAGATCGATGCCGCCGCCGACACAACCGTCAGCTTACCGCAACAGTTGGAACAGGCGCGGAACATCATTGCCGATCGATCACTGGACATCCTGTTTTACCCGGAAATCGGGATGGACCCATTTTGCTATTTTCTGGCCTTTGCGCGTTTGGCCCCGGTCCAGTGTGTCACCTGGGGGCACCCGGACACGACCGGGATTCCTCACATGGATTACTACATTTCCACGCGCCTGGCCGAACCGGACGATGCCCGGCGGCACTACACCGAAGAACTGGTCCTTTTGAACCATTTCAGCATGGTTGTCGATAAACCCGAGATGCCTGCAACGTCATTGACCAGGGCCGAGCTCGGGCTTCCGCCCGATGGCCGGCTCTATTTGTGCGGGCAGAGCCTGTTCAAATTTCATCCCGACTTTGACGCCCTGCTGCGCCGGATTCTACAAAAGGATCCCGGGGGCTATCTGATTGTTTTTGAAGGTAAGCGCCCGAACTTGCGCAAGGTACTTTTCAACCGTTTCCGTCGCACCCTGCCCGATGTGCTGGATCGAATCCGGGTTCATCCCCGGGTCGAGGCATCCCGGTTTTTAACCCTGCTGCAACTGGCCGATGCCGTGCTGGATACGACCCATTTTAGCGGCGGGTATACCAGTCTGTTGTGTTTTGCCTGCGGCGTGCCGGTCGTCACGCTGCCGGGCCGGTTTATGCGCGGGCGCCTGACTTACGGCCTTTATCGGCAACTGGATCTGATGGATTGTGTGGCCGAGGATCCGGATGATTATGTCGCCATCGCCTTGCGGCTTGCCAACGATCGCAGCTTCAGGATCTCACTTGGCAGGGCGATCAAAGAACGCAGCCGGGGTTTATTCAATAACGTGGCTGCCGTGCGTGAACTGGAGCAATTCTTTTTCAGCGCCGCGCGCAACCGGCAGTACCGGGGTAGATCCCAGGTTTAGATAGAATATCCTCACGTACAGGCGCAATGACGCAAAGGGTTTTTGATTGTTGATGTCCAAATCTTTGAAACGACAAGGCGATCTGCTTTTGCAACAGCATCAGTTTGCAAAGGCCATAGATTGCTATCAAAAGGCCCTGGAAAAAAATTCGGATTTTGCCGAAGCCTGCAACAACCTGGGAAATGTTCTGGCATTCAAAGCCGACACCGGCGCCGCCAGGGACTTCTATACCCGGGCCGTTCAGATTCGGCCCGATTATGCCGAGGCCTTCAACAACCTTGGAACTCTTTGTCAGCAACAGGGAGACCTGCAACAGGCGCTGCAGCACTATCGCAAAGCACTGGCGCTGGTTCCCGATCATGTCAAAGCCCTCAACAACATGGGCAGCGCCCTGCAACACCAGGGATTGCTGACCGAGGCCGTACAGTGTTTCAAACAGTCCCTGGCCGGTCAGCCCGAATTTGCCGAGGCCCACGCCAATCTTGGCAATGCCAAACTGGAAACCGGCCGTATCGATAGCGCCCTGGCGCACTACCGGACGGCCATCCGGTTGGCGCCGGAAGACCGCGCGGCGCACAGCAACATGCTGCTGGCCATGCAATACAGCCCTGACATCGATTCGGAAGCCTTCCATGCCAGCGCCGCCCGGATGTGGGCCCATCAGGGCGCGCCGATGGGGACCTCGATCACGCAAATGCCTCGGCCGCAGGGACCGGAGCGCCTCAGGATCGGTTTTGTATCACCCGATTTTCGTCGGCATTCGGTCACTTATTTTTTTCTGCCGCTGTTAAAAGCCCTGGATCGCACCCGGATCGAAGTGTTCTGTTACGCCGAAATCAAACGACCGGATGATGTCACCCGGCAAATTGCCCGACTGGCCGATCACTTCTGCCAGACCGACGGCTGGAATGATCGTTTTATGGCTGAAACCATCGCCGCGGACAGGATCGCGGTACTGGTCGATCTGGCCGGCCACACCAGTGGCAACCGCCTGTCTGTATTTGCACTCAAGCCGGCTCCGGTGCAGATCACCTGGCTGGGTTTCCCGGCCACCACCGGCCTGTCCCGGATCGATTATCGACTAACCGATACTGTCGCGGATCCGCCCGGTCACACCGATCGGTTTCACAGCGAACGGCTGATCCGTTTACCGGACGGTTTTCTATGCTATCACCCGCTCGATCCGGCTCCGGCGGTCGGCCAGCCGCCCTGTCCGGCAACCGGCCACATCACCTTTGGCTCCTTTAACAACCTGCCCAAAGTCAACCTGTCTGTCGTTCATCTCTGGAGCCAACTGCTCCATGCGGTTCCCGAATCGCAACTGGTGCTCAAATCACGTCAGTTGACCGATAAAATGGTCCGTGCACGGATTGTGCGGCAATTCGGCCAACAGGGAATCGATGCCGGCCGGCTGCAGTTGCTGGGACGTATGGCCTCCACCGCCCAACATCTGGCGCTTTATAAACGGATCGACATTGCCCTCGACACCTTTCCCTATAACGGGACCACGACCACCTGCGAGGCTCTCTGGATGGGCGTGCCGGTGATAACACTCTGCGGCAATCGCCATGCGGCGCGAGTCGGCGCCAGCATTTTGACCCGCATCGGCCTGCCGGAGTTGATTGCCGAAAATCCGGATGCGTTTGTATACGCGGGGACTGCACTTGCTGCAGACCCTGCCCGCTTGGATCATTTACGGGTATCCTTGCGCCAGCGCATGCAGGGATCGGCCCTGTGCAATGCCGAGCACTTTGCTGCAAACCTGGTATCTGTTTTTGAATCTCTGGGCCGGCCGGATCTGAAGTCTGCATCAGACCACCCCCGCATGCCGGTGTCTGCGCATCCTGTCCGGGGGGACCGTCAATGAGCAAAGCCAACCCGGGAGCGCTTCGACAGACCACCGCGGCACCATCCAATCCGCCACAGGAGCTGGTCGAAAAGGCGCTGAATTATCAGAATTGCGGTGACTACACGCAGGCCGAGGCGCTTTACCGCGCAGTCCTGAAACGTTGGCCCCAACATCCGGAAGCGCTGCATCATCTCGGCCTGGTTTACCACCAGACCGGGCGCAATGATATGGCCCTGGCTAGCGTGTCCCGGTCAGTGCAGCTGGCACCGGACAACCCCTGTTACCGGTGCAACCTCGGGGTGATCCATGCGGCCAGCGGAAATCCGGATCAGGCCCTGAGCTGTTACCGGCGGGCGCTGGAGATAAATCCTGACTATGGGGATGCATACAACAACCTGGGCAACGTGTACCGCCAAAAAGGGAATTTTACAGAGGCCATCGATTCTTACCGGACCGCATTGCGACTGCAGCCCGATGATGCGTTTGCTATGTACAATCTGGGCATCGCCTATCGCATGACCGGACAGATTGAAAAAGAAATATTCTGTTACGAAAGATCACTGGGTATCAATTGCTCGGATGCAAAGGTCTGGTTAAATCTGGGTAATGCCTTGCAGCATCAGGGTCATATGGAGCGTGCCATCGATTGCTACCGGAACGCCCTGCGCTGTGACCCGGATATGCCCGCGGCACACAACAATCTTGGCAGCATCCGTTTGACCATGGGCCAGCTCAGCCAGGCCCGGGCCAGTTTCGAACAGGCCCGGCGATGTAAACCAGATTATGCCGAAGCCTGGAGCAACCTGGGGAATGTATATCAAAACCAGGGGGATTTCCGTGAAGCCGAACACTGCTTCACACAGGCCCTGCGCATCAAGCCCGATTATACGGCCGCGCACAGCAACCGGGTATATGCCATGCACTGCCGGCCCGATGCCGACCAGCAGGCTATCTACCAGGCGGCCTGCGCGTGGCGGCGTGCGCATGGAATCGCTCGCGGGGGCGGGAAACAACCTGTTGACGGATTCAAAATAAAGGGCAAAATTAGAGTCGGTTATCTTTCCCCGGATTTTCGTACCCATTCGGTCAGCTACTTTTTTCTGCCGCTGTTGATGCAGCATGACCGGCGTGCTTTCGAGATATTCTGTTATTCGGCCGTCATCCAGCCCGATTCGATGACCGGTCGTATCCGGGCGCTCGCAGACCAATGGCGCAACGTTTTATACCGTTCGGACCCGCATGTCGCCGAAATGATCCGGGCCGACCATATCGATATCCTGGTCGATCTGGCCGGCCACACGGCGGGCAACCGCTTGACGGTCTTCACCCACCAACCGGCACCGATCCAGATCACCTGGCTGGGATACCCGGGAACGACCGGTCTGTCTGAAATCGACTACCGATTCACCGACGCCCTGGCCGACCCACCGGGCGGTTCCGATACGTGGCACAGCGAGAAACTGGTCCGGTTACCGGACGGATTTCTTTGCTATGCACCACCTGACCAGGCCCCGGCGGTTGGGCCATTGCCCTGTCTGCGCAACGGGTACATTACCTTCGGATCATTTAACAACCTGCCCAAAATAACCGCCCAAGTCATCGCGCTGTGGTCCGGTCTGCTGCAATGCCTGCCGAATGCACGCCTTTTACTTAAGAGCCGACAGCTGGCAGATAAACCGACCCGCGACAACCTGCTGCAGCGGTTTGCAGCGCATGGCATCCCGGCCGACCGGATACTGCTCGCCGGCCGGGTAAAAAACATGTCCGAGCACCTGGCGCTTTACAACCGGGTGGACATCGGCCTGGATCCGTTTCCGTATAACGGCACCACCACCACATTCGAAGCCCTGTGGATGGGCGTTCCGGTCGTCACGTTAGGCGGCGATCGCCATGCAGCCCGGGTGGGGGCCAGCATTCTTACAAGGCTCGGACTGATTGAATTAGTGGCGGGGACAAAAGACCGATTTCTAAAGATCGGAACAGATCTTGCATTAGATACTCCGAAACTCGCGCACCTGCGGGCACAATTGCGTGGCCGGCTGACACGATCCCCTTTATGTGATGCAGCGCGATTTACCGGTACGATCGAATCGGTATACCAGCGTCTTGTGTTGGAGCACTGCGGCGCCAAACCCGATTGCGGGCGCTAACCCGGGCGTTTAACTTTAGCGAATCTGCCGCGGACGAGCTCAGAACGGTGTTTTAGAGCGTCTTATCGCTGCGAGATCAGCACCCGGAGAAAGAATCGAAAACAACACTCTATGATGGTTGAGAGAACCATCGCCAATGTTTAATGGCTACAGGCAAACGAAAGGCAGGCAGGATGATCCAACCGAATGAACCAACGTACGCCGTTGCGGCAATTGTTTCGACTTACAACGCCGAGGAATTTTTAACCGACCGGTTAGAAAACCTGACCTCGCAAAGCCTTTACGCAACCAATGGGCTGGCCGTCATCGTCGTGGATTCGGCTTCTGAGCAGGGCGAGCGGGGCATCGTCGACAGTTATATGGCGCGGCACAAACATATTGTTTATCTGCGCACGGCTGAAAGAGAGACCGTGTACAGCGCCTGGAACAGGGGCATCCGATTGGCCGATGCCCGTTACGTCATCAATGCCAACACCGACGACCGCTTTGCACCCCGGGCCCTGGAACACCTGTGCAGCCTCCTCGACAACGATCCTCTGGTTCAGGCCGTGTATGGGGATTGGTTGCAGACCGAAACGCCGAATGACCGTTTTGATTCAAACTCTCCCAAGGTCCGGTTTGAATATCCGGAATTCATTGCGCCACTTCTGTTTCACGCCCAGATAACGACTCATGCGGCCATGCTGCGTCGAGAAGTGTTTGATATGCTGGGATTTTTTGATGATCAGCTGCAGGTATACGGCGATCGCGAGTTCATGCTGCGATTTGCCGAAAGGGGGCTGGTGGCGAAAAAGCTGAGTGAACTCGTCGGTCTGTATTACAAAAATCCCAACGGACTGGAGCACCGCCATATGGATATCGGCAATGCTGAATTTGCCCGGATCATGACCGACTATCTGAAGCCCGAGCGATTTGCCAGACTGTTCGGTCTCGAGCAGGTTCCCGATGACCCGACCCTGGCCGGACTCTACACCTTGGCCGGCAGTCGTGGCAATGGATTCATCCTTTGCGATGACCGGCCGGTCAGCAACCTGGGTACAGCCGGATCACTTTTTGCCAAAGCCCTGGAATATGATCCACACAACCCGATGGCATTGAACGACCTGGGAATCATCAGTTGCTGCCAGGCAAATTCGGAGCAGGGGATTGAGTTATTGGAAAAGTCGCTGACCGGTGCCGGCAAGCAGGACTTCGAAATCATTCGGGAAAATCTTGCTGTTGCCCGAAAGGGCAGTCGTCTGCTCAGTGAATATAAATGGTTGGCATCCGAAACAAACAATAGGGGTGATGATATGATAAACCATGCAGCCACACCGGACAGAGAATATGGACACATTCAAAATCTCCAGGATCGCGGGCAAATGATGGTCGAATTGCAGGCGCTGGTCGAAAGGCATCCGGAATTTGCACCGGCACACAATGATCTGGGCGTTCTGCACTACAATGCCGGGGATAGCGCCAGGGCGATGTTCCACTACGAGCAGGCCGTTGACCTGCAGCCGGATAACATCACCTTTAAAAAGAACCTGGCCGATTTTTACCATGTGGAGCAGGGCCGGGTTGAAGATGCGCTGCAGCTTTATGTGAACGTGCTGGAGATCCACCCGCAGGATGTTGAAACGTTGACCATTTGCGGCCATATCTGTGTGGCCCTGCAACGTTTCGAAGATGCCGGGATCTTTTACCGGCGTGTGTGTGACATCGAGCCCTGGAACACGGATGTCCGGGACAATCTGGAAAAGCTGCCGCAATCCACACCTGTTACCACCAAGGCGCAGAATGCCGGGCAGATGCACCGGCAGGCCCAGGAACTGGCCGACGGTGAAGATCTGGATGGTGCTATGCACCTTCTGAAATCGTTGCTCGACAGCCATCCGGACGATGCCCTGGCCCACAACGACCTGGGCGTGCTCTGCTATAAAAAGGGAGACAGGCAAAAAGCCCTGCACCATTACGAGCAGGCCATGCATCTGCAGCCGGAGAATATTACCTTCATCAAGAACCTGGCTGATTTTTATTATGTCGAGCAGGACCGCGTTGAAGATGCACTGCAGCTTTATGTGAACGTGCTAACAGTGCGACCTCAAGATGTGGAAACGCTGATCATGTGCGGTCACATCTGCGTGTCGCAGCGGCGATTCGAAGACGCCGAAGTTTTTTACCGGCGCGTACTCGACATCGAGCCCTGGAAAACGGACGTTCGGGACAATCTGGAAAAAATGCAGGCATCAACGCTGGCTGCCGGATCGGAGCCCAGCGCCGAGCACTTTTATCAGCAGGCTCAGGAACTGGCCGGCAGCGGCGATACGGATGGGGCCATACGCATTTTGGAATCGCTGCTTGCCCGCGATCCGGATAATACCCTGGCCCACAACGATCTGGGCGTGCTTTGCTATAAGAAGGGAATCGCCGAAAAGGCCGTGCATCACTACGAGCAGGCTGCCCGCCTGCAGCCGGAGAACATCACCTTTGCCAAGAACCTGGCGGATTTTTACTATGTGGAACAGGGCCGCATCGAAGATGCACTCAGAATCTATGTGCAGGTCCTAAAACTGCAGCCCGCGGATATTGAAACCCTCCTGATCACCGGACGAATCTGCGATGACCTGCAAAATTCGGACGATGCCCGGGTGTTTTACCAGCGGGTACTGGAATTGGAACCCTGGAATGAAGACGCCCGACGGCGGATGGAACAGACTGACATCACCCGCAAAGCGGTTTGAAACGGCAACCGGGCGCCGGGTAAAAAACAAGCCCTGAATCCAAAGTCCAAACTCTAACATCCAAAATCTGAGACAATTCGGAATGATGCATGCTTGCCCGGATTCCATTTCTCTGTGTATGATCGTAAAAAACGAGCAGGCGCAACTGGCCCGGTGTCTTGCCAGTGTGCGGCCTGCCGTCGACGAACTGATTGTCGTCGACACCGGATCGACCGATAGGACCAGAGCCATTGCCGCCGCTCATGGCGCCCGGGTATTCGATTTTATCTGGGGCGACGATTATGCGGACGCCCGCAATTTCAGTTTAACCAAAGCGGCCGGCGAGTGGATCTTTGTGCTGGATGGCGATGAAGTCTTAGCGTCCCGGGATCGTGCCCGGCTGCGCAAAATAGCCAACCAGGCCTGCCATCGGCAATCGGCCTATTCGTTTGTGACGCGCAACTATACGTTTGATGCGCACCAGGTCGGCTGGATTGCCAACAAGGGCGCCTACCCCCTCGAAGAAGCCGGCAGCGGCTGGATTCCTACCGCAAAAGTCCGACTGTTTCCCAACGATTCCAATATCCGCTTTTCATATCCGGTGCATGAAGTCGTAGAACCGGCATTGTTGCGCAAGGGCATACCGATCCGGTCGTGTTCCGTCCCGATCCATCACTACGGTCCGCTGAACGCGCAGAAAATAAATGCCAAGAATCGGCACTACTACCGGATCGGTTTAACGAAGCTGGCAGCCGGCAGACACAATCCGGCGGCTTTGCACGAACTGGCAGTGCAGGCTGGAAACCTGGGCAGATTTGACGAGGCCATTCAATTATGGCGGCAGTCCATTAGCTTGCAACCGGGCCGGGCTGATGCCTATGTGCACCTGAGTACCGCCTATTTCCAGCAAGCCGAATACGAACTGGGCAAACGGGCTGCCCGGGCTGCTTTAAATCTGGCCCCGGAGATGAAAGAGGCGCAATACAATCGGGCATTGTGCGAAATTTTTGTCGGCGATATGTCATTTGCAGTAAAGTTGCTTGAAGAACTGTTGCAGATCCATCCGGCGTTTGAGCCGGCGCAATGCTTATTGGCGATGCTGCGTTGCTGCGCATCGGAAAATGATGCCGGTGTGCAAACGCTTACAGAATTTCTGCAGACCGCCCTGGGCGCCGGTGTGACCCCGACGCTGCTTGACCTGGTTCAGCGCTTAACCGGTGTCGGCCGGCACCGGGCAGCGTGTCGGGTGCGTCAGGTCGCAGTCCAGGCCGGCATCGGTACCGCAACTTAGGATCACGATCGCCTGACAATGAAAAGGCGCAGCGAAGATCCCGGACGCGGGAGGTGCAAGTTATATTTCCGGGCCAGGACCGGTTTACACCTGCAATAAAAATGGCCTCCGGGGGAGGCCTTTTTTACGTTTTGACGGGTGCGGGATATCGGGATGAATGTTTTATTCTTCGAAAAGGTTGCCAGCGGTGTTGCCGGATGCCACCCGCTTGCACGTTTAGCGGTTGTCATCCATTTGTGGGCATTGATTTGAGCCCGGCAGCAATGTTCTGGTTAATATGGATGACAATGGTCAGTTTTTCCGGCGACGGTTCTGCCATCGTTTCAAAAATCCGCCGGTCTACAAACTGGATCAAACGCAGCATGTCCAGACGTATTTTACGGGGCAGGGGGTTGTCCTCTTTTTCCAGTTCACTCTGGAATATACTCCAGACCAGCTGGTTGAATTTCAGGGCGTCATTCAGCTGGGCGGTATGATCTTCGGCATTCCAGTTTTTCTGACAATCGGCCAGTCGGTTGGCAGCCTGGGTCAAAACGGCAATCTCGACATCACGGCCGGACATTGTCGTTCGATTGACATCTTCATAAGCCTGCACTGGGTTTTTATACACGATTGACTACCTCCTGTTCATAATCTATCAGACATTTGGCCAGCTTGAGCGCCTGGTAGAAACGATTTGAAACAATTTCTTCATTAATCTGGTCGATAAGCGGTGTCATGCTCGGTGCGGCCTTTATGAGCTCCTGTACCAGCTGCCAGTATATCTTCTGATGCCCGACCAGGTTTTCTCCCTCGATGTACATCAGCTGAATAACGAAGTATATCCGGCGACAGGGTGACGTCGCCTCACTTTCGTTCAGAACGTCTTTCTGGCGCAATATGGGCACGTTGTTTTCGATCAGTAGATCACAACTTTTAGCGTTGGCGTTGGCCAGTACGGCATTGCCGACGATCATTTTCTCACGGGGTTTGAGGGTGATTTTGAGTGCCATGTCTGCGCCCCAGTTCCAGGAACCCTTCATCTGTGGGTTGATCACTCGGGATCGTTGCCTGGCATTGTGCCTTGCGACCCCGTTGGTCCGGGAGGTGCTCCCGGACCGATGGGTCGCAAAGGTCATTTATATTAAGTCAGATTTCTTACTAGAACAGTCTCAGAACCGACTGGGCTGCCTGAGAGGCCAGGCTCAGTGATGTGGTGCCCAGGGCCTGACGGGTTTGGAGCATCAGCATGTTGGCGCCTTCTTCGTTCATGTCGGCGTTGGTCAGCTCCGCGGCACCGTCGCGCAGTACGTTCATCATTTTGGATGTGAAGTCCTGACGGGCCGTGATGATGTTGAGCTGCGAAGACAGCGTCTTGGATTCGGTTCTCAGCGTGTCCCGAGCGGTATCCAGGGCCGTGATGGCGGTGTCGATATTGCTCGCGGTAGCCCAGGAGCTGGCTGCATCACTAACGCTAAGGCCGCCGGATGAACCACCGAAACCGGTCAGGGTCAGCTTGGAGCCACCGTCCTGATCAAATTCGACCGTGATCGTTTCGGTGCTGCCGTCCATCAGGTTGATGCCTTTGTAACCGGAGTCCGCAGCGATGTAATCCATCTGATCCAGAACATCGTTAAAGTCAACCGCCAACGAAGCCGCTGTGGTTGTGCTTTCTGCGGATTTGGCAGACTGGGCGATCGATTTGGCCTGGGCGAGCAATGTGGTGACGGCCTCGATTCCGGCGTCACCGGCCTTAACCGTCTGAATGGCCTCGCTCATTTCATCTTTACGGGAAGCCAGGTCGTTGGCGCGCTGCTCGTGACCCAGAGCGGAAAAATAGTTAATCGGATCGTCCAGGGCGGACAGTACGCGTTTACCCGAAGCCAGACGACGCTGGGTTAACTCCATCAGATTCTGGGTGTTCTGCATGCTGTAAAGGTTCTGGCGCATGCCGCCTGTCAGTGTAATGGCGTTATTCATGATAATTCTCCTTTTCTAGGTGTTCGACCCGGCATTCTTACCGGGTACAGATTTGGTATTTGACTCATTAGTCTGGCGCCTTCGGCGCTGTTATGGGATTTGAAAGCATGCCAACAGTCACGTCTTTTCTCTCGCCCTCCTTTCCCAGCCACAATTTTGCTTTCAGTTTTTTTATCGGTTTGGATTCCCAAAACTTGAGGTGTTTTTTTGCCGTAAAAATATCAGCTGTCTTTCAGGCTGGTTGCAGAGCGCAGTCATAGCCAGGTCTTCGGGATAACCGGGGGTTACGTGCCGCTCAGATCGACTAATGGATGTCCTGCACAAGAGCGCCCTTATGGTTTAGGATTTTTAAAGGATGATTGAGAAATCTCAATCGCGATACAAAATCGGCCTAAAGTGTGCGGGGTTTATGACCGATACAGTGGGTGTAAAGTGATTCCGGCTTTACGTAAGAGCACTGAAACCAGTGTTACTTGGGTCCATCCATTAATGACCGAACAGATGATAACCGTTGGACTAAATGGGCGAGGTTCAGGGTTAATTCTGTATATATTCGCAATTTGCAAATTGCGATCCGGGCTTTAGCCGTGCGACAGGTCCCGGCCGGTCGTGGAAACAGGGACTACCATCAGTACCGATCAATCTTATAAATGTCAGCCTTAAACAGCTCATATAAAAAATGATCCGGATCGCGGGTGCGGTCTTTTGGCATTAACCCCACCGGCTGGAACCGGCCTCCGATGACCGTGGCCGGCCGCATTGCAAAATGCAATTATCGGGCGGTCCTTTCAATCCAGCGAAGATCGTCTCTCCCGGTGGCTGTCAAAAATCGCGCATTTCCCACCTTTCCCGGCTTCCGGGTGCGGGTACAAAATGTTGTGGATCCGATCCGCCCATGTCACCACAATTAGATATTTTTGCCCTGCCCGGTGTCACGCCTTTGAGAAATTAATAGTCAATAAAATGTACTACATTGAAATATGGCATACTCCTTGCTCAAATGCCTGGTTGCTGTTTATCAGGTGAATTTTGTTAGTGCCCCCATTCGACCTTATTGATTTCGATACTTGAACCTACGATGTATTTTGCCAAAGGAGGACAGTTTGTCGCGGACTGCAGTGCAGATAAAAGAACGGTATGCGGATAAACAGAATCATCAGGAAAATGAATCGAAAAAACCGTCGCTGACACACCGTTTCCGCTTTAACGGTCTGGTGGGCGAGAGCAGGCCGATGAAGGAAATTTATGACCTGATGATCAAGGTCGCCGATGCCGACAGTACTGTCCTGATCCAGGGTGAAACCGGCACCGGCAAAGGACTGGTGGCACGTGCCATTCACCGTAACTCCTATCGACGCCAGCGCCCGTTTGTGTCTATCAATTGCGGCGCAATACCGGAAAATCTGCTGGAAAGTGAATTGTTCGGACACGCCCGGGGCGCCTTTACCGGCGCCACTTCGGCCAAACCCGGCAAATTTGAGCTGGCCAACGGTGGTACTATTTTTTTGGACGAGATCGGCGACATGAGCCTCCAACTCCAGGTTAAACTCCTCAAAGTGCTTGAAGAAGGTGAGTTTGAGCGGGTCGGCGGTACGCGCACAATTCGCGTCGATGTGCGTATCATTGCGGCCACACACAGGAACCTGGAAGCCGAAGTCCAAAAAGGGTCTTTCCGACGCGATCTGTTTTATCGATTGGACGTCATTCCCCTGAACATTCCGGCTTTAAGGAATCGTAAATCCGATTTGCCCCTGCTGATAAAGCATTTCTTAAATCAAATCAATGCGACCCACCGGCGAAAAGTTAAAACCGTATCGACTGAAGCCATTCAAATACTGCTGGCCCATTCCTGGCCCGGCAACGTCAGGGAACTGCGCAATCTGGTCGAGCGCATGGTGGTTCTGAGGAGCGGCGGTGAAATCGGGGTCGAAGATTTACCCGAGAAACTGCGAAACAACAAGTCGACAGTCCCGATTCAGGGGGCCGACTTTACCGATGAAGGCATTTGTTTAAACACGGCGGTCACCGAATTTGAAAAAGCGCTCATACTTCAATCCCTTGAGAAGACCAAATGGATTAAAAACCAGGCGGCCAAGCTGCTCCAGTTAAATCGCACCACCCTGGTCGAAAAAATTAAGCGCCACAAAATCTGCCGACCGGAAGCCTAATGTTACAGACCGTCGGACTGCCTGCGCCAGTGGATCAAACACGTTGCACCGCCATGGCAAGCCATTCAGAATAAAGATACCCTTTTTCCCGGTGAATCCCGCCACAGCTGCCTGCAAAGTACGGTGGAAATCAGCCCAAATTCCCGCCCAACAGGCGGGCACACAGGGTTTGCCCGATCTGCCCGCCAGAGCCGGTTATAGCAGTTGTCATAAGTACAGTTTTTTTAATGTTAAAAAACTTTTAGAGCGTTTGGATCAGGCCAAAATAGACGTTATCGACAACCCACGCAAAACTCGAAAACTGCCCATATCGGAACGTTATTCTGACAAACGCTCTACCGCCTTGCCGCATTTTTTGCTCAATTCCCTGAAAATGTTTCAATTGCCCGTACGCGCCTTTCTATCCAGCCGGATGCCGTCAAAAGCCTGACGTGGGCCCCTAAATCTTGACGTGGTTTTGCTCAGCTCTGACCGGACCCGGGTGATACAAGTTCATTGGCTGCATTTCAATATCATATGATAATGGATACATACGGTCGCTGGCATGATAATTGTATTTATAACGATACCTTCCGACCTGCGGGCGTCGGCGGGTTAAGGTAAGCGGCCTGTGGGGGTGCAAGCATCGATGGGGATCAACCGCTCCGTCTGCATCCGCAGCCAAAGATCGCCGATCGAGGCAATGCCGCCAGTTGTGGCTGTCTATAGAGGACATGGTACATGAGCTGTTCGCCCATATTAATTGTTGACGACGACCCGGATGTCCGGCGGCTGCTGACCGCCAACCTGGACCACCAGGGATTGGAGGCGCAGTGTGTGGCCGGCGGCAAAGAAGCCTTATCCGTATTCCACGCCGATAAACACAGCCTGGTTCTGTGTGATGTCAAATTGCAGGATATCTCCGGGATGGAGGTACTGCGCCATGTTAAACAGAAATCACCCCGTACGCCGGTTATCATGATCACCGGATTCGGCAGTGTCAACAACGCCGTGGAAGCAATGCAGGTTGGTGCAAACGATTATCTGCTGAAATCTTTTTCAATCAACGCACTTCACGCGGCCTTGAAAAAGTCCGGCATCGGCAGCGACCCTGGCAAGACCGTTGACAGGCGCAGTTCCGGTGATATCAACTGCGGCGACCGCCCGATCGTAACCAATGATCCGAAAATGCTGCAGGTCTTGAAACTGGCTCGCAATGTGGCCGCCAGCCAGGCCACCATACTTATAGAGGGTGAAAGCGGCACGGGCAAGGAACTGCTGGCCCGCTATGTCCATCAGCACGGCCAGACACCGGGTTCCCCATATGTGGCGGTCAACTGTGCCGCCATGCCGGACACTCTGGCGGAAAGTGAGCTGTTTGGTCACGAAAAAGGAGCCTTCACCGGGGCCGTAAATCGCAAAGCCGGAAAATTCGAGTTAGCCCGCAACGGTACGATTGTACTGGATGAAGTCAGTGAGATGTCCCTTGCGCTGCAGGCCAAACTCCTGCGCGTTTTGCAGGAACGACAGATCGATCGGGTTGGCGGGGACAGACCGGTGCGGATGCAAGCCCGCGTCATTGCCATCAGCAATGTTGCCTTGAAGCAGGCGGTCAATGACAAGAAATTCCGCAAAGATCTCTACTATCGTATCAATGTGGTGCCATTGCAGATTCCGGCTGTTCGGGAACGCCGCGGCGATATACCGCTGCTTGCGGATCACTTTTTGCACAAGTACAGTCGGCTCAGTCGTAAAGACGGTTTAAGACTTTCAAAATCTGCGCTGGCGCTATTAACCGGACACTGCTGGGAAGGCAATATCCGCGAATTGGAAAATACCATAGAAAGAGCCGTACTGCTGTGCAGTGGTCAAACCGTTGGCCCTGAAGATTTGATCCTGGACGATCCGGACGGCATGGAGACTGTCGGCCGCGAGAATGGACTGTGCGCGGGACTTACCGTGCGGGAAATGGAAAAAAGACTGATATTCAAAACGCTCATGGAGGTCGATGACAATCGTACCCATGCGGCTGAATTACTGGGCATCAGCATCCGCACCCTGAGGAACAAGCTGCGCGAATACCGGGTGGAAGGGTCGGCCTGACACAGACTTCAAGATGGACACGCATGGTATGGTTATTGCTTCTAGCAACACAGACCGTTTGAACAGGAATTGTTATGGTGATATCGCAAAAAATTTTTAATGGAACCATCGCTCTGCTGGCTAAAAGTCTGGATCTGCGATCGCGCAATCATCACCTGATCACATCCAATATCGCCAACGTGGATACACCGGATTACAAGGCAATCCACATGGATGTCGAACAGGCGCTGGCCTCAAAACTGGCGACATCGCAATCCGTGCCGCTGCAAAGAACCCATTCAGGCCACCTGCCGCTCAAGCAACGACAGGCCGAACCGGAGCATGCCATCTGGAAAGATACCGGCCGCTTATCTCTCAGAGGCGACGGCAATACGGTCGACATGGACCGATCGATGGCGCGGCTGTCCGAAAACAGTCTGCTATACAACACGGCCGCCCAGATTTTGCGTAAAAAGTTTGACGCCCTGCGAAATGTCATCCAGGGCGGTGGAGGAAAATAAAATGAGTTTTTTCGATGCGTTACAAACAAGCTCATCAGGACTCAGCGCCCAGCGTCTGCGGATGAACCTGATATCCGGCAACCTTGCCAACATCAATACCACCCGCACACCCGGTGGCGGACCGTATCGGCGCAAAGATGCCGTTTTTGCCGCCGCATCGGCCCAAAGGTCTTTTCGCAGTTATCTGGATGCACAGCGTAAAAACGAGCGGGTTGACGTCAAGGTGTTGGGGGTCGTCGAGGATCGCGCTGAACCGCTGCGCAAATTTGATCCAGGTCATCCGGATGCAGACGAAAAGGGTTATATCACCCTGCCGAATATCAACGTGATGGAAGAGATGGTCAATATGATATCGGCCACACGCAGTTATGAAGCCAACGTTGCGGCCATTAAAGCCTCCAAAGCCATGGCCCACAAAGCGCTGGAGATCGGACGTTAATCATGGATAAAGTCGATCTGAACAATCTTTCCCGCATGCTGGAGCCCATACCTTCAGCGGTCCGCCGGGAGCCGGTCAACGCGCCCCAAAACGCGTTTGGACAGGCCCTGCTGCGGTCTATCAACGATGTCAATCAACGCCATCAAGAAGCCGAACAGGCTGTGGAAGCCCTGTCAACCGGGGCAAACCGGGATCTTCATCAAACAATGATCGCCCTGGAAAAGGCCAATATCTCTTTTCGCCTGCTGATGCAGGTGCGCAATAAAATCATTTCTGCCTACCAGGAAATCATGCGGATGCAGATTTAACAAGGAGAGGGCGCCATGCAGCTGCGCGAAATTGCCTTACAGATAAAAAAGTTCTGGATGGGGCTCGGCTCGGCAAAGAAAATCACACTGATCGTTCTGATATTCGGAACGGCGGCCAGCCTCCTGTTTCTCATGTCATGGACCGGTAAACACAATTTTCGTCATCTTTACGCCAATCTGGCTCATGAAGACGCCGGTGAAATCCTGACCTATCTGAAAGATCAGAAAATTCCATACCGTGTTTCATCCAGCGGAACCGCCATCTTGGTGCCCGAAGATCGGGTGCATGAATGCCGCCTGGAACTGGCAGCCCAGGGCCTGCCCCAGGGCGGCAGCATCGGGTTTGAGGTCTTCGACAACACCAAGCTGGGAATGACCGAATTTGTCCAGAATGTAAATTATCAACGCGCACTGCAGGGTGAACTTTCGCGCACCATCAACAACATCTCCGAAGTTGAAAGTTCCCGCGTTCACATTGTCATGCCCGAAAAATCACTTTTTGTGGAGTCCGAAGAACCGGCCACGGCTTCGGTGGTTTTAAAGCTGCGTCGCGGTCGCTGGATGTCACAGGATCAGGTACAGGGCATCGTGCATCTGGTTTCATCGAGTGTGGCCCGTCTAAAACCCGAAAATGTCACCGTTGTGGACAGCACCGGCAAGATGCTGGCCGGATACGGCGACAAATCCAGCCCGTTTCGGATGAATGGCCAACAGCTCGAGTTTCAGGAGACCCTCGAACGGAAACTGGAAAACCGGGTCAAGAGCATGCTGGACAAAGCACTGGGCACCGATAATGCGGTGGTTCGGCTGTCTTGCGCCATCGATTTCAAGCGCCATGAGATGACCGAAGAAAGATATTATCCGGACAACCGGGTAATCCGTAGCGAACAGCATCTCAATGAAACCGCAACGGAGATGGACCCGGTTGCAACCGGCATCCCCGGTTTGAGAACAAATATCGATAAACGCCAGGATACAAAGGATGACCCGGATAAGACCAAATTTGAAAAACTGGACCGTACCGTCAACTATGAAATCGGAAAACTGACCAGTCATACCGTCGAGCCGGCGGCCAAAATCAAGCGGGTTTCTGTGGCCGTCGTCGTGGACGGCACCTACCGTCAGGTAGAAGACGAAAAAAGAGTTTTGACCTGGCAGTATATTCCACGCAAATCCGAGGAACTTGATCAGATCAAATCGATCGTGCAGGGTGCCATCAATTTCAATGCGGATCGCGGCGATACGGTCGAAATTGCCAATATTCCATTTGAAACCGACAAACTCGCCAGTCCGGTGGAACCGGCCAAGCCGATGGGCTGGTTCGATCGGGTCAAGCAGCACGATGAAACGCTCAAATACGTTTTTTTCAGCTCTTTTTTACTTTTTTCGTTCCTGTTTGTGGTGCGGCCGATTATCAAGTGGCTGACCGCCAGTACGCTGAATGATGCCGAATTTATGCGACAACTTCCGATGACGGTCGGTGAGATGGAAAAGGAGTACAATAGCGGGCTGAGCATGCCGAACCGGGATGAACTGAATAAACTGCTGACAGCCGATGGTGATCTCACCACGGACGTAATGCGAGACTGGATGAAGGAAAGATAACGGCATTGGATCCGAGAAACTTACCCGGTTCGTTGAAAGTCGCCATCCTGGTGCAGTCATTGAGCACCGAGGCTGCCCACAAACTCATGCGGGGGTTGAGCGATGAAGAACGCAGTCTTGTGGCGGGGCATATGTCTCAAATGGGCCCCATATCGCCCGACCTGGTTGAAACTGTCTCTCAGGAGTTTGTGGCCCGGCTAAAAAACATCCACAGTATGCGTCTGGCAAGTAAAACCGGGTCGGCGCGCCAGGGTCGGGCCAGGGCCAATGACATTAAAGATTCCGAGGATGCCAGCTTGAACGCCATCCTGGCGCTTGAACCCGATCAGCTGTACAATCTGATAAAAGACGAACATCCGCAAACAATCGCCATTGTTCTGGTACACCTGGATACGGCGGTGGCCAGTGAGGTGCTTTCCAACATGCCCGACGAGATCAAGACCGACGTGGCTATTCGGATTGCCAATCTGGACAAGGTTGTATCCGGTATGGTGAATGAGATCAACAATGTGTTCGAAGAAATACTGAAGAACAAAGACAATTCGGTCACCCGTATCACCGGCGGGGTGGATCGGCTGGCGGAAATACTGAACCTGACCGACGAATTATCAAGCGAACTTGTTTTAAACGAGATCGAAGATACCGACGCCGATCTGGCTGCCCGGATTAAACAAAAAATGTTTGTCTTTGAAGATCTTACCCTCGTCGATGATCGTGGCTTCCAGAAATTGTTGCGGAGAGTGGAGACCACTGAGCTGGCTGGCGCCCTGAAGGCGGCTTCAGAAGAAGTCAAAGACAAGGTTTTCCGAAATATGTCAGCGCGGGCCGGAGAGATGCTGCGCGAAGAAATAGATGATCTCGGCCCGGTTCGGATGAAAGATGTTTCGGATGCGCAACAGAAAATTACAGCATTGATCCAGGAAATGGAAGCAAAGGGAGAGTTGATCATCAGTGGGCGAAGAGGAGAAGAACTTATCGCGTAAACCGGACGCAAGCCCGCGTCCGATCCGGGAAAATGCCTTCACCCTGCACTATTTCCCGGAGATTCCCATGAACGGATCGGATTCTGAGCGATCCGATCCGGGCCGTGCTGCACCTTTCCAACGTGTCAGCTATACCGCCGATGGTTCCTGCCGCACAGGCGACCGGGGCGATCCCTCGCTTTCCAAACCGGAACTCGAAGCCATAGAGACCCGGGCCTATATCCGGGGATTCAACAAAGGTGAAAAAGAAGGCTATGCTTCAGCCAGAAGCAGGATTGATAAGACGTTCAATGAATTCAGCAGTGCTTTAAGCGAAATCAGCCGGCTGCGCAAACAGATCTATACGGACACCGAAGCCGATATAGTCGAACTGGCGCTGTCCATTGCGCGTAAAATAGTTGGCTGTGAAATTGAGACCAACCCCGGGCTTATAGCCGCTGTGTTGACCCAGGCGCTTGAGAAAGTGGAGGCCCATCAGAATGTGAGTGTTCGCATCAATCCCAAAGATTTGGATTTTATCAACTACAGTGAACTGCAGGCTGCAGACTCTATTGAAAGCCCCGCAGCGATAAAGATTATAGAAGATCCGGCCATCAGCCGGGGCGGCTGCCTGGTGCAAACCGAATCCGGCGAGATCGATGCCAGGATCGAAAAGCAGATTAATGTTATTGAAGAGGCCTTTCGCGAACAGCTGAAGCCTACCATGGAGTAATCGCGTGGAAAGCGCCATCAATTTCAAAAAGTATCACTCTCAGCTTGACAGCTGCGATCTGATGCAGGCAACCGGAAGGGTTACCAATGTCGTGGGCCTGGTGGTTGAAGCCCGGGGGCCGGTCTCCAAAATCGGCACGGTGTGCGATATCCACACGCTGGGCAGCCGGCGCAAAGTAGCGGCCGAAGTTATGGGATTCAGGGACGACAAGGTGCTGCTGATGCCGCTGGAAGAACTTCGCGGAATCGGCCCCGGATGTAAAATCGTGGCCCGTCACTGTGACGCTGTCATCGCGGTGGGCGACGGATTGATGGGACGGGTTATCGACGGGCTCGGCCAACCTATCGATGATAAAGGACCGATCTTATACCAGCAGGCTTATCCAATCTATGCCGATCCGGTTAACCCATTGCAGCGCAAACGGATTAAGGCACCGCTGGATATAGGCATCAGAGCGGTCAATGGTCTGCTGACCATTGGTTGTGGCCAACGGATGGGCATTTTTGCCGGATCGGGGGTCGGTAAAAGCGTTCTGCTCGGCATGATAGCCCGTAAGACAACTGCAGACATAAACGTGATCGCGCTGATTGGTGAGCGCGGTCGCGAATTGAATGAATTCATCGAAAAAGAACTTGGCCCGGAGGGCCTGCGCCGCTCGGTGATCATCGTGGCCACTTCCGATCATTTGCCGCTGATTCGCATGCGGGGCGCCTACATCGCCACAGCCGTCGCCGAGTACTTCCGTGATCAAGGCAAGCAAGTCCTGCTGATGATGGATTCGCTGACCCGCTTTGCCATGGCCCAGAGGGAAATCGGATTGGCACTGGGTGAACCGCCGACAACCAAAGGGTATACGCCTTCTGTCTTTACATTGCTGCCCAAGCTGTTGGAACGGGCCGGCACATGCGGCCGGCAGGGAACGATCACGGGATTGTACACCGTACTGGTGGAAGGTGACGATGCCAATGAGCCGATTGCCGATGCCTGTCGGTCCATATTGGACGGACATATCTGGCTTAAAAGGGAGCTGGCCATGCAGAATCACTATCCGGCAATCGATGTTCTGGGCAGTATCAGCCGTGTCATGGAAGATATTATTGAGCCGGGACAGGTTGACGATGCCAGAAACCTCAAATCGGTGCTTTCAACATACCGCCAATCGGAAGATTTGATTAATATCGGCGCCTATGCGGCCGGAAGCAGCCCCCGCATCGATTATGCCATCGCCATGTATGACAGGATCAACGCCTACCTGCGCCAGGATATCGAAGATAGCGTCACCTTCGACAGCAGTGTTGACCAGTTGCAGGCATTATTTGCCGGAACCCGGTAGATCCCCCGTTGATGCAGGTACCGCCCGGAACCAGCCCGGCCGGAGATCATGAAGATGATCTTTGGGCCCTGCGCGTCTGCGGTGAGTTGCACTTAAGTTAATAGCCACCAATTATCATACGGGCGTCGTCAGTAACGCTATAACAAACACGCAGGTCATGTTCCGATTTCGTTTTCAATCACTGCTGCGGCACCGCAAACACCTGGAAAGAATTTGCCAGAGAGAACTTGCCGCAGTCCGTGCGGCGTTGCAAATCGAAGAGCAAAAAATCAAGCGGTTTCTTGCCCAAAAAACAAAACAGCAGCAGCAGATGCAACATAAACAGAATGGCAGGCATACTGCGGCCGAAATTAAGCTCTATCAAAATTACCTCCAAAGACTCGATCAGGACATCGAACGGCAGCAGCAGCGTGTACTGGAAGTTAAGACCGAATTCGAAAAAAAACGCAGCAACCTGAAAGAAGCCATGCGACAGCGCAAAATAATGGAGCGTCTGAAAGAGAACAATCGTCTCAAATACCACCGCGAGCAGGTTAAAAAAGAGCGCGACCTGATGGACGAAGTCGCCGCCCGGCGGCACTACCGCAACAATCCAATTTAAAGCGCCTCTTTTTATTGAAAGAGGCGCTTTAAATTCGGGCAAAGTTTTCCGGCATAGGAAATTATTGCCTGTTCCGGCCCATAATCTTCCCGCAGCCGGGGCTCGGTCAATTCCCCCAATAACGCATCATGATGTCAGCAATACTTTATAATCAATGATTACGAATGGTTAAATTAGAATAGAAAAAATGATAATGTCGGTAATGGGCCTGGTTGATATCTGGCATGCTCTCTGCAGAGGCATTCCAGAAACATGATTCGCAGACATCGATAATAAGGAATTGACCATGCCGATGAACTTAGAACCCTGTGTGAGTCCAACCAAGTTTATCCCCAACAGTGAAAAAGACATGCCGGCACCCGCTCGCATTGCCGGCGCCAGCGAGGGCGCAGGCCTGTTGGAAAAGCAGTTTCTGCCTATCCTGGTTGCGGCCGTTGCCTTTGCGAAACATCAAACGGGCGACCAAACGGCGCTTCAATCAGAGCATGCCGCAAAGTCTTCTATCCGGCTGTTTTTAACTGACGCCCGCGCTACAGTTCCGGAGACCCTCAAAACCAAAGACACAATCATCGCGCTTGCATCGGAACTATTCGATACACAGGATTTTACGATTGACTGCGCCAGAAACACATCCGGAACCGAACCGGAAATAGCAGACATTTTCGACACCGCCAGCCCGGCGGATTCAGCTCCTGATCAGGCGGACACCGATGCGGTGACCGGGTTTCCCGCACCGCAAGCGCTCAATCCGGATCATCCGGCAATTGGAGTGCTGCCGGATATGTCACTACCGAACCCATTGGAAGCGCCTGTTATTGATATTGCCGGGCCCCATGAGCAGACAATCCCCGAACCGGTAACGGGCAGTGATACCGTTCCGGTCGATGCAGGCACCGCGCCGTCCCAAAACCGCCGCACGGGGGCTCCGCCTGCCGACCCGCAACCGATCAATTCCACCGCGCACAACCCGGGTCCGTCAAACCATCTGGCATTAGAATCAGATCCCGGCAGCCCGCAAACGCGATTGCAACCAGCCGCCAACAGACCATCGGCGGCCGTAGATGATGCGCAGAGCGGACGCGGCCCGCAAACGACCAACCCGCAGGCGGCCGGAACCGGGCCGGATTCAATTCAGCTTGATATCCGAACCGACCCGGCAGTTTCGGTCGAGGATTTTAAACCATCAGCCGGGGCGAGGCAGCCGGACCCGGTTCCGGATGCAAAGATCGCAAGCGCTCATCCGGCGGACCTAAAGCGGCAGGGCTTAAAAACGGATTCAGGCAGATCCGGTATGCCGGCCGCGACCACAGCGTCAGATCCAGGTTCGCATTCATCAGCCAATGCCAGCGAAACAGAGGTCGGGAAGCCTGAATCCCGGATATTGACCGCAGCCGCATCCGGCCATAACACGCCGGCAGCCGGTTCAGCATCAGCATCGGTTTTATCGCTGGCCGGATCGGCAATGGGGGCCGCGGACCAGCAGGTCAAATCGGATCCGGGCCGCCGGCGTCAGCCGATTGTTGAAAAATCTGAATTGGATCGGGGCGTTGGATTAAAATCGGAGCCGGGATCCGAATCTGAACCGAAAAAAGCAGCAGATGGATTCGTGCCCCGGCACACGGCGCCGGAGGATCATCTGAGATCGGATGTGACCCGCAAGCCTGTCGAACGGCAGGTTTTCAGCCGGCAGGCGCTTGCGGCGCTCAAAGGGCGTGAATCAAGCGAAGAGCAGGTTGCGGGCGAAATAAAAATGACGGCTGCCGCTGAATCCCGGGAAAGCGCCAAACCCTATTTGCAAAGTCAACTGAATACCACCCGCTACCACATCGATACCATCGAAACCGCCCAGGGCGGTTCGGGCTACCAGGCCGGCCCTGAATTCGAGCGTGTTTCCGATCCCCGCCTGATCAACATCGGGGTCGACCGGGGACAGACCGATGCGGAACAGATACGGCATACAGCCGAGAGTGCACGCGCAGCTGACAGCGGGCATTTATCAGCCGAGGCTGAAAAATTTCAGAAAGTGCTGCGGCTGAATCAAATCGTGGATAAAGCCGCTTTGCATTTTAAAAATGGCGCGTCGGAAGTGCAGATCGAACTGAAACCGGAATTTCTGGGACGGGTCAGAATGCAGATTGCGGCTGCAAACCGGCAGGTTGTCGTGAAGATAATGGCCGAGCTGCCGGCTGTCCGGGAGATACTTGAAAGCGAGCTGGCCCAGCTTAAAACCGAATTGCAGAACCAGGGGGTGACGGTCCACAAACTGGATGTCTCGGTTTTCAGTGATTCCGATGATAAAGGCCGCCCATGGCAACAGACAGGCTCTTCCAAATCCGCTGCCGGTCGCAACAAAAAAGGCCTGTCGCGCAACGGTGAGGTCGGTCAATCTGAAACGGCGGACACTGTCGGGTCGGACGGCAGCCGCCAGGATAACCGTATCAGTTATTTCGCTTGACGAGGCCCCGGCGGGCCGCAAAAAATCGAGCTGTATGGCCGTAGGTCCGTCTCGAGAGTCATTCAGCAAACGCGAGAAAGGAAAAATATAAAATGGTGGTTACCGGATTGGAAACCGAATCAACCGGCGGTACGACGTTACTGCCGGGTAACACGCAACAGGTGCTCGGCAAGGACGATTTTTTAAACCTGCTTGTGGCCCAGTTGCAAAATCAGGATCCGCTCAATCCCATGGACAGTACCCAGTTTACCAGCCAGCTGGCCCAGTTCAGTTCCCTCGAGCAGCTGAGCAATATCAACACCGGGTTAACGGCGCTGCAGGCATCCCAGCAGGAAAACAACCAGAGCCTGTCGGTCGGATATATTGGAAAATACGTGCTGGCCGACGGTGACCGCGTCATGCTGGGCGCAGCGGGCGATTCGGCACTGCATTTCGATCTGGCATCCGATGCTGACGCCGTCCAGGTCAATATATACGATGCCGCCGGAGAATACGTCCGAACGCTGGAGACGACTGCCCTCGGTGCCGGACGTCAATCCCTGGCCTGGGATGGAAAAGACGCATCCGGATACCGGGCGGACAGCGGGCTGTATACGTTTGAGGTGCTGGCGGTTAACGCTGCCGGGGACCTGGTTAAGGTCCAGCCTTTGATTTCAACGCCGGTTACCGGCGTGCGTTTTCAGGACGTTCAGCCGCATCTGTTGACCGCCGGTCAGGAGATTCCTTTGGAAAATGTTCGGGAAGTTTTTAGTTCGGATTCATAGCTATTGACGTATATCGGAAATTCAGGAGGATTTAACTATGTTAGGATCATTGACAGCAGGTATTACGGGGTTGAAAGCAAACGCAACCGCGATGACGGTCGTCGGCGACAACATCTCCAATGTGAACACCACGGCGTTTAAATCGAATCGATCTTCTTTTGCCAACATTTTAAGCCAGTCCCTGCTGGGCGCTTCAAGCGGTAACAATATCGGCAACGGGGTTGAATTCTGGGGCACAACACCCTCCTGGAGCCAGGGATCGATTGAGAATACTACCAATCCAACGGACATGGCCATTAACGGTAAAGGCTTTTTCATGGTTGAAGACAGTACCGGTGCAACCTTCTACACGCGTGCAGGCGAGTTTACTTTCGACCGTTTCGGTATTTTGCGCAATCCGGACGCACTGGCTTTGCAGGGCTATGAAGTGCTGTCAACGAATCCTGACGGTAGCCTGTCGCTGGGAACCATTTCTGACATCAGCGCTCCCGGGGATACCATCTCACAGCCGACCGCCTCCAGCGGTTTTTCCGTTTCCATTAATCTGGACGCCCAGGCACAGGTGAACGATATTTACAATTCTTCGATTACCGTTTACGATTCACTCGGAAACAGTGTACCGGTCGCTTTTCAGTTTGAAAAAGTGGCTCCAACAGTCGCGCCCACGCCTCCGGACACTGCACTGACCGAATGGGACGTGACGGCATCCATACCGGCTTCGGCCGGATCGGGGGCGGCCGTCAGTGTCGGGCAAGTGCGTTTCAATCAGGACGGTAATCTGGTCTATCCGGCCGCCAACCCGAACCTCAATCTGACGCTTACCAACGGGGCCGCTTCACCCCAGTCCATTGCCTGGAATCTGTATGATGCAAGTGGAACCAACATTGGCGACCTGACAGGTTTTTCCGCTCCGTCCAACACCACCTTTGCCAACCAGGACGGCTATCCCTTCGGTTCGTTGCGAACCGTATCGATAGACGAAGACGGGGTTGTGTGGGGGTCCTTTACAAATGGGCAACAGGATCCGATGTATGTGGTTTCGCTGGCGGATTTTACCAGTTACTACGGTCTGACCAAAATGGGTAACAACCTGTATGCATCATCGCGACAGTCCGGGCAGGCCCTGCCGGGAACACCGGGCAGCGGGGGATTGGGTTTTGTCAGTCCCAGCGCGGTTGAAATGTCGAATGTCGATCTGGCGGCCGAATTCGTTAAAATGATCACGACCCAGCGGGCCTTCCAGGCCAATTCCAGAGTCATCACCACCAGTGACGAGGTCCTGACCGAACTGATCAACATGAAACGCTAATCATCTTGAAGGGATGACAGCCGGACCGAAGATCGGTTGACCGTTCCGGCTGTCATTCGTCAAAGACTTGACAACCTGCTGTGGGTATTGACGGCGTGCGTGCCATGCCAGGATTGGCCCGGGTCGTTATCCGGTTACTAATGCGGCCATAATTACTTAGACATTCTTCCTTAGGATTTGTATTCACCGCAGAGCCGCAGAGTACGCAGAGAATTCTTTTTATGGCGTTATTGCGAATCTGCAAACTGCCTGCCGATAACGTTTCCTCATCATTTCAATACGATGCCTACCCAATGCATTCTGATGGCACAATACTTGCTTTGAAGTAGACCCAGCAGGACCGCCGTCTCCGGTGTCATGCGGACGGGCGCCCCTGTGCATGGCCACCGATATCGGTCCATTCCGGTGTTTGGGACCGTTTTGGTGATTTGATGGTTTTCTCTAATATCAGAGGATAGGTGGATATGGATGTTACGACGCTCATCGGCATCCTGGTTGCCGGTGGACTGGTGGTCAGTTCCATCTTATTGGGTGGATCCGGTACCTGGTTTGTAAACTATCCTTCGATGATGATTGTGATCGGCGGAACCATGGGCGCCACCCTGCTGGCCTATCCCTTGAGGGAGGTTATGGGTGTGTTCGGGGTGGCCAAGAATGTCTTCATGCACCGTTCGCAGTCACCCAGCGGTTTGATTCCGATTATGTCCCGACTGGCCAAAAAAGCCCGCCAGGAAGGTATCCTGTCATTTGAGTCGCAGATACAACGCATCCATGACCGCTTTTTAGTCAAAGGAATTCAGATGGCCATCGACGGCATGGAAGTCGACGAAATCGAAAATGTGCTGTCAACTGAACTGATTTACCTGGAAGAACGCCACAGTCTGGGTTCGGAGGTCTTTACCACCATGGGCACATTCGCCCCGGCCATTGGAATGCTGGGAACCATCATCGGTCTGGTGCAGATGCTCATGCAGATGACCGACCCGGGCAAGATCGGCGAACCGATGGCCGTGGCCCTTCTCACCACATTCTACGGGACGCTTCTGGCGAATCTGTTTTTTCTGCCGGTGGCCGGTAAGTTGAAAACACGCAGTAAACAGGAGATTCTGCACAAACAGATGGTGATCGAAGGTGTCACGGCCATTCAGGCCGGAGACAACCATCGTATCGTGGAGCAGAAACTGAAAGCGTACCTGGCTCCCAGGATACACAGTAATCGTTAGCTACTCTAAACTGAAAAGCAACCGCATGCGAACATTGTTATTCAAATATAGAAAACATTTACGCCGTCGGGAGCCATCCAATCCTAAACCGACCGGCGGCTGGGAGATGGTCTATACCGGTTTTGTGCTTATTTTACTTTGTTTTTTCATCATGCTCAGTTCATTTGCATCCATGGAAGCATCCAGGGTGACGCAGTTTGTCAGGTCATTTGTGCAGGCTGTCAGCGTTTTACCCGGCGGGATGAGTTTTGAAGCCGGCAAGGAAGTGACCCTGCCGTCAAGCCATATCGTTCCGATTCAAAGTGAACTGGCCAGAATCTTCCAGGATTTGAAGCTTTATGCAACAACCTATGGTCTGACCGACGATGTAACGCTCGAGCTGACCGAAAAGGGTCTGAACATGCGACTGGCCGATCGGGCGTTGTTTAAATCCGGAACCGCCCGGATGTCGCCTGAAGCCCGGCCCTTACTGGAAAAAATTGGATCGGTTCTGTCCGCCACTGATCTCATGGCTCAAATTGAAGGGCACACCGACAATGTTCCGATTCAAACCGGAACCTATCGTACCAACTGGGAACTGTCGACAGCCCGGTCTGTAAATGTATTGCGTTATTTGCTGGAAGCGTTTCAAATAACGCCTGACCGCCTTTCCGCGGCAGGCTTTGGCGAATACCAGCCCCTGGTGCCCAACGACAGTGGCGTCAATCGAGCAAAAAATCGGCGGGTAGAAATTATTCTGACGGTTGCCGATCCATGAACGGATATTGCCTGTGAACCCGCGCGGGCTCGAAATGTTACAGCCAGCGCATAACCTGCATGTCATGACAGCGCGTAGCCGAGATTCACGCCCAACCGGCGGGCATACAGGTTGCGCTCGAATCTGAACGGAAGCGATCATGTTGAGCAAAAAACGAAAATCGACTCTGGATGGCGGCCCGCCGCCGCTCAACCGCTGGCTGACGACCTTTAATGATCTGGCAACCCTGCTGATGGTATTTTTTGTGCTGCTTTTCAGTATGAGCGTCATCGACGTAAAAAAAATAAAAGAATTTCAGTCCTCTTTGCAAAGCGGACTGGGGGTGATGCACGCCGGGCAGAAAGCCTCGGTGGCTGTGGTCGATGCCCGGCATCGGCAAGGGGCGGCATCTGCCGGCGACAACAGCGACCCGGAGCAATCGGTTCAACAGCAGCGCAGCGTTCGAAAACTTGAAAATTCTATCGATCAACTAAACGAACTTGACGGCGTGTCGGCCACATATGAACAGCGCGGCATCGCCATTACCCTGGAAGAGGATTTTTTATTTGCAATCGGCAGCGCCCGGGTCATCCCATCAAGCTATCGGCACCTCAACCGTGTTGCCCGGGTGATCCGCCGAACACAGCAACCGGTGCGCATCGAAGGCCATACGGACGATATCCCGATTCACAGTCGGCAGTTTCCGTCTAACTGGGAATTGTCGGTAGCCAGAGCGGTTCGGGTGTTGAGATATTTCATCGAAAAAGGCGCGATTGCCCCCCACCGTCTATCTGCGGTTGGTTACGGGGCTGTCAAACCGATAGTAAACAATGACTCACCGGTCAATCGAGCCAGAAACCGGCGGGTTGAGATCGTAGTTGTAACGGAGGATTAAGGCCAACATGTCTAATAAATTGATAATCGTACTTATTGCCGTTTTCTTTATGGTAGTCCTCATGATGGGCGGTGGATTTTTCTTTATGTGGCGTCAGATCAGCCATGTGAATGCTCAAAACGCACCCCCGACGCAGCAGGATGAAGAAAGCGTCGAGAACCAGGAAATGGGCCCGATATTTCCGCTGAAAACTTTCATCGTCAATCTGGCTGATGAAGGGGGCAACCGTTATTTGAGGGTGACCATGAATCTGGAACTGGGCACTGAGGATATTGTCGAAACGGCCACCGCACGACTGCCGCAGATCCGCAATAGTATCTTGATGACCCTGCCGACAAAAAAATATGATGATATCCACACCCTGGAAGGCAAATCAGCACTGCGGGAGGAAATCATCGCCAAGCTTAACGGATTTTTATCAGATGGCACGGTAACCAATATCTACTTTACAGAGTTCGTTGTGCAGTAAGCAAAATACCGGTTGGCCGTTATTTTTGAAAATCGAGTGCGGCCGGTAAATTGAACAGCGGACAGGGCCGCGGTAGGCACACGGGCTGCCGTCTGACGCTGATGCAGCTTCAGGAATGACAGTTTAGAATATGGCTGAACAAATTCTATCACAAGAAGAGATCGATGCGCTGCTGTCCGCAATGGATCGGGGGGAAGTCGATCTTGAAGAAGAAATCAAGCAGGAACCGGTGGTTGAGGACTACAATCTTACGTCCCAGAACACCATGCTGCGCAGTCAGTTCTATGCACTTGAAGAAGTATACGACAAATTTGCCACCTTGCTGGATCAATCTCTGACGGGAACATTCCAGCGCAGTGTCGAAGTCGCTTTTACTTCAACTGAAATGATCAAATACGGTGAGTTCATCAGCGCCTTCTCCAATCCCACCAGCTTGAACATTTTCAGCATGGAACCATTGCTCGGTTCGGCCATGCTGGCGATCGAATCCAAACTGGTTTTCTCACTTATCGACTGCATGTTCGGCGGAGACGGCAAACCACTGAGCCGGGTGCGTGAGTTTACGTTGATTGAACAGCGCATGATGCAGAGATTTGCCGCCGAAGTGCTGGAAAAACTGGAGGAAGCCTGGTCGATCGTACTGCCGGTCAACATCGCTTTGAAAAAAACCGAAACCAAGCCCGAATTTGCTCACCTGGCCAATCCAAACGAATTGATGATCATTATCGTCTTCTCCATTAAAAGCCAGGAGTTTACAGGAAACCTCAATTTGTGCCTGAGCTATTTAATGCTTGAACCAATAAAAGATAAGCTGTCCAGCACCTATTTGCGTGAAAGTGATATGGAAAACGCCTGGAGCGACCAGCTGACAACATTGCTGCAGGATACCGAAATCAATATCATTGCCCAGCTGGGCAAATGCAGACAAACGGTCGGGGATATATTGAACCTGCAGCTCGATGACGTCGTTCATCTGGGTACCGGTCCCGAAGACGACATCCTGTTAACGGTCGACGGCATTCCCAAGTATCAGGGGTTTCCGGGCATCATCAAAGGCAACCGTGCCGTTGAGATTACAAAATTGATTCGTAAAAACGGAGGCTAAAAGTACTGATGGCAGAACCACACGAACGTGAAGGTCAGCCCCAGGCAGATGCGGAACCCGCCGGGGATGAAAATCCTTCCGCCTCGAATCCGAAATTGCATTCAACCGAGCCGGTGTCAGGGGCTGCAGCGGTGAATGCCGGAAGCGATGCTGCCGGAATGGATTTCATACTCGATATTCCTCTGGAGATTACGGTAGAGCTGGGGCGCACGCGCATGGTGATCAATGACCTGCTTAAACTGGGTCAGGGATCGGTCATCGAACTGTCCAAAATCGCCGGTGAAACACTTGAAATACTGGCCAACCAGCGACTGATCGCAAAGGGCGAAGCCGTCGTTGTCAACGAAAAATTCGGTGTGCGTCTGACTGAGGTCATCAGTCCCATTGAGCGGCTCGAAAGGTTGAAATGAGCATTTATCCGGATTTGATTTCATCGACAGTCCAGATGATTTTGGCCCTGCTGATCGTACTGGCGGGGCTCCTGGCGATATTTTATTTTATCCGGCGGTTCACTACCAACCGGGCCGGCGGTGGCCAGCATTTAATCCGGGTGGCGGCCAGTGCCGCGGTCGGGTTTAAAAAATATGTCTCCCTGGTGGAAGTTGCCGGAGAATACCTGGTGTTGGGAATTTCGGACCATAACATCTGCCTGCTGTCCAAACTCGAAGACCCCGAAGCGATCGCACAACTCAGCAAAGGACAACCGCAACAGTCAGTTTCGGGTTTCGCCGCGCATCTGCAGATGTTTACTTCCAGATTTAAAGAACTGCACAATGGAAAATAGAACCCCCGGCAAAAACGGACCAAAAGTAATCCAGGTTGTGCTGATATCTGTCGCTTGCCTGGTTGTGCTGTTGCCGACGGCCGGCTGGGGCCAGGATGCGGCGGCTCCTTTTTTCTCTATCGGGCTGCAGCAGGCTGAACAACCCCAGCAGGTATCCGTTGTGCTGCAGATTTTCCTTCTCCTGACGGTCCTTTCGATCGCTCCGGCCATCCTGATAATGCTGACGGCGTTCACGCGGATTGCCATCGTTCTGGCAGTGTTGCGCCAGGCCATGGGAACGCAAACCATGCCACCCAGTCAGGTAATTCTGGGACTGGCCCTTTTCCTGACATTTTTTGTGATGGCGCCGGTTTGGAACACTGTCAATCAGGAGGCCCTGCAGCCATTTTTGGATAACAAAATTTCACAGCAACAGGCTTTAGAAAAGGCCCTCGAACCGATCCGGGCGTTTATGTTTAAACATACCCGTGAAAAGGATCTGTCTTTGCTGGTAAATATCTCCAAAACGCCGCGACCTAAAAACACGGCCGATATTCCGACTACTGTTTTGATACCGTCATTTATTATCAGTGAACTCAAGACGGCATTCCAGATCGCTTTTATGCTGTATGTGCCTTTTCTGGTCATCGATATGGTGGTGGCCAGCGTGCTGCTTTCGATGGGTATGATGATGCTGCCGCCGGTTATGATTTCACTGCCGTTCAAATTGATGCTCTTCGTGCTGGCCGACGGCTGGTATTTGATAGTGGGGTCGCTGGTCAAAAGCTTTAATTAGCCATAGCAGCTAAAGGGACTTTATGCCATGACACCTGAATTTGTAACCGGATTATTTGTCGAGGCGATTCGCACGGCAATTCTTTTATCGGCCCCGATTTTACTGTCCGGGCTGATGGTCGGACTGCTGGTCAGCATCTTTCAGGCCGCCACATCCATCAACGAGATGACGCTGACCTTTATCCCCAAGATGCTTGCCGTTGCGGTGTCCCTTTTGATGTTCTTTCCCTGGATCGTTCAGGTGCTGGTCGATTTCACCCGGAATTTGCTCATCAGTTTTCCGATGTACATTAAATAGAACGATTTTTAGTCCCGCGATGCCGGATAGGGGACTTGCTGCCAAGGCGACCTATGACCACGCTTCAGTTACCCGCATCTGATATTCAGATGGTTCTTCTGATTTTCGTCCGCGTGCTGGCGATTTTCATGAGTATTCCGATGTTCAACAGCCGCCACCTGCCGGTCGTGTTCAAAGCCGGGTTTGCGATGGCAGTCAGCCTTCTGCTTTTTCCACTGCTGGGCCTGACAGCCGTGCCCCTGGCAGACAACCTGTTCATCCTTGCCATCGGCGTTGCCAGCGAAGTGCTGCTGGGACTGAGTATCGGCATGTTTGTGCGTCTTGTGTTTACCGGTGTTCAACTGGCCGGTCAGCTGGCAGGCTATCAAATGGGCATGGCGCTCGCCAATGTGCTCGATCCGGCCACCAGTACCCAGGTCTCACTGATAGCCCAGTTTTACAATCTGTTTGCCGTTTTGATTTTTATCTCCATCAATGCCCACTACTGGTTTCTGAATGCACTGGTGGACAGTTTTCGCCTTGTGCCACCATTTGGTTTTCATCTGTCGGCATCGCTCATGGACAGTCTGATCCGGATGAGTGCAAATATCTTCAGCATCGGCATCCGCGCGGGTGCCCCGGTGATTGCAGCCCTGCTGATCACCAGTGTAACCCTCGGTCTGCTTGCCCGCACCACACCGCAAATGAACATATTCTTTGTTGCCATGCCGATCAAAATTTGTATCGGCCTGGTAATGATCATGATCAGCCTGCCCCATCTTGCGTCTTTTTTAGGACAGCTTTTCGGCGGTCTGACCGAAACCATCATGGGGGTGCTGCACTCTGTGAAATAGCTCAGTGGTCCAGCATGATGCAGGGCCGTTCATTAATGGAACAAACGAACATCCAACATCGAACGTTCAACATCGAATGATGAATGCAAAAGATGAAGAAAAAGAAGGATGAACCTTAAGAAAGGCTGATCGAGTTGTTAGCGAAGAATCCCTGTTTACCTGTTCCTGGCCGCAGGGAAAGGTTCAAAAGAAAAGATAAACAGAGGAGCGAAGCGACATCATTATTCAACGTTGGACGTTCGATGTTCGATGTTTGCTTACCTGGCTGGTCAAAGATCATTTATCAAAACGCCGCATCAAATAGTGCCGTATGGCTAAAGACAGCTTTCAGGAGAAAACAGAAAAACCGACACCCAGGCGGCGGGAGCAGGCCCGGGAAAAGGGACAGGTCGCGCGCAGTCGTGAGATTCCATCGGTTTTGATCTTAATGACTTCCCTGGGGGTTTTTTTTCTGGCCGGGACCTGGATGTTCTGGTCGTTGTCGGCTTTGATGGGCGTGGTTTTCCAAAATCTGTCACAGTGGCGAATTGACAGTGTCGATACGGCCGGCGCGTTAATGTTCGATCTGGGCCGCAAGATATTCACTATTCTAGCCCCTTTTCTGCTGGCGGTTCTTGTGGCCGGCATTGCAGCCAATGTGGCCCAGGTCGGGTTTTTTTTTAAATTTTCCCTGCTGACACCCAAATTCTCTAAACTAAACCCGCTGAGCGGATTAAAAAAATTTGTATCACTCAAAGCACTGGTGGAGGTCTTCAAATCCGTCGCCAAGATTCTGGTCATCGGATCGGTGGCCTATCTGGCGGTAATGGCCGACCTGGAATCCATTCCGGCCCTGATTCAATTGCCGGTCGTCAGAATTCTGACCTACATCGGTCATTTGTCGGCAAAGATCTGCTTTTATACCGCCCTTGTAATGATTTTCCTGTCTATTTTGGATTATGTTTACCAGCGCTGGGAACATGAGAAAACCCTGCGCATGACCAAGCAGGAAATCAAGGACGAATCCAAGCAGACCGATGGCGATCCGAAAGTCAAGGCTCGAATTCGAAGCATTCAACTTGAGATGTCGCGACGTCGAATGATGGACGCAATCCCTGAAGCCGATGTGGTTATCACCAACCCGACTCACCTGGCTGTCGCACTGAAGTTTGATGGTCAGTCGATGGCGGCGCCCACCGTGGTTGCAAAAGGTGCCGGGCACCTGGCATCCAAAATCAAAGATATTGCCCGGGCGCATGCGGTGCCGGTTATCGAAAACAAACCGTTGGCTCAAGCCCTGATGAAAGCTGTGGAGATCGGGCAGGCCATCCCGGCCGAACTGTATAAAGCCGTGGCGGAAATTCTGGCCTACGTCTATCGTATCAAAGGTTCGAACCCAAATATTTAGAATTGTTACCAATCGGTACGTTTTAAAACGCCAGGTTATCGTTATAATACTTCCTGGTAATTTGAGATATTTGGGAAATTCCAAATCCCAAGTCGCAAATCTCAAACAAACCCCAATGACTCAATTCTCAAATCCCAACTCCGTACTTTTCCCATATTTGATCCGGCTTGATTTTTAACTCGCGCACGGTCCATATAAACGGAACATATTTTTAACAACTACTATACCCAACCGTTCAGGTTGTGTTTTTACCGTCAAGCATTCCGCCCATAGCGTCAAGGTTTCAGCATCAGCACTCCGCTTTTCCTCTATGGCCTGGAAACATTGGATGCTGCAAAAGGATGCTATCCCCAGCGTCCTTTAAGCGCCTTCTTCCCTGACGGGTGAGGGCTGGGTGCGGGCGAATAAAACAGGATTTCAAAAGGTTATAAACCCTTCCGGTGATTTTCTCTGATCCGATTGAACGCAACCCGACCGTCAGGAAAGGGAAAAATTCGAATTTTCAGGCGTATCTCGATGAAAATCTGATCAGGTTGCCGGACCTTGCTTCCCGCTTCCGGAGTTTGACGGTCAACAAACCCGTATAGGTATTTTGCGCCTGCCAACAGATATCCAGCCGAGCGCACCCGCTTTGATTGCGTTATTATTCGGACGGTTGTCAGCGACCGCGCCAGGCGGCCTTCCGATCGGTGTGCTCACCGGGCGGTGATTATCCAGACGCCGACTGGCGACCGCAAGGTTCGGCATGAAACCTGCATAAATTGGTTCCGTTCATTCAACCGGCCATGCCGGACAGGTCGGCCGTCACCGGGAAACAACTATGGAATTCGCCGAACAAAGACAAATTGCAAAACAGATCCCGTTGCTTAACAACAACAGCGATGTACTGTTGGCTGCCGGGGTTGTCGGTATCCTGGTTTTCATGGTGATCCCGCTGCCGCCATTCCTGCTGGATCTTCTGCTGTCGTTTAGCATCACCTTTGCCCTGGTGATCCTGCTGGTCAGCATGTATATCCTTAAACCGCTGGAATTATCGGCTTTTCCTTCTATCCTGTTGATTACCACGTTATTTCGGTTGTCCCTCAACATTGCATCTACTCGAATTATTCTGCTGCACGGTCATGAGGGCGGTTCAGCGGCCGGAAATGTCATCCAGGCTTTCGGTGCCTTCGTTGTGGGCGGTAATTATGTCGTTGGAATTATCGTTTTTACGATCCTGGTGATTATCAATTTTATGGTTATCACCAAAGGGGCCGGACGTATCGCCGAGGTGGCCGCCCGGTTTACCCTGGATGCCATGCCCGGCAAGCAGATGAGCATCGATGCCGATCTGAACGCGGGAATCATCAACGATGAGGAAGCCAAACATCGCCGGGAAACCATCGCTCGCGAGGCCGAATACTACGGTGCCATGGACGGTGCCAATAAATTTGTACGCGGCGATGCCATTGCGGGAATCGTTATAACTGTTATCAACATCATCGGTGGTCTGGCGATCGGTGTTCTGCAAAACAGCATGAGTTTTGCCGATGCCGCCCAGACTTATACACTCCTGACTGTAGGCGACGGGCTGGTATCGCAGGTACCGGCGCTGGTTATTTCCACCGCTACCGGTATTCTGGTGAGCCGCGCCGGTGCGAACGCCAGCCTGGGCAGCGAGGTCACATCGCAGTTGCTGGTACAGCCACGCGCCATCGGTATTGCTGCGGCGGTTATTTTCGGATTTGCCCTGGTGCCCGGCCTGCCGACCATTCCTTTCGTAGTTCTGGCCATGCTGGCCGCCGGACTGGCAGCGGTGATACGACAGACCGCACGGCGGGCCGAAGAAGAGCGGTCAATTCAGGTGGCCGAGGACCGGCTTCAACCGGTAGAGCAATTCAGTGCCCTGCCGCCACTGGATATCATCGGTCTGGAGGTTGGTTACGGCCTGATCCCATTGGTCGATACAGAGCAGAACGGGGAATTGTTGGAACGCATTAAATCAATTCGACGTCAATTCGCCCATGATATCGGTATTGTCATTGCGCCCATCCATATCCAGGACAACATCCAGCTCAAACCGGGTGAGTATTCCATTCTCCTCAAAGGCAATGAAGTGGGCCGTGGCGAGCTGATGCTCAACAACTTTCTGGCCATGGACCCGGGTGGTGTGGAGGAAAGCGTCGACGGCCTGCAAACCACTGAACCCACATACGGTCTGCCGGCGATATGGATAAAAGAAAACATTCGTGAAGAGGCCCAGCGAAGGGGTTATACCGTTGTTGACCCGGCCACGGTGTTGACCACGCACCTTTCGGATATCATCCGCCGTTACGCTCAGGAATTACTGGGACGCCAGGAACTGCAGCAGTTGCTGGATCAATTAAAAGAATCGCATCCCAAAGTTGTGGAAGAGCTGGTACCCAATCTGCTGCCTTTGGGTGCGGTGGTCAGAATTTTACAGAATCTGCTCAGAGAGCAGGTCCCCGTTCGTGATCTTCTGGCGATCCTGGAGACCCTGGCCGACTGGTCACCCATGACCAAGGATCCCCATATTTTGACTGAATATGTGCGTCAGGCACTGAAACGCACGATCACCAAAATGCACCTGACCGATGATGGTCACCTGCCGGTTCTGACCCTCGGTCAGCAGGCCGAATCGATTGTGCGGGGTGCCGTCCAGCAGACCGATCAAACCAGTTTTTTGGCTCTGGACCCGATGATCATCGAAAAACTGGTTAATGTTCTGGTGCAAAAACTGGACATGTTCACGCCCCACAACTACCGTCCGGTTCTGCTGTGCTCGGCTCAAATAAGGTCCTACCTCAAACAGCTGGTCGATCGCTACATACCCGATCTGGCGATTCTGTCATACGATGAAATATTACCGAATGTGCAAATTCAATCTCTGGGTGTTGTGGAGCTGACGGATGCAGATTAAAAGGTTTGAAGCCAAAAACATGTCCGAAGCCTTGCGGCTGATAAAAAAAGAGCTTGGCCCCGATGCCGTTCTTTTATCCGCACGCAGTCTCAAAAAACAGAACGGATTGTTGGGCAATTTCCGCAAAGTCGGTGTCGAAGTCACCGCAGCGATCGATAATCCGCGATCCCATGGTTTGGCCCCTGAATTGAAGCACAATTTTCACCCGGGATCCAGCCGGCCCGGGACCAGCGCCTCGAATCGGTCTGTAAGCGGTCATCGGCGGCGCAGCGCCATCCAATCATATCGCCAGCAAAGATGCCGGTCAGCGGAAACCGCCGACGTGCAAAATGACATGGCAACCGGGGCTGAGCGAACATTCCGGGTAACGGATCATCGCCTTTACCGCTATCTGATTTCACAGGATGTCAGTGAAGATTTGGCTGCAAAAATCGTATCCGTGGTCGAGACCCGGTTGCTGCCGGAGCAGACCCGGGATGACGCTGCCCTGGGCAGGCATTTTGTCCAGGCGCTGGAAAAGATTGGCGTTCAGACCGAATCGATCGATATCAACCCGGCCTGCCGCCAGGTCGCCGTGTTCATGGGTTTATCGGGCGTCGGCAAAACATCGACGATCGTTAAACTGGCCAGCCGCATGGCCATGACCACCAATGCCCGGATTGCGCTGCTATCACTGGACAACCAACGTATCGCCGGAACCGAGACACTCAAAATAACTTCCGGTATTTTGCAACTCCCATTCGCTGGGGCTGCCAACCACCAACAATTTACGGCGGCTTTAAAAACGTTTGGAGATGTCGATCTGATTTTGGTGGACACACCCGCATTGATGCCAAACGATCCCGAGCAAATACAGCGGCTTCGCAAAATCCTGAACGGCTGCAAGCAATTGCACTACCATCTGGTATGCAGCGCTACAACCGGTGCCGGCCAGCAACTCAAACTATTGCAGTGCTTGAAGGGCATTGCCATGGATCGCATGGTCATTACTAAAATCGATGAGGCATTTACCCGCGGCAGCTTGATCGACCTGCCCGCCCGATTACAGTTGCCGATTTCGGCGCTGAGCAACGGACAGTCGACAACGGATCGTCTGCTTGAGGCCGGCCTCGAAAATCTGGCCGCTCTGGTGCTGTATGACCTGACGGGCGATACGACAGTCGACGAATCGGTATCCGCGAACCCAAAAAAATCGCCGGACGGGTTCACCCGTCCAACCGAAAGTTTAGCGCAGCAGACAACACCTGTTCCGGACCCGGACCAATCATATTTCGTGGCCAATAGTAATTCGGATGTTTATCATATCCCGGACTGTCGATGGACCAAGATGATCAAAGATGAAAATATCATCGTTTTTGCCAGTATCCCGGAAGCCGAGAACAAGCATTTCAAGCCCTGCCGATCCTGCTGTCCGGTTGGCATTGCAAGCAATCCGCAGGGCAACGGCAACGACTCGCGGCGGCGGATGATCGGCAACGGTTAATCCTAACGCAAAACCCGGTGCCAGCGGGTTATCGACCCGGTGGTGTTTAACAGCGATACAGGGGTGATCCGAGCGATGAACAGTAAGCGTCACTCAAATAAAGTTATAAATATAACCAAAAGAATCGGAGCAAAAGATCGAATGGCAGCCTTAGAAAAAATCAGCGACCATTCCCCGGATACGCGTGTCATTGCCGTCACCAGCGGAAAAGGAGGGGTGGGTAAAACCAATATCGTTGCCAACCTGGGATACGCATTGACGCGCCAGGGCAAAAAAGTGCTCATTCTGGATGCAGACTGGGGCCTGGGTAACATCGATGTGCTGCTGGGTTTGACACCCTGCTACAACCTGTCGCATGTGGTGATGGGTGAGAAACGCATTTCCGAAATTATTGTCAATGGCCCGGGAAGGATGAAAATACTGCCGGCCTCGTCCGGGATCCAGGAGCTGACCCAATTGTCTTTTGATCAGAAAATAAGCGTACTCACGCAGCTTGATCTGCTGGTCGATTCGGTCGACGTTCTGCTGATCGATACAGCCGCCGGAATTTCTTCCAATGTGATGGATTTTAATGTCAGCGCCCAGGAAATTACCGTGGTCGTGACCCCCGAACCCACATCATTGACCGATGCTTACGCCCTGATGAAAGTGTTATCCGTAAAATACGCCGAAAAACATTGCAAATTGCTGGTGAATATGGCCACCAGCCTGCAAGAGGGTCAGGAGATATTCCGGCAGTTGAACCTGGTGGCCTCCAAATTTCTGGATATCTCCATCGATTATCTTGGCTGCGTATTGCACGATGAAAGAGTGCCCAAGTGCGTAAAACGGCAGCAAACCATCAGCGAGGCCTATCCCAGCACCCGCGCCAGCCGATGCTTCTACGCACTGGCGCAAAAAATAGCTGATTCCCGCGCGGTAAAACGACCGGAAGGGGATTCAAATTTTTTCTGGAACCACCTTGTTCAAAACAAAATGGCTTAATCAGGTTATTTAACCGGGCAGCTGCGGCGACCGGCAGCGGTATTTGGAGTGGCTCATAAATGGAACTTGCTCAAACACGGACCAGCGATAGAAGAAATTTCAATAATCTGAATCGGGACCAGCTGATCCTGGAATATCTGCCCTATGTCAAGCGGATCGTTCATCGCATTGCGATTCATTTGCCGCCAAATGTTGAAACAGAGGATCTGATGAATGTCGGCGTGATCGGCTTGATTCAGGCTATCGACCGATATGATCCGAGCAGGGATAACAAATTCACGACCTATGCGGCATTCAGGATCAGAGGTGCGGTCCTGAGTGAGTTGCGCTCCCGGGATTTCCTTTCCCGTTCAAATCGGCGGAAAATAAGAGAGCTGGAAAGAACTTATCTGCAGTTGGAACAAAAACTGGGTCGTGATGTCGATGATGCCGAGGTTGCTGAGGCGTTGGACATCAGCCTGGATCAACTCTATCGCATCAAGCAGATTTCAAGCATCTCTTTTATCAGTTACGAAGAATTGGGCTACACATCCAATAATGACAAGGAAAAACTGGTTTCCAATCTGGTCCGGGATGACGGAGATGATGTTCTGACCCGGACCGGATTCAAACAACTGAAAGCAGCCATTGCCGAAGCAATCGAAGAGCTGCCGGAGAAAGAAAAATTGGTGCTCTCCCTGTACTACATGGATGAGCTGACCATGAAAGAAACCGGAGAAGTCCTGGGGGTTACCGAATCACGTGTATCTCAATTGCATTCCCAGGCGATCATCCGTTTGCGTTCAAAGTTAAGGAAGCGAAAACTGATCGAGCAGTAGAACCGGAACCGACAATGAAACGGGCCTAAACGGAAGACCGCCGGCACATATAATCCCCGGGAATTGAAAAAAAACCTGCTACCAGCACAGGGGACTGGCCATGGTCGATAAAATTCAGACCCGCAGTTTGTGGGGACGCTTGACAGCGCCATCCCGCGTAAAAAAAGTAAAGCGCCGCAAAGAAAATGCTTCCCCGGAAGATTTTCAAGATCAGCTGAAAAAGCGTAAAGCCAAAGAGAAACAGGGCGATCAAAAAAGCACGCCGCCACCGGCAGTTGGATTACCCCGCAGCGCCGATGACGGCAATTGCCGGGAAGATAATGCCGATTGCCGGGATCGATCCCGCAAGAAAAAGACCGGCGGTCACGTGGACATACACATCTGATACTGAAATCGGTAACAAAGCAGAAATCTATTATGGCGACATGTTGGGGGTACTATGAATTTAATCACCCTGCTTAACTGGGAAACGGCTCTGGATCTGGTTGGTATAACACTCTGCCTTGTGATTGGCGCATACCTGGTGTACAACTAACGTAAATTCAACCGATTGATCCCTCAACCGGGCCATCAAGCCGAACCGATCGATTTTCACCGCACGGTTCTGTTCGAGTATGTTAAACAGCGAACCGATTCAGCCATGAACGCCATCACCGAAAAGGTTGAGCAAGAGCAGCGCGAGCTGCAGCAGTGGCTGACATCTGCAACCGACCAAAACCCGGAAGTTAAGAATGCGCTGCCGGGACTAAAAACCGACCGGACGCCAAACCTCTGGCCAATCGCGGCAGCCACGCAGCCCACCCCAGCCGACCGTGACCGCTATGCCAGGATTGCCCTTCTGGCCGACTCGGGAATGTCAGTTGATCAGATTTCGGAAAAATCCCAACTGCCGGTCGATGAAATCGATCTTTATCTGCGCGCACGGGGCGCGTAAGCGATAAGACAGGGAGACTGGGTGACTGGGTGACGGGGAGACTGGGTGACAAAGCGCAGAATGAGCCGGATTGCACGCCTGTGGCGTTAGCATGGAGCTGATAGGGCGCCTGGGCGCTGTCCGTTGTCCGTGTAAGAGCTCATAGCTCATAGCTGATGGCTGATAGCAAATGCCTCCTCCGTTGTCTGTGGTCCGTTGTCCGTTGCCAAAAAAGACGCGCTTTCGGATAAATGATAAATGGTATAAGGTATAGGGTAAAAGGTGTAAGGGAAAAGATATTGGATAGTACGCCTTCGGCCTGGTCCGTTGTCCGTTGTCGGTGGTCCGTTGCAAAAAAGACGTGCTGCCGGATAAATGATAAATGGTATAAGGTATAGGGTAAAAGGTGTAAGGGAAAAGATATTGGAGTTTGGATTAAACGTTTTGCTGCGCTCAGTATTTTTTAAAATGACAGAATTCCTTGATCCAG
>Ga0126335_1000044_pt1 | contig 54432 bp, 43 predicted proteins | sample OlaspJWI45metaG_FD_108409 | JGI IMG/M metagenome (GOLD analysis project Ga0126335, IMG submission 108409) | Marine gutless worms symbiont microbial communities from Oahu, Hawaii - Olavius sp. 1 OAHU.JWI-45 metaG | ecosystem: Host-associated > Annelida > Digestive system > Unclassified | place... | reverse complement strand
CGAATCGACAAAGTAATGGGCTACTAGCAGCCTTTCTATGAGCCATTTACTGTCAATTGAAAACTGATATACGGTCCTTTTGTTGGCTGCCGGGGTGCAGAGGCCAAGCAACTCTCTTGGAATTCTAAGTTTGCGGGCAGTGCATCTTGCTTAGCTGTTTAAATTTGAATATCTTTTCCCAAACACTATGAGGAGGCCATTTTTTGCCGCTTCCGTTTGCATCTGGAAGCACTGTGCCGGGCGAACCTCCTTGTGGTTTTTGTGCCCTTAGCTCAGATGGATAGAGCATTAGGTTGCGGACCTAAAGGTCGGAGGTTCGAGTCCTCTAGGGCACTGGAGAGATGCGAGAGTGGTTGAATCGGGCGGACTCGAAATCCGTTGTGTCGTTTTCGGCACCCAGGGTTCGAATCCCTGTCTCTCCGATAAATTGGATGGAGTGGTGACCGAGTGGCCGAAGGTGTGCGCTTGGAAAGCGTATGTACCCTAACCGGGTACCGAGGGTTCGAATCCCTCCCGCTCCGCCATTTACACTAAACGAACTTTCATATGCCCCAGATGGCATAGCCTCAAAAAGCTTAGCATCGAGCTGAACTTTTTTTGCTATTTGCAATTGACTTCGTCTTTATAAAAACACCTGACTAAAGAAAAGCGAAGTACGGAGCTTTTAGTTATGAGAAATCAAGGCTCTGACAATTGACCGGTTCGCACCAGTCTATGCCTATCATTGTCAACCAGTGAACTGGCGCAGCACGTTATCGGCTGTACGAATAAAAAAGCGGGCTTTGTAGCAATTCTCTTTTCGAGACCAAGGAATCGGATCGTCAGATAGTTAAAATGTTTCCTGCAACTTCCTTCATTAAAGATTGCTTCTGCTTTTTCAGCTTATCGTCAGCATCGCTATCCTGCCATGAGAGGCTTTCCCCGGTTTTTTGTTAGCACCACTAAGAGCGTCCACTGGTTTGTCCTTTTCCCAGATCTTTGATCCTTCATCTGCAGGTGCTCTAGCTCCAGCCGCTCTTGAATCTGTCCGCATGAGACCAACAGCATCTTTTGTTGCTGTAAGCTCGAATACAAACTGCTCCCATGTTGCACCGGCTGGTGTCGAAAAATGATATTCGGCTCCCGGTTTTACTTATTTCGGCAATACCGTTTCAAGCCAGTTGGAGATGATTGTTTGAGCGCTGGGTTTGGACGTGAGATTGCTCGCTGCATCAACAGAAAGGACATCATCTATACCGATGAGCTTGGATTTATGCCTACTGCTCGCATCGGAGCTGGCATTGCTAATGAGGCTACTGGTAGATGCAATCAGAAGACAAGGTGTTTCTTTCATGCAGAGCTGATTGATGATTTTATCGAGCTGCGATGCCTTCTGTTCCAAAAAGAAATAGACGGGGAAGCTATGTTCGGCTTGCGATTTAACGTTCCAAGCTTCCACAGGGCTTTATGGCCTCTGATCTGTTCATGCTGCTCTGTAAATCCAATGGCTTCGGTAACCTTGGATGCCAACTTTTTATAATCGATGCGATACAACGCCAGCTCTGATTTGTTGATTTTGCGGCGCTCACACTGTCTGGTGTCAGATGTGCAAATGGCAACAATATCGCCCACTCCGATCGGTTGAACCGTCATTGATAATGATCAGCTCAAAATCAGCAAAGTCTTGCGCCAGAGTACTCTCAACCGTTTCAGCAATATAGGTCTCGCCATTATAAGCAGGCAAAATTGTGCTGATCAAAGGGGACTTTCTCATTTCATTAGTATCCAATCTGCTGGATATAAATCCAAGACATTGCATGTACTTAACTTATCTGGTGCGAACCAGGCAGCAGGTGCGATGACGCGCTTGCTTTCATTGGGGTTAAGCCAAGCCCCCCACCATGAATAAGAACTGTTGGCAATAATATTATGCTGGCAATGCGCCATTAAAAGCATATCTTCCCAAGGGGCCAAAGGATCAGAGCGGACAATATGTGCATTTGGCAAATTTGAAAAAACTTCTTCCATATAATCTGGGTCATCAGAAAATAAAAAGAATGTCGCACCTGTATCGGATATTTCTTTCATAAGGGCAATGCTGCGGTGATAATAGTCTACGTTGAGCAAGCCATGAAACCCCAAGGCTGCTCCAGACGAATAGTCCCCTCTTCGGACATGCAAGGAGACACTCAAGGGAGCCTGCTTAATTTTGCCGAGCAAGGCTTGAGCCGTCGCCGTGAAAGGGTGTTGAGGCTGAAAGCGTTCACGGACTATCGCTTCAACCTTGCGAAAATAGAGCGGGCTTTGGAAATAGCCGTTTAACAAGATTTCATCGGACGCTAGTTCAAAAACTTGCGGATCAAAATGGAAATGAGGTTCTTGATATATGTTGTATCCCCCTCTCAATTTCCGCACGATCCTATCTTTCAATGAATTTGAAACCAGCGACCCCAAGGAGGTACCTTCGTAAAGATTTTGTGGAACCTGTAGGCAATCAAGTTGATACGGCCATTTTTTTTGATAGGTCTGGAAACTCGATATATCAATCAAGAGTGCTCTATTTTGGCTTGCCGCAATACCAAGGGCAGCCGCATATTGGAACATTTGATTACCTAAACCGCCAATCAATCGAATAACAGCTGTTTTATTATTGGTCATTGATGCCTACTCTCCGTCTAAAGCGTTTATAAATGAAGATGAACCAGACGGGATCTGGCGTTTCCACGCACATTTTTCATGCCGTGTAACAAAGGCTGCTTTAATCATTATAGTACTCCATAAAACTAAGGTGCTCCATTCGGATTATAGGCACAATTTATCAATTTACCCGTATCAGATCTTCAATATAACACGTCCCCTCCTAAACTAAACACAATTATCTTCGCGTCACAATGCGAATAATCTTTGAGCAAGCACGCCAGAGTAGCCGCAAAAAAGAGGACAAGGAAGAATTTTTTTGTTTTTCTTGCGCCAATATGGACATATCTTGATAATTGATTTTCGCGATAAAATACAAGATCAACCGTAAAAATCAAAGTTGTGATTATGAGGTTGGAACAGGGTCCGGAAAATACCAACAACAGATTGCTTATAGCGGATTTGAATATCTCGTAATGCAAGGCTCCATGTGATTTCCCAATTTAATCAGATATCTTTATGTTATCCAGAAGGGTTAAGTTACTTTAGTGGGCGAATGATAACGTGAGTAGTCTTTGATTTCATCTTTTTTAGCTCTATTGTCCTCGACACTCTGATTGACTCAGGAGCCAAATGCTTCCTTTAAGGCTTTTTCAAGTAAAAAGAATTCTTGATCAAGAGGGATATGACCATTCCCAATGAAGAAACCATTTATATCAATGTCTTCAGCATTTTTAAGTGACCCATGAATCTCATAGTTGAACCATTTCAAGGCTTCGTTTTTAGCAAAGTTTCCTGCAACTATTGGACGCACATCAATTTTATTTCTGTCAAAGGATTCTATTAACTGGGCACGGTCAATGTTTGCGCTTTCTTCAACGACTAAACTGAAGCCGAACCAGCTACTCTCAGAGATTTCTTTCTGGATACGAATTTGTGGGAATTGGGCCATTAATTTTACAAACTTCTCAGCATTACGTCGACGCTCAGCGACAAGAGTTGGAAGTTTTTTCAGTTGCTCAATACCGATAGCCGCACTCATTTCTAATGGGCGAAGGTTGTATCCTGGTAAAATGAATTTGTAAGATTCTTCAAAAGGGTTGTCGCTTTTAGTGCCGGTTAGCTTATTGTTTTTGGGAAGGTTACGCGTCCAGCCATGCGCCCGCAGAGACAGAAGGATATGATATATTTCTTCATCGTCGGTGACAATCATGCCTCCTTCCATTGTAGAAATATGATGGCTAAAGAAACCGCTATAGGTGCCCATAACACCAAAACTGCCAGTTTGTTTGCCGTTAAAAGTCGCGCCAAGTGATTCACAGTTATCTTCCATAACAAGAACATCATTATCAGCGGCAATCTCATTTATAATATCAAAATCATTAGGATTACCAAGAAGATTCACAACCATGATTGCGCGCGTTTTTTCAGTGACAGCCTCACGCAAGGCGGTGAGGTCGTAGTTCAATGTTTCTCGGTCAATATCGACAAACTTTGATTTGAGTCTGTATTGCTGGAGCGGGAAATAAGTGGTGCTCCATGAAACAGCGGGCACGATAACTTCATCACCTATATTAAGAGGTTTTTCCTGACGATATAAAAGTGCTGCAACCATCAGCAAATTTGCTGATGAGCCCGAGTTTACCATTACACAATACTGTGACCCTATATATTTAGCAAACTTTCTCTCGAACTCCTGCACATGTTTTCCCATAGAGAATATGCCGCCTTCAATAACTCGTTGAATCGCTTCATATTCCGCATCATTCCATGTGGTAGTTGCTAATGGATAGTTCTTTGCAGTCATCTCACAATCTTATCCAGGTAATATTCGTATGTTTTCGCTATGCCTTCTTCCAGTGTAGTTCGGCTAGCCCATCCCATTTGCTGAATTCTATCAATATTTACGAGCTTCTGCCGAATTCCCTCTGGTTTGTCAAAGTCAAACGTAAATGAGCCTGTATAGCCGACTACGCGGGCCACAGCCTCGTAATATTCAGTAACAGAGTAGTCGTGTCCTAGCCCACAATTATAAACTGCGGGTGTGTCAGAAAAGTTTGATGTTGTTGTCCAGATACAATCAGCGAGATCTTCTGCGTACATAAACTCACGACGAACTTGCCCAGTTCCCCAAATAGCTACGGTTGGCTTGTTGTTAATTTTTGCATCATGAAGCTTATGGATAATTGCCGGTATAAGGTGAGAATGCTGAGGATCAAATTTATCATAACGGCCATATATATTGCACGGTATGATGGTTTTATAAAGAAATGAAGAATCCTCTTTGTGTATATATTCACACAAACGGGTAGCGACTATTTTAGCTAGTGCGTAGCCTTCGTTCGTAGGTTCCAGCTCTCCAGAGAGGATGCTTTCCTCTTTTAATGGATTTGGTGCATTACGTGGATACATGCAAGAGCTGCCGATATTTAGAAGATGCTTTATGCCCGCGTTTCTTGAAGCCAGAATAACGTTACGCCCTATATCCATATTATCAACTAAGAAGGATACCGGGTCTTTTATATTGGCCTGGATACCGCCAACACGTCCGGCAGCATGCACAACAAAATCGATTGATTGATCGCAAACAAAATCATTGACAGCTTGCATATTGGATAAATCAAGCTCGGAGCTTGTTGGAGCGATGATTTGATGTTTTTGGGCTTTATGGTGTTCCAGAAAATTCCGTCCAACCATACCGCGTCCACCAGTTAGGAATATGCGCATGAAGATATCAGTGTTTGTTATTGTGTATCATTTGAGCTCTGTTTTGAACCACCATCTCGAGTTTGGCAGCTTTAAGGTCCTCCGTGATCATTTCAGACACCAATTCATTAAAGGTAGTACATGGCTCCCAGCCCAGCCTCTCTTTGGCTTTTGATGGATCTCCAAGCAGTGTCTCAACCTCTGTAGGCCTGAAGTAGCGTGGATCTACCTCAATGATTGGATTTGTTTGGGCGTGTGCTTCAGAGTTAATCCAATACCCTTTTTCATCGACCCCTTCACCTTCCCATCGGATTTCCATGCCCAGTGTCTTAGCGGCAGCGTTAACAAAGTCTCGTACGCTATATTGGATACCGGTTGCTATGACAAAGTCTTCAGGCTGTTCTTGTTGCAACATAAGCCATTTCATTTCAACATAGTCACGAGCATGCCCCCAGTCCCGCATGGCATCCATATTTCCAAGATATAGCGCATCTTGTAAGCCTAAAAAGATTCTGGCTAAAGCGCGCGTGATTTTTCTTGTTACGAACGTTTCGCCTCGAATGGGGCTTTCGTGATTAAACAAGATGCCATTGCAAGCGTATATGCTATACGCCTCTCTGTAATTCACGGTGATCCAATATGCATAAAGTTTCGCTACAGCATAAGGGCTTCTTGGATAGAAAGGGGTTGTTTCTTTTTGTGGGACTTCTTGAACAAGACCATAAAGTTCACTTGTGCTGGCCTGATAAAAGCGCGTTTTTTTCTCTAACCCCAGAATCCGAATTGCCTCCAGAATTCTTAATGCGCCAAGCGCATCTGAGTTGGCAGTATACTCTGGCTCCTCGAAACTTACCGCAACATGGCTTTGTGCTGCCAGATTGTATATCTCATCGGGTTGGACCTTTTGAATAATATGAATCAAACTCGATGAGTCCGTCATGTCTCCGTGGTGAAGAAAAAAACGACCATTTGAATGATGTGGGTCTTCAAATAAGTGATCAATACGATCCGTATTAAAAAGGGATGTCCGTCTTTTTATACCGTGAACTATGTATCCTTTATCTAGCAAAAATTCAGCTAGATACGCACCGTCTTGGCCTGTGACACCGGTAATGAGTGCTGTTTTAGTCATTTTTGTTTCTCTCGTATATATCTTGAAATCTAACGATATCATCCTCGCCTAAGTAGCTGCCAGATTGATTTTCTATGATTTCAAGAGGTGTTGAACCAGGATTCGATAATCTGTGAACCTCGCCCAGTGGAATAAATGTGGATTGGTTCTCTGTAAACAGTTGAGTTTTTTCGCCAATCGTAATTTCGGCAGTGTCTTTAACAACAACCCAGTGCTCGGCACAATGGAAATGCTTCTGCAAGCTCAGGCTTGCGCCAGGATTTATGTTAATACGTTTTACCTTAAAACGGTTCCCTTGATCTATGCTATCATACCAACCCCAAGGTTGGAAAACCTTACGATGAAGTGTTTGTTCTTCTTTTGAATGAGTGTTCTCGCTTTTTGTTTTACTGATTCGACCCATCTTAGAGATGTCAATTATAAGTTATCCGAAGACAGGTAGTCAAAAAAATTTCTAAGAGCCTGGCTCGAAAGTTTTGCAATGGAACCAGATACTTGAATTTTCAGCTGAATCAATGCAAATCTCAAGGCGCTATATAGACAGTCGGGTTTCCTCTTACTTTTATATGCTCACGATTTCAGCGTCTTGTTTGTAAGTAAATGTTTTAACGAAATTACTTTCGGGCCAGACGCTAATTGTCACGTACTTATCATAACCATGATTGGAATATGCCTGGAGTAGAAATTCAAACAGCGCAAAAACGTTGCAACATAAAACTTGCTTCCTGTTGTTTTTATGAGGGCTTATTTGTAAAAAATCAATGGTGGGTGTAGAGGATTCGAGCTCGAAGCGGGTCAATACACCGCCATCTACTACAAACGAACTTTCATATGCCCCAGATGGCTCAAAAGCTTAGCATCGAGCTAAACTTTTTTGCTATTTGCAATTGACTTCGTCTTTATAAAAACACCACTTTTTTTCTCTGATTTTTCTCCCATATATGCCCCTTTCCTTGAAAAACACCTGACTGAAGAAAAGCGAAGTACAGAGCTTTTAGTCATGGGGAATCAAGTCTTTGGCAATTGACCGGTTCGCACCAGTCTATGGGTGTTATTGTTACTTCGAAAGTTTCTTCATAGTCGCTTTCATAGCTTTGCTATAAGCACTATCAAGAAAGCTTTTGCAGTCCTCGGAGGTTTGAGAACTTGGACTAAGAACACAGATCCAGCCATAAACAGGTGTGGCATATCGTATCGACTTTCTGAAAATCGTAATCCCCTTCAATAAAGCAATCTTCACTTGAAAGGCATTCGTGATGAGCATATATGGGATGCTCTAAATACTCATACAGGTGATCGCCATACCCAACATTCGATCAGGTGTCGGTGAAGATGTTCACTCCAAGCCAGCATCTCTTCAGGCGACTCTTCAATCGCAGAGGCTGGGCCGGATAAGTCTTGATTACTCTGAGTAGAATTCCGATCCAAAAGTAAATTTGTGCTCATGCAAGACGATAGCCGATTTCTGTCTGACTACTTTTTTCTGGATTATGAAAAGTGGCAAGCGTTTCTTCATCAAACTTTTCAAGCTCAACGGCTTCTTAGTATACTTCATCAAGGCGATGGGTGATGCCAAGATTAACAAGCGCTTTCATCAATGGAAACATGAGCTTATCAAACTCTAACCATGAAATCCCTCTTCTAAAGCTGCCAGGAAGCAGTCGCTCCAATTAATCTGTTTTGTGACTTCATTATCAACTTTTCAGAGTAGATCGAAGAAAAGCTCGAAGAACGCGCCCAGTTTGTCTAGCACCGCTTGCTTTTTCACCGCGTAGTTGTTGTTTTCGCTGAACCTTGGAAGCGGTGGCAGAATCTTCGTGATAGCGATACCGGTGATCGGGATCGCGCCATCCCGGAACGCGTTGTTAACAAACACCTCCGTCTTCTTGAAGTCGAGACCTTCATCTGCGATGATTCGCTCAAGCTGCTCTGCCTTTTTCTTCTTAACATAGGCAGTCCACTCCGCATCGACCTTGGCGCTAACAGAGACGGAATCCACAAACTGCTCGATGAGGTCTTTCTTGCTGCGTAGGCTGGGGCTGGCATTGATTTCGCGTTCGATAGTGGCCCGGATTTCCTTTTCTTCGCCCGTGTCTTTCTTCTTCAGATACTTTTCGACCAGCATCAGAATGTAATCAACGTTGATTTCAACCTGTTTGATTAGTTCGAGCTCGAACACAACATCGTCGTTGATCGATTCTTTTCCCAGATTAGAAGCGCTGCGGAATTCGGCGTAAAGATTCAGGTACAGACTCTGGTAATCCTGAAAATCACGGTTGCTGAGGATTTCGTTACCCGCGAAATCATCGAATGTCGCAAGAATATTTTTCAGTCGCAAGATTGAGCCAAAGAGCTTGATAAATGCCTTTTGAGCTGATTCGCCGACGATGGCCTTGCCGAGCGGGAAATCGGTAACGATTTCCTTGATCCGCTTCTGGTACTCCTTGTGGAATTCGGCGTAAGGTTTTAGCAGCACGATGCCCTTGGCATCCTTGTTGCCAAACAGAGCCAGGGCATCATTGGTTTCCTCTTCGAGATTGCGGAAAGTTACGATGTTGCCGTGGGTCTTAACCGAATTGAGGATGCGGTTGGTGCGAGAGTAGGCCTGGAGCAAACCATGGGCGCGAAGGTTCTTGTCAACCCAGAGCGTGTTAAGCGTGGTGGCATCGAAACCAGTCAGGAACATATTGACCACGATCACCAGATCTAGTTCGCGTTTTTTCAGGCGTTGCGACAAGTCTTTGTAGTAGTTCTGAAACTTTTCAGCCGAAGTATCGAAACTGGTAGCGAACAGGGTATTGTAGTTATTGATTGCGGCGCCAAGGAAATCCCGCGAACCTTTATCCAGTCTTTTAGTTTCAAACTCTTCCTCACCCAGCAAGCCATCGCTTACTTCTTCATTGGCGGCAAAGCTGTAGATCAGGCCAATTTTTAGTTGTTGTTTGGGCGGAACATCCTGCTGTTGTTTCGCAAACTCCGTGTAATAGCTTTTGGCTGCCTCAATGGATGCCGTGGCGAACAGCGAGTTGAATCCGACCAGCCGCTTGCCGTGGTAGCTGGCACCGCGCTTGGTTTTCTGGCTGAAGTGTTCCCGTATGTAGCTAACTATCTGCGTGATGCGTTCCGCAGCCAGCAATGCACGCTCCGTGTCGATGGCCGACACCTTTTTGTCTTTGAGGCCCGGCGATGTCTTGATTGTGTTGAAGTAGTCGATGCGAAAGGGTAGGATATTTTTGTCTTTGATGGCATTGACGATCGTATAGGTGTGCAGCTTATCGCCAAAGGCCTGCTCGGTAGTTCGCCTAAGTGGATTTCCGTGGCTGCCAGCGTTGTCGGCGAAGATCGGTGTGCCGGTAAAACCGAACAGGTGGTAGTGTTTGAAGACCCGCGTGATTTCCGCATGCATGTCGCCGAACTGGCTGCGATGGCATTCGTCGAAAATTATTACCACATGCGCATCATAGACAGAGTGTTTTCTGTTCTTTTTTACGAAGAGGCTGAGCTTCTGGATGGTAGTGATAATAATGCTAACTTCCGAATTTTCCAGTTGCTTTTGAAGCACCGCCGTCGAGGTATTGGAGTTTGCCGCACCTTTTTCAAAGCGCTCGTATTCGCGCATGGTCTGATAATCCAGATCCTTGCGGTCTACCACAAACAGCACCTTTTTGATTTCCGACAGACCGCTTGCCAGTTGCGCGGCCTTGAAGCTGGTTAGCGTCTTGCCGCTGCCCGTGGTATGCCAGATGTAACCGCCCGCAGCCACTTTGCCCAACTGCTTGTGATTGGTGGCCGTCTTAATACGTTGCAAAATCTGTTCAGCCGCTACAATCTGATAGGGCCGCATCACCAACAGCTTGCGATCTACGTCGAACACGCAGTACCGGGTAATGATGTTCAACAGCGTATGCTTGGCAAAAAAGGTCTTGGTGAAGCCAGTCAGCTCCATGATCGGCTGATTATTCGCGTCAGCCCACCAAGTGGTGAATGAGAAGCTGTTAGAGGTTTTCTGGCGATTACGCATGCTGCGCTGTTCCGTTAGGTGGCCTTCGCGTACGGTGTTGCTGTAGTACTTAGTCAGCGTGCCGTTGCTGATGACAAAAAGCTGCACATACTCGAACAGGCCGGAACCCACCCAAAAACTGTCGCGATGGTAGCGGTTAATCTGGTTGAAAGCCTCGCGGATGTCCACGCCCCGGCGCTTGAGCTCTACATGCACCATTGGTAAACCGTTAACCAGCACCGTTACATCGTAGCGATTGGCCCGCTTGCCCTCTTCCTCATATTGATTAATGACCTGCAGGCTGTTGTTGTGGATTTGTTGCTTGTCGATCAGGCAAATGTTCTTAGCCGTACCGTCATCCCGTTTGAGTACTTGAATATGATCGTCCTGGATACGCGTCGTCTTTTCGACGATGCCCTCATTGGCTCCGGCAATGGAAGTGTTAAAAAAGCTCTCCCATTCCGCATCGGAAAACGAATAATTGTTGAGCGCTTCCAATTGGCGGCGCAGATTGGCGGTCAAATCGTCCTCACAGGTGGGCGAAAGGTATTCATAGGCCTGCAACTTCAATTGCTCGATGAAGGCTTTTTCTAATTCTGCTTCAGACTGATACGCTTTTTCACGAACTTCATCGAACAGGAATTCGGCGACAACCGTATTTTCGTCTGAAAACGCAATCGGTTCGATGCGGTACAGTGCGTGTTCTTCGCTCATGCGGCTTCCCTGAAATTGAGCAACTGGTTACGGTAGTACTCGTATTGTTGGCGGCGTGCCTTGATTTCGGCGGGCAGACCGCTGGAAAGATCATTTACAAGCGCGTCAAATTTATCGAGGATGGCGACGATTTCTTGCTGTACTGGAAGGGATGGGACTGGGATTGGATACCTCATGATGGCTTTTTTATCGCCACGTGGCATCTTCGCACCCTTAGCATGCTGCATGTCGTATGCAAAGAAATCATCAGAGGCCAGGATGTAATACAAGAAACGGGGCATCAGAGTTATGCGCTCATTTTCTTTGATCCGAATAACTAATACATCTTGATTCGCTCCACCATATGAGTTGGCGAGCCAGATTTTCTTAAGGTACGGCCGGATATTCCCAATCAAAATGTAATCAGGCTTATAACTGATAGCGGTTCCTGATGTTGGAACGTGATTCGAACTAGCTTTGCCACGCATGTCAGGAAGCAAGTTGTCGACCCCGACATATGAGTTAGCATCCAGTTCTGGCGATGGAATGCGTGTCTTCGAATATGTCGCTATTTCACCCACGGTCGTCCACCTTATGCGCTTATCGAAGCTCAATAGCGCTTCGCGGTAGTACTGATACTGCCGCCGACGCGCCTTCAGCTCCGCCTTCAATTCCACCTCCAGCTTGCTGAACCTGTCGAGTACTTTCACGATTTCTCGCTGCACTTCGATAGGCGGGACTGGGATTGGAATTTTTGCAAGATTCTTTGCTGAAACACCAAATACCTTTGAGCCGAACACCCACTTCTTTTTTTGAGCAAAAAACTCGGATGTGCGAAAGTAATAAGATAAATACTTCGGTTCTTGCTTGTGCTTAATCACAGTCGCATTACCGCCAGTCACAATCTGTGAGTTTCCAAGCCAAGCAACAGATTTACAAACATCCTCAAAATTTTCACTTGTGTTCGTAATAACGAGATCGCCAGGATTTACCTTTGTCAATTTCTCAGTCTTTTCAGGTGGAACAAAAGAAATCGTGTCAGTAGTCCAAACTCCATAGTACGTGTAAATATGGCCGTAATGGATACACCCGACTCCAGATTCAACAAAATCAGATTTTGACATTCCTTTCCCTCGAACCAATTCCGCGATATTTCCTATCGCTTCAAACTCCACCCCATTAGGACAGTGCTCTTCAATCAATTCATCAATTTTACTTATGAGGCACCTCCTTCCAAGTCAGCGACGATTGCATCAATCTGTGTCCGTAATTCCGATTGCCTGGCCACAATGCGGACAATCTCGGCATTGAGCTCGGTGATATTGATTTCCTCGCGTTCATCCTTTTGCTCCACATAGGAAAAAACAGAAATATTGTAATCATTTTCGCTAATCTCTTTGTTCGGCACAAGCCGCGCAAAGTGCTCGATGTCTTTGCGTTCAGAAAAAGCATGCAGAACCTTTTTCCGGTGTTCGTCCAACAGCTTGTTTTTATTGCCACTGCGGTAAAATTCCTTAGAGGAGTTGATAAATAGCGTTTTATTATCAGATTTGGATTTCCTTAGCACGATGATGCAAGTGGCGATGGTGGTGCCGAAAAAGAGGTCGGGAGGCAGCTGGATCACCGTATCGACGTAGTTGTTGTCGATCAGGTACTTGCGGATTTTCTTTTCCGTGCCTCCGCGATAGAGCACGCCGGGGAATTCAACAATGGCTGCCGTGCCGTCTACCGCCAGCCAGCACAGGATATGCATGGTGAAGGCCAGGTCGGCCTTGCTTTTAGGCGCTAGCACACCCGCCGGAGCATAGCGAGAGTCATTGATGAGCAGGGGGTTATCCCTACCCTCCCACTTGATCGAGTAAGGTGGATTTGAGACGATGGCATCGAAAGGCTCTTTGTCCCGATGCGCGGGAGCTGTAAGGGTGTCACCGTGGGCAATGTCGAACTTCTCGTAGTTTATATTGTGCAGGAACATGTTGATGCGGCAGAGGTTGAAGGTGGTCAGGTTGATTTCCTGACCGAAAAACCCCTGGCGTACCTTGTCGTGGCCAAGCACCTTGACGAACTTGAGCAAAAGCGAGCCGGAACCACAGGCGGGATCGTAAACCTTGTTGACTTCGCTCTTGCCCATCACGGTAATGCGGGCGAGCAGCTCGGATACTTCTTGCGGAGTGAAAAACTCACCTCCCGACTTACCCGCATTTGAGGCATACATTCTCATCAGATATTCATAGGCATCGCCGAACAGATCGATGGTGTTATACGAAAAATCACCGCCATTACTCAGGGACATATTGCCGATGGCTTCAAGCAGGTTAACGAGCTTCTCGTTACGTTTGGCCACCGTTGGGCCAAGTTTGCTGCTATTGACATCGAGATCGTCGAATAGACCCTTAAAACTGTTTTCACTTTTGGTTCCTTTGGCTGATTTCTCGATATTGGCAAAAATTCGGCTCAAGGTTTCATTGAGATTAGAGTTCTTTCTTGCTTCTTTCCGCACATTGCCAAAAAGTTCTGAAGGCAGGATGTAGAAACCCTTTTCCGCGACCGTTGGTTTGCGGCCTCTTTCGGCCTCTTCGTCACTAAAGCGTGAGTAATCGAAGTCCGGGTTGCCTGCTTTGTGCTCCTGTTCATTGATGTAACCGGCCAGGTTTTCGGAGATAAAGCGATAGAAAAGCATGCCGAGCACATAGCTCTTGAAGTCCCAGCCGTCGACGCTGCCGCGTAGGTCATTCGCGATACCCCAAATGGTTTCGTGGAGTCCATTGCGTTCGGTTTCTTTGCTGTTATTCACTTGAGCTTAATCCTGCCTTGTTTTGTGTTCAGGCGTTAGTTATTTAGCCTGACCCGTCTTCTGTTCCCTGCTGGATGATCCAGCGGTCAATTTCGCTTCTGCGAAACCGCCAAGATGCACCCGCTTTGAACCGCGGGATTTTCCCATCAGCTGCCAGACGATAGGCCCTTAAGCTGATATTCCTGGATTGATAACCAGTGTCGTTGGGCCCACTAGGACTTGAACCTAGGACCGTTCGATTATGAGTCGAATGCTCTAACCAACTGAGCTATAGGCCCTACCCGGGCCCCTTGGGCCCAGGATAATAAACATCGTAGTGACAGAATAAGAAGTAGTCAATTATGTGCTGCTGGCATATGGTGTCTGCGACAAGAACTGTTGGCTAATCAAGAGGGTTGGAAGCGAAGAGCTCGGCTATTTCTCACAGGCCATTTGTGATTTAGAATGAGGCCATGGGATTCATCCTTCCCGTTATGTTAAATGGCCTGCGCCCAGGGCCGGCGGAGATTACAGAGTTTATTCACGCGATCAGCAATCCCGTGAAGCTGCAGTTAGCCGGTGGATATCTCTTTAAAAGCTGTGTGTCGGACGGGGTTCTCCATATCGGGATAGTTCCGGCTGTTTCAGAGGGAGAACGGCTGCATCACTACGATATCGGTGTACCTAGTTCAAGGTTTCTCATAGGCTCCATTTCCAGCACCGGCAATATCAGCATTTTGTTTCGTGCCAACAAGTCAGATTTGGACGGAGCCGCCCGGAAGAAATGGCGGCAAAGCTACATCGCTTTCGCGGGATTCCTGGTGACCAACGGATATGCCGGGAGGGGCGATTTAGACTGGATTTCGAAGGAGATAATCGCTGAATCCAAGATATTCGATCCGATTCCGAAAACCTTGTTCGAAATCGCCGGATTAAGAGACGGCCATGGATCGTAGTGTTAAAAATCAACCCTTCGTATGTGTTACCACGGACTTTGTCGAACCGAACTTGGAATGGGAACAAAAAGAATATGAGAAGGCTGGCATTAACTACCGAATCAATCAACTAAGAACCGCAGGAGCCGCGCGACTGGTGGCCGCGGCGGGGGATGCCGATGTTCTGGTGGTAGATCAGGCGAAGATTAGCAGGGAGGTAGTGACGGGGCTACCTAGGTGTCTGCTAATACTTAGGCACGGTGAAGGCTACGATAATCTCGATATAAAAGCTGCCACCGAGGCCGGAATTGTCTGCGCTAATGAACCTGGATTTTGGAGTAGAGAGGTTGCGGAGCAGGCGCTTGCATTTGCTCTCTCTCTGACGCTTAAGTTGCCCATTCAGCAAACCATCGCCCGCGAAGGCAGCGCCCAGGGATGGAACTATGAGGAAGCCACACCATATTGGACCTTCAGCTCGAGAACCGTTGGCATAATCGGCTTCGGTAAAACAGGCGCTCTCGCGTGCGAGCTTTTTTCTCCATTAGTATCGAGGGTTTTGGTAAGCGATAAGAGCGCTAGCAGAGCGGCCATAAATGAAGCGGGAGGTGTATTTGCTAATCTTAGCGAATTACTTGAAGTTTCAGATATTATAAGTATCCACATACCGGCTACCTCTAAAACGATTGGACTCTTTGATTCGGCTTTGATTGGCAAAATGAAACGAGGTGCGATTCTTATAAATGTTTCACGAGGAAGTATCGTAGACACTGATGCCCTGTGCAAAGCCCTTTTAGAAGGTAAGCTTTCAGGAGCCGGACTGGATGTAACCAATCCGGAACCGCTACCAAGGGGCCATCCTCTTCTCTCAATTCCTAACGTAATAATCACACCGCATATGGGATGGTACAGTGAAGAGGCGCTCTGGAAGCTACGGCGGCAGATGGTGTTTGATGTGTGCGCTATACGCAATGGGGAATTGCCGGATTCGGTAATAAATCCAGAGGTGCTAAAGAGCAGTCGCCTTCGGCTAAGATCAAATCTGAATTAGCCTGTTCTTCTGCGTATCGCACTGATCGTTTCGGAAGAAGCGGATAAGAGATAGGGAGTTCAACTAGGCGGCTGATTCGCTACTATCGATATAATTACGCAGAATTGCCGGCTGAGAACGATGCTCAATCGCCATAATCAATGAATTCAGCATCAATGCCAGCAGCGCGGAAGCGATTGCTCCTTGGAAAACCCATGCCGGATTATTGCGTATCAAACCGGCAACAATCAATGAACCAAGTCCACCGGCTCCGGCAACTGCTCCAATCGTGGCGGTTCCTACATTGATTACCACGCATATACGAATACCAGTACCGATAACAGGGAAGGCGAGAGGCATCTCAATTTGCAGCAATACCTGTAGGCGGCTCATACCCATTCCACGAGCGGCTTCCAGAACGGGCTTGGGCAGATTCTCTATTGCTACCAGTGTATTGTTTAGAACGGGCAAGGTGCTATAGCAAACAAGCGCCAGGAGTACTGGCTTGAAGCCGAATCCAAGGAAGGGAATAGCCAGTGCCAACACCGCCGCGGGAGGCATCGTCTGGGCAAGAGAGGAGATGTCCCTGATTAGTTGCAAGAAAGGTTTCCCAGCCCGCCTGGTTGCGAAGATTCCAAGGCTCATCCCAATAGCCGTGGCTACGGCTCCCGCGAGCAAGGAGAGTAGCAAGTGCTCAGCCGACAGCCTGGTAAGCGACTCTCTTGGGAAAACCCATTCATTTGCCTTGGGGAACAAGAACCGCAGCACGGGCTCAAGAACGCCCGGGAAAAAAAGCAACGTCAGAAGCGCAAAATAAATGGCGGCTTCAATCCAGCGCCTCACGAGACATTGATTCCAGCGGCGTTTTCCAAGAGATCTTCCAGCGTAAGTCTCCCCATATACCTACCGTTCGGCGACACCGCGTTCAGCGAAGACTCACCCGCTTCAAGCATCAAAGACAGCGCTTCTTTGAGAGTTGCATCCGTCCGAACCGAGCCGGCCGGAGTTCCAGAATCACCATCAAGGCCAAACGGGGCAATCGGAGTAGCCTGACCAATCGTGTCTCCAACACTAAGACGCGCCAAACGGCGCAGTGCCCTGTCTTCGCCCGTGAAATCGCGGATAAAGGGATTATCATTTAGCAGTAATTCCCCAGGCGCGGCGGCGGCAATCAAGCGTCCCTCATTCATCACGGCAATGCGATCACCCAGGCGAATGGCCTCATCCAAGTCGTGAGTGACAAAAACCACGGTTTTTTTCAATGTTGATCGGATTCTCAGAAATTCATTCTGCAGCACCTCGCGCGTCAGTGGATCCACCGCTCCAAAGGGCTCATCCATCAACAAAATAGGCGGATCCGCCGCGAGGGCTCTTGCCACTCCGACACGCTGTGCCTCCCCTCCGGAGAGGTGCATTGGCCAAGATTCAGAATAGTCGTCTGCGGGCAGCCCAACCAAGTCCAGCAATTCCCGCACTCTAGCTTGGATCCTGTCCTTATTCCACTTAAGCAGACGCGGCACTGTTCCCAGGTTTTCAGCAACGGTCATATGCGGGAAAAGCCCCACCTGCTGAATTACATAGCCAATATGACGTCGGAGTTCAGTCAACGAAATCTCTGAAACATCCCTACCGTCTACAAGAATTTTCCCCGAACTTGGCTCAACAAGCCGATTAATCATGCGAAGACTGGTTGTTTTACCACAGCCTGAAGGTCCTATCAAAACAAGCAGTTCGCCCTTGGGAACTTCAAGGCAGAAATTGTCAACTGCTTTCTTCTTACCATAAACTTTGCTCGCATTCCGCCATTCTAGAGTCATGTTAGAGATCCTTCACCTAAGAGTCCCGGAGAAACCGATCTTCGAATAATGAAATCCCAGGCCCTGTTCACCAGAACCGCCATAAGAATAAGTGGGAAAACACCCAGAAGAATCAAATCCGGCGCGGCCTGACCCAATCCTTGAAAAATCATGATTCCCAAACCACCTGCGCCGATAAGTGCCGCCACGGCGGCATTCCCCACTGTCTGCACGGAAGCAGTTTTCAGTCCTGTGAGTACATAAGGCAGTGCAAGTGGCCATTTAATTTGCCAAAATAGCTGACGACGTGACATCCCCATTCCCCGCCCAGCCTCCAAGGTTGACAGTGGCGTGGAAGCTAAGCCAACAATTGCATTCCTTGCAATTGGAAGCAGTGCATACAGGGTTAATGCAATTAAGGCAGGCGCCGCTCCAATTCCGCGCAGCCCCAAGGAGCGCAGCAGTGGGAAAGTGCGGGATAGAATTGCAAGAGGCGTCATTAGCAAACCGAAAAGGGCCATCGACGGAATAGTCTGAACAACATCAACAAAAGCGATTATCGGTTTCTCAATGCGTTTGTTTTTCGAAGCGATAAGACCCATGGGGAGTCCAATCGCGGTTGCTCCCAGAATCGAGAAAAAAAAGAGTCTAAAATGAACTATTAGTTCATCTAGAAATCTATTCTGCCTTTCCCGCCACTCTTGAAAAACCGAAATCGTATCTCCTCTACCGCCGGAAAAAAGCAGATACACGGGAACAAGCACACACACCGTTAACACCAAAGAGCGCCATTTCAGGGCTCGGCTCCTTGAGTGATTAATGAGTACATAAGACGCCCCCGGCAAACCCCAAAAGCCAATTGCCGGACTGACCCTGGGAGCCTCCCCGGAGTTCTCCAGCAAGGCTCCAGCTCTAACAAGCAAGATTGCCGTCAACCACAGGCATGTTACCCCTGCAAAGCTATAGAGCAGGTTCCGAATTTTTTTATTTACACCGAAGAGAGCCGTCGCTAAAACCAATACTCCCAACAAGAGAACAGCAGATCCAAGTCCGTCGCCCACAAGTTCGAAACCCCGGACCATTTGACCTTCGACAACTCGGTTCTCCTTTAGAGCAACGAAGGGACCAAAGAACGAAGCAAAGGTTAGAAGTACCGCTGTCAGCGGTACAACATCAATCCTTTCACGCTCGATCAGTCTCAATCAATGAAGCCCTCTTCTTTCAACCATTCTTCAGCAACAGTTCTAGCCGCAACGCCGCGAACTGCAATCCGTGCATTTAGGGATTGCAAAGTCGAAAGATCGAGCCGCGTAAAAACCGGATTCAATAAATCAGCCAACTCCGGATTCGCGCGTAAAACCTCACCTCGAATACGTGGAGCAGGTTCATAGACTAGCTGTACTCCCAGGTTATCTTCCAGCACTACCAGATTCAGAGCCGACAAAAGTCCATCTGTCCCATAAGCCATAGACGCATTTACTCCATCAGTCCCTTGCGCCGCGGCCTTCTCGGTTAGCGCCGTATTACCCCCGGAAACCACCAGCAATTGATCCTCTCTTAGTTTAAATCCATATGCATTCTGAAAAGCCGCCAACGAATCCGGCCTGCTCACAAACTCCTCAGAACCCGCAAGCTTCACCGTTCCACCCTCATTGACATAACGCGCGAAGTCGCTCAGAGTAATCAAGTCCGCGCTTTCAGACAGATCGCGCCTAACTGCAATTGCCCAAGTGTTATTAGCTCGCGCGGATTCCAGCCATTCGATATCGAAAGCTTCGGCATCTAGCTGTCTAACCGCCGCCAGAGCCTTCTCCCTATCGTACCAATCACGGCCAAAACCATTGTCCGCGAAAAACCAATTCCCGTTGCCGGTGTACTCGGGATACATATCAACCTCTCCGGTTTCAAGCGCCTTACGAACCACATCGGTGGCGCCCAGTTCAGTTCTATCCACCACCTTGAAACCTCCATTTTCCAGCACCAGGAGAATCATATTCCCGAGTAGGGCGCCCTCGGTATCAAATTTCGACGCCACGGTAATCTCACTTTTCCCTGCCAGTTCGTTTCTACCAGATGCAGAAAGTGAAGCAACAAGTCCAATTGCCAACAACACAACTAAAACTATCCTTTTGTGCATGCAAGCCTCCCTAACTTATTAAAAATAATAGTATACAATTATACTTTTCCAGCAAAGTCAATGCGGGCCCATCTAGCTGACCTCATAAAGTGGAATTCTCTTTCCAAGCAAGTTCTCGATTTCGGCGGAAAAATCCATCAATACTTGCGTGTGCTCCTCTGATTCTCCTTCCCAAAAGCCGGCGGTTTCCTTCCAGACGAGATTCCCTCTTTAGAGATTCGGCGGCTCAAGGTAGACTGGTTCACACCCAACATGCGAGAGGCCAAACTCTGATTTCCGCCCACCTTCTTGAGAGCCGCATCGACAGCAATGTCAGTAATTTCCTTCATTGTAGGAAAATGACCGATAAATTCCACCAGACTGTCATAGTCGATTTCTGCCGCGGAGCCAGAAGCATCAGGAGCATTGCTCCCATGAACGAGTTTCCTGAAAGTTGCAAGATTCAAAACATTTCCGCTAGTTCTGCTAAAGGCATCGAAAACCAGAGAATGGAGTTCACGTACATTGCCGGGGAAATCATATAGAGTCAGAAGCGAATTCAACTCATTTGGAATTCGGGGCACACTTCGTCCCAGTTCCCTCGCGGCTTCCAGAAGAAGAAACTGTGTAAGCGGCATAAGATCTTCAGGTCTATCTCTTAGTGAAGGCAGGGTAACCTGATGCGCCATCAGCCGAAAAAACAAATCCCGTCGAAAACGTCCATCTTCGATACGTTTACTCAAATCCACACACGTTGCTGCAACAACTCTCGCATCCGTACTACGGGTCGTATCGGAACCCAACTGATAATACTCTCTTTCTTGCAGCAATCGAAGCAGTTTTACCTGGGAAGCCGGCGCCAAATCGCCGATTTCATCCAAAAAAAGTGTTCCCCCGGCTGCCCGCTCCACCAGGCCCAAACGGTCTGAATGAGCGTCCGTAAAGGCTCCCTTCTTATGTCCAAATAGCGTATCCGAAAAAAGCGCATCATCCAAACCCGCCGCATTAACAGTAACCATCGCACCCCCCCTGCCGCTTGATTCGTGAATCGCTCGCGCTAAAAGCTCCTTACCTGTACCACTCTCACCCATAATCAGAACAGGTCTATTGGTTCCGGCAACAGCCTCTACATACTGAAAGATTGCCAGCATCGAATCGGAAGTGGTTACTAACTTTGAAAAGGCTTCCGGGTTTTCAAGCGCCGCCCTATCAAGAACTCGCCTGCCCATCGCCCACAATTCGCTATTTAACTCACGCCACTCGAGTGCCTTTTTAACAGCCGTGACGAGTCGTGTCCTTGCAGGTGGCTTGGTTATGTAATCATAGGCACCCTTCTTCATGCAGTTGATCACGGTCTGAAGATCCTCATCACCGGTTATCATCACAACAGGAAGATTCGCCCTGGTTCCAGTTATTCGCTCCAGAATCTCAATACCGCTCAAACCAGGCAGAGTGATATCAAGGAGAATCAAAGAAACATCCTTATCTTGTAATCGGAATTCCACCTCGGAGCCATCGTTGCAAATTGTTATATCGTTGTAACCTGCAGAGCGCAGTATTGTCTCATACAGTGCAAGGGCCGTAACATCATCATCAACAATCAGAATTCTCTGATCTTCAATACTCGCCATGGAAACCCCCTTATCAATATCGACCTGATACCGATCAATAACATAACCATCCTAGAGTAAAAAGAAGAAGGCGGTATAAAAAAGTACTAGAGGCTCTGGCACTCGGAGTGAAAAAGCATCTCGAATATGCCATTCTTAAAAAGCAGCCAAAGTGGCAAATCAGGTTGGAACGGGAATTGCGGCGCTTCCAGATATTTTGAATTCGAAGTTATACGGGTAGTTTCATTGGCTAAAACGTCGGGAGCGAAGGTTCTTTGCATAGTTTGAGGATTAAGGCTAGATGAGCCTATAGATGGTTAGATGGGATTTAACGCTCCAAGGTTAAATCGAACAATACTCCATATCGCTAAGCATCTCGTTTACAAGGTGAATATGGGAAGGTTTCTTTACGCTCATACCACCTCATGCAAGTGATAACTTTCCCAAAACCGCGTCTTGCTGTTGCGTAAATCAAAGCAGAGTGAGAAGAATAATGATGAATCTTCAGGAACCAACTCTGGACATTTACATGGGATGATAATACGCTGCTAAATTCAGGGAGGTGTTCGTATTTGGGTGAAGTAGTTCTTTCGATGCGGAACGTACATAAGCGTTTTATGGGCGTGCATGCTCTTAAAGACGTGGAGTTCGATCTTAGGGACGGCGAAATTCATGCGTTAGTTGGCGAGAACGGAGCCGGAAAATCCACCTTGATGAAAGTGCTAACCGGGATATATGAGAGAGATTCAGGGGAAATCATTTTTGAGGGGAATCTTTTTCGCCCGCGTAGTCCCAAGCAGTCGCTTAGGGCGGGGATTGGCATTATACATCAGGAACTAAACATGATGGAGCATCTAAGCGTGGCACAAAACATCTTCATTGGCCGTGAATCAATGCACAAGGGAGGGCTGTTTCTGGATGATAAGTCGCAGGTGCGCCGGGCAAAGGCACTTTTCGAACATCTAAATATGAAAATCGATCCTACCGAAGTCTTGAGCCGTCTTACAGTGGGTAAACAGCAGATGGTGGAAATTGCCAAAGCCGTATCGCATAATCTGAAGGTTCTGGTGCTTGATGAGCCCACCGCGGCTCTAACAGAAAAGGAGATTGAAGAGTTATTCATCATAATGAGGGACTTGGCTTCTAAGGGTGTGGCAATGATATACATCTCTCACCGCATGGATGAAATCGGTATAATCTCCGATCGTGTTACAGTGTTGAGAGATGGGGAATATGTTGGTACGAGGAAGACGGCAAGCGTTGTCAAGGAAGACATCATCAACATGATGGTTGGAAGGGTTATCTACGAGAAACCGAAGGCAGAAAGCGACGTTCCTGCCGATGCTCCGGTGGTGCTCGAAGTGAAGAATCTTATGGCTGGCAAGATGGTGGTAGATGTCAACTTCACTCTTAGGAGGGGAGAAATTTTGGGGTTTGCCGGCCTGATGGGCGCCGGGAGAACCGAAACGGCGCGCGCCATCTTTGGCGCGGATGAGATTCAAAGCGGAATTATCAAGATTAAAGGACGGCCGGTTAGAATCAATAGCCCTATGGATGCGGTTGCCCATGGCATCGGTTACCTCTCTGAAGACCGCAAGAGATTCGGCTTGGCCACGGGGCTTAGCGTTGTAGAAAACTCTCTTATGGCCTCCTATGATAAGTATGAATCCGCCATGTTCATAAATGCCAAAAAGGTTAGAGAAATAACAGGCACCTATGTCGAGAAGTTGAAAATAAGAACTCCAAGTATTGATCAGCTACTCAAAAATCTTTCAGGGGGCAATCAGCAGAAGGTTGTTATAGCAAAATGGCTCATAAACGATGCAGATATCCTGATTTTCGATGAACCCACACGAGGCATTGATGTCGGCGCCAAGAGCGAAGTCTACACCCTGATGAACGAGCTGGTGAAACAGGGTAAATCAATTATTATGATTTCTTCGGAGCTTCCCGAAGTGCTTAGAATGAGTGATCGCATTATAGTTATGTGCGAGGGTAGGATTACAGGTGAGCTCGATATCAAAAAAGCCAGCCAGGAAAAAATTATGAAGTTTGCGACTATGAGGGAAAGTGTATGAACGAAGCTGGAATAAATAAGAGTATGGGAGCGAGGATGCGGGAACTCGGGTTACAAAGATTTCTGGCTCCAGCCGCACTTGTTATTCTGTATGTTTTCTTCGGTTTATTGGGAAGAAATTTTTTCTCTTATAGTTCATTAATCAATATTCTTGATGCCTCTTACTATATTGGTTTTCTAGCCATCGGTGTTACCTTCGTAATCATCACGGGTGGAATTGATCTTTCCTGTGGCACGGTTATGATGTGCGCGGCGATTATTGGCGGAACCGCGTATAAGAGCTGGGGTTGGCCCATGTGGGCCACCTTGGTAACGATTATGCTTGTCGCAATGTTTTTCGGTTTCTTCAACGGTATCATGGTTTCGAGGTTGAAGCTGCCTCCCTTTATTGCAACTTTGGGTACGATGATGATTGCCATGGGTGTCGGTTCGATCGTTTCCAATGTTAGAAGCGCCACCTATCCTACCCGATCGGAGGCTGATGGGTGGTTCAAGAGCATTTTCAAATTTTTGGGTGAGGATGGTTTTACTATCCCAACGGGCTTCATAGTACTCATGATTACCGCTACAACCACGTATTTGATTCTTACAAAAACTAAGATGGGCAGGTATATTTTTGCGGTTGGTTCCAACAAGGAAGCTGCCCGGCTCTCCGGCGTGAACGTGAAGAAATGGGAAATGATGGCCTATGCGGTCAGTGGCATAATGGCCGGCATAAGTGGAGTGGCCTTTGCAGCGGTATATACAACTGTTATGCCCGCACAAGGGCAGGGTTTTGAGCTCTATGCAATTGCCGGTGCGGTGATCGGCGGCACATCGCTTTCGGGAGGAGTTGGTTCGGTTTTCGGAACTCTTATTGGAGTCTATATCATGAGCATACTCAGAGTTGGGCTGCCATCGATGGATCTTCAAGCGCATTATCAGACTTTTTTCACAGGGCTTGTGGTGATCGGAGCTGTACTTCTCGATATCTATCGGAATAAACGGGCTTCTGAAATTCGGGTTTTAAGCAGATCTGATGAATTTCGAGCTGCCGAGCTTCTAAGAATTGCTGGAATCAAGGCGGAAATTTCCGGTTTGAGCAAGAGCGAATCTGAAGAGAAGAGAAGAGAGATTAAAGCGATTCGGAAGGAAATGAAAGCAACCTACTCTCGGATGATTAAAGAAGAACGAGCCGAGAAGAAGCGTTTGTTGGCCGCGGAAAAATTGGCAGACAAGGCCTTCCATTTAGAGCAGCAATCTCATCGCGGTGTTCAGATCTAGAGGATCTGTTAGCACCAACCCTCGCAAAATAACCGGCGATATATTAACGCTTTAAAAGGCTATGAGCCGATTTTTTGAGACTTCCGGCAAATCCGGGTGGCTATTTCCCCGTTCATACCCTTTATGTCCTTGGATATTTGGAAGCTAAGTGATACAATAGCCGCTATACTCCGGCTTGGTTCGGATTTTGGAAGTTATTTAAGGAGGATTATATGAGAAAAGCAGTTTTTCTGCTCTTTGCTATGGCCCTTGTAGCTACAACTATTTTCGCCAATGGGGCGGGTGGCGCCGAGGAAAAACCGTATATAGCAGTTGTTTCAAAGGGAGAGCAGCACGATTTCTGGCAACAGGTGAAGCGTGGTGCAATGGACGCGGCTATTGATTTCGAAGTTGACGTTACATTTGAGGGTCCCCCTTCGGAGTCTGATGTTCAAATTCAGGTTGAGATGCTTAACAATGCCATTTCCAAGGAACCCGCGGCCATCGCGCTAGCAGCTTTGAATACCACATCGGTAATCGATCAGTTATCCGAGTTGAGAGACAAGGGGATACCCGTTATTGGCTTCGACTCCGGAGTTCCTGATGCCCCGGAGGGTTCTATTTTTGCGAATGCTTCTACCAATAACTATGGTGCCGCTGGACTTGCAGCCGAGAGAATGCTTGAGATTATCAAACCTAAGATTGAAGCCGCCACGGACTCTTATCCTGTCAAAATCGTTGTTCTAAATCAGGATGCCGCTGGCGAGTCTCTACTGAGCCGCGGTACGGGCTTCCGTGATACAATGGTAGAACTAATCGACGGTGAAACCAGGCTTTCCAGAGGAGATATTTCTGTTATTGGAAACCCAGCCTATGTTGCTGCCGACAGCCCTAAAACCGGGAATAAAGTTATAATCGAAATGATTGTACCGGCATCTGCTGCTAATACCGATGCTGCCGCTTCGGCATCAGCAATGCTTAACAAGCTAGAAGATGACAATATTATCGGAGTTTTCTGTTCGAACGAGGCAACTGCCAAGGGCATTCTGGCTGCCACCAATGATGGCGCCGATCTAGCCAGTAAGTATGACGAACTTGTAGTTATTGGTTTCGATGCCGGGGCTGGACAGAAAAATGCGGTTCGCCAGGGACTCTTTGCCGGATCGATTACTCAGGATCCCTACTCTATTGGCTATAAGGCTGTAGAGCTCGCCGACAAGGCCAGGAGGGGTGAAAAGGTTGAAGATATAGATACCGGTGCTAAGTACTATACTGTCGATAACATGGACGACCCCGAGATAGCTCCCCTTCTATACGATTAAAAAGGAGTGATTATATCCCCTGGTGTAAGCCGGGGGGATGAATCGCGGCAGTATACGCAAAATACGAGCCGTATAGAGGCGCTTCTAGCCCGCATGCACGGAACGCCGGAGAGGCGCCTTTTTTCGGAATATCCTGATTCCTTTGCTAAATTCGAAATGCAGCCGCCGGCGATGCTTTCGGCGGGATTTCAATCTTTCTCTAATTCCAAACCCCTAGTTCAAATGAAAGCCGATGAGTCAATCGGGCTATGCTGCTTCACTCCGAAAAATCAATTTGCCAGAGCTTTTCGTATTTATCAATATCCGCGGGAATCACCAATTCGAATGGGATATCCCAAACCTTCTGTAGTTCCTCGCCATTAATTGCTTTGATTGCAGCCTGTATGCTGATGGCCCCATGTTTATACGCATCGTGAAAAACCGTTACCTCAAGCTTACCCTCTCTCATTAACTCAAGTGCATTGGGCATTGCGTCTATGCCTGCAACTACAACATCATCAAGCATGTCAATCTGTTCAAGAGCCATAATTGCTCCAATTGCCATCTCATCGTTATTGGCAACAACCGCATCAAAAATTATGCCTGATCGAAGCCAGTTTTCCATCAATCTGAATCCCTCTTCTCTCTGCCAATTAGCTGTATTCTCTTTGATGATGTTGATTCCGGGGTACCGATCTACAACATTGTGGTTGCCTTCCGTCCTCAGAATCTGGGCCTTATCTCCCATCTTGCCCAGCATAATAACCACATCGCCTTTCCCTCCTAGCAGCTTAGCAACTCTTTCCATTTGAATCGTTCCGGCATAGAGAGAATTTGAGCCAATATAGGCGGCTAGACTACTGAATCCCGGTTCTTCTGGCTCTCTATTTACCGCAATTAAGGGCGGGATGTCAGAGTAATCGGTTGAATCCAGTAGCGTTCCAATTACATATGCGTCAACAGGCACTATAACTATCGCATCTACCTTTTGCTCAATAAGGCTGTCAATTTGAGTCTGTTGGATTTTGGAAACGTTCTTAGCGTCCAGTGTTGTCAGTCTTACGCCCTGCTTACTTGCTTCTAAGCGCATACTTTCATTCAAGTACGACATCCATAAATCATCCAAATTGGCGGCAGCTACACCTATATGAGGTACATACTGCTCGCCTTTGGCCCAGAGGCCCACGGTACTTCCAAAAACAAGAAGCAAGGGCAGCAAAAAAACAAATCTTTTCATCTCATCCCCCCTTATAATCTACATGATAGTGGTTTCTTATCCGGTCGAATCAAGTGGTTTCTTAAGTAAGATAAAATAAAAAGGGCGGCAAGTGAAAAGGTAGGAATCGAACATTGCCCATGAAATCCTTGCGCACGCGGCTTTGTAGTGATTTTGAAAAACTGTTTTTAAGTTGTTATATGGAAAAAACGCGAGACATTTTGAAAGCACGTAATTAGAAGGAATGTTCCTACTTCCAAAAAACTCGGTGTTGGAAGACTGGTTTTTATAAAATCGCCTGTTTTTTAATAGCCTTGAGCTCAATCCTTTCTTTTATTTTCTAATATCACCTACCTCTACCTCCGTATCTGCCTCTTTGAAGTCCTTCTTGTTCCAACTTTTTTGCTTGCTCTTGTTCCCTCTTTTTTGCTTGTTCTTGTTTCCTCTTTTTTGCTTGTTCTTGTTTCCTCTTTTTTGCTTCTTCTAGTTCTTTTAGTACTAGTTTTTCTTGTTCTAGTTCTTCTAATACCGTCTTTTTTGCTTCTTCTAGTACTAGTTTTTCTTGTTCTAGTTCTTCTAGTTCTTCTAGTTCCTTCACCCTCTTTTTTGCTTGTTCTAGTTTCCTTGAGAGCCGCTCATACTCTTCCTTATGGTGAGTTTTCCTCGTCTCCAAGTAGTAAATTTTATACTCATAATCTTCTTCGTCCAGCCGCTTTGGGCCTTTCGCATGAGCGGCGGCCTTAAGTTCCTTTGAGAAATGCACATACCTTCCATAATGGTAAGCTATCCTTCCCTCCAAGTAGTTAATATGATCAGTGTATCCCAAAGTTTTCCCTCCTGAAATTTCTTTCCATTGTTACATTCTTCTGGATCTTTCGCAAGAGAGCGGCCTCAAGTTCTTTTTGAGTGCCGCTTATACATTTTCTTATTCGCCCCTTTCGATTAGAGCTAATGGGTTTCCCATTACAACAGCAGCACGAGGCTATATGTTGAAGAGCAAATCTTCATAGCTCGGATACGGCCAAATTCGCTTATCGGTAAGCTTCTCCAGAGCATCTCCGTAGACTCGGAGCTGAGCCATCGCGGGAATAACCTGCCTATAGTATGCTGAGGCCTGCGCCTTAACATCTTCCTCCATAGCAAGAGCGGCTTCCATCTTCGTCTGCAGATTCTTCGACGCGATAAGCAGGCCATCAAGATTTCTTCCGATCTCCTTCAACTGAATAATTAGTTCTTTGCACTCCGCGCCGTTCTTTCTTAATCCAGAAATGGCATTATTGAGATTTGCGGCATACTCAACCACGGCCGGACATATCATCCTGTCGGTCATCTCTCTCATCACGCCGGCCTCGATGTTTATCTGCTTGCTGTAGGTTTCAAGATAAATGGTGACTCTACTTTCCAATTCTACTCTGCTTAGCACCTTGTGTTTCTCGAAAAGTTCTACCGAATCTTTCTCAAGATATGATAGCAGGGCCTCAACCGTGGATTGGATATTCGGTAAGCCCCGTTTCTTGGCCTCGGCGATCCACTCATCACTGTAGCCATTGCCGTTGAAAACCACTCGGCGATGGTTTCGATAGTTCTCGAGAATGATATCCCGTGCCGTGGCCATAGGACTGGCAGACGATTCAAGGCGATCGGCTGCATTGCTTAGCACCTCGGCCAGGGCCGTGTTAAGCACCGCGTTGGAAGCGGCAATGGATTGCAACGAGCCGCACATACGAAATTCAAAACGATTTCCGGTGAATGCGAAAGGACTTGTACGATTCCTGTCGGTAACGTCCATGGGCAAATCGGGTAGGGAAGTAACGCCAATCTGCATAGTCTTCCCTTCCTTTGTTTCAAATTTCTCGTTTGCAATCAGTTTCTCGAGAATTTCGATTAGATGGTCTCCCAGAAAGATCGAGATTATTGCCGGAGGCGCTTCATTGGCGCCAAGACGATGATCGTTTCCCGAACTCGCCGCGGAAGCTCTAAGTATAGGAGCATAAACGTCAACTGCCTTGATTACGGAGGTAAAAAACAGCAAGAAGCGAGCATCTTCTTGAGGGTTTTCCCCTGGTTTACAGAGGTTAACACCGGAAGAGGTAATGATATTCCAGTTTATGTGTTTCCCTGAGCCGTTAACACCCGCGAAGGGCTTCTCATGCAGGAGGCATTCTAGCCCATGTCGTTCGGCCACCTTGGACAGAGTTTCCATCAGAAGTTGATTCCAGTCAGTGGCGATGCTGGCTGTTGAAAAAACCGTGGCAATTTCAAATTGATTCGGGGCAACCTCGTTGTGTTGAGTTTTGGCACTGATGCCGAGTTTCCAAAGTTCTATGTTCACCTCCTCCATGAAGTCGGCCACCCTCTCTTTTATAGCGCCGAAGTAATGATCGTCCATTTCCTGACCCTTGGCGCTCATCTTACCGAACACTGTTCTTCCGGTTAGTTTGAGATCTGGCCTTGAGTCGAAGTACTCGCGGTCAATCAGAAAATACTCCTGCTCGGGTCCCGCATATGCGTTGATCCTTTTCTCATCCTTGTAGCCCATGGCATGCAAAACCCTAAGTGCTTGCTTATTTAGCGACTCCATCGATCGCAGCAAGGGAACCTTCTTGTCGAGCGCCTCACCCGTGTAAGAGACGAATGCAGTTGGAATACATAGAGTCACCCTGCTCCCAAAGCGTTTGAGGAAGGCCGGTGAACCGGTATCCCAAGCGGTATAGCCCCTCGCCTCAAAAGTGGTTCGGAGTCCACCCGAGGGGAAAGAAGATGCATCTGGCTCACCCATTATCAGCTCTTTGCCAGAGAATTCCATCAGCATTGTTCCATCACTATTTGGCGAAATGAAGGAATCGTGCTTTTCGGCCGTGTAACCGGTTAGGGGCTGAAACCAATGTGTGTAATGAGTCGCACCCTTTTGAAGAGCCCAATCTTTCATTGCATTTGCAATAACTTCCGCAATCTCGATAGGAAGCGACATTTCTCCGGCCTGCACGCGCTTGAACTGGCTGAAGACTGATTTGGGCAAACGCTCCCGCATAATCGATTCGCTAAAACAGTTTACGCTGTATATACTCTCTAAATTTTCGAATTTATCATTGAGCACCGCTATTCTCCTAAGTCTATTCTGATGGGTGGCTATGCTAAATAAATACGGACTTTAAGGCAAGTGAGAAAACGCCGGGAATCTATCTTCGAATGAAAGCAAAATTCTTAACCTTAAGGAAAAGATATCTAGCCTATATTCGGCGTGCTTCCAGGTAATAGCGCTTCTCTTCCGCCTCGCCAATGCTAAACGTTTTTCTGGGGAAAACTCCCATATCAGCTATGCGGTGGAAGAACGAAGATTTGTTGATTTCAGGTAGAACTATCCCGAGTCTACGCCCGGAATCGGATGAAACTAGCTCGCGAACGGAATCTTCCCCGTGTATATAATCCAAACTGGTTTCAGAATGAAGTTCCATATAAGAATCCAGAGACTTTTGCAATGGCTCAACAACTAGATGATCGGCCGGCGTCTTGATTTTCCAGCGTTCCGCGGCTCCTTCCGAACTTAGAACCATAAATTCATCCGATGAAAGCTTATTATCGGTTTTTGGTAGTATCAAAGCATCCAGTTGCTCTCTCAAGTGCTTCTTGAGCTTCTTGATATCTTGTACGTTAAACAGTACCCGGTGAATGGGATGAAAAACCAAGCCCGGATCGTAAATATTTTCCACTTCAACCAGGGCATAACGCATCGGATGATCCGGCGGCGAGGTGGTTTTTTTCTCAAGCCAAACCTCTCTTGCCGATGCCAAAGAATGGTTGCCATCTCCCACGGCGAAAAGCAAACCAGAGCCGTCCACGAGTTTTTCAAAGGCCGAAAAAAGAGGCTCGGCCTCATGTTCTTTGACATGATAGCCGCTGATATGACCGCCATTTTGCATCAAATCAAAGTCGTAAACCTTCTCTCCAGAGGCTTGCACCGCCATGCCAGCGGCATTCATCACCAGGTTATTCGGATCGTCAATAAGCACAATTATATGGGGCAAGTCGAGAGGGGCCATTCTACGCACCGCCATTCGCGGCGGCAAACGTTTCATGATAGTGCCCTCGGTGGGCCTTATCAAACTCCGCGAGTTCTCTGAGAAATCGTAGAACTCGAGATCGACAGCCAGAACCAATCCCAAGCGTTGAGCCACGTGGGGAGTGGAGCGTTTCACCAGGATGAAACCAGGTGGGAGCTTTCTTAGAACGGCGTTCTGGATAAGTTCCAACATAGCCTTTCGAGTTTTCCCTATCTGCGCATCCAAATCTTTATCTTCCAGATTGCATTCAGGAACGAACAGATTCAAAGTAGATGGCGCATCTCCCACTAATCGCCGAGTTTCAGCCCAGTAAGAGGGTTCGGACGAGAACTGGTCGCAGGCTATAACAGCCCATTTTTCGAAACTCATCCCCTCTCCCGGGATAAGGATTTGAGGGAATTCAATGCCCAAACTCAGAAGACGTTGATTCAAGTCAATATAGCTCCATAATCTTCCATGCTGCCGCGGCCTTTATTCTCAAACGATTTCACCCTATCTGTTTTCGTCCTCGCTTGAAAATATCAAGAATCGAAATCGTTTTTAGTGCCCTGTCTATCACAGCCAAAGCCAATTCCCATTTCCGATCGACTCAGCCGAATCCGGGGAGCGCTTCACCTGTTTTCAGCAGAGAAATCCGCCATGAAATCAATCAATTCATCCACATTTTCTACCGACACGGCGTTATATATCGAGGCGCGACATCCGCCAACACTGCGATGCCCCTTTAGTCCAATTAAACCCGAATTGGTGGCATCCTCGATAAATCTCGGCTCTAGGGTTTCATTTCGCAGGCGCCAAACCACGTTCATATTCGATCGAACAGCTTTGTTCACAGGACAGCGATAAAATCCATCTGATTTTTCAATGGCCTCATAGAGCTTCGCGGCTTTCTGCTTATTCGCCCTTGCAATAACTTCTGCTCCACCCTGCCTTTTAACACCTTCAAGTACTAGCTTAATTCCCCAAATTGGGAATACCGGAGGCGTGTTATATAGAGAATCAGAATTCGCATGCACCGCGTAACTCAAATAAGAACCAAGATTCTTCGTACTCCTCTTAAGTAAGTCATTTCGAATAATCACAATGGACACTCCGGCGGGCCCTAAATTCTTCTGCGCTCCCGCGTAGATAAGGCCAAACTTGCCAACGTCAATCGGTCGGCTTAAGATGTCGCTGGACATATCCGCAACCACAGGAACATCCTGGGATTCAGGGAAAGTTTTCCACTGCACCCCCCCGATAGTCTCGTTGCTAGTGATATGCAGATATGCGACATCCGAATTGGGTTTGATTGATTTAGGATCGGGCAGATTCATGTAATTCTCATTCACTCCATCATAAGGCACATTTACATAACCCACCTTCCTGGCCTCTACAATTGCCTTATGCGCCCATGCGCCGCTGTTGATGTAATCCGCGCTCCCTCCGCTTGGAAGCAGATTCATCGGCACCATCGAGAACTGCAGTGTCGCCCCCCCGCCAAGAAGCAGTATGGAATAATCCTCGGGCACATTCATCAGCTCTCTTATGAGGGCGATGGTTTCCATATGAGCCTTGTTATAAACCGCGCCCCGATGGCTTACTTCCACAAGCGATAAACCCGTTTTCTGATAATCCACCATCTCGGCGGCAAGCGACTCCAGGACATCCACGGGAATCATGGAAGGCCCTGCCGAGAAATTAATCGGACGACTCATGCTTTTCTCCTAGTTATTACGGTATGATTCTGGTACCTTCAGTACCCTCAAGGGCGGCGTCCAGGTGCGACGAGTCGCTTATAAGAGCTTCCCTTCCCGTGGCCTGAACGAAATCTATAAGAGCCTGAATTTTGGGCAGCATGCTCCCAGGCGCGAAATGTCCCTCGGCCGCAAGCGTTCGTGCCTCTGACACCGAGAGCAGTTTCAATTCCTTTTGCGTCGGTTTTCCAAAATTCGCATACACCCTTGGAACAGCAGTTGAAATAACAAATCTATCTGCGTCTAACGAGCGGGCCAGAAGCGAAGCCGTCTTGTCCTTGTCGATAACAGCTTCCGTACCCTCGATTTCGCCATCATCTCCCAAAACCACGGGAATTCCACCACCTCCGGCGGCAATTGTAATAACACCCGATTCAACTAGAGCGCGTATAACATCCAACTCAAGTATTTCTATCGGCTCGGGTGAAGGCACTACTCGACGCCAGCCCCTGCCGGCATCCTCCTTTATAACCCAGCTCTCGGATTCGCTGCGCTCCCGCGCCTTCTTCTCGTCCATGAAGTTGCCGATGGGCTTGGATGGATTGAGAAATGCTGGATCTTTCCTGTCAATCCTCACCTGTGTCACCACGGTAGCCACGCTTCGCCCTCCATCTCCAATTTCGTTTCTTATGGCCATTTGGATGTTATAACCAATGCCTCCTTGGCTATCTGCAACACAGGAATCTAGCGGGACATCGTGCAGCTCGCCGCGAGCCAATTCCGCCCGGCGAAGAATGAAACCCACTTGAGGACCATTGCCATGAACAATTGCGATGTTATGTCCCTTTTCAATCAGCGGAAGCAGACTCTGTACGGCACGTCTGGCAGCCTGACGCTGGTAGGGAATCGAGATATGATTCGAATTTTCAATCAGCGCATTTCCACCAAGCGCAACTATCACAATTTCCGGCATTATCTTCAAAAACCACCTAAGTAGTGAGGGCGATATTAACCTCGAAAGAAGAATCTGGCAAGCGATTGAAAAACGATGCGCATAGTACAAAATCTCTTTTTCTTATGGTGCTCACTGGTAGTTTGAGTATTCGGGTTACATTTTAATACTCATACCCGGATAAGTTCTCTTATTTCCGATGAAAAGCAAATGAGATTCATAAGAGGCCAATATAGTTTCTAATGGGTTAGAAGTAGATTTTGTGATAAATTTGAAAACAATGAAGATTGTTATCGCATCGGATTCGTACAAAGGCAGCAATACAAGCACACGCGTCGCGGAATTGATCGAAGAAGGAGCCAAATCAGTGTTCCCCAATGCCGATTACATCAAAATTCCAATTGCGGATGGCGGTGAGGGAACTGTTGAAGCCTTAACTAGCGGACTAGGAGGAAAGATCAAGCGAGTGGAGGTACTCGATGCATTGAATCGACCGATAGATTCCTTCTATGGCGTTCTGGGAGAAAAGGCGGTAGTAGAGATGGCTTCTGCAAGTGGACTGCCTCTGCTTGCTCATAGCGAGCGGAATCCGCTGATAACGAGCACTTTTGGCACTGGACAGCTTATTCTTGCAGCGTTGAATGCGGGTTACAGGGATATTGCAATAGGCATAGGCGGATCGGCTACAAACGATGGAGGGGCTGGCATGGCCCGCGCTTTAGGTTATCGATTCCTTAACACGGAAGGCCAGGAAATCCCCGAGGGTGGAGCCGCGCTGACAAAGCTCGCAAGTTTAGATGATTCGAATGTCAATCCTCTATTGAAGGAGGCGAAAATCAATGTGGCCTGCGATGTGGATAATCCTCTTCTGGGGGAAAGCGGCGCATCTGTCATCTATGGGCCGCAAAAAGGTGCGGATGAGGCAGCGGTAAAGGAATTAGACGCGGCACTTACAAATTTTTCCGATGTGATAGAACGCTGGAAGGGACTGGAATTACGAAACTATCCCGGAGCGGGCGCCGCTGGCGGATTGGGCTTCGGTCTTATGGCCTTTTTTAATGCCCGAATGGAAAGCGGAATAGACACCATACTCGATTTGGTGAATTTTGAAGATCAACTCAAAGAATCTCATCTGGTTATTACGGGCGAAGGAAGGATAGATGGCCAATCCATTCGAGGTAAGGTGCCTGTTGGTGTTGCAATGCGGGCCAAGAAGTGCGGCATCCCTGTGCTGGCCATAGTTGGAGATATAGGTCCTGATGCGAAGGAGGTGTTCAAGTACGGGATAGATTCAATTATGAGCACCGTGGATCGTGCCATGGGTCGTAGCGAGGCAATTAATCGCTCTTCAGAGACTCTCCGGGATGCCGCGCAGCGGGCCTGTATGATGATACGAATTGGCATGAAAATCTCAGAACTCTGAATTCTATTTATTTTTGCTCTCGAAAAAATAAGTAGATATAGGGAAAGGGTTTTTTTGCCGCAGATAACGCATGATAAAATCCTTAATCTAAGGATGCTTCTTAATATGGCAGAGAAAAACTATTTTGACTTCCACCTTAAGGCGCAATGAAAGACAAGATTGCGTCAATTCTAACGTGATGAGCCTTCCTTACAGCAAAACGGCGCGGGAGAATCGGCTATGGGAAGAACTGAACTTTTAAGAGGACGGCTTTTAGGCCTATTTGTCTGCGTTCTGGCTCTATCAGCCAAGTCTCTTAGTGCTTCTGAAAATTGGGGAGTTGCGCAAGGCCCTCTTGGCGGAAGGAATCTTCACGCACCACATGTGCCCTGGTTCAGTTTTCCAGCAGAATCAGCCAAGCCCTTAGCTCCTGGGACAATTCGCGCTGGCATCGCCATCTATTTATTAAACGCTTTTGTAATAAAGAACTTTGATAACGATGTTCACTTTCTAGCTGCTGATAGAACTAAGCTGAACTCGGATAGTCAGAACGAGTTAACCCTTGTTGATTATGAAGCCACGGTCGCGGAAATCAGCTTCGATTTGCAGGCATTCGACTCATGGCGGTTTAGCGCGGACTGGCGCATGCACTTCCGATATGGCGGCTTTTTCGATGGTTTTATTGAAAGGTGGCATGGAACTTTTGGGCTGCCGAACGGTGGACGCGAATACTTTGACAGGAATCGCTCGTACTGGAGTATCAGGAGTGAGATAGAGTGGAAATTCAATGGCTCTGCTTACGGACTTGGTGATTTGGATTTGCAGGCCATTTGGAGCTTCTGGGATACTCCGAAGCTATCCTTGGCCGCGCACTTTGCGTTCAAGGTACCAACCGGTAACAAGGAAATTCGATTCAGTTCGGGTTATCCGGATATAGGCGCGGCATTTCTTCTCGATTGGCGTCCTTGGAAGCGTTGGGATTTTTATCTAAGCAATGGAATCGTCATACCATTGGCCGGCGAAGGACGCCTGATGATCCAGGCGATTCCCGCGGTGGAATTTCGTATAAATCCCTATATCTCAATCCTTGTGCAGCTCAACATCCAAAGCGCATCGTTTAATGGCCAAACGCGGTTCACTCATACCTACCTAGGCAGAATAAACTTATTTTCGCTGCCTCAAACCAATCTTAAAATAGGACTGAAGGGACATGTCGGCCGCTTTGGTTGGCAGGCTTATATAGAGGAAGATATGCTCACCTGGGAGGGGGCAGACATACTCTTTTACTTAGGTGTTAACTGGAGTTTTGAACCCTTACCCATGAGAAATGCCGTATCCCAAAAAGAGCAATCCTTAAATCCATGATATACTTAATTTGCGGTGAAAAGAACGGTGGCAAAACCACCCGGCTGAAGCAGATGTTTCACTCCGTAGAAAATGCTTACGGTTTTTATGCTGATAAGGAGTTCGAAGAGGGAACCCTGGTAGCCTACAATCTTGTGAACCTCCGCGGCGGGGCCATCATCCCCCTAGCCAAGATTCTCTCCAAGCCAGGCGGATGCGCTTCAAAGAGCCTCATCCATGGACACTTCTGCTTCAATATGGCTGGCTTTCTCTGGGCAAGAGAGCTCTTTGAGGTCGCCAAGCTGGCTAAGGCCGCTGCTTTTTTCATCGATGAAGTCGGAGAAATCGAGTTGAGTTCCAGAGGTCATTCAGAACTAGTGCGCGTGGCTCTGAATTCAATCATGGACATATACATAACTGTTCGAAATTCCAAGTTCAAGGACATAATTTACGAATTCGGAATAAGGGAGTATACGCGAATCAAGATTCGCTAGTATTCCATAAGAGGGCTAGTGGCCCCGCTGGCCCTACCACGGGCGTAGGGTAGCGGCGCTCTTGGCCCCATTATTTCATCGCAAACGATGTGACGAATCTCTCTCTCTAATTGGTGACTAGCGTGTTCTGTTCCCTGGCCATTTTGCGGCGCCAGGATGGGCAAAAAAGAACAGCGCGGCATTATTTTTAAGCCTCCGCCAGTTTGTAAATGGCCACTACATCTTCTTTGGAGAGTTTTTTCACTTCCCCGAGGGGGCCACTGCGCACTGCCTTTTCGGCCATTGCATCATAGCGATTATCATGCACCCCTAACGCCTTCAGGTCTGTTGGCATTCCGATAGAATCATAGAAAGCCTTATGGAGTTCTATTCCTTCAAGTGCTATTTGCTCATCCTTTCCGGCAACATAGTCCACGTTCCAGACTCGTAACGCAAACTGGACTGCCTTTGCCAAATTCTCCTTTAGCACATATTTCATCCATGCTGGGAATACAACTGCCAAACCCGCGCCATGGGCCACATCATACTGGGCGGATAGCTCATGCTCGATGCGATGACTGGCCCAATCGCCAACTCGACCAAGGCCAACAAGATCGATGTGAGCTATAGTGCTGGCCCACATCAAATCAGCCCGTCCTGCATAATCCTTGGGATTCGCCAACACCTTGGGCGCGGTATCGATAACGCTGCGTATAACCGCCTCGCATAGCCTGTCGCTAAAACCAACATCCTCGGTTTGAGTGAAGTAGCGCTCCATTACATGGGAAAGCATATCAGTAATACCACAGGCCGTCTGAAATGGACTAAGGGTGTAGGTAAGTTCGGGATTCATCAAGCTGAAGGCTGGTCGCATCAAGTCGTGTTCATAGTCAAATTTCGATTTGTTCGGTAAATCGGTGACTACAGCGCTCGAACTGCCTTCGCTGCCCGCGGCAGGAAGTGTAAGAATAACACCTAGAGGGAGCGCCTCTTTTGCGGTGGCTTTTTCTGTGAAAAAGTCCCACACGTCGCCAGAGTAAGGCACCCCGATTGCGATTGCTTTTGCCGAATCTATCACACTCCCACCACCAACAGCCAGTAAGCCGGTAACACCCTGAGAACGACAGAGATCTATCCCTTTCTTAACCAATTCCAAGCTCGGGTTGGGCTTAACCCCCCCAAGTTCGACAATCCTGGCGTTCGTTTTGGCTAGAAGGGTTTTAACTTTCTCGTAGAGACCGGATTTCACTATACTGCCTTCACCGTAGTGAAGCAGAATCACTTCGCCAAGTTTTGAACTCTCCTCAACAAGTGATGCTTCAGCATTGCGTCCAAATACAAACTGGGTTGGGCTTAGATATCTGAAATCAAGCATATTTCCTCCTAATTGTAGTCTATGTCTTCTCGGATTGGAAATACAAGTGGCTATAGGGAAAGTACTGCTGCAATGGCAGATTAATCTAGGATGAGAAAACTTCGAGATGCCTGGCATAATCCTCGAGATCTTGCAAAATCTTCAGTTTCGGCTTCTCGAATCCCAAGGCTGCCTTCAACTCGCCAAGTTGGAATTTATAGGAATCCAAATTTGGTGCCCCGGCAAGCGGTGGTTTTGCTAGGCGGGAGGCGCAGAATTCTTTCCATTGGCGCAGATCTCTTTCTGTTAACAGCTCTGGGAAGTTCCGTCTGATATATCTCTGTATCATTTCAGGAATCCTGGAGTCCTTGAAGCTACGATCCAGTATCTTAAGCTCTTTGGGTGAAGCTTGGAGGGCCAGCTTAAGTGCTTTTCTGTCTTCGCTTGGGAAGAATCCCCCGTAGATCTGTAAGTCTGGATCCACCATTTCCGCGGATTTCGACTTAGCCTTCTCGTTTTTCCTGGAAAACACGCTCAGAACCTTCTCAACCAAACCGTTACTCTTACGCAGCTTTTTGTATCTGTCCACGGCAAGTTGAACATTGATTCCCAATCTTTTGGCGGCATTATCGGTTAGTTCCGACATAGGAGCGAGGAAAGGGCACTTGTTTATCATGATGCTCCTTAGTGGAATTCGCTTCTCTTGTTCATCTAGTTCCTCTTGAGAGGAAAAGACGAGCCTGCGCACCTCCTTGATGTCCAAATCCAGAAGAGGCCGAGGATCGATGCTTAAATCAGAGGCATAGAGCCTGTTTGGCTGAGTCGGGCTATATGCAATCGGGCAAATCAAGCCCGTGTTCCCCCTGCCATCGAAATTTGAATAGCTGGTATAGATTAGCGGTGTTCCATCTTCTTCTTCGATGAAATCGCGAATGGCCTTCTTTTCACGATGCCTGAATGCCCAATTAAAGAGTCTGGACTGCCTGTTTTTCAGAAGGCGGGCCAAGCCAATCGTTGCATAGACATCAGAAAGCGCATCGTGGGCCCTCTTTTGGTGGATATTATTAGCCTTGGCCAGAAGTTCCAGCTTCACTGACACATTGCCCCTTTCCCTGGGAGGCCAGTTCATACTTTTTGGACGTAAATCTCTGGTAGCCCTTGTAAGATCTATTAGGTCCCAACGGGAATTCCCACCTCTCCATTCTCTTTCATAGGGATCGCGCAGATTGCGATAGTAGAGATTTCGGATGAACTCGTCGTCGAAGGCGATTGAGTTATAGCCAACCGCACAGGTGTTGGGAACAGAAAGGTGCTTGTCGATTGTCTCTAATAACTCCGCCTCGGATACTCCCAGCCTATTTGCAATCTGCGGGGTTATGCCGGTTATCAGGCAGGCATTTATTTCCGGCAGATAATCAGGGCTCAATCTGCCATGGAGTACAATCGGCTCTCCGATAATCTGTAAATCTTCGTCAGTTCGAATACCGGCGAACTGAGCTATTCTGTCATATCTAGAATTCCGCCCGAAGGTTTCCAAATCAAACCAGAAAAAGGTCATTTCCATTTTTCTCCAGAATCAATACTAGCATGATGACTCTTCAAGTTGCCAAGAGGCTTGGTTTGGATAGCGTGGTAAGTAAGCTCCATTTGGTTTCTCGCGGCTAATCGGCAGAATTTCGCCTGCAGCGCACCAGCCTTTAAGAAATCTAGCCAGCATTAAGAGGGGAAAACTCTGGCTTACTTGCAATCGAACGCTGCTTTTTGATGGCGAGAAAACGGAGCTTTGTCGCTGATAAGGGCTGTTAGGTTTTGAACCGTTTTGCGTGCAATGGGGCATCTTGAATTGCAATGCCTTTTGAGGCTGATGTTTTTGAGTTGGCTAGGGAGAGTTCTTTTTAAGTAAAAAATCTTATAGCTCGGATACTGCAAAAATCGCTCTATTTGGCTAAGTAAAGAAGCTTCATGAAATCGGTTTGAACCCGGATTTTCGGAATCTTTATGTGCTTACTTATTTATAGTTTCTAAGCAGTTCTCGAAGAAACAGGCGAATCCTGCCAACCGAGGGGATATACATTCGCTCATCGGGCGAGTGGGGTTGAAGTATTGTTGGGCCGAATGAAATCATATCCAAACCCGGAAAACGTTCGCCGATTGCTCCACATTCCAAGCCCGCGTGGGTTACTTCCACCTCGCATTTTGCGCCGAAGAGTTCGGACCATATGCGCTTAGAGCGATTAAGCACGTTTGAATTCTCATTTGGCTCCCAACTCGGATAATAATTCCCGCTGCTGGAGCTGCCGCCGTAAATTCGAGCAAGCCCGGAGATAAGGTCTGAGAAATCAGCGCCCCGGCTAAGCCTCGCGCTTCGCCTGTTTGCCAGTACCTCCACTGTTTTTTCCCTGCTGCGAAGTATGGCAAAATTCACGCTGGTTTCAACCGTGCCATCTAGATACATAGCCCGCACCCCGTGTGGAATCAAACGAAGCGTATCAATCAATCTCACCTGGCAAGCCGGAGCAAGCGCTCCCCTCCGCGGAGGGCGAGCCTCTTCGAGCTTCACAAAGAAATTCTTTTCGATATCGCCAAATTCATCAACGATTGCGCCTCTGAATTCTTCCAGAGCTAATTGAATTGTGCCTAGATGAGATTTTGGCAGAGCCAGAATCGCGCTGGCTTCCCGCGGAATCGCATTATGCGCTGAACCGCCATTTAATTCGCTAATTCGCAGTTCCGGCACGGCGAGATTGAATTCGCGAATCGCCCTAACCAGTAAAACATTGGCATTCGCCTTACCGGAATTGATTTCGATGCCCGAATGGCCGCCTTCCAAACCCTCTACTAAGAATTTGCGGAACGCGTATTGGCCAAGAAGCGCCTCGCGTTTTATTGGAAAATCCAGATTGATATCAATTCCCCCGGCGCAGCCCATTGTAAAAACGCCCTCGGTTTCAGAATCTAGGTTCAGAAGAACTTTACCACTTAGAAAATTCTTCTCCAGCGCTTGTGCCCCAATCAAGCCGGATTCCTCATCGGAGGTTATCAGAATTTCGAGTGCAGGGTGCTCTGCCTTTGTGTCTTCCAAAAGTTCAAAAAAAATAGCTATTGCAATGCCATTGTCAGCACCGAGGCTTGTATTTTTCGCTCTAAGCCAGTCCCCATCACGCCATGAAAGAATAGGGTCTTTTTTGAAATCGTGCTTAGCATCGGGTCGCTTCTCGCAAACCATGTCCATATGCCCCTGTAGGATAATAATAGGAGCATCTTCAAAACCTCTTGTTGCTGGCACCTCCATCAATACGTTGCGCGCGTTATCGCTGCGAACCTTAAGAGCGTGTTTCTCACCCCAGTTCACAAGCCAGGGGTGGATATGCTCAAGGTATCCGGTGGGCCGCGGCACACTGTTTATCTCGTCGAATATCTCTAAAACCCGCTTGGTTCCTTCGTAGTCGATCAACGAGATTTACCCATCGTTATCAGTATAAAAGCGGCGATCAGTGTTGGCAGGGCCAGAATGATAATAAACTTTTCGAACCAGTCTCCAAAACGCGAATAGATGGTTTCGCGTTCGGTGTAAATCGGCACCTCGGCAATCAGATTATTCTTTTCAAAGGGTTCAAGGCGCGAGATGGTTTTTCCATTCGGATCTATCATACAGGTTATTCCAGAAGTAGTTGCTCGAACCATGCTGCGTCGGTTTTCCACGCATCTGAATATAGCCATGTTCTGGTGCTGTATCGCGCAGGTTGCGGCAGTGCTCCATGAATCGTTGCTCAGATTAACCAGTATCTCCGCACCCGCACGAACGAAGTTTCTAGCAAGGTAGCCAAAAGTATCCTCGAAACAAATCAGTGTGCTGACTTTCGGACCTCCCCATTTATCCAGGTTGAAGATTGTAAATTCATTCCCTTTGTTGTAGAGCGGTGTACCCTGCGTCTGAATATACTCCATGAGACGTGGAAAGAACTTCGCGTATGGGAAGTGCTCGCTAAACGGCACAAGATGAATTTTTCTATACTTATCGATAATTTCCGGACCATCCAAGAGCAGTACGGCATTGTAAGTCAGTTTTTTGTTACCTTCCATTACAGAATCGTTATTCCCGATAATCATTGGAACATCTACGTTTTCTAGAAAATCCGTTAGAGAGTTTATCAAGGCTAACTTGTCTCTCTCACGCCTGTATTTCAGATGCCATTCGATGGACGGTACGAAGGAAGTTTCCGACCAGATCAATGCATCGGGCTCTTCTTTTAAGGCCTCCCCACTCTCTTCAACCAGCGAATTGAAGGATTGCTTCCAGGCGTTGATACCTGTTAGCCAGGTATTGACATTGTGCTGAATAAGGCCAGCTCTCCACTTCCTGCTACTGCTGTAATCCACTTTGCTGGCTATGCCATAAACATTGGCCGCCAGAACAAGAACAACCCAGATGCCCGAGGAAAAAAGAAAACGTTTTCTGGGCATGCTCCAGCGCCAGGCGGTCCCAAATTTATGATTGTTCGATGCAAAACCCGATTCCATTAGATATGCGGCGATTAGGAATGAAGGGAAAACCACCAGTATGCTCACTCCCATAACGCCAAATATGTCTGCAATTGCGATAAGCGAGCGCCATCCGTACTGACTGTAACCAAGTATGCCGTAGGAGTAAGCTAGGAAACCCTTTGATTTTACGATTTCGAAGGCAACCCAGATAATCGTTTGAGCTAGATAGGCATAGCGCTTAAAGGCTAGATCGGCAACTTTCAGAAGGGGAAAGACGATGAAGAACCAGCCGGCATAAATTGTGGGAACCAGTATGAAGCTGACGGGGTTGAATGTGGCCAACCAATAGTTTAACAGGGCATAGGAGGCGTAGCCATAGATAGCTCCCCAAATAGGACTGGCCCACCAGGATATGCGGCTAATAAGCATTGCAATCGGAATCAGGCTTATCCAAGCAAATGGCGCCATCCCCCAGTCCGCAATGAAATTTGGAAAACCAAGGGCGAAAAAGAGTACTCCGAGTGCTAAGAGTAGAAGGTTTAAGGAGAACTTTTTGACCATATGCATAATTTCAGGCTAGCATGCGTATAATAGAGTAGCAAGCAAGTACCAAGCAACAGAAGCTTGATGCTTGGCTCTAGGAGCTTGGCTTTGATGTTCGAATCGAATTGATTTAGAATCCCTAAGGTAATCAACTTATCATGTCTGAAGATGAAATTTGGGAACTTAAGCGTACCGCGCGAAAAAGAGCGCGGCATATGCTCTTAGAAATGCATCCTAAGCGGAGAGAGGAAGCGGCACTGGATGCCGCGCTTCGATTGTCGAATATCTGGGGAGCCTCTGAATGCCTGCTTGCATATATGGCATCAGGCTTGGAGCTCGACTGTGCGCCAGCAATTCAGTTGGCCCTGGATGAGAAAAAGAAGGTATTCATTCCAAGAACATTCGACGGGGGAGGCATGGTTTTTTTTCGCATTCTCTCGGCAGAGGGCCCCTTTGTGGAAGGGCCATTTGGGATTCGTGAGCCCGCGGTGGAGATGGACGAAGATTTATCAGAAAATTGTGTGTGGAAGCCTGGCGAGGGACTGACCCTGGTGCTGACGCCCGGGATTCTATTCGATGGGGATGGTGGACGCCTTGGCAGGGGGGGCGGGTATTTTGACCGCTTCATTCGCAAGTTTCGGCCGAATGAGGATGAATCTGATGAGGTAAATCCTCTTTTTATCGGATATGCTTACGATGAACAACTTGTGGAAAAAGTTCCGAGGGGAAGTGGAGATGAGCTTCTAGATGGAGTTCTGACCAATCTCCGTTTTCTTCGAAAATTACCAAACGCTACTTGTTCAGGCAATATCTTTGTGTAGAACTTTGGAGATTTAGCTATATGAGTAAGATTAAATCGGCCTTGGAATTGGCGCTGGAACGAAGCGCTGAGGTGAAGGTTGATAGGAAGGCCCTCAGCAAAGAAAGGCTTGTTCGCGGTGGGAAGACGATGGCCGGAAGGTTCTTATCGGATAGAGATGATGGCGCCGTGAGACGGGAGATTAGAGCGCTTTTTGGCGAGGAGCGACAATGGTTCAAGGATGGGCTTGGCGAGAGCTTACTGGCAAATATAAATTTACCCCGTTCCGAGGAAGATTTGGAACGGCTCGATTTGATTGGCAGGGGACTAAGGTGCATGGTGAGGGATGCGGACGCGGCCAGGAATCTTGAATACCTGATGGATAGATATGGGGAGATGTTTCGGCATTATCTTGAGAATGCTCGGAGAATAGAAACCCAGCTCCGATCCCAGTGGAATGCTAAGCTTAGACTAAAAGAGGAGCAGCTTCGGCAGCGAATCGGCCAGTCTGTTCATTTAAGTCCAGAGCAGGATTCTGAATTCGGGAAAGTTCTAAGCGATAAGCTAGCTGAACTTGATAAGCAATATGCAGAGGTTCTAAGCAAAGGCAAAGCCGAACTTCGCAGGCTGCTGTAGCAAGGCTGGCGGTGGAGCTTTTCGAACAATCGACGGACGCGAAAATCAAGCCGCTGGCTGCTAGGATGCGGCCTCGCAATCTAGATGAATTCATAGGCCAAACTCACATAGTGGGGCCAGGAAAACTTCTTCGTCGCGCCATTGTTGCCGATGGGCTTTCGAGTTTGGTTTTCTTCGGACCACCTGGAACAGGCAAAACCACTCTGGCCCGCGTTATCGCGGGAAGCACGAGAAGAAGGTTTGTTAGCCTAAATGCGGTTCTTTCGGGTGTTACGGATATACGCAGGGAAATTGAGAGAGCCAAGGATCTGTGGAATTTACAGGAACAAAGAACGATTCTATTTGTCGATGAAGTGCACCGCTGGAATAAATCTCAGCAAGACGCTCTTCTGCCTTGGGTGGAAGATGGACTGATAATTCTGATTGGAGCCACCACGGAAAATCCCTACTTCGAAGTTAACAAGGCCCTTGTGAGTCGAAGCAGGATATTCCAACTTACGACGTTGGAGAAAGAAGAGCTAAAACTAATAGCCGAGCGGGCGATTAAGGATGTGGAATGCGGCTATGGACGCTGGGAGATAAACTTCGAGGAAGGTTCGCTTGAGCATCTTGTAAATGTGAGTTCGGGCGATGCTCGTAGTTTACTCAACGCTATCGAATTGGCTATTGAAACCTCGGTTAGTCCTTTTCCGCCGGAGGACGGCGCGCTCATCGAGGTTTCAATGGCGGCCGCCGAGGAGAGTATCCAGCGCAGGGTTGTTCTTTATGATAAGGAGGGGGATTACCACTTCGATACTATCAGTGCCTTCATCAAATCAATGCGGGGTTCCGATCCGGATGCGACTCTTTATTGGTTGGCCTGTATGGTTCGCGCGGGCGAGGATCCCAAGTATATTTTTCGGCGAATGCTTATCAGTGCATCGGAGGACGTTGGATTGGCGGCCCCCGAGGCCCTCGGAATTGTATTAAACGCTGCCGAAGCCTTCGACAGGGTTGGTTTCCCCGAGGGGCAGTTCCATCTTACGCAGGCTGCCCTTTATCTGGCAACCTGTCCCAAATCCAATTCCACGCTGGGGTATTTTGATGCACTTAAATTGATAGATGAGCAGAACTGGGGAGAGGTTCCTAGCCACCTTAGGGATGATAACAGGGACAGAGATGCCTTTGGGCACGGGAAGGGTTATAAGTATCCGCATGCCTGGCGTGAACACTGGACTGCGCAGCAGTATCTGCCTAAGAGGCTTGCGGGCCGACTTTTCTACGTTCCTGGAAGATTGGGCTACGAGGGTGAAGTGTGTGAGACTGTGCTGGAACGGCGAGAAACGCAGATGGCGGAGTTTTTATCTGAGAGCGGGGAGGGCAAAGATGAGTTTCTCACCTACACGCCAGATGACAGGCAGAGAAATTCTTGGCTGCGACGCGCTGAATCCGCGGCGGAACCACTGGCTCTGCAGGTTCGCAAGCTCCTTTTTGAGAGATGGCGATCGAAAAGGCATGAGAGAGTTCTTGTTGCGAGCGATTTCAGTGGCACTCTTGTATGGGAGGCCACCCGTAGGGTTCCGGAGGGAGGAGTTACCGCGTTATGCTCCGCTGCCTCCCTTTATAATGCGCTGCGTTGGATGGCAAGGGGACTGCCCTCTATCGATGCACCCGAATTGATTTTGGGAGATATCGAATCTGCAAGAACCGAACTGACAAGAGACGGCAGACTCTTCGACATTGTTTGCTCGAGAAACTTGCTTTCCGCTCAAGGGCAGCAGGATAATCCTTCTCGCTCTCGCGGGCTTATCACTGGGGCATGCGAGTTGGCGGCCCCGGGCTGCAGATTGCTAATGGTTGAACCCAATAGAGGCTCCGGAACCTCCCTTTCCCACCTTCTTGCCGATACCGATTGGGAAAGGCCTCTCGAGATGATATTTCGGGAATCCGAAGCTCGGCTGGTGTCAGAGCTCTCCGCGAAGGGAAATATTGAGAAGCTTGCCGGTCTTTTTTCTGATACAGATTGGGTGGAATTGGATATAGAATCCCAAACTGTCCGTGAGAAACGGCTGCTAAGCGCCTCTCTTCTTGATTCATGGCTCTCCGTGGGAAAAAAGGGATCCTACGGATATGAGATGTCGCGGCTGATGGGGGATAGGAAATGGATTAGAATCGCGGCGCTGCTGAAATCCACCCTACTTGATAAGTTAGTGGACTGGGAAAGCGGTCTTTTTATTATCAGCGCGCTCAAAAAAGTTTAGTGAAATCAAATACCACACAAAAAGATATAATAATTCCCATTATTTATGAGGACGAGGAAATCCTGGTGATAGACAAACCCAGGGGCATACACGTCCACTCTACCAAGCTTTCCCGCGGTGATTTCAGCGTTCAATCCATTTTGGAGGGGCGTTTGAAAGAACGCTTATACCCCGTTCACCGTTTGGATCGTCCGGTAAGCGGCATACTTATTCTGGCAAGAAATACTGAATCGGCATCGAAATTGGGTGCCGATTTTCGAACTCGCGGTTGTATAGACAAAAGCTACCTCTGCATTGTTCGCGGTTGGCTATTGGGTTCTGGTTCATTCGATCGGCCGCTTAGTCAGGTGCCTAACAAACCGCTACGCGAGGCTCAAACCTGCTACAGAGTTCTAGCCACGGGTGAGGCGCCCTGGTCTGACGGGATTTTCCCAACAAGCCGCTATGCCTTGTTGGAATGTACAATTAAGACAGGCCGCTTCCACCAAATCAGACGCCACCTGGCAGGTTCTGGCCATCCTATCATTGGCGATGTCGCCCACGGCGATAATCCTAGAAATCGCATTTGGCTTCGCGAAACCGGAATCGACTCTCTACTACTGCGATCCCATCGTCTTTGCCTAACCCACCCAAGAAGCGGCAGACAAATGGCGTTTCGTACCCCGCCATCTTCTCGATTTGTAACCGCGGCCAAGTTTTTTGGCTGGCCCTTGAGTTTAGTGATGTAGCAGCCCCCTTCTTATCATTTAGAAACCTCCTCGCCCAGGGCGAAGCCTATTTCTCAAAATAAGTAGTTTTGACTGCATCTTAGCTTATGGTAAAGCTTCATCAATGCTCATGCAGCATAATGAAAGCCGTCTTGCATAATTCTCGTTTGTATTGACATAAAACTTAGTATGAGAGTAGAAGTTCACCATACGAGTTGGTGGATGTAGTTCAGTGGTAGAGCGCCAGATTGTGGTTCTGGTTGTCGCGGGTTCAAATCCCGTCGTCCACCCCATGCGCCCTTAGCTCAGATGGATAGAGTACCGGGCTTCGAACCCGTAGGTCGGAGGTTCGAGTCCTCCAGGGCGCGAGGAGCGAAAAACCTTACTCAAATTGAACCCTTGCTCTTGTTGCCAGTTAGATCTGGTGCTTGTAAAGGAATTCGCGGGGTAGGGGTGTTGAGAAATGCATTTTGGAGTCCTTCCTGCCTATATCGGGGGGTGTGGATGGAAGCTATGGAGTTCCGCCTCTTCAATCTCAAAAAAAGGGGGCCTTTTTTTTTTGAGTGAACAGCTAAGGGCAACCGGCCTAAAACAGGCATAGCTTTCCTTGAAATCCATCTAAGCTTAGTACGGGGTTGCGCCAAACCGCCGGGGGGTTCTCAATTAGCGCCCTTATGTAGCGGCGGCCGAAAATCATACTTACTACTAAGTGGGCCGCGAATCGATGAACTTGCCCGCGATTGGACAACTAACTAGTAATAGGGTATATTTCTTATCTTGGGGCCGTTAGCTCAGCTGGTAGAGCAGCAGACTCTTAATCTGCGGGTCAAAGGTTCGATCCCTTTACGGCTCAGTTCGGATTCAGGGTTGCCTGTTTTTATAGAAGCGAGAGTGGTGGAATTGGTAGACACGCCGGTTTTAGGAGCCGGTGCTTCTGGCATAAGGGTTCAAGTCCCTTCTCTCGCAATAGAAAATCTTGCAGTCGGCTTTCAATTGCAGGAACAGATTCTGTGATTGTAATTTCTGCCGCGGACTTGTTTTTATTGAGGATCAATGATTGAGGATAAGCAACTTGAGCCCCTGAATAATTCGGCAGTGAAGCTGACTGTTCGGGTTCGCCCGGATGATGTCGATAAGACTTTTTATGGGCTATTGGATAAGTACTCGAAAAGTGCGCAGATTCCCGGTTTCCGAAAAGGAAAGGTTCCAAGAGATGTGATTGTCCGCAAATTCGGGGAGGGGTTGAGGAAAGAAACGGCCGAAAAGCTGCTCGAATCAGCCCTTCGTGAGGCACTAGAGAGCGAAGATGCAAGCCCAATCTCAAAACCAATACTTGAAAAAATATCGAATATGGAACTTGGCAGGCCGTTTACCTTTTCTGTAACTTTCGATGTTTTTCCGGATATCGAGATGGCGGAATTCCGTGGTATCGAAGTGGAAAACCTTCGGATAGAAATTTCACGGGAGGATGTGGATCGGGAAATCGAGAATATTCGAATGCAGAATTCCATTGTGGTGGATAAAAAGGACGGCATTGCCGCTCACGAGTGTGTAGTTACAACTGACTACGTGGAGTTGGATAACGAAGACCGACCTTTAGAAAAAAGTCGACGTAAAGGTTTCGTGTTTACCCTGGGGAGAGGGAATGGACACCCTTATGGGCTTGATTCTCAGATCGAGGGAATGAGGGTTGGAGAGACGCGGGTGCTAGAAGCAAGCAGGGATGAGGGCAAGAATCCCAGCCGGCCACCGCGCAAAGTTGCAGTAAAAGTATCCGTGGTTGCGGTAAAAGTTAGAGAACTCCCTGATTTAGACGATGAACTGGCCCGAGATATCTCGGAAGAGCTGAATTCTCTGGAAGAATTGAAAGAGAAACTTCGAAACGACCTTGAACGTCGTGCCGAATTGAAAATTCGTGCCAGGAAAATCAACAAAATAACGGACAAACTACTTGAAGATACGAAGATAGATTTGCCGAACTCGATGATAAAAAACGATTTAGAGCAAACTTGGCAAGATTATGTTGGCCAATCGGGTGTATCAGAGGAGGTTCTGATCGAGGCATTGAAGAACGCCAACCAAAGCAAGGAAACTGTTTTGGATAAGTGGCGGGAAGATTCGATCAAATCGATTAAGACACGGCTTATCTACGGTAAACTTGCCGAGAATGAAAAAATTGTTGTGAGCGATGAGAGAATCGATGCGGAGCTTGAAAGGCGTAGAGCGGGGCAGGGTATCAATGTGGAGGAAATGGAAAAAAGGTTTGGCGCTAAACAATTCAGGGAGTATCTTAGAAGCGAGCTTCTCCAGGAGCAGCTTTTTGACTTTTTGATAAGTAATTCCATTGATAAGGAGAGCCAAACTATAGAATATGCTGCATTGATGAATGAGTGAGCAGAACCGCGACGATTGGATGGATTCATGAATGGAATTAAAACGGACTTGATGTTAATCGAAATGAACTTGAAAAAGCACGGTGTTGAACATCGATGTTTTCCGCTTTGGGAGAGATAGTGGAAGTAGTAGGCGCATATAACCCCTTTATAATAGAAAAAACCGGTATCGGCGAAACCCGCTATGATATATGGTCTAAACTATTGCAGGAACGCATCATTTTTCTCGGTGGTGAAATTCGGGATATTGATGCCGATCATGTTGTTGCCCAGCTTCTATATCTGGAATCTCAAGACCCCGAAAAGGATATCAACTTCTATATCAATAGCCCTGGAGGCTCTGTAACTTCGGCATTGGCCATTTATGATACCATGCATCATATAAATGCTGATGTTCAAACTATTTGCATGGGGCAGGCAGCATCGATGGGAGCTATCTTGCTAGCCGGAGGCGCTCGCGGGAAGCGGATGGCTCTTCCTTCTTCTAGAATACTGATACATCAACCTTGGGGAGGCGTTCAAGGTCAGGCCGTGGATATTGGAATTCAGGCGCGTGAAATCATAAGATTGAAGAAGTTGGTGATAAGCTATCTTGCAGAGGATACCGGCAAGGACAAGGAGTTGATTGCGGCGGATTTGGAGCGGGATTTCTTTATGTCCTCCGAGGAAGCAGTCGAATATGGAATAGTGGATAAGATTCTAACGAGAAACAAAAGTGGCGGGAGCTAAGGGTAAGGAAGTCAAAGTTTGCTCATTTTGCGGCAAAACTTCTGAGCTGACAAAGAAGCTTATTGCAGGCCCGGGGGTGTACATCTGCGATGAGTGCGTGCTCGTTTGTAACAGAATTCTCGCCGAAGAAAACGAGAACATAACAGCCGAATTTATCGAAGATCTCCCACTGCCGAGAGAAATCAAGGCATATCTGGACGAATATGTTATCGGCCAGGAACTGGCAAAGAAAACCCTGGCGGTTGCTGTTTACAATCATTACAAGAGAATAACTCATAAGTGCAAGGTTGATGAGAAAGAGATAGACCTGGAGAAATCCAATGTACTTCTTATGGGTCCGACTGGCTCGGGGAAAACACTTCTGGCCAAGACGCTTGCGCAGAAGTTGAAGGTGCCATTTGCGATTGCCGACGCTACAACTCTAACCGAAGCGGGCTATGTTGGCGAGGATGTAGAGAACATACTGCTCAAGCTTATTCAGGCGGCCGGCAACAGTATCGCGGCGGCGGAGCGTGGAATAATCTATATTGACGAGATCGATAAGATTGGTCGTAAAGGGGAGAATATCTCCATAACCAGAGATGTTTCCGGCGAGGGTGTACAGCAGGCCCTATTGAAGATTATCGAAGGTTCGATTGCTTCAGTGCCTCCCCAGGGCGGTCGCAAACATCCCAATCAGGAGATGTTGAAAATAGATACCTCCAACATACTTGTGATTTGCGGCGGCGCCTTTGTGGGTCTTGACAAAATCATAGAAGCGAGGGTTTCAGAACATCCAATAGGATTTGGCGCGGAAATACGTAAGGCCGGCGACGGCAATCTATCCGAACTCTATTCCAAGTTGCATCCGGATGATCTTGTGAGATTCGGCCTAATCCCTGAATTTATCGGTCGCTTTCCAATCCTTGTAGCCTTGGACAATCTAACCGAGGAAGAACTCGTCAGAGTGGTTGTTGAGCCAAGAAACTCGGTTGTAAGACAGTATACCGCTTCAATGGAAATAGACGGGGTGGATTTGGATTTTCAGGAGGGGGCCATCAACGCGATTGCGGCAAAGGCTCTTAGGCAGAAAACCGGAGCGCGCGGCATAAGATCGATAGTGGAAGCAGCGATGATCGATGTCATGTTCGATTTGCCCTCCATTCAGGGACGCAAGAAAGTAATTGTAAATAAGGATGTCATTGAAAATGGCGTTCGGCCTCAGATAATTGAGCTCGATTTGCTATCTGAAGCCGATAGCGATGAGCCGGATGAGATAAAAAAGATAACGGCCTAGCGCCAAGGCTCAAAGTCACGGAATTTTGATAATCGGATCTTAAGGTTGAAGTGCGTTGGGAAATCCGGCCGCGGCAATTTGGTGCTTAGGGTTTTCTGGAAGTGTCGGAGGCATCTGTCTGAAACCGAAAAATCCGGTTGAATCAGATTTTACCATGGGTCATACTTGACTTCCAAGGAGGTGCTTTGTGAAGAGAATAATAACCTTTGCAGTCGTGATTTCAGGGCTGTGTTCTCTCTCCGCGCAGAATTTCGAGAATGAGTCTGAGTACTACGCTAAAACCGTTCCAATAGCGAGGATATACACTCATGAAGAAGGATACAGGATCGATTACATGCGCGAGGACAATCGGTTGGATACGTTTTTGGCGCCTTTAGAATGGTTTTATGGTTCTCAGAGAAAGGGCGTGATTGCCTTTGGTGAGGGCAGAGCATACCCTTATGCTTCGTTTTTTTTCAAGGATGGCGATTTGGATCATTTTCGTCTTTATCTTGTGGAGAGTCTGGCTCACGAAAGCTGGGCCACCTACGAAACAGGAGATGAAACGGCAGCCAATTTCCCCCCGGGAGATTCAAATCCCGAAATCAACTTCTAAGTAAAAACCTGGCTCAAAAAAAAAGAGGGCGGCCAAGTATCCTCATAAATTGGCGCTTAATCCGAGTAGGCAATCCAGAGAGCATATGTGTGAACATTGGTACTTGTCAAACTAACACTCTTAAGGATAAAATCTCGAATGAGGGTTCTTTGTTGAAGGCTATGGAATTAGCTTCATTGAGAATAGACACATTCTTGCGGATAAGGAATGCGGGGAGACTTAAGCGCATCAGAGCAAGTCGTGCGCCGGAGGCCGGAGCTTTGCTCTCCTTATCAGCTAATTTCATGGCAATCAGTGTTACTCTATTTTCCTTCTAATAGACCAGGCACCATGGGAGGATCATAGTCGGCCTTTTCTGGCGATCATCTGCTTTGTAGGAGATAAGGGAGTAGGTTTACAATGAAAAATCTAGTTTTGGTTGTGATGAGCTTGACTTTGATAAACGCGGCTCTTGTCGGTGAATCGCTTGCCCTTACTGTTGATCAGGCCGTTGAGATGTCAATTGCTCAGAACCTGAGCCTCAAACAATCCGGCATTGATGTGCGAGCCTATAAGCGATCGAAGGATAACCGCTGGAATTCCTTTCTTCCTTCAATGAGCCTATCCGCGGGGATTAAATCGGATGCGGGCATTATCGATTTTGGTGACGGGGATGTAAGCAGAATTACGGACCCGGGAGCCTTCGGTTTTTCAACCGGAATCAAACTAACCTTACCCCTTAACATGTCAGCAGCCTCCGAAATCAGAACTAAAATAGCCGACTATGATGCAGGCTTGATCAATTATGAGGATGCTAGAAGAGGCTTGGAAAGAGATGTTCGCAAGCAGTTTTATCTCCTGTTGAGCAGCCAGGAGAATATCCTGATTCAAAGGGGCAACATAGAACTGGCTGAAAAGCGGCTTGAGCAGGCAAGGAGCAATTTTGAGAACGGATTGGTTCAGGAACTTGATGTCTTGTCTGCCGAAGTAACTCTAGTGGGTTTGCAACCGGCTTACGATTTAGCGGTTGCTACATATGAGAAACTGATGCTGTTTTTCAAATTCCTCATCGGAGTCGATAGAAATACAGAGATTGTTCTCGATGGGAGTCTCGATGCCGAGGCATATCAATTCGACGCCGAAAGCCTGATTGGCAAGTTTATGTACAGACGTTCTGATATTCGCTCCTTGGAAAAACAAATCGAATCCTTGAAGTTCAAGAAGGGAAGCTTAAGGCGGAATTACAACACGCCAACCCTTACATTGGACTATAGCTATGGAATCTCCGCATCCAATGCAAATAAAACCATGTCTATACCGCAGAAGGAAATTGAAAGGTGGTCCAATTGGGCTGATAAGGGAAGTTTGAGCATAACCCTTGGTTGGCGCTTCGATGGCCTTATTCCCGGCTCAGGCACAAACATTCAAGTTAGAGAAATCCAGGATACGATCGATAAGCTGGTTCTTGCCAGGCAGATGGCATTCGAATCCGCCGCTATTGAGATTGTCAACCTGGTAAACAAACTTGATATCGCGCGTAAAACTATT
>Ga0126335_1000043_pt1 | contig 54581 bp, 42 predicted proteins | sample OlaspJWI45metaG_FD_108409 | JGI IMG/M metagenome (GOLD analysis project Ga0126335, IMG submission 108409) | Marine gutless worms symbiont microbial communities from Oahu, Hawaii - Olavius sp. 1 OAHU.JWI-45 metaG | ecosystem: Host-associated > Annelida > Digestive system > Unclassified | place... | reverse complement strand
AACTCCCCGACGGCTCATCTATTTAACAGTTTGTAAACGGCGGAGAAATCTTCGGCGCCCCAACCGTTGCTGCGGGCCAGGGCAAATAACTCCTTGGTTACACCGGCAAGCGGGAGAGCGACACCGCCTTCAAAGGCCGAAAGTCCAACCAGATGAAGGTCTTTAAACATCCATTTCAAGGGGAAATCGGCCGAAAACTGATGTTTTTCGATCTTTTCTTTTTTCCCGGCCAGGAAGGGAGCGGTCACCGGGGAATCGATCAGATTTTCAATCAGTTTGTCCGGTTCGATGCCCAGCGATCGGCCCAGGGCCATGGCTTCGGAAAAGGACTGCATGGCAACACCCAGCAGCATGTTAAAAACCATTTTCATTGCAGACCCTTTGCCCCAATTGCCCACATGGATTACCTTGCGACCCATGGCTGTAAAATAGGGCTGACAGGCTTCCACCACCGCCTCGACACCACCGACTAAAAAGACCAGCACCCCGCCTTCGGCCGGACCCCTGGACCCCATGACCGGTGCATCCAGAAAGCGGATATTGCGGCCGGCGGCTTCACTGGCCATTTTCTCGGAGAAAGAAGGATTCACCGTGCTGCAGTCAATCCAAATCGATCCGGGCTTGAGGGCCTCCAGAAAACCGTCTTTGCCCAGGGTCACTTCGTAAACAGCCTCCGGGTCGGCCAGCATCGTAATCAGAACATCAACTTTCTGGCCCAGTTTGGCGGGCGTTTCCGCCCAGCGCGCCCCCATTTCGAGCAGGGACCGCGCTTTGTCTTTGGTCCGGATATTCACACTCAGTTCGTACTCATTTTTAAGCAGATTGGCGGCCATGCGGCTACCCATGATTCCCATTCCGATAAATCCTATTTTCATTGCGATATCCCCTGTCTGGATGAATGCATCAAGTGGCTGCCATTTGCTAAGTCCTCCCGTTAGCACTTAAAAATCCGGTTCTCCGCAGTCCGGCGCTGACCGTGCAGCCTGCTCGATCAATTAAGTATTACAATTTATATCTGATTTAAACCGATTTCCAGTAAAAACATCAGACTGGTTGAACCTGTTTAGCTGGATGGTTATCGTAAGAACTGAATTTTGAGAGAAAAAATATAATAAACGGCGCGCAGGCGCTTTAATAACTTCGAACTTCGCACTCCGAACTTTTGCCATAATTGTTTCGGTTTGCATTTCAACTTGCGTACGGTCTGTCTAAACGGATCATATTGATGACAATTACTATAAACAACGGATGGGCAGATGATCATATTTGCCCCGATGTTGCCCAAACAAAATGGCAACCTTTAAACCCCATGTTATTACCAGGGTGTCCAAATACACCACAGATGGATTTTCGTCTCGGTTCGCTATGATACGCACTGATAAAATAAGACGATCGGGTCTGGCTATTTTTTCGGGTATGCTTTCTTTTATACTGTTCGAACTCTCCCGGTCTGCCATAAAGTGGAATTACCCCTTGGACAAAATAACCTTTCTTGCACCGGGACTATTGCTCAGCGTATTTGTACTGATTCCCCGGATCAATGCTTCGCAACGAACCATGATACGGATCGCAATGACTGTAATGCTGAGCACTGTAATATGGTATTGTGCCTATCTTATTTTCCTATACCTCACCGTTTTAACCAAATGGCCGGCGTATTTATTATCTATTGTTTCCGGCATTGCCGGCGCCATGCTCCTTTTGGTGGTAAGCCGCTATCTCATTCCCATCCGGAATAAATTCACCGGATCGGCCTTACGCAGGGCCCTGTTTTGCGGCGGTTTGTCCGGGCTCTTGATCGGCGTCTCAGCCGGCGATGTTGATCTTAACTGGTGGCATTATCTTTTCAGTGCAGCCGGATTCACAGTGTTCCACGGCGGGATCAGTTCGGCGCTGACAGCGCTGGTGGAAACCGGCGAAAATGCCACAATGTCCGCCTGATTTGCCATTGCTTGGTAACCCGGCTCTCCAAAACTGTGAAAAAAACTTCACAATCACCTTTTTACCAGTCCTTTGCAGTAACCCAAACCTGATATAAACAACTGAAAATATAATAAATATAAAATATGTTATTGGCTTGCACGGTTCTTGCTAAACCCATACCGTATAAATCGTGATGCCTGCGGTCCGATGCGCAGAATAACCGCGTGAGAATCATGTCCATCAATTTAAAAAGGAGTAGATAATGCGGAAAAACAGATTGCTTGTTGCGATCTTACTCGTAATCTGTGCGTTGGTGCTACTACCGTTCCGGGCGACAACGGTTGCCCTGGCGTTTGAAATAGACAGTGGTTATAAGGCCTATCCACTGGGATATGATTACAGACCCCTGCCGGTCGATGGCAGCGATTCAAGATTAAACCAGGCGGTTTATGATGGCAGTCAACCGAACCTCAGGTTGATCGAGGTCAATCGTGACCATGAATCTGTAGATATCGGCATCGATAGATTGCCAGATGCACCGCCCGGCGACACCCATCGCTACACCGCCAGGAAATCAATTTTCAAAACCCTTAAAAACCTGAGAAACGATGATGATCGCCTGGCCCAGGGCAACCTTAATCTTCTGTCCGTTTTTGACACCGGTGAAAGCAAGCTGGGACGACAGTCCGGAATCAACTTTTCATCGGATCGGTTGGAGGATGAAAATAAGGAAGTGCCCGAGACACTGGCCATGCTGTTGTTAGGAACCGGATTAATCGGCCTTGCCCGCATTCAGCGCAAACACATGAAAGACTAAATTGAATTTGATCATGTAAAGCTGTTTTCTCGTAAAGGCGCAGGCCGCTCAGATCCCGGGTATTTTTTGATACCCGGGATTTTTTTTGGTTTCCAAAAAAAATAGACAATGCTAAATAACTTGAGCAGTCGGGGAGTTTTTCCAGCAACGTCTTGTTAATAGCGGAATGAATGATCGGCAGCGTAAGCGTGTCCCGCCCGGGCGGGATTTGAGTGCATTAGGGAACGTTATTCTGACAAACGCTCTAAAATGAACCAGTATCAGCTATAAATAGTAAATAAGGTGCAATATAGATCCAACTCCAAGCTTTTGATCGGTATCCTGTTAATGTTGCTGGGTCTGGCGGTGCGTTTCGGTGCAACGCTTCACGACATCCTGTCACGGCTTCCGGTGGGCGGCATGGTCTGGATTGTCTTATTTGTGGGTGGTTTCTGCTGCACCGGGTTATATCTGTTCGAGACGTTGCTGGCGCCGCATGAATCGTTTTGGGATTCCCGACAGTCGGTCCTGTTAATACTGCCCCTTTACCTGTTCCTGATGGCCCTTGCCGTGTATCTGGCAGAACATCCCCTGATCTTACGGCAGTGGGTTGACATTATTATGCGTGCTTTGCAGCGTTAGCCCGAACCGGATCTAACGATGATTAGCAATTGACACTTAAACGCCTTTTACTTATTATCCTTCGAAACAGTAAAGTTATCAAACCTACCCGTTATGGCTTAACATCCTGACGTGTTACGGGGTGGTTTCCAAGCACCCCGGCACGGCCTGAATCGGAAAATTCGCGTGCAACAACAGGTTCGCTTCCATAATCTTCAAGGAGAAAATCTGGCCGGCACGATCCATTGGCCGGATCAACCAAATGATATCGGCATTGTACTGGGGCATTGTTTTACATGTTCCCGGAACACCGGTATTTTGCGTCAAATCGCCCGGGACGCGGCCACCCGGGGAATTACCGTATTGCGTTTCGATTTTTCCGGAAACGGGCAGAGCGAAGGGCATTTTTCATCTTCGACTTACTCCAAGCAGATTGCCGAAATGCAGACGGCTGTGAAATATTTGACCGCCAAAGGCGTCCGGCGACTTGGAGTTGCTGGACACAGTATGGGCGCGCTGATTTCGGTTTTGACAGCCGGCCGCAGTGATGTCATCCAGGCCGTATGTGCCATCGCCGGGCGCCTGTCCGGCGTCAATGCGGCCCATTTTCTTAACCAACGCCAGAAGGCCACCTTGAATTCAACCGGTGCGGTCACTTTTCAAAGCCGCGGGCGAAACCTTTCACTGACCGATGCGTTTTTTAGCGATGCCGACGATTTCGATCTGCCGGAGATATTGAAAAATCTGAAATCCCCCCTGCTGGTTGTGCACGGCGAAGCCGATGAAATCATACCGGTCAGCGAAGCTTACAAAGCCCGGGAGTTGAAAGGCAGCCGCGTGAAACTGGCGATTATACCGCAAGCCGATCACATGTTCAGCAATGCCGCGCATCGTGAAGCGGTCTCCCGGATTGTGGTCGATTGGTTTGAAGAGCAATTTAATTAGCCACCGGATTTATATACAATTCGGGAAGTATTAAAGCGGGGTTTTATGGACACCATCGAAACATTCAACATGAATTTTATAGACGACCAATACCGGTTGTGGAAAGCCGATCCGAACGCTGTCTCGCAGGATTGGCGGTTTTTCTTCAAAGGATTTGACATGGGCGCGGACCACACGCCTTCGGCGACCGGGGGTGTCGACCCGCAGCAGGCACTGCTGCAATCAAAAGTCGAGGCCCTCAAATATCGCTACCGGGATATCGGTCACCTGCTGGCCTGTATGGACCCGCTCAGTGCCTGTCCCACCGACCATCCGCTGCTTAACCTGTCTGCTTTCGGGCTGACTCCGGCCAATCTTGATCAGCCTTTTTTCACCCGCCGCTTTTCCGAAAGCCGGTATGCGCCGTTAAAAGAAATCATTCAGAACCTGCGTGAAACCTATTGCCGTTCCATCGGCGTTGAATACATGCATCTGCAGGATCCCGATGAACGCAAATGGCTGCGGGATCGCATGGAGCCTAACCGTAACCGGATCAATCTGGACAATGCCGAAAAATTGCGAATTCTTAAAAAACTGACCGAATCGACGCTCTTTGAACAATTCTTAAATAAAAAATATATCGGCGTAACACGCTTCTCGCTGGAGGGCGGGGACGCCGTCATACCGTTGCTGGACGAATTGACCAACCGGGGTGCCGCGAACGGGTGTCGGGAGATCATCCTGGGTATGGCGCACCGTGGCCGCCTGAACGTCCAGGCCCATATCCTGGGCAAGTCCTATGCAGAGATTTTCAGTGAATTTGAAAGCTGTTATGATCCGGACAACCTGTTCGGTGCCGGAGACGTCAAATACCATAACGGGTTTTTGGCGGACCTGGATACCGGCAGCGGTCATCCCCTGCGCGTTTTTCTGGTCAACAATCCCAGTCATCTTGAAGCGGTAAATCCGGTTGTGCAGGGCGTTGCCCGGGCGCGTCAGGAACTGCTGGATGACCGTGAACACCGTTTGGTCATGCCCCTTTTGCTGCATGGGGACGCGGCCTTTGCCGGACAGGGCATCGTCGCCGAAACGCTGAACATGTCACAGCTTGCAGGCTATAAAACCGGCGGCACCCTTCACATTGTCATCAACAACCAGATCGGCTACACGACCCTGCCCGAAGACGCCCGCTCTACCCGTTATTCGACCGATATCGCCAAGATGCTCATGGTGCCGGTTTTTCATGTCCATGGAGAAAATCCCGAGGCATTGATTCATGTGACCCGGCTGGCGGTCGATTACCGGATGACTTTCAGAAAGGATATCGTTCTGGATGTCATCTGCTACCGGCGCTATGGCCACAACGAAGGCGATGAACCCTATTTTACCCAGCCGCAGATGTATGATCGCATCCGCCAGCGACAGCCCTTAAACCAATTATACGGCAAACAGCTGGTCGAAGAAAAAGTTGTCAGCGAGCCTGAAATCAATTCCATGGAAAGCCAAATCAATCAGGCCCTCAACACGGCCTACGAAGAAATTCACGGCAGCGCCTGCCCGTTTCCCGAGGATCGCTATTTCGAGAACTGGGACAAGTATCACGGCCGCTATTCGCACGATCCGATCACTACCGGCGTGGACCGGGACACCCTTTTGGAGCTGGCCCGCAAGCTCAACAGTGTGCCAAAATCGTTCAATCTTTATCCCAAAACCGACCGGCTGCTGAAAAAACGCCTGGATTCGGTTGCAAAAGGATCGGACATCGACTGGGGCAATGCCGAATTGCTGGCGTTTGCTTCTCTGGCGGCAGAAGGCCATCCGGTGCGTTTGAGCGGTCAGGACTGCGCCCGCGGCACGTTCAGCCATCGCCACAGTGTGCTGACCGACACCCAAAGCGGAGAAAAATACACCCCCCTCAATACCCTCAGCGAACATCAGGCCCGGTTTAATGTTTACAACAGCCTGCTGGCTGAAGTCAGTGTGTTGGGTTTTGAATACGGTTACGCCATGGCCCAACCGGAAGGCTTGACGATCTGGGAGGCTCAGTTCGGTGACTTTGCCAACAATGCCCAGTCGGTAATCGATCTATTCATTGCCAGCGGTGAAACCAAATGGCAGCGCAAGAACGGACTGGTGCTGCTTCTGCCCCACGGTATGGAGGGATTGGGACCGGAACATTCCAGTGCCCGTTTGGAAAGATTTTTACAGCTGTGCGCCGACGACAACATGCAGGTCTGCAATGCCACAACGCCGGCCCAGTATTTTCACCTGTTGCGGCGGCAGGTGCTGCGCAAGTTCCGCAAACCGCTGATCATCATGACACCCAAAAGCCTGCTGCGCCATCCGCTGGCGGTATCGCGCCTGGAGGATCTGGCCGGAGGCAACTTTCAGGAAGTCATCGACGAGGTCGATCCGGTTAACAAAATCCAGCGGGTCATATTTTGCAGCGGCAAAATTTACTATGCCCTGTTCCAGCGCCGCCAGGAATTAAAAGACGATAAAAGCGCCATCATCCGCGTCGAGCAGTTTTATCCGTTCCCCGAAAAACAACTCAAAAAAATTATCAAACCCTATAAAAAAGCCAAACGCTGGTTCTGGGTCCAGGAAGAACCGGAGAACATGGGCGCCTGGCAGTTCATCGGTCCGCGCCTGGCAGCCGTGATCGGTAAATCCCTGGAATATATCGGACGTCCCCCCTCCGCCAGCCCGGCCACCGGCTTCCCGGCGACCTACAAACTGCAACAGGCCGCCATCATCGAAAAAGCCGTCGGCGCCCCGCCCCTGGATGCGGAGAAGCAGGTCAGCTAAAGTATAAAAACACTAAAATATCAAATTACAAGCACCAAAATACAAACAAATTACAAATCTTAAAAACAAATGACCAAAACTTAAAATCCGATGGAATATGATTTAGAAGATCGTACATTTAATTTCGCTCAAGCAACAAGATCCTTCGTAAAAAAATTGAATAAAACCATTGCAAACCTTGAAGATGGTAAACAGGTCATTAAGTCGACCGGATCTGTTGGAGCCAATTATATCGAGGCAAATGAATCCCTCAGTAAAAAAGATTTCCTAATGCGAATTAAAATATGTCGAAAGGAAGCAAAAGAAAGCCGTTACTGGTTTAGGTTAGTAGACACGGGCAACAGAATTGAACTTGAAGAGCAGAGAAGCAAACTGGTTACAGAAGCTTCGGAGCTCACTCGTATTTTTTCGGCAATCCTGCGCAACAGCCAGTAAAGTTTCTGATATTAGAATTTTTAATTTTGAATTTGTTTGTTATTTGTGTTTTGGTGTTTGATATTTCTACTATGTCTTAGGAGAACAATAGACACTTAATCCATGCGAGACCGTTTCAAGGAGATATTATGTCAGTCGAGATAAAAGTCCCCAGTGTAGGTGAGTCGGTGACGGAGGCTGTTCTAGCCGAGTGGTTCAAACAAGACGGGGACACCGTGCAAAAGGGTGAACCGCTGTTTGTGATTGAAACCGATAAAGTAACGCTGGAGGTGGAAGCCGAAGTTGGCGGGGTCTTGCATATCCAGGTGGCCGAAGGCGAAACGGTGCTGATCGGGGCAGTGGTCGGCACCATCGATACCGAAGCTGCAGCAGAGGCACCGGTAAAACCGGCGGCCGAAAAACCGGCTGTGGCCGAGACGCCGCCACCGACGGCAGCAGGTCCGCCCGCGGCACCGTCCCCTGCGGCCCCTGAACCGGCACCGGCGGCAGCAGGCCCGCCCGCGGCACCGTCCCCTGCGGCCCCTGAACCGGCACCGGCGGCTACCCCCGCTCCAAAGGCCCCGGCCGGCCTGTCGCCCGCGGTTCGAAGGCTGGTAACCGAAAAAGGGCTGGATGTCTCCAGGATTGCCGGCACCGGGCCCGGCGGTCGGTTAACCAAAGGTGACGTTCTGCTGTATCTCGAGCAAGCGCCCACACCGGCAGCAGCGGCCGAGATACCGGCGACAGCCGCACCGGCAATGCCCACCGCGGCCGTGCCTGCAGGCACCGCACAGGTGACCCGCAAACCGATGACACCCATCCGCCAGCGAATTGCCGAACGACTGCTGGAAGCCCGCCAGAATACCGCCATGCTGACGACCTTTAACGATGTCGACATGAGCCGGGTGGTGTCCCTGCGCAGTGCGTACAAAGAAGCATTTCAAAAAAAACACGGTGTGTCTCTGGGATTTATGTCGTTTTTCATCAAAGCCAGCGTCGAAGCCCTGAATGAATTTCCGACTGTAAATGCTTTCATTGAAGGAAAAGAAATCGTTTATCACAATTACGTCAACATCGGGGTGGCCATCGGCACCGGCAAGGGACTGGTGGTGCCGGTGATCCGCAACGCCGAAACGCTCAACATGGCCCAGATGGAGCAGGCAATTATCGATTACGTGACCAAAGTCAAGGAAAACCGGCTGGATCTGACAGATCTTGAAGGCGGAACATTCACTATTACCAACGGCGGCGTTTTCGGATCCCTGCTGAGCACACCGATTCTGAATACGCCTCAAAGCGCCATCCTGGGAATGCATCGCATTGAAAAAAGACCGGTCGTGGTGGATGATGAAATAGTCATCAGACCCATCATGTATCTGGCGCTCAGTTATGACCATCGCATCATCGATGGTCGCGAAGCCGTCACATTTTTAAAGCGTATCAAAGAATTTCTGGAAACCCCGGAACGGATGATCATGGAGATATAATCATGGCACAAGTGGAAAATTTCGATCTTGTTATCATCGGCAGCGGCCCCGGCGGGTATGTGGCGGCCGTGAGAGCAGCACAACTCGGGATGAAGGTCGCCTGTGTTGAAAAAGAGGATCGTCTGGGCGGGGTGTGCCTGCGGGTTGGATGCATTCCCAGCAAAGCCCTGCTGGACTCCAGTGAATTATACCACCTGGCCAAAGCCAAAATGGCCGAACACGGCATCAAAACCGGACGGGTCGTCCTCGATCTGGCCGCCATGATGGCCCGCAAAGACCAGGTTGTAACCGAGTTGACCGACAACGTTCGCAAGCTGCTGGAAGGCAACCGGGTGCAAATCATTCATGGCACCGGCGGACTGGTCGATACCGGAACAGTGAAAGTCACCCGGGGTAAATCTACCCGGACAGTGGAAGCAAAAAATATATTACTGGCCACCGGAAGTGAACCGGTGGATGTGCCTGCATTTAAATTTGACGGGAAGCATATCGTCAGTTCCACCGGGGCGCTCAATTTTGATACGGTTCCCAAACAGTTCGGTATCGTGGGCGGCGGCTATATCGGCCTGGAACTGGGTTCGGTCTGGCTGAGGTTGGGGTCCAAGGTGACGGTGCTCGAAATGCTGCCCAAGATTGCCACCACCATGGATGCCCAGGTGGGTCGCACCCTGCAGCGGATATTAAACCGCCAGGGATTTGAATTTCATCTGGACACCCGGGTTGACGAGGCCAAAGTGAGCGCTAAAAAAGTCCAGGTGAAAATCACCACCGCAGACAAGCAAAAGACCCTTAAATTTGATCGTTTGCTGGTTTCAGTCGGTCGCCGACCATTAATTCGCGGGCTGAACCTTGAAGCGGCCGGCGTCAAAACCGACGCAGCTACCGCTCAGATCCTGGTCAACGAAAAATATGAAACCACTGCGGCCGGCGTATATGCCATCGGAGATTTGATCGACGGCCCGATGCTGGCTCACAAGGCTTCAGCGGAAGGTATCGCGGCCGTGGAATGCATGGCCGGTATGCCGGGAGAAGTCAACTACGATGCCGTTCCGGCCGTGGTTTACACCTGGCCGGAAGTGGCCAGTGTGGGAATGACTGAACAACAGGTCAAAGAGCGTGATATTCCTTACTGCATCGGTACTTATCCGTTTACAGGTGCCGGCCGGGCACGCTGCATGGGGGAAACCGATGGCTTTGTCAAATTGATTGCCCATGCCGACACCGACAGGGTACTGGGTGTGCATATTATCGGCGCCCGGGCGGCCGACATGATCGCCGAATGCGTTCTGGCCATAGAATTCGGCGCCAGTTCAGAAGATATCGCCCGCACCATCCACGGTCACCCGACTTTTGCCGAAGCACTCATGGAAGCCGCCATGGCGGTGCGCAAATGCTCCATTTATGCCTCTTAAACTTAAGATCCCAATTAAACAGGGTTTATATAGTAATTGTAAAAAATGTGTTCCGTGATCAATGTCATCGCGATGGTCTGCACATTCTCAGGGCAGTTATTTCTAATGCTAAAAAAATTTTAGAGCGTTTGGATCAGGTCATATTAGAGGTTATCGACAGTCGGCACAAAACTCGAAAACCTACCTGTATCGGAACGTTCTTCTGACAAACGCTCTAATTTGGGTCATATCACCCAGGTCGGCGAGCTATTGTGTTATTTCCCTCAAACAGTTGGGGCATATCACCCATAACTGAATTGGCGGGAAGGAGAACGCAGAACCCTTTTCAGGCTATAAGTATATGTTAATATTTTATAAGTTATTTTTAATGGCGTGTTGGCACGATCATTGATTATGCTATGCTGTACAATCAATTTCAGGTTGTTATTTTAATCAAAAATCAGATTGGAGCGCGTATTATGTTAGCTTATTTTGTTGTCTGCATAGCAATGATGGGTATTCTTTGCATTGTCCTGGCTTACCTTTACCTGGTCGCGGCCACCCGCACGAATGAAATCCCGGAAATGGTGGAAAGTGAAACGGCAAAAGATTCTCCACGATCCTGACGCGGCCATGTCATTTTTTATATCAACATAGCGCCAAATACCGGTCCAGCGTACGGAATCGCTGTCTGGATGCCGGTGTCCTTCAGGCAGGGCCAGTTTATATCCACCCGGTGTCAGATTGGCACGTGTACCCGCATATGCCGACCCAAAGCACCCATCCTTTCATTTACTAATCCGCAACAAACTGCTACTTAGTTTCCAACTCGATACTTTCAGTCTGTTATCCAAACCGAATTTTCTGATCGAACAGCCATGTGGTGGAAAAGATTAATTTTTGCGGCTGCAATGCTTGCTGTCGTGCTCTGCGCCGCATTATTTATTTTTGTGACGGTTTTCGACTTCAATACCCTGAAGCCCGAAATCGAGCAGACCGTTCTGGAAGCAACCGGGCGCAGGATCCGTCTGGAGGGCGACCTGCGGATCGAACTGGGAGCCCCCCCGGTCATATCCATCACCGATGTATTATTTGCCAATGCGTCGTGGGCGACCCGGCCGGATATGGTCAGGATCGGGGAACTGGAAATACAAATTGCGCTGCTGCCCCTGATGTCAGGGACAGTCGATATACGGCGAATTAGTCTAATTGAACCTGATATCGCGATCGAAACCAACAGCACCGGTGCTTACAATTTCGAGCTGGATTTACCCGACCGGTCAACGCATACGTCCGCAGCGCCTCGCCTAAAAATCGATTCAATTCGAATTAAAAATGGAACGGTCACATATGCCGATGGCCAAAACGGAGCGCGCTTCGGAATTTGGCTGGCAGACCTTGAAGCCCAATATTCCAGTCAAACCGGCCTTATCGAAATCGAGTCCGACGGTGCGTTTAATGATGTGCCATTCAAACTGGAAGGTGAGAGCCGCTGGCCGTTTGGCCAAAAGTCGGCCAGGGTTTCAGTGCCGATTGATCTGAACCTCAACCTTGCCGGCACAAAACTCAGTCTCAACGGAAAAATCGAAGACATCGACAAACTCGGCGGCATCGATGTCAAACTGATCGCTGCCGGGGATTCGATCCCCGATCTGGCTCGCCTGGCCGGTATCAAGGACCTGCCGGACCCCGGGCCATTCGGCTTGCGGGCCTTAATGCGTGGATCCGTTTCCGAGTTGGCTGTTAGTGAACTGAATCTGGTGATTGGCAGCCAGGAACGGCTCAGAGCGAAAATTCAGGGCCGTATTGGCAACCTGATACAGGTTGCCGATGTCGATCTGGATTTCATTCTGAGCGTCGAAAAAATTAAACGCGTTGAAGATATCTTCAACCGGTCTATTCCCTGGAAGGGTCGTTTCCAAACCTCGGGCCGGATCCAATCAAAGGCCAGGGGCGTATATAAACTGGATGGCCTGAACATCCAACTGGCTGACAACCGCATTGCGGCATCCTTGCTGGTGGATCGGTCAGGCGTCCAACCGCTGGTGACCGGTGAACTTTCGCTGCACCGGCTCAACCTGCGACCCTTTTTTCAACCCGGTGCCTTCAAACAGCTGTCTTCGAAAAAAGCGACTGAAACCGCACCGGTATCTTCACCGGCAGAAAGCCCCGGGCCACCCCTGCAGGCAGAAGACGTATTGAAGCAATTCGACAGCCGGCTCACCGTTCGCGTCGGTGAATTGCTGGTTCCGGAGGTATCTTTCAGCCAATTTACGCTGAAAGCCATTCTGACCGAAGGACAGCTGCAGATCGATGCACAGGGTCCGGCGCTGCCCGACATCGAGGAACTGAGCGGTGTCACCCGGCTGTCTGATCTGGGCTCCTTTCAATTAAGCGGCAATTTGACCGCTGCCGGCAACACCCTGTCATTGGACACTGTCGAACTGGCCGCCGGTAGCCGCACTGAGGCCCTTGTGCGTGTCTCCGGCGGCATAGCGGATTTGACCGTGCCGCGTGGGATGGACTTTACTTTGAGAATCGAAGGCGATGATGCTGTCAGGCTGGAAAAATACCTGGTCCAACCCTGGCTGTTGCAGGGGCCTTACGCGGTAACCGGCACAATGGTCAATCCAGACCGCAGCTCGCTGAAATTTTACGATATTTCCGGGGTCCTGCCCGATTTTGGTTTCAAAGGGTCGGTAGATGTGGATTGGTCCGGAACCGGGACGCTGGTATCGGTAGCGGTTGCGGCAAAACGATTCAATCTTAAACCGCTCAGGCTGCCTGAAGCGAAAGTGCCGCCGGTCCTGAAACAGGCACCCGACCTGGGACCCCTCGACGCAAAAGTGATCCTCTCGGTAAGTGCCGATAAAACTGGCCTGCAAGAATTGAATCTGCGCGCCGGCACCGCGAACCTGGCGCAGCTGCAGGTCCAGGGAGCAGCTGCCGATCTGGCGCAGCTGCAGGGGGCCCATTTCGATATCAGCACATCGGGCAACAACATGGCCAACCTCGAACAACTGACCGGTCAGCCGCTGCCGGTCCAGGGGGCCTTTGAGGCTGCCGCCAGGATCGAACTCGATGGTCCCCAAAAGTTCCGGTTCTCCGGTGTAAAGCTTACCCTGGCCGGCAGCAGGGTAAACGCAGATGCCGCCCTGGATGTTTCCAGCGAGGTTTTAAAATTGACCGCCCGAATCGATTCGTCCGAATTTGATTTTCGTCCGCTTTTAATCGCGCCGCGGGAAACAGAGCCGGCCTTCAAAAAGTATGTGTCCGAAACAATGGCCGAAGACCGCCGGCTGCTGCCGGAAATTTCCTTACCCTCCGGTTGGCTGGCCGGTTCAGATATAGATGTCCGGATTAAGGCCCGGAAAGTATATTTTTCTAACATCCAGATCAACCAGTTAAATGCTGGAATTAATACCGGCAACGGCCGGATAATCATGAAGGCCGACAGCCCGACAATTGCGCTTGCCGGTGAAGCTGAGGTGTTACAGGAATTGTCGACGATCGGCGCCTTCAACCTTGTTGTCGAAGGACAAACAACAAACCAAAAATTGATTGTTCGCACAATTCAGCTGGACGCCGGTACGCCGGACACGATTGAAGTCCGCATCAACGGAGCTGCGGGTGAGGCGAGCGGGCATGCGGACATTGATCTGAATTTCAGTGCCCGTGGAAACGATGCGGCCTTCCTGAATCGACTGTTGAATAAAGAGTTTCGGATCACCGGCCCCTTTACGCTATCCGGTCACATGCAGGACCTGAGGGTTGGAGAATATCAAATCGAAGATCTGCGTTTGATGATTGCAGAAAGCGATGTGAATGGTCAATTGGTCATTGATCTTAAAAGCGAACGACCCGGCATAAAGGCGCAATTTGAAAGCCGGACGTTGGATCTGCGCCCATTTTTGCCGGAGATCCACATTGAGGACAGGGCGCCGGAGCCGGCGACAAATACCCGTCAAACGACCGCTGCACGTCAGGCAAACGAACGCAACGTATTTTCAGGCAAACCATTCGCGCTGGAAGATCTCAAGCTGCTCGATCTTTCTATCGCCCTGAAGGCCAAAGAACTGTTTGCCCGGTTGGCCGCCATGCGGGATGTCGATATCGATCTTTCCCTGCAAAACGGCGATCTGACAGTCGCGCCGCTTCGTTTTACCGGCGGTAACGGTGATATCGACGGACAAATAACGTTGCAACAGGGGGAAAAAAACAGTTTGCTCAGCGCGCGCCTCGACATCACAAACAGTGACATTGGTCAGGTCATGGATGATCTCGATCGGCCGCGTGAAATCGAAGGCCCCCTCGATTTTCATTTGCATATCGAAGGTCCGACCGATTCGATGGCCGGCTTAATGGGCGGTTTGAACGGTACGATCAACCTGTACGTCAGGGAGGGACGCGTAAACAACAAGTATATCGGGCTTTTGTATGGCAACCTGGGCACAACCATGCTCAATTTAATCAAACCGTTAAGCCAAAAAGACCCCATGATCAATCTGAACTGCTTTGTTCTTTCCTTTGACATACACGACGGAAAAGCGAAACATGCCGGACTGCTGGATACGAAACAAACCAGCCTGATTGCAGCCGGAATCATCGATTTGAAAAATGAACAGATCGATATCGCCCTCAAATCGAACCCCAAAGGCGGGTTTCGCATCCCCGGGGTGGGAACCATCGGCATGAGCCTGAAAGAGTTGGCCTCACCATTCAAACTGGGGGGCAGCCTGGCAAATCCGTCCCTTGCGGTGGACCCGACCCGTTCGGCCGCAACCGTCGGCAAGCTGGTCGGCGGTTTTGCTTTGCTGGGGCCGCTGGGCATTGCAGCGGCTCTGACCGATTTCAGACGACAGGATAGGCCACCCTGCGACCGGGCACTCGAGGTGTTCGAACAGGGTAAAAAACTGGGAAAGGAAAAAGATCAAAGCGAGAACCATAATCAGGATCCCGATTAAGAGGACCATGCATTGACAGACGATCGCACCGAGGAAAAATCAGCCCTGTTTGTGGCGACCCTGACCTCATTTATGGGTCCGTTTATCATCTCGGCCGTCAACGTCGCCCTGCCGGCCATTCAGGCCGAATTCAGCGTTGATGCGGTCAAGCTCGGGTGGGTGACAACCTCACTGCTGCTGGCGGTGGCCGTCATACTGGTGCCGATTGGCAAAATCGCCGATATCCACGGCCGCAAAAAAATATTTACCTGGGGCCTGGTGCTCTACACCCTGGCAACCCTGCTGGCCGGTTTTGCCGGGTCGGTGGAAATGCTGATTTTTTTGCGGGTCCTTCAGGGATTCGGGGCGGCCATGTTCATTACCACCGGCATGGCCATATTGACCTCCGTCTTCCCCCCCCACAAGCGCGGCCGAGCGATCGGCATGTATGTTGCGGCTGTGTACATCGGTCTGTCGGTGGGCCCTTTCGTGGGCGGCATCCTCACCCAGCAGCTGGGTTGGCGAAGTATTTTCCTGGTCACGGTGCCCTTCGGTGTCGCTTCGGTTTACATCACGTTGACGTATTTAAAGGGCGAGTGGGCCGATGCCCGGGGAGAAAAACTGGATATTCCCGGCAGCCTCCTGTACGGGGCGGCCATATTGATGCTGGTCTATGGCGCCACCCGTGTACCGGATCCAAAAGCGTTTTACCTGATCGCAGCCGGTATAACCTGCCTGTGTGCTTTTGTATGGCAGGAACTCAGGACGCGCTATCCGGTATTTGAGGTCCGCCTGTTTACGGCCAATAAATTGTTTGCCTTTTCAAGCCTGGCGGCCCTGATCAATTATTCGGCGACCTTCGCGGTGACCTTTCTGCTCAGCCTTTACCTCCAGTATATCAAAGGAATTTCGCCTCAAAGCGCGGGCACGGTTCTCATCGCCCAACCGATTATGATGGCCGTTTTTTCTCCCCTGGCCGGCAGGCTGTCCGACCGCATCGAACCGCGTAAACTGGCCACGGCCGGCATGTCCATCACAACCCTGGGTTTAGTGGTTTTTGCCATGCTGGGCAGCGAAACATCGATTGTGGTTATCGTGCTCAACCTGGCCATGCTCGGTTTCGGATTTGCGCTGTTTTCGTCTCCGAACATGAACGCCATCATGGGATCGGTGGAAAAAAGACTGTTCGGGATTGCCTCCGGGGCCGTGGCCACCATGCGGCTGCTGGGCCAGATGACCAGCATGGCCGTTGCCATGGTTGTGCTGGCGCTGTATGTCGGCCGCGAAGAAATAACCGTTGCCAATTACGATTTGTTTTTACAGAGTGTCCGCGTTGCTTTCGCGATATTTGCATTCCTGTGTGCCATCGGCATCTTTTTTTCGTTTTTCAGAGGGTCCCTGCCGAGGGGCGAATAACCCGCCCGGATAGTTCCAGCCCTGGCAAATCCTGCCGCCACCGAAAAGGACATGTTTCAATCCCTGGAGGCTGAACAGCTGCTCAAATTCGTAAAACCCCTACCCAAGGACAGTTATTTTAATGGTAAAAAACTGTCCTGAGGATGAGTAGACCATTTCGATGTCATTCAGCTGATCGACCGTAGCACAAAGAAAAATCAAATTAAGATAGGATTCTTTTCCCTAAATTCAAATTTGATAAAACCGTAAAAAGTCCGATTTCGTCATGCCGGAATTGATCCGGCATCCAGAAGACATTGAAATTACTGGACTCCGGCCTTCGCCGGAATGACGCTATAGAGTAATTTCTGACTTTTTACGAGACCATCAAATTTCCAGTTTCAAGTTTCCAATGTTTGACAGCGCGCAAGCGCTTCCACAACCCTGGCCCAGAACTGGCTACAGATCGGATCTCGAATTTTATGAGCAATGAAGATAATCTTGACATAACGGCCCCGATTTTCGCCTTAGCACCAGGGCGGGCCCTGGCCCAGAACTGGCTACAGATCGGACATCGAAATGTCAGGCTTTTAAAAATAATCTTTACGAATGCCACTATTTTTCGCTGAAGCGCCAGGGCAGGCTCCGCACTCCGAACTCCGCACTCCGAACTTTTTCCATACCTGTTCCGGTTTGCTTTTCAACTTGCGCACGGTCTATCTAAACTGAACACATTAATGACAACTGCTAAATGCAACGATGGGATAAATTTTATGTTCCAAAATTTAACGGATCGTCGTAATGAAGAACCAGCGCTCACCCGGGGCCACACCGAATGACGCCGACAACAATAGATTTTCTTTAACCGAGGTATGTGATTGAACAAACGCTTGCACAACATTTTGATGGGGCTGTTGATCTTCATCGGGATATCGGTGGTGGGCCTGGGCGGTTTATACGCCCTGCGCGACAGGCTCATCGGGCCGCCGCTGGCAGCCTGGCTGGAGCGGCGCATTGAATCCGAGCTCGGTCTCACGGTGTCCATTGAACGGATCGGCGGGACCTATTTCGGTCACATTGCGATCATCAATCTGGCCACCACCCATCCCGCTGTCTACGGGCCTCTGGCACGCCTCGATCTTAAAAACCTCAGGGCCGACTATTCACTGTTGGCGCTGCTGGGCGGGGTCGACCGTTTTCTGGCATCCATATTGATCGAAGTGCAACGGGCCGATCTGACCCTGGATTGGCGGCTTCCGCCCCGCACCACACTGACCGGGGGGCCGAATCGCCCAACCCGGCTGCCGTCGGGCATTCCGCTACCGGCACATTTGCCGCAGATAAGGATCGCCCAATCGTCGCTGACCCTGCTTGCCGGCGGAATGTCGAGCAAATTTGAGGATATCGGGCTTCATCTGCAGCAGGTCCATGGCGGGCCGGCCCTTCTGGAACTCAGGGCGGGGGTCTGGCGCTGGGACATTCCAAATATCTCCAGCGGAGCGGCCCCCGTGCGGCTGAAGATTGCATATCAAAGAGACCTGGCGCTCACCGTCGATCCGCTCGTCATTGGCCGAAACGATCTGACGCTGTCGGCAAAATTCGGTTTGGAGGCGCTTCCGCGACTCCTGCCGTTCACCATCCAATCCCGGATGGCAGGTGCACCGCTGGACCTGTCCGGCCGAATTCGGGCCGAATCCATCGAGGCCCGGTTTCAGGCCGATACGATCGATCTGGGCGCCATTTCGAAAGTCGCGGCGTTTCTCGAACCCGGGATCCAGGGCACGCTCGCCTTTGGCGGCGATCTTGAAATGCCCTGGGAGAATCCGGGGCGCTTCAACGGCAGCCTGACGCTCGATCTGCGCGATGGACGCTACCGCAATGTTGCCGCGGATCGGTTGAAACTGGCGGCATCGGCCATATCCGGAACGATCGCGATTGATCAGCTCGATGTAACCGGTGCCAAAAACAGGGTGTCCGCTCAACAGGTGACGCTGCCGCCGGCGCTCTGGGCGGATGCTGCGAATCCGGTATGGTTTGCCGCGCTGGGCGGCCGTTTCAATCTGGTACTGCAGGACATCCCGGCCCTGCTGGACATGTTTGGGTTGCGATATGAGCGTCCGTTGACTGAACTGCCGCCCCACGTGCTGACGCTTGCAGGCAGCGTGGTCAAAGGGGGCAACGTCGCGGCCGAAGGCAACCTTGCGGTCGGTGAAAACAATGTCCGCCTGGCACCTTCGCGGGCCACAATTTCTTTTCCCGAAGGCCGCCTCGACAGCACTGCGATGGATATTCGGCTCAAAGCCGATCTGAAGGATCTGGGTTTGTTGGCACGGCTTTTCCCCGTACCGGATATGGCCGGCAATCTGAACGCTGAGTTTACGATCGACGGCAGCCTCGCTCGGCCTCGCGGCCGGGCGGTCTTGAACGGCACTGAACTGGCCGTGAACCGGGTAACCGTGGGCACACTCGATGCAAGCCTTACCGCCGGGGGGAACAAAATCGTGGCCGAGCGTCTGGTGATCGCCAACGGTCAAGACAGGGTCGAGATTCGCGGTGATTATAACATCGACCGACAAGTGCTGGCAAATGTGCTCTTGACGCTGAAGATTGCCGAAGTCAAACCGTACCTGGCCCTGTGGACCGACCCGGCCCAACGGCTGCGGGGCGATTTGCAGGGCTCTGTCCGGGCCAGCGGTCCGTTGAAGACCCCGCAGGTGCAGGTGCAGGCCCGGTCGCAGACTTTCGAGATAGACGGGCTGGTGCTATCCCGTATCCGCATACAGGCCGCACACACGGACGGTCAGGTGCACGCCGAAAACGTTGAAGTCAGCGCGTTTGGCGGCCTTTTGAAAACCGGCGGCAGCCTGCTATACGGTGCGAATTTCAAAACCATCGAAGCCGATCTGAATGAGTTGTTCATCAGCCGCAAGAATGCTGATTTGCGACTTTTGAAGCCGGCCCGGATCCGTTTTGCGACTCCCGGACTGCTGCAGATTTCCGAATTGCGGTTGGCCGGACAGATGGGTGAAATTCGCCTGAGCGGCACCCTGTCACAGGAAGGCGTTTCCGATCTCAGTCTACAGTTGGAGGGGCTCACCAGCGAAGGCTGGCTGGCTGAATTTTTAGGCCGCGATATCGAATTTGAGGGCATGAACGCCCGCGGGCGCATGCAAGGTATTATTTCCGCCCCGAGTATCGCGTTCGCCGGTAGCGTGGCCACGGTGCGCAGTCCCCATTTCCCGGTCCCGCTGAGCGGACGCTTCGACCTGTCCTATACCGACGGCAACCTGCGCATCGCCCAATTCGACTGGAGCGGAAAAGGCGGCTACCGGGCCAGCGCCGACGGGGTCTTACCGCTACCCTGTGTCGGCCGCACGGAACTGCCGGCAGGCCGGCTGTCACTTGCGGCCGCTGTGCAGTTTCCCGATGCCCGGGCTGTCAACCTGTTTTTCAAAAATGAACGGGTCTCGGCCGGCACCATTTCGGCCGCGTTGAAGTTGACCGGCACCTGGCTGGCACCGGCAGGGGATCTGGACTTCGAAGTCCGGGATGTCGTTCCGGCGCGTCAATGGACGGGATTGCCCCCGGGGCCGCTGCAGATGGCCGGTGATGTCCGCTACCGCAATGACAGACTGTCCATTGACAGGATCACCCTGGACTCACCGGCTCTATCTGTTTCCGGACAGGGGTCCTGGACAGACGGCTTGACACCGGCGATGCTGTGTCACCCGCCTGCAGATAAATTGCCCGGCGAGATTGCCTTTGACGGCAAACTGACGGTATCCGAGCTTGCCTGGCTGGGATCCCATTTTGCCCAGATCAGAAGGATCGACGGCCGGCTGGATGCCGATCTCAGCCTTCGCGGCCCGATCGCAAAGCCGGCCGTTACGGCCGCAGTCGTCCTCAAAGACGGAGAGGTGCGCCTGCAGGCCGAAGTGCCCTCCCTGCAGGCAATTGAGATGAATGCCTTGCTGACACCCGAAAAAATCGAGATCCGGAATCTACAGGGACTGCTGGGCGGGTCGGCGGTCTATCTGCAGGGGCGCTTGAGCGCACCGTTGACGGAAAATCCGATCGTTGATGCAACGCTGAAGGGTGAAAACCTGCTGCTCTACCGTGACCAGGGGCTGCGGTTGCGCGCCGACACGGATCTTGTCCTGCAGGGGCCGCTCAACCAGATGGTGCTCGCCGGCGAAGTGAGGGTGACCGACGGTCTTTTCGATCGTTATATCGATTGGCTGGGCGGCTTTCAAGGCAGCCGTGGTCCGCAATCCGGGGAGGGTATGGGTCTTTTTTCCATTCCCGATCCGCCGTTGCGGGACCTGCGCCTTGATGTTCAAATAAAATCCAAGGCTCCTTTTCGCATCCGCAGCAACCTGGTCAAGGGCAGACTGCGACCGGAGCTGCACCTGTCCGGCACGGGGGAGGTCCCCGTGCTGATGGGCAAAATCCTGGTGGACGCGACCGGACTGCGCCTGCCTTCCGGTACCCTTGTTTTTGAAAACGGCCTGGTACGATTTCTGGAAAGCGATCCGGATCGTCCGGTGCTGGATCTGATCGGCAGCGCGCGTATGCTGGGCTACGATATCACCGTCCTGGTCAACGGTCCGTACAACGATCCGGTCGTCACCCTGAGCTCGGCACCGCCGCTGCCGAATGAGGATCTTCTTTTGCTGGTGTTGACCGGAACGCCACCCTCCAAAGAGGGCCAGGCCTTTGACCAGAAGAAAAGCAGCCTGAATGTCGCCGTCTACATCGGCCGTGATTTGCTCGAACGCTGGTTTAAAAACGAGAACGGAGAATCGACCGAATCAATCCTGGATCGCTTTGAAGCCGATGTGGGCCGGGACATCACCCAAAAAGGCGAAGAGACCCTGGAGGCAAGATTCAGGCTGCTGAAAAACATTTTCCGGCAAAAAGATACACTCTACATTACGGGCGAAAAAGATGTCTACGATTACTACAATGCAGGGGTGAGAATTGTCTTTCGCTTTCAGTAGTCGATCGGTCTTCGACGCCGCACAGCGCTGTCTTATCGGTCGTATCGTATTGATCGCGGCCTTGATCGCTGTTGTGCCGTTGTCCAATCCGGCCCGGGGGGATGATGCGCCGGCGCAAATACCGGGTTTCCGGGTTGTCTTTGAAGGCAACCCGACGTTGAGTATCAGGGTGCTGCGCAAGGCCGCCGCAGAGGAACTCGACAGCTATGAGCGGAACGGCTACCGGCAATCCGACATCGATGATGCCGCCTTCCAGATGACCGTGGCCTATCGTAAAAAGGGCTATGCCTTTGCCGAAGTCGACTACCAAATCGATGCCAAAGCCAGACCTGTCGTGGTCACCTTTAAGGTGTCCGAAGGGCCCCAGGTGGTCATCGAAGGCATCACATTTTCAGGCAACAAGGCATTTGACGGGGACACATTGGACCGTTTCTTCAACGGCCAGCCAAAGCGTCTCATTGGAAAGGGTCGGCTCCTCTTCCAGGAATCGGAGATCGAGACCGCAAGATCAAAGATCAGGGCCTATTACCTTTCCAATGGTTTCCTGGATGTCGATATTCCCGAACCCAAAGTGTCATTTTCGAAGGATCGCTCGTCGGCTGCGATTGCGGTGGTCATCAGCGAAGGGGTGCAATACGTCATTCGGGCCGTCGCGGTGACCGGAGATCGTGTTCCGGAAGCAACGGCCGTTATCGAGGCAATCGGCCGCGAGCTGGTCGACCAGCCCTATATCCGGCGCAAGAATATGATTCTGCGCAGCCGCCTGCTGAACGCGTATAAGGACCTGGGCTATGCCTTCGCATCGATCGATGTCAGCGAAAGATCGGAGCTCAGCACGGGCGATGTCTTCCTTGAAGCCCGGGTCGATAGCGGCCCGGTGGTGACCATTGCCAGAATCGATGTGCGCGGAAATCAGGATATCCGCGAATCTTTCATCCGCAACCGGCTGCGCCTGAAACCCGGAGATCGCTACAGCACCAAAAAAGAGCGTGAAAGCTTCAGGTCCCTGTACAGAACCGGACTGTTTACCAATGTCGATCTCAGGCTGGAACCCCTGGACAGCGGTGCCCAGGCCTTGCTGGTGGTCGAGGTTGTCGAAGCAGCGTCTCTGGAATTCTATGTGGAACCCGGTTGGGGTTCTTATGAAAAATTGCGTCTCATAGCCGGTTTCCGTGAACGGAGTCTTTTTGGAACCGGCATCATCCTGAATCCGGAAGCCAAGGTTTCGGTCAAAGCGCAGAGCCTTACCGTGCGCGTTACCGACCCGTGGTTTTTAAATACGGAGGTAACTGCCGATTTTCCCGTCTATTACAACCACCGCCAGGAGCCCTCATTCACGCGTCGGGACCTGGGTTTTGGGGCTTCCTTTTCACGCGCTTTGTCCGAAAGCTGGCGTGTCAGCACCGGTTACAATCTGCGCCAAACCGATTTGTCAGATGTGGCCCCGGATGTGCAAGACACCAGCCAGCAAGACAATTACAACCTGGGCAGTGTCCAGGCCCAGGGAACCCATGACACGCGTAACGATCTTTTTTCCCCCACCAGGGGACGGCGGTTTTTTCTGGCGGCCGAATACGCCGACCCGGTTTTGGGTGGTGATATCACTTTTCTGCGTTTGACCGGCGGCGTGCGACAGTTCTACCGGTTATTTCGAGAAACCGTGTTGGGAATACGCTACAAGACCGGATTCATCATCCCCGGCGGGGCGGCGGTCGGTCTGCCGATTTCGGAGCGTTTTTTCAACGGTGGCGAGAACACGGTCCGCAGCTACAAAGAATCCGAGCTAGGACCAAAGGACCTGTTCGGAGAACCGGTGGGCGGGTACGGATACAATGTCTTCAACCTCGAGATCAGGCAGCGCCTGTACAAAAATTTTATCGGGACCGTGTTTGTAGACGTCGGCAACGTATCTCCCAATCGAAGCCGGGCCGAGCTGGGCCTGCTGCCCTATGCCAGCAACTCGGAAATCGTCTCCGACACCCAGAAGGATTTTTTCAACGATTTTCGGCCCGGCGTGGGGTTCGGCCTGCAATATCTGCTTCCGATCGGACCCCTGCGAGCCGATCTGGCATACAACCCGGACTTTGACAGGGAACGGGACCAGGACGAATTTGTATTTCACTTCAGTGTCGGCACCGCGTTTTGAAGTGGCGTCAGTCTTAGTACACACATTCGTAAATATGGTGACGGTGTTATTCACCACAGAGAACACAGAGTTCACAGAGCAATAAATTATACACTTTTCTCTGTGCTCTCTGCCTGCCAGGGCACAGCTTCAGCGACGACTGGTGTCCTCTGTGGTTTAGCAATCGTTGACCAAAATACGTCACCGGATTTATGAAATCATGCACTTGGTATCCCTGTGTGCCGTCTCCGGGACAAGACCGGTCCGGGCCTATTCTTTTTCGAACAGATCCGTGCTGATATACCGTTCGCCGGTGCTGGGCAGGATGACGACAATCTTTTTCCCGGCCGATTCCGGTCGCCTGGCCACTTCCAGCGCTGCCCATATTGCCGCCCCGGAAGAGATCCCGCACAGATTCCCTTCCAGTTTGGCCATCTGCCGGGCGGTGCTCAACGCATCATCGCTGCTGACCTGCACGATATCGTCGATAATCGACTGATCCAATACACCCGGTATAAACCCGGCCCCGATGCCCTGGATCTTGTGGGGTCCCTTTTCTCCGCCGGACAGAACCGGTGATTCGACCGGCTCGACCGCAACCACTTTGAACGACGGCTTGCGCTCCTTGATGACCTGCCCCACACCGGTAATCGTTCCGCCGGTCCCCACCCCGCACACCAGTATATCGGCCTGGCCTTCGGTGTCCTGCCAGATCTCTTCGGCCGTGGTGACGCGATGAATATGCGGGTTAGCCGGATTCTCGAACTGGTTGGGCATGAATGTGTCGCTTTCGGCTTCCCTGATTTCATTGGCCGCATCGATGGCGGCTTTCATCCCGCCGGCACCCGGTGTCAGCACCATTTCGGCCCCCAGGTGCCTGAGCAGTTTACGGCGCTCGATGCTCATGGTGTCGGGCATGGTCAAACGCAGCCGGTAATTGCGGGCGGCGCAGATAAAGGCCAGGGCGATACCGGTATTGCCGCTGGTGGGCTCCACGATGAGCGTCTCGGGACCGATGCGCCCTTCTTTTTCGGCGGCATCGATCATCGAAGCGGCAATGCGGTCTTTGACGCTTCCCAAAGGGTTGAAATACTCGCATTTGGCGTAGATTTCCGAATCCAGGCCTGCATTGATCCGGTTGAGACGCACCAGCGGCGTCCGGCCGATCGTACTGCCGATATTGGAATAATATCTCATGTTGGGCTCCTTGGCTGTCAGTGGATAGTGGTTTGGAAATTAAACGTTATATCGATATTTCTATCTTCGGGCTTACACAAAAGCGTCGCGATACTGGATAGCACACCTTCGGTGTGAGCTCATAGCTGACAGCTGATAGCTCATAGGAAAAGACAGGATTCCTCGATCCAATATCTAATATCCAATATCTAAAATCAAGACGATCGCGAATGCAGCATTCATCATCGAGTATCCAGTATCCAGTATCCAGTTTCCAGTTTCGATTATTTGTTGGAGCGCAGCGGCTCCTCTATCCAGTATCAAGGATCCAGTATCTTTTCCTTTGTTACTTCTACCGGGCGCGCTAAATTAAAATCATAGGAAGTTAAATCCCGTATTCCGCCTATCGAAACCGCAACTGCTGGGGTTCCATGACCACCTTGGTGTCCGGCGGAACGGATTTGGTTATCCAGACGTTGCCGCCGATGACCGATCGAGCGCCAATTACCGTTTCTCCGCCCAGAATGGTGGCACCGGAATATATAATCACATCATCCTCGATGGTCGGATGCCTTTTTTTGCCGCGCAGTTTTTCTCCCGCATCTTTGGGCAGGGAAAGCGCTCCCAGCGTAACGCCCTGATAGAGGCGCACCCATTGTCCGATTTGGGTGGTTTCGCCGATAACCACACCGGTACCGTGATCGATGCAGAAGTAACCGCCAATATGCGCTCCCGGATGTATGTCGATTCCGGTCATGTTGTGGGCATACTCGGTCATGATGCGCGGCAGCAGCGGCACATTCAGGTGGTACAGCCGATGGGCCACGCGGTAGACCGTGATGGCAAAAATACCCGGATAGCTGAATATGATTTCATCATAACTCTTGGATGCCGGGTCGCCCTGATAAGTGGCCTGAATATCGGTTGCCAGGGTTCTGCGAATATCCGGTACGCTGTCCAGAAATTCCAGTGCAGCATGCTGGCCGCTATCCAGGCACTCGCTGCAGGGTTGATGGTACCTGAAACAATCGTGCCGGATGCTCAGGGAAATCTGTTCGGAAAGCATGTCGAACAGAATCGAAACCTGCTGACCCATGTAGTATTTAAGGTTGACCGGATCCAATTTTTCGCGGGTAAAGTAGCCCGGAAAGAGGACTTCTTTGAGCCGGTCGATTATTTGAATGACAGACTCTTTGGAAGGTATCGGCTCGTTGGCCACATGCGTGTAGCATTCATTGTCATTGCAGTTGGCGATGATCCGATCGGCAATTTCCGGCAGACGTTCTCGAATGTTTGCCGTGGTGCTCACTTCCAACCGGCACGACCTGTCATCTGACTGCAGAGGCTTTCCCATGATTTCAAACTCCCGGGGCTTGGTATTAGGGTCTATATTTTAACGAAAACAATATTTTCAACGTACAACACCGTCGTTGCTCTGTCAAAAATATCTAAGGGGTCTGGGTGTTTTACAGAGCTTGGTCGCTGCATGAATAATCGGCGACTTCAGCGTGCAAACAGTGCACGCTTACGCTACCGACAATTCATTCCGCTGTGTGTAAGGCGTTGCTGGAAAAACTCTCCGACCCATCAAATAGCCAGGCGTATAGTTTCACGGGTGGCATTATGGGGCCTATCTGCGTCAAAATTACTGTAAAACCCCCATTTACTAAAATAACCAGTCTATGTAGCTAAATAGCTACCATCATAATACGACACCGTCGCGCACCGGCCGGTTCATTGGTCAACAGCCGGTTCGCCGTCGCCCGCCCCGTTAATTCAGGAATGGAACAGGAAGTATGAAAAGAAAATATATCGTCTCCATCGCTCTGGTCGTACTGGGTGTCATTATCGCCTTTCCCCTTTTCAGTATGGGTTATTACACGATGGTTCGTACTTCGACACCCGAGTTTTGTGGTTCGTGCCATGAAATCAGGCCTGCTGTTGAGGCCTGGGCCGGTTCCACCCACACAAACAATCAGGTCGGCGTCGTGGTGGACTGCATGGACTGCCACCTGCCGGCCCCTCAAAATACGTTCGATTTTTTCTTTGCCAAAACCTATCACGGGATGAAGGATGTTGCGATCCACTTTCTGTCCGGCGAATACGATCGCGAAAGAGCGCGGGCGAATGCATACGCTGCTTTTGAAAATGATCAATGCCAGAAGTGTCACCGCAATCTGCTTTACATGCCGCACAGTCGCGGCGCCATGCTGGCCCATCGTACGGTGCTGTATGCCCGTAAGGGTTATGAAAAAAAATGCATCGACTGCCACTACGATCTGGTCCATGGCGACAAAGAACTTATCATGTTTCGCCACTATCGAAAGTTGCCTTACCAGGCCAAAGGACTCAGAGCTGAAAAATACGGCCTGTAAAGATTTTCAATAATCAAAGTGAAAGGAGCTTGGTCAATGAGTAAAATGGCCCCCGTTTTGACGACCGGGATGCTGGTTTTGGTATTCGCACTGGGTATCGCAACCCAGGCAGCCCTGGCCCAGCAGCCCAATTTTCCGAAGGTAAAAGAGTATCGCATCGAGCGCAGCGTTCCGCCCGAAGCAGTGGCGTGCATCGAGTGTCACCGGGCGACACAACCCGGGGTATTTGGTGACTGGGCCAAGAGCCGGCACGCCAATGCGAACATCTCCTGCCTGGACTGTCATATGGCCCAGCCCGGCGATCAGGACATTGCCAAGGGGCATGAAAAATATTACAGCCGTTCGGACCTGCCTTATGGTGAAGCCAAGTACAAGGTTCCCATCGCATCGATTGTGACGCCCAAGGACTGCTCCCGCTGCCACCCGGATGAAGCAATGCAGTACAGCCGCTCCAAGCATGCCAATACGATTGAAATCATGTGGAAGTTGGATCCCTGGCTGAACAAGGGTATGAATTCGGACAATGAGCGCAAGACCGGCTGTTTCAACTGCCATGGCACCGTCATCACGATCGATGAGAACGGGAAAATCGATCCGGGCACCTGGCCCAATGCCGGCGTGGGGCGGTTGAACGTGGACGGCAGTAAAGGATCGTGTACGTCCTGCCATACCCGCCATCGCTTTTCGATCGCCGAAGCCCGGATGCCCGAAGCCTGCGATCAGTGCCATTTGGGCCCGGACCACCCGCAGATTGAAATCTATGAAGAATCCAAGCACGGTACGCTGTATCATGCCTTCAAGGATGAATACAATTTCAATGCCGCAGCCGGCACCTGGACGGCCGGCGTGGACTATCGCGCCCCGACCTGTGCGGCCTGCCACATGTCCGGTTCGGGTAAGGTGTTGGGCTCCCACGATGTGACCGAAAGGCTGTCCTGGGAAACCCAGGCACCGCTGACGGTGCGCCCCGAAAACTTCAAACCGTTTCCCTCGGGGTCAGACTGGAAGACCGAACGGGAAAAAATGAAAAATGTCTGTCGTCAGTGCCATTCGGACGCCTGGATCAATGACTTATACGATGGCTTCGACAAGGCGGTGATAGAATACAACGATGTTTATTTCAAACCGGCCAAGGCCACGCTGGATGAACTGTACGCCAAGGGCTTGTTGAGCAAAGACAAATTCTTCGATGAACACCTGGAAGTGCAATATTATGAGCTCTGGCACCATGAAGGCCGCCGGGCCCGGATGGGAGTCATGATGATGGCACCCGATTATGCCTGGTGGCATGGTTTTTACGAGTGTAAACTCCGGTTCAACGAGTACATGGAAGAAGCCGACCACCTGCTTAAAACAGGTGAAAAAGCCTACATTTATCCCAAATTCCCCAATGCCACCGGAGACACCACGCGACCGGTGAAAATCTTCGGCTCGCAGTAAATCTACAAATTAAAAAAGCCCCGTTCCCCAATGGGAACGGGGCTTTTTTAATTTTGGGCTTTGAGCCACACCGGATGGACCTCATCAACGCTCTGCTTGACCGACTGAACCGTGGCGACCAACCGGGTATACATCATGGCCAATCCCACAATTTCTGCCAGCAAAAGCAGCGAGTCCACATCCTTTTCGGAAATATCCCATGTCTGTGCGTGATAGAGCCTTAGAGCCCCGATTGTTTTCCCGTAGAAACTGACCGGCAAAGATACAATGGCGCCGATGCCTTCCTTGCGTGCCGCCTCGGGATACTGCAAAAGATCCGAATCTTCGATATTGCGGATAATGACCGGTTTGCCATCGAACGTACTGCGAATACTCCGGGCATACATTACCGGCCCTTTGTTCATATATTCGATGCTCAATCCGAAGTTCCCCAGTACTTCCAATTCATCATCCTCCGGATTTAGGATAAAAATAGCGCATCCCTTAAGTTCGAGAATACCCACCAGCAACTGGGACAGGTGACCGGCCATCATCTCGAGATCTGCCGACTGAGAGATGGCCCGGGTGACCGCTTTGAACATTTGAATATCTATTTTTTCTTCGGTGGCCATAGGACGCCTCCTTTTGGATTTTTAGATGGTCTTGCGCTGCACATTTCGGCCCTCATCAATACGGCACTAAGATACGATGCAAACGGTTGTATCCTTCAAGGCCGTGACCACTCTGCTGAAAACACTGCCGGTAAAAAAACGCGTCGCCCGGCCCGGTTTGTGGTTCAATACAATAAAATCGTAGTTTTCCTTTTGAGCCAGAGCCACGATTTCCGCGGCAACACCCTGTTTGCGCGGTTTAAAGATCGAGTGGAGCCGAGTTTCAGAAATGCCCTGCGCCACCAGTTGTTTTTTGACATCGGTCAGTGCGGATTCCAGTTCCATTATGCGCCGGTTGAGATAGCCCAGGTTGGTCTTCAGTTTTCCCATGACCGATTGGCCGGTGGCCTCGATTTCGGGGACGGTTGTATAGACATGAAACAGGGTAACTTCAAGATCTTGAATTGGGATAAACGTTTGTTTGACAAATTCAAGGGCTTTTACGTCGTGGCTTTTAAAATTGTACGGTAAGAGTAGTTTTTGACGAGCCATCGTATCCCCTCCTTTCTACTTTGCCGGTTTATATTTAAAGGAAATCACGGCGGCGAAAGCGTTTATGGAAAGCAGGGATTGGATTGAATTCATCGCAAAAGGGTATCAGGCTGTTGTGCCGGTGGCGATAGGTCAGAGGGAAAAAGCAGACGTGCTCTTGATAGCAGGCAACGGGAGGTCGATCACTGAGATTCAATTCTGATGAGAGATCCGAGTCGAACTTCCGCCTGTATTCAGAAGTGCCACACAGGGACAACATCTGTCAAGCAATAGTTCGCTCACTGCGTCGAGGATTGCACAAGGGCGCCTGTGCTGTCGACTCGGCGGCAAAGTCGCAAGAACGCCGGCAACAGATGCCACGTGAGGGTGGTTTAGTTAATTTCGGTGGTAAGATCGATCCCGTATTTCTTGATCCGCTTCCAGACGGTGACCCGGCTGACGCCGAGGATTCTGGCCGCCTCGGATTGGTTGCCGCCCGTTTTTTTCAGCACATCAACCAAAAAATCCCTTTTATTGTCATTTGCCGGGCTGGAATAGGACGGCTCAGGGCACTCGGGACGGGTACCGGCGATCTTCGGCGGCAGGTGCTGGATCCCGATTCCTCCGCTGGGGCAAAGTACGAATGCGTATTCGATCGCGTTGCGAAGTTCGCGGACGTTGCCGGGCCATCTGTATGCCGTCAGTTTTTCCAGGGCTTCAGGGGCCAGGCCCAGAATTTTTTTGCCTGCCTTGACATTGTTGGCGCGGATAAACTGTTGAACGATTAACGGAATATCCTCCCTGCGTTCGCGCAGCGGAGGGCATTGCATCGGAAAAACATTTATTCGAAAATAGAGGTCTTCCCTGAAACCACCCGTTTGAATCAGGTTCTCCAGGTTTTTGTTGGTTGCCGAGATGATGCGGACGTCAACTTTGATCGGTTTGTGGTCACCGACTCTCTCGACTTCTTTTTCTTCCAATACCCTGAGCAGCTTGACCTGCGTCGATAGCGGGATATCACCGATTTCATCCAGAAAAATGGATCCGCCGTGGGAGGCCTCGAATCGGCCGATCCGGTTGCGCTCGGCACCGGTGTAGGCACCCCGGGTGTGTCCGAACAGTTCACTTTCGAGTAAATTTTCATTCAATGCCGCGCAGTTCACCTTTATAAACGGTTTTTCTTTCCGGGGACTGGCTTCATGAATAGCCCTTGCCGCAAGTTCCTTGCCGGTGCCGCTTTCGCCAAAAATCATTACCGGCGATTCGGTCAAAGCGACATTTTCGATCGATTCGTAAAGACTCAGCATGATCGGTGATTTGCCAAGCATACCATAATACCCTTCGTCCAGATGCAGGGTCTTTTTCAAGGAGGTAATTTCCTGCTGCTGGCGCACGATTTCAGACATATCGGTCAGGGTCTCGACGGCACCGATGATTTCTCCGGCAGCGTCTCTGAGTACGGTTGCGTTTTTGATAATATTGACCGTGCGGTGATCTTTGCTGGTAATCAGGCATTTTTTAGCCCTTACATCACCTTTGGCGTACAGACCGCACCACCGCTCCGCCGGCCCTTTAGCGTATATATCGCAACCGGTGCAATCCAGCATCCGGCAGGATTGTCCGACCAGTTCTGCCTGGCTGTAACCTGTCAGTCGCTCGCCGGCAGGATTGACCGCAATAATTTTCCCTCGCGGGTCCACCACCAGGACGCCATCCATCAGGGTGTCGAAAATTGTTTTCCAGTGATTGGAAAGATCCATCGCATCGGTCCTCTGGTATTGGTCAAAGATTAACACCTGTTAACATAATCTCTTTCGAATTCGGTTGCAAGAACAAACACACTATAATTTATTTCCCATTAATTGCAGATACTTATCAAAATTTATGCTTTTGGCATATTCATTGCTGCCAGAGGCTTGTTGAAACCTGTAAGCATTCAGATGAACCCATGAGCAGATTGCAACCTGTAAAAGGCATCCGAATTTAAATGGAAAGAGTTCTCCACATACTCTGCTCCGAACCGAACGATACCGTTCAGCAGTTAATCGAGGCCATTTCAGGCGACACCTGCATAGCGGTGGTCTGCCTTTATGAGGACGGTCTATCGAACCGTCAGGTTAACTGGGAACGCCTGGTGGACGACATTTTCGAACACCAAAGGGTCCTGTGTTGGAACTGATTCAGCAACCATCAATTTAACCCGAACATTGCATGAAATCTTATCGGCAAGTGCTTTAAAAATAATAATATCGAGGTGTTAAAAGAATAATGGATACGCTCGGCATCATCGTAAGATCCGTTGCCCGTTACGACTGGATATTCAAGTTGGCGGCAGCGGCCTTTTCCAAAGGCAAGGCGGTTCGGATCCATTTTACCGACCGCGGCGTTCTGCTGTTGCGGGAATTTGACATCGGAGAATTAATTGCGCTGGCCCGGGTAACCGTGTGTGAGCAGAGTGCCAGGGAGCAGGACCTGGGTAAAACACTTTTCAATGCTGTCCGGAAATTGCTGGTAACCCCGGATGAAAATCTAAAAATAATTACTGAATGTGACCGGCATATCGTCTTTTGAATAACCGGATTGGATGGGCACACAGGGTCGGGACGCCCTCAGTCTTATCAATTGTTAACATTAAGTTAACAGATGTTAATAATTCAGGTAAACAGACGAACCCTACCGGCTGGCACTAAAGGCACAAAACACAGTGATTAAGGTGTCTTATATTATTAACCCACACCTGGCACGCAGGTTGCTATCAAATAAGCAGACAATAATCGGATCGACCGAAGGGATTATCATCATAGTATCATTTTTTGAAAGGAGATGACTGAACATGCGAAAATTAATTATGCTGACGCTGATTGCCGTTGTTTCATTGAGTTTTGCCGGCACGGCTTTCTCGATTGATAAGGGAAACAAGAGAAAGGGTAAATATATCTACCGCAAAGTTTACAAAGCGTGCTTTGAACGCGGTGCAGTCGATGTCGCCAAACCGCCGATCAATCCGGACGCCAAAACCCAGTCCGAGTGGACCTCGGTGTTTGATCAGAAAAACTTTAACGAATTTGGTTGCGGGGAAGATTGGAGCCAACTTTCCGACGAAGATCTTGCGCACATTTTTGCCTATCTGCACGACCATGCCGCAGATTCCCCCACACCGCTTAAATGCAAATAAATTTAGGTAAACGGGCTCGCAGTAACGATTCTGCAACGTGGCAGAAAACCCGTGTGAATTTTATCAAACCTTTATAGTGAAATGGAAAATGGAGGAATAATGGCATCCCGTAAACTTATCGCACTAGTCGCTCTTTTTGGTTTAATGCTGACTGCAGCAATCACCGGTTGTACAACCACTCAAAAACAGGTGCCGGCAGCAGCACAGGAAGATACCAGCTGGAAATATCATGACATCGTCGAAGTTGATTTTGTCATGCAGCACGTCACGGTGCCGATGGCCGAAGACGTTATGATTATCGACGCCCGGCCCAAACAGGCCAAGTATGACAAGGGGCATATACCGGGAGCCGTAAGTGTTCCGGACACCTATTTTAATAAAATGACGGACAAGCTGCCCGCAAACAAGGATGCGCTGTTGATTTTTTACTGCGGCGGACTCAAATGCAAATTGAGCCATAAATCCGCCCACAAGGCTGAAGCTTTGGGCTATACAAACGTTAAAGTTTTCGCCAAAGGTTATCCCGGCTACATGAAGGTCGCCGGCAATTACCCGGCTGTATCGGTGGAATGGGTCAAAAAACAGCTCGACAAACAGGCCGACATTGTGATGGTCGACGCCCGCCCGAAACGCAAAAAATACGACAAAGGCCATATTCCGGGCGCCGTCAGTATTCCGAATACCCAGTTCGAAAAATTTAAAGACCAGCTGCCGGCGGAAAAAGACAAACTGCTGGTTTTCTACTGTGGCGGCTATAAATGTAAGCTGAGCCATAAATCGGCCCAAAAGGCAATCGAGATGGGCTACACCAAAGTCAGGGTTTTTGATGCCGGCTTTCCGGCCTGGGTGGCCTATGCCGGAAAAGACTATACGGCAAAAACAGTCGCGGTCAAATCCGGTGCAGAAGAAGGCAGTATCGACAACGACATCTTTAAAAAAATCATCAGCGAAAATCCCGCCAGCGTCTATCTTATCGACGTCCGGGATCAGGATGAGTTTTCTACCGGAAGTTTCAAGACGGCCGTCAACATTCCGATCGACAACCTGGAAGCAAAGATCAAGACCCTGCCATCTGCCAAACCGATCGTGTTTGTCTGCGGCACCGGTGCCCGCAGCGGTGAAGCCTATTACATGGTCCAGGACCTCAGACCGGAGCTGAAAGAAGTATATTACGTCGAAGCCGAAATCACTTTCAAAAAAGACGGTTCCTTTACGCTCAGCCAGATAGTGGAGTAGAAGTTACGACAAACCGCGCGCCGGGCTTTAAGGCACGCGGTTCTTTACACATGTGCGCTAGAGTTTCTGGAGAATTCGATGAAAAAAGCGATATGTCGATACCACGTACTGTCTCTGTCCTGTATACTGGCATTTTTATTTGCAATACTGCTGTCAGCGGCCCACGCGGCACAGGATAAAACCGAAAATGCACCCGGTCGCGTGATGGCCCGCCAGGCAACCAAAGAAAAGCAGCTGTGGATTACGGCGGACCATTCCAAGCACGAGGCCCTGAAGAAAAAATTCACCAGCGGCCCGGAAATTACAGACGCCTGCCTTTCCTGCCACTCGGAAGCAGAGGCCCAGTTCCATAAGACCATACACTGGAAATGGCTCGTTCCCGAAACTGAAGACAGTGAGCAAACCGGCAAGGCCGGCTATTCGCTGAACAATTTCTGTATTTCCACCAATAAAACCAAAGACAACAGCTGTCTGGCCTGCCACCCGGGCTGGGGAACATCCACCGAATCGATCAACTGCATGGTCTGTCACGGCCAGAAATCCATCAACTGGGACGAAGCCTTCGATGACATGCAGTATTTTATGAGCGAAGCAGACGAAGACTCCCAGGCAATGGCTGCCGAGCTGTCGGCCGAGATTCAGAGCGCCGCCCAGGCTGTCGGCCGCCCGACCCGCCAGAACTGCGGGTCCTGCCATTTTTACGGCGGCGGGGGCGATGGCGTAAAGCATGGCGATCTGGACACATCGCTGACCAAACCCAACAAAGCGCTGGACGTACACATGGGAGTGGACGGCCAGAACTTTGATTGCGTGCGCTGCCATACGACAAAGCTACACAATATCGCCGGAAGGATGTACACCGCCCCGGCCTATACCGATCGAAAATCATTGATCGAGGACGATCTGACCGCCAAGATCACCTGCGAATCCTGTCACAGCGCCACACCCCACAAAAGCGGTTCCAAGGCGAACGATCATACCGATAAGGTCGCCTGTCAAAGCTGCCATATTCCGACCATGGCACGGGTAAATCCCACCAAAATGTCCTGGGACTGGTCAAAGGCCGGCCGGAAGAAAGACGGCAAGCCGTATAAAACCAAAGATGAATTCGGTAAATATGATTACATGTCCATCAAGGGACAAATGAAATGGGATAAAAACATCAAACCCGAATATTTCTGGTTCAATGGTTCGATCAGATCAACCAGCAGCAAGACCACCATCGATCCGGGCGGTGTAGTGGCGGTCAGCGAACCGGTGGGCAGCCGCACAGATTCAAATGCCCGTATTTTCCCCTTTAAAATCCATCGCGGTGTACAGCCTTACGACAAGGTGCACAATACCCTGCTGGCACCCCTGTTGTCCGGAAGCGACGGCTACTGGAAAACCCTGGACTGGCAACGGGCATTGAGCACCGGCCAAAAAGCACTCGGGCTGCCGTATTCAGGTGAATACGATTTTGTTGAAACCACATACGTGTTCCCAACGACCCACATGGTGGCGCCTAAAGACAACGTGGTTGCCTGCAACGAATGCCATGTTCAAAAAGATGGACGTCTGGCAAAGTTGAGCGGATTTTACATGCCGGGCCGCAACCACTTTGGCTTGCTGGACACACTGGGCTGGGTGGTCGTCATCGGCTCCCTGCTGGGCGTCACCCTGCACGGTCTGGGTCGAATGTTTACCAATGGAAGAAAGGAGAAGTAGGCCATGTCAGCCAACAATATGGTCAACATGTATCTGTATACACGTTACGAGCGGCTCTGGCACTGGCTGCAGACCGGCTTGATAGTAATATTGATGGTCACCGGCTTTGAAGTGCATGGCCTGTTCACATGGCTGGGATTCCAGACTGCGGTCGACGTTCACAACACCGCCGGGTTGACCTGGCTGATCGCCTTTGCGTTTTTCGTGTTCTGGATTTTTACCACCGGTGAGTGGAAGCAGTACATACCGACCACCCGGAAAATGTTTGCCGTTGTCCGATATTACAGCTACGGTATTTTCAGGGGTGAGTCCCACCCGGTACCCAAGCGCAGGGAAGCCAAGCACAACCCGCTCCAGCGCCTGGTATACCTGTCACTGGCGGCCCTGTTGCTGCCGGTTCAGATGGTCACCGGACTCCTTTACTGGGGCTACAATTCCTGGGCGGACTGGGGTCTGGGCGGGCTGTCGCTGACAGTCATCGCCATCATTCATATGGCCGGTGCTTTCGCCATTCTGTCGTTTCTGATCGTGCACGTGTACATGACGACGACCGGACATTCGATCTTTGCTCACATCAAGGCCATGATTTCCGGTTGGGAATCGGTCGAAGAAGGCGAAAAAGTGGAGGACTGGGAACGCAAGCAGGAAAAGCACGCCCCGGCCTGATATTGGGAAATAGGGGTTTTAACTTTGTGTTTGTGAAAACGCCTCTTATTATGATAACGGTATTGAAAATTGTTTGACATTTGAAATTAGGGAAAAGAATCCTATCTTATTTTGATTTTTCTTTGAGCTACGGTCGATCAGCTGAATGCCATCGGGATTGTCTACTCATCTTCAGTACAGTTTTTTAATGATAAAAAACTTTTAGAGCGTTTGGATCAGGCCAAATAAGACGTTATCGACAACCCACACAAAACTCGAAAACTGCCCATATCGGAACGTTTTTCTGACAAACGCTCTACCAGGAGGTCAGCATGAATTTTGAGTCCATCGAAGAGATCCTCGAATTTGCCATCGAGAAAGAAAAGGAAGCGGCTGCTTTTTACGAAGAAGTGGCCGAGCAGGAGCACTTTTCAGGTGCTAAAAAAACGTTCCAGGAGTTTGCTGCCGAAGAACGCAAGCACCAGGCCCTGCTGGAAGACTTTGAAGGCAGCCAGGAAAAGCTGGCCGACTACAAGCTCAAGTGGATACCGGACATGAAACGCAGCGATTATATGGTGGAACTCAAATATGAAAAGGGCATGCATTTTGCCGATATACTGCGGTTGGCCATGAAACGCGAGGAAGCCGCACTGGCGCTTTACAATGGCCTGCAGCGCAAGACCGACAAAGCCGAATACATCCGCCTGTTCAAAGTCCTGTGTCAGGAAGAGGCCAAGCACAAGCAGTTTTTGGAAACGATGTACGATGACTATATGGCCGAACAGGGAGACTAGAATTTTTCTTCAAAGAAATACGCTCGCGATCGAATTGAATTTATTTTGTTCCAGGTTCTAAGTAGGAACGCACCGATTCCATAAACGTATCTGTGTCTATGGGTTTGGTAATGTAACCGTCGAATCCGACTTCATATGCCTTTTCTTCATCACCTTCCATGGCATGTGCGGTTAAAGCGACAACCGGCATATGATTTAGCTGTTTATTGTTTTTAATTATCCGCGTCGCTTCCAATCCATCCATGCCGGGCAGTTGAATATCCATCAGCACAAGGTCGGGTTGGTCGGTTTGGCATATTTCTATGCCTTCCTCTGCAGTTTCGGCCTCAAGCACTTCAACACCTTCACTGTTCAAAATGACGTTTATCAGCTTCATGTTCAGCGGATTGTCCTCTACTACCAAAATTTTAGGGTTTTGATTCATCGTCGCTAAATCCGTGATTTTCTGTCAGACACCTTCATAATTGTCGATCGGGAATTACGAAATTAAAGGTACTGCCTTTTCCTAAACCATCGCTTTCCACCCATATTTGCCCTTTGTGCAACCTGACCATACGCTTTGTTAAAGATAAGCCCAAACCCGTTCCTTCATAACTGCGACTGGCCGAATTGTCAGCCTGTTCAAAGGATTCAAAAATTCGCCGGGCGTCTTTGGGCTTGATTCCAATACCTGTATCAGAATCCGAGATTCGTATCATGGCCGCACCGTTATCTGCCACACCATTATTAACATGGTTTCTTATGATTTTAAACTTCTCAGATTCGGGATTCGGCATATCGGATGGTCCAAACCGTGTGGCCGCAAGGCATATGCTGCCGCCATCTTGAGTGAATTTGGCGGCATTGGATAAAAGATTATAGAGTATTTGCTTCATCTTGCGCTTATCCGCCTCGATTTGCCGGATACCGTCATCCACCTGCAGGGAGAGGTCTAATTGGTTGGCAAACGCTTTTTCTTTAATCATTGTCAGGGATTGCTCAAATAGCGTCCGGAGATCGAATTCAGATACCTTCAATTCCATTTTACCGGCCTCTATTTTGGATAAATCTAAAATATCGTTGATTAATGCCAGAAGATGTTTGCTGCTCACCAGCACATCATTCAGATATTCTGCCTGCGAATCGTTGAGATCACCAAAATTTTTTCTTACAACCAGGGTAGTAAAACCGATGATATGATTTAACGGTGTACGCAGTTCATGGCTCATATTAGCCAGAAATTCGCTTTTTATGCGGTTTGCCCGTTCGGCAAAATTTTTGGCCTGAACCAGATCTTTCATGGTCCGCTGCAAGTCGGCCGTCTGTTTTTTTACTTCTTTCTCAAGATTCTGCTTGTGCACCTCCAGTTGCTCATCCCTGTGCTGGATCTGCTGGATCATATAATTAAAACCGTTTATCAACGTTCCCAGTTCGTCATTGCGGTCGTTTATCAAACGAAAGCTGTAGTCCTTATTTAGCGATATTTGATCCATCGCTTCGGTCATACGGGTAATGGGGCCGGTAAAAATAAACTGCAGGCGCCTTGCAATAAAAAAGGAAATGATGATGGCGACCGATAAGATGAGAAGACTGAGTTTGAGTTGCTCGAAAAAACGTTTTTTAAGCTGATTGACGTTTTTGTTCAAGTGGACGGTTCCGATAACATTTTTATCGAACTCGATAGGCACCGACACCTCTATGATCCCGGATAGCAGTGCGTTGAACGGCAGCGCGAATTCAAACCCATTGGATTCGAATTCACCGGATGAGCTGTTTTTCGCCTGGCGACAATTCTCGGCTGAACATGCTGGGCTGATAAAGAATGCAAACGGCCTACCGGCCGCATCATAGATATCGGCACGCATGATGTCGGGTTCGACCGCTAAAGATTGCAGGGTGTCCTGCGCTGCTCTGGCGTCATCAAAGGTCAGGGCAGCAGTGGAATTTTTACCGATAATCTTGGCCAATGTTCTCAGGTCGGCGAACATGGTTTTGTAATAAGAAACAAATTCAGTAACGCTGAACATAATCAGGGTTAACGTCAGCACCGCGATGGAGGTAATTTGGATGATGGCGATTAATTTTTGTCTGACCGGTATGTCGTTAACTCTATTCAGCATGTTAGGGCTTACTCTGCTTAATTGTTGATCGACAGCTTCAGCAGCCGGGAGCTAATTTTCAGATTCGCTTTTTTGGCGTCAACTGTATTGATGATAAACCGGATCTTATTCTGGCGAATGACAAGATTGATATGGCCGCCTGATTTAGCAAAATCCTGAATATCCGATATGGTCAATATCGGCTGGCCTCCAAGATGTTCAATGATTCGTTTCAGCTCCGGTATTTCAGATTTACAGATGTAGAGCATGTGGCACTGGCTTAGATTCGTGGACGCTGAAACCTGCCGAATTGTTAACTGGCGGCCCCGGACGGTTTTAGTTTCGAGACTTTCAAGGGCGGCGCCAAACGGACTGTTGCCCAGAATGCCAAGAACCAATGGCGCTTTGGCGTCCGTGAATTTATTTTCAGGCCACTCAACAAATTTGGCAAAATTATAAATAAAGGCCGCTTTAATTTCATACTCTCTTTCGAAAGCATGCTCGATCTCTGCGCAGGCCGGCATAAAAGACCCAATCAGCCATACGCAAGGAAGTATTATTATAATGGTTATTTTTTTGAGCATGAAAGCGATCTTAACCAAAAAGTTAACATTCGGGTCAGAGATCTGTTGGACCCATATCGAATAAACGACCTGGAATTGATCAAAATGACCAGACCAGCTTTGCATATGCTGATCTTTGCACCTCTGTATGGGCGTATCCAAATTGGGTGTCTACAAACTCCGGATGCTGCGCATCAAAAAGATTCTGCCCGACAATCGACAATTCGAGATTGTCCAACGGACGCCACCCTATTCTGGCATCGAGCGTTGTGTAGCCGCTAATATCGATAGATTCCAGGTCATCGACGGAAAACAGCCAAAGATCCAGCTGCAAATTATGGGGCAGGTCCATCATCGAGCGCAGGGAAAATTGATGCTCCGGAGACTTGCCTTCGGTGTTTTTGAGAGTGGCATCGGTGCTGTTGCCGTCAAGATCGACTTCCAGGCGCAAAAAAGAATAGGCCGCCTGTAATTTCCACCAATCAAATGGACGCCAGTCGGCCAACAGTTCAATACCATAGGTCAATGCACCGGCCAGGTTGTCCGGCTGGACAGGGATGGTCGTTTCAGGCGGCACCACCGACGGCGGACCGATTTCATTTGTGACCAGATCATCGTAGACATTCAAAAAAGTAACCATGTCAAAGGACAGATTCTCCCGCGGCAGCGTTCGATAACCGACCTCAAATGACAGCAGGTCCTCTGATCGGAGCGCCTTGTTTCCGCTAAACCGGACCACAGTCGGGAAGGGATTGGCTCCCATGGGCGGGATGACCGCCTCTACCATCCTGAAATCTTGAAGTGCTCTGGAAGGTATGCGCACGGCGCGGGATGCGGCGCCCCAGAGCGAGTGCTGGGCGTGTGCTTTCCAGAGAAGTCGAATACTGGGCTGGAATTCGAAGCCGGTAAAATCATTCTGTTCGAACTTCGATCCGACCGTAAGGGTCAGCTTGTCGGGTATCCAGGCGAACTCATCCTGTATGAATGCGCTAAATAGATTCATGGAACGATTTTGTGGTTCGGAGTCGACAATTTCCGGACGATCGAGCTGAATATCATGATGAATATAGCGGTAACCGCCCCCCCATATCAAGTCGTTGCGCTTACCGATAAGCACGCGGTGCTGAAAATCGAAATCGATGGTATCCCGCACCAAATCTCCTAGAAACAGCTGGCGCTCGGCTCTATCGTAATAGGCTTGAAGCGTTAGCTCGGAGCGGTCCGAAAATGCATGTGAATATCGGCCCAGCAGGTTGCCGCCCCGAAGATCGGAATCTGTTATGAGGGTCTCGGTAAAAGGCGGGCTGAACGAGGCGATTTCGACCTTGTCTCCGGTCCGGCCCAGATAGAGGTCGCCCTGGATGGTAAAATTCTTGTCGGCGGCAGGTGCGATGTCGCTTCTAAAACCCAGTCGATACTGGTCCCAGGCGTCCCAGGCGGCTTCACCCTGGGCGTCGACACCATCACCCACATTGGAATATTTACCATAAAATCGATAGGTCGCCTTATCATTGAACTTTCCGCCGTAGCGAAATCCGGCCGACCGATATTCCTGGGTTCCCAGAGCGACGGGGACCAACCCTCCCTGGGTATTTTTGGAATTTTTGGTCAAAATGTTGATGATTCCGTTTACGGCATTGGCGCCCCAAAGACTGCCGCCCGGCCCGCGAATCACTTCGATGCGATCGATATCTTCAAGCAGATAGTCTTGCACGTCCCAGATCACGCCGGAGAAAATGGTATTGTAAACCGTGCGCCCGTCTATGAGGACGAGAATTTTATCGGAAAAAAGATGATTGAAGCCCCGAATGGAGATGGCCACCTTGTTTGCGTCGATGCGTGCCACCTGGACGCCCGGAACCATGCGCAGAAGTTCAGGAATAGTCCTGGCCCCCGAACTGCGAATATCTTCCTGATTGATGACAAAAATGGCCGCAGCGGTATCGGACAGCTTTTGTGGCCTTTTGGTCGCTGTGGTGACCTCCATATCCATAAGCTGTTCTAAATTGAGTTCGGTCAGGTCGGTAGCGGCAAATCCGCTCGCGGCTATCAGGGTAAATAGAATAGCCGCATTGACAAGTAAAAAGCGGCAAAAGATCGTATATGGATTTTGACGGAACATGGTATTGCAACCCTTCGAATTTTTCTATTCTGATTGCTGCAGGATCCTCAACGCTGCAGTGTTGAATGATGATTCTACCGATACAGAATTATTATCGTCCCATCGGTGATTCACTTTAGCAAAACGGTTCAAAAGTGTTTAATTTTGATCAATTTTGAGATTTTGGGGATACGATCGAAATTAAAAGATTCTCGAAGGGTAAAATTTATGCTTGACAGGTTGTCTTAACATTTTGTAGCATCGCGTGAATTCAACGGAAACGATTATGCTAAGACTCAGAACACACATATTCGATCACAAAGGCTGGTGGTGGTGGATCCCCTGACAGGGTCTGCCAACGGATAGTCGTCAGCCTGAAACACAAGACGCTAAAGACCGTGGGTGGCCCAAGACTCGCGGTTTTTTGATTTTAGACATAAGAAAAGGGCCGTGGAGTAAAACTCACGGCCCTTTTTAATTAAAAAACAAAAACGATAGTCACCGCAGGGGCACAGAGGACGCAGAGTAAATTTTCTTTGCGTCTCGAGCGGCTTGTCGGGTCGTCTTGTCCCGTCGTCGTGTGGGGTCGTCTTGTCACGTCGTAGCTCGCAGAGCGAAGTCGGAAGCTCTCAGAGCGAAGCCTGCAGCGGGCGGTGCATTGAAATTTAGATCTTGCGTCTTTTCATGGGCTTGTCTTGGTCTGAAAGCACGCTCATGATCGACGGATTTAATGAGGAAGGACACAGGCAATGCGAATCAGACAATTCCCGGACAAGGAGCACTACCAGCAGCTGGCCGGCCGGTACAATGTGATCCCGGTGGTGCTGGAGATCCTGGCCGACATGGAAACGCCGGTATCGATCATGCGCAAAATTTACCGCAACCGGGGACCGGTATTTTTGCTCGAAAGTATGGAGGGCGGCGAGCGGTGGGGACGCTACAGTTTCCTGAGCGCCGCGGCCCGCAGCCAGCTGAGAGTCTATCGGGATGAGGTGGAAATCGAGGAAAATGGCATCTGCCAGCGGATTGCCCACGGCAACCAACCATTGCAGGTTCTCAGAGAATACATGCAGCAATTCAAACCGGCCGGCGTTGCCGAACTGCCCCGTTTCTGGGGGGGACTGGTCGGCTATCTGACCTATGAAATGGTTTCGTTTTTCGAGGCCATTCCCAACAATATTCCGGAAGACAAGCCGCTGGCACATTTCATGATGCCCGAAGAGGTGCTGATCTTCGACAATGTGACCAACACGCTGCAACTGGTGGCCCTGACGTTCTTGAAGACCGGAGATGACAGCGCCCGGGCATTTCAGGAGGCCAGCGACCGGATTCAAACCCTGCTGCAGAATATTATCCAGCTGGCAGCGGTCAATACGGATGCCGGCAATCACCGCAACTTCACCCTGCAGGCCCGTCACCCGGATGAGGAATATCGACGCCGGGTGGAAAAGGCCAAAGCATATATTGTTGCCGGCGACATTATCCAGACCGTCATTTCCCAGCCTTTTGAATGTAAGCCGCCCCGCGATCTGTTGGCTCTGTACCGGGCCCAGCGCTACATCAATCCCTCGCCATACCTGTTTTTTCTGCACCTGGACGGCCTTGCCCTGGTAGGCTCTTCGCCGGAAACCATGGTTCGACTGGAAAACGGGGTCGCCACCCTGCGGCCCATCGCCGGCACCCGGCACCGGGGACAATCAGAACAGGAAGATCGCGCCCTGGCCGATGAACTGCTCAAGGATGAAAAGGAAAGAGCCGAGCATCTGATGCTGGTGGACCTGGGACGCAACGACCTGGGACGCGTGGCCGAAACCGGCACGGTTCAGGTAACCGACCTGATGGTGGTGGAGCGCTATTCGCATGTCATGCACCTGGTGTCCAATATTAACTGTGATCTGGCCAGGAAATATGACGCCTGGGATCTGATACCGGCCGCATTTCCAACCGGCACGCTTTCCGGTGCGCCCAAGGTCAGGGCGATGGAAATCATTGCCGAACTGGAAAAGGACCCCAGGGGACCTTACGGCGGAGCGGTCGGTTATGTTTCGTTCAGCGGCAACCTGGACATGGCCATCACCATTCGAACCGCCAGTGTGGAAAACGGATCCATGACAGTGCGTGCCGGAGCCGGTATCGTTGCCGATTCGGTGCCGGAAACCGAACGCATCGAGACCGTCAACAAAGCCATGGCCATTCAAAAAGCCATGGAAATGCTCAACCGCGGCAATGGCTATTAGGGGGGAAGCATAATGATTGTGGTCATTGATAACTACGATTCGTTCACCTACAACCTGGTACAATACATGCTCATACTGGGGGCGGATGTCGAGGTCTACCGCAACGACGTCGTTAGCGTAAGGCAGGTCGAGGCCCTGGAGCCAGCCGGGATCGTAATATCACCCGGACCCGGTCGGCCGGAAAACGCCGGCATCACGCTGCCGCTGATCAGAAAGTTCTCAGGCAACATGCCGATCCTGGGTGTCTGTCTGGGACACCAGGCCATTGCTATGGCATTCGGCGGTACCGTGGGATCGGCCAAACGCCTCATGCACGGCAAAACATCCGAGATCACAAACGACGGGCAGGGCCTGTTTAAAGGGTTTAAAAAGCCGTTTACAGCCATGCGATATCACTCCCTGGCGGTTGCCCGGAAGAATCTGCCCGAGTCTCTGATCGTAACGGCCGAATCCGAAGATGGTGAAATCATGGGCATCCGCCACAGGGAGCATTTGACCGAAGGCATTCAGTTTCATCCCGAATCGATAATGACACCGGTGGGTAAGCGGCTGTTGCGTAATTTTCTGAAGATTACAAATAGCAATGACCGGGGCCAATCGAGTTGAAGTTGCTACGGGAAGAAGTGCCTAAAGTGCCCTAAAGTGCGCTAAAGCCTGCCCTGGCGCTTTTGCGAAAATAGAAGGGTATATGTTAAGCTGATTTTCATGAGTCAGATTCTCTGAGCACCGATCAGTAGCCAGTTCTGGGCCAGGGTGCCTAAAGTTAAGGTATTCTATCTTTTTTATAGGATTATACTCAGAACTTCTTTTGGATTTAAGATTGGTATGATTGCTTCACACTCATAATAGGCAGAGAAACAAAACCTCGCGGCATTACATGATTTCACCATCCTGTCTTCGCGGAGGAAAAGACTTAGGTAAAAACTACGACTGTGACTTTCACAGGTATTTTAACAATGGGTTTTGCAATAATAATGAAATACTTTCGAAATGGTTACAGGTGGAACAAGTATGTCATTAAATATTAATCGATGGAGCGTAGCGACTCATCAACTTTAGGCACTTTAGCGCACTTCAATATTTTGGAAGGAGAAATAACATGTTTCGCGACTACCTGAACAAAATCATCCAGGGCCAGGATTTGGACCAGGCCGAAATGACCGCGATGCTCGGGGAGATTTTTGCGGGCGAAATTACCGACGCCCAGGTCGGGGCCTTTATGGCGGCCCTGGCCACCAAGGGGGAAACGTTCGAGGAACTGGCCGGGGCCGCGCAGGCCATGCGGCGCAAAGCACTGCGGATCGAGACAACCGCAGCAACTGTGGTGGATACCTGCGGTACCGGCGGCGACGGCGCCAACACGTTCAACATTTCCACTACGACTGCATTTGTGGTGGCCGGTTGCGGCATTACGGTTGCCAAGCACGGGAACCGATCGGTCTCCAGCAAATGCGGCAGCGCCGATCTGCTGGAACAACTCGGTGTGAACCTGGAAACCGATCCGGAAATTGTCGAAGAGGCGATTGCGGAAATCGGCATCGGATTTCTGTATGCGCCGCTCTATCACAGTGCCATGCGTTTTGCAGCCAGGGCGCGCAAAGAAATCGGGCTGCGCAGCATTTTCAACATGCTCGGTCCGCTGACCAATCCGGCCGGGGCCAACTGCCAGCTGCTGGGGGTCTACGCTCCGGATCTGACCGAAATGTTCGCCCGGGCCCTCAAACTGCTGGGCAGCAAGCGGGCCTATATCGTGCACGGGCACGACGGACTGGATGAAATTTCGATCTGCGCGCCGACCCGGGTGGCCGAACTGAATGACGGCCGGATTACGACCTATGACATTTCTCCGGAACAGTATTTTGGGGAGGAAGCAGATCCCGCTGCCCTGGCAGGCGGCGAGCCGGCGACCAATGCCGAGATAACCCGCAAGATTCTTGGAGGTGAAATAGGACCGTGTCGCAATGTGGTTTTGCTCAATGCCGCCGCCGCTATCGTGGCCGCCGGCAAAGCCGGGGATATCACCGACGGACTTCAAATGGCCAAAGAGGCCATCGACTCCGGTACGGCCAATGATAAACTGAAAAAACTCGTTCAATACACCCGGGACAACGGATAATGGCAGAAGACATCCTGGCCCGCATCGTGGCCACCAAAAAGCAGGAAGTTGCCGCGGCCCGGGCAAGGAAACCAGAACAGCAGCTGCGGACAGACGTGAACACCAACCGGGAAAAGCGGCCTTTTTTCGAAAGGCTGTCCCGGCCAGGTCGATCGGGAACCAACATTATTGCTGAAATCAAACGGGCATCCCCTTCAAAGGGCGATATTCGAATCGATCTGGACCCGGCCGAATATGCCCGCAAATATGAAGCCGGCGGCGCAGCGGCAATATCCGTTTTAACCGACAAACCGTATTTTAAAGGCAGTTTCGATGATTTTACGGCCGCCCGCAAAGCGGCAGCCCTGCCGATGATACGCAAGGATTTTATTGTTTCGACCTACCAGATCTATGAAAGTGCCGTATTGGGCGCCGACGCAATTCTGCTGATCGTAAAAATCCTGTCCGCGCAGCAGGTAAAAGATTATCTGGCCCTCAGTGATGAGGTGGGACTGGACGCGCTGGTGGAGGTCCATTCGGAGCGGGAGCTGGAAACAGCCACCCGGGCCGGGGCCATTCTGGTGGGTATCAACAACCGTAATCTGAAATCTTTCGAGACCAGCACCCAAACGACATTGCAATTGGCCGCCGGACTGCAGCGGGACCAGATCGGTGTGGCCGAAAGCGGCATAAATGGCCGCGAAGACATCGAAGCCATCATGGATGCCGGGATATTCAATTTTCTGATCGGTGAAAGCGCCGTGCGGGCCGAAGACACGGTGGCGTTTTTGAAGTCGCTGCTGACAGGTGGTCATGCAAAAGACACCCTCCCCTAGCCCCTCCCGTCAAGGGAGGGGAATCCGGTTTGGGGTAAAGTGTGCATTTTCGGGATGAGTGCCGGTAGAAAGACCAAAAGCGACATGGACCTCAACAATTTAAGACTGATGCTGACATTTTTCTGTCATTTTGCAGCCACCAACAAAAAATACAGAAGTAAATCCCGAACAGATCTCAATAGACCCGGTAGCACTCCCCTCCCCTTGCGGGAGGGGCTGGGGGAGGGGGATCGCTTGAAACCAAAGCTCACAAAATATGCCAAGAAGTTAAGAAAAAATGCAACCCAGGCGGAGAAATTGCTATGGGGTAAACTGCGTTCCCGTCAGATTGCCGGTGTAAAATTCAGGAGGCAACAACCTGTAGAGAAATACATTGCGGATTTCGTCAGTTTTGAAAAGCGAATCATCATCGAATTGGATGGCGGCCAACATGCAAACCAAAAAGATATCGATAACCAAAGAGATCGGTTCTTTTCTGAAAATGGATATACGGTCTTGCGGTTTTGGAACCACGACGTATTTCTCAAGCTTGAAGCCGTTCTGGAAACAATAAGAAGGGCGTGCATGCGCTGAAAGATCACCCTCCCCTAACCCCTCCCGTCAAGGGAGGGGAATCCGATAGGGGTAACGCGTGCTGTGTTGCTATGCATACTGACCCAAAATTATGGACCCAGCAGAAGTAAACCATGGATAGATCTCGTTAGCTCCGGATAGAGCCCCCCTCCCCTAACCCCTCCCGCCAGGGGAGGGTAATCCGGCCGGGTTATCTTTGGCTTTGTTACTATGAATGTTGACCGATGCAGAAGTAAATCCTGAACAGATCTCAAAAGACCTGATCGCACTCCCCTCCCCTGGCGGGAGGGGGAGGGGGATATTGAGACAATAAGAGCGGTTCTCCGTCAAAAAGAGAGTAAAATGGCAACACCCCAGATCAAAATATGCGGCATCAGCGATGCTGAAACGGCAATGATTTGCGCAGACCTCGGTGTGGATGCCATCGGGCTGGTGTTCTATCCCCAAAGTCCGCGTAATGTCTCGGTTGATCAGGCGGCTGAAATCAGCCGATCGGTCAGCGGCCGGCTCCAAACGGTGGGCCTGTTCGTCGACGAAACCTATGACACCGTGATGCGACACGTGGAAGGTTGCGGGCTGACCGCAGTCCAGCTTCACGGCGTTGAAACACCAGAAATGGTCGCGCGCCTGGTCGATCATAAAGTGCGCGTCATCAAGGCCCTTTTCCAGGTGCGTGAACCGCAGTTTGCAGCAGCAGCAACCTATGCAGCGCACGGCTATTTGCTGGAATGCGGCCGGAGCCTTTTGCCGGGCGGTAATGCCGAAACATGGAACTGGCAGACTGCCATGGACGTGGCCCGCAAACATCCGGTTATTCTAGCCGGTGGCCTGGCCCCGGATAATGTCGGTCCTGCCATCGTTCAGGCGGCACCGGATGCCGTCGATGTCAGCTCCGGAGTGGAATCGACACCGGGCGTCAAGGATCACGACAAAATCCGTTTATTCGTTGAAGCCGTGGCTACTGCCGATGTCGGACGTCCGCTGCGGCGCATATTTTAATTCATTAAAAAGTAAACCAGAGGAAAGCAGGAGGCAAATACCATGCTGATCGTAATGGAGAACACAGCAACCGAGGAGCAGGTCGAAAAGGTTGTCCGGGCTGTTAAAGCCCGGGGGTACCAGGCCCGGCCGATCCCGGGCGGCGAGCGTGTTTCGATTGGGGTGCTCTACAACAAGGGCGCCGTGGATGCGTCGGCCTTTCTGGGCCTTGCGGGTGTAAAAGACGTTGTGCCGGTGACCCGTCCATACAAACTGGTCAGTCGTGAAGTTCAGCCGGAGGACACCTACATCCAGGTGGGCGATGTGCGCATCGGCAATGGCCATTTCACGGTCATGGCCGGTCCATGTGCGGTGGAAAGCGAAGAACAGACGCTGGAGACCGCCCGCCTGGTCAAAAAGGCCGGGGCGCAGATCTTCCGGGGCGGTGCCTTCAAACCGCGCACATCGCCCTATTCATTTCAGGGGTTGGGCGAACTAGGCTTGAAGATCCTGGCCCGGGTGCGGGAAGAGACCGGTATGCCGATCATTACCGAAGTGATGGACGATAATACGTTTGACCTGGTGGCGGCCTACGCGGACATCATTCAAATCGGGACCCGCAATATGCAGAATTTCAGCCTGCTCAAGCGCGCCGGCCGATCAGCCAAACCGGTCTTTCTCAAACGAGGGCTGGCCGCAACGATCGACGAATGGCTGATGGCGGCCGAGTATATCCTTGAAGGCGGCAATTCGCAGGTCATGCTGTGTGAACGCGGCGTGCGAACCTTTGTCCACCACAGCCGCAACACCCTGGATCTGTCGGCCGTGCCGGTGATCCGCAAGGAGAGCCATCTGCCGATTATCATCGATCCCAGCCACGCGGCCGGACGCCGGGACCAGGTTATCCCCCTGAGCCGGGCCGCGGCCGCTGTCGGCGCCCAGGGGCTGATGGTGGAGGTGCACTGCAAGCCGGACGAAGCCCTCAGCGATGGCGCCCAATCGCTCTACCCGAATCAATTTGAAGAACTGATGCGCCAGGTCAAAGCGATTTACAATGTTCACGCTACAGGTAATGACTTTTAGCGCATTTGATGCTACATAATATCCATGGTTAGCGTGACTGGTTTCAACAGTGCTCTGAGGCAACACCTTTTCATTTATCTCGTGTTAAACCTGCCGCGCCATCTTGTCCCGTCGTCTTGTGCGGCGTAGCTTTAGCGAAGACGTAAGCTCGAAGAGCGAAGTCGGACCTGTCCGGCGTAGTCTTGACGAAGAGGGAAGCTTCAGCGACGGCGGGTTCGTGGCTAAAAAACTATGCAAACATTCAACATCGATGCTAAAAGCGGTCAATCCACCATCTGGGTGGACCGCCCCATTTCCGACCTGGAGAGTATCCTGGCGGAAAGGGGTGCTGAAAAAATTATCCTTATCACCGACACCAACGTTCACAAATTCCATGCCGGTTCTTTTCCAGCCGCACCGGTCATAGCCATTGGTACCGGCGAACAGGTTAAAACGATTACTTCTGCAGAAGAGATCTACAGCCGCCTGGTTGAATTGGAAGCCGACCGCACCACATTTATCGTCGGCATTGGCGGCGGTATTGTGTGCGATATCGTCGGCTTTGTGGCCTCGACTTACATGCGCGGGGTTCGGTTCGGGTTTGCAGCCACCACCCTGCTGGCCCAGGTGGATGCCAGTGTCGGCGGTAAGAACGGTGTAAACCTGGGTGGTTATAAAAATATCGTCGGCGTGTTTCAGCAGCCTGAGTTCGTGCTCTGCGATCTGAATGTGCTCAAAACGCTGCCCGAACATGAAGTACAATGCGGACTGGCTGAAGTCGTCAAGCATGGCTTGATCCGCAGCCTGCCGCTGTTCGAGTATCTGGAAGAACATGTCGACGCCGTCCTGGCGCTGCAAACCGAAGCGATCTTGAGGCCGGTGGCCGATTCGGTGGCGATCAAATCGTCTCTGGTCGCCGCAGACGAAACCGAAGGTGATGTACGGCGTCTGCTCAATTTTGGCCACACCTTCGGCCACGCTTTCGAAAAAGTACTCAATATCTCCCACGGCCAGGCCGTCAGCCTCGGCATGGTTCTGGCGGGTCAGTTATCGGCGGAAAGGGGCCTGCTGGCAAAAGAGGATCTGAACCGCCTGATCGAACTTCTCGAGCGATTGAAACTGCCGGTTCACAGGTCCGCTGATTGTGAAATGATTCTTGACGCACTCGGCAAAGACAAAAAACGACAGGTCACCGATATCCATTATGTGTTGCTGGAGGAAATCGGCCGGGCAGTGGTAGAAAAGATAAGTGTGGCGGAATTGAAGATCTGGGCACGACAGAAACTTTCTTGATTGACCGCATGCTAATTCACCTAATTTGAGGGACATCCATAAATAAGTAAATAACTTTGGCGAGATACTGAATCAGTAACGATTAGCTCAATACCTAAACAAAAATAATAATTGAAGATAAGAAGCTTGAATCGAATTATATAGTTTATTTATTTACTTATGGATGTCCCACCTTGTCCCCGAAGAGCGAAATCAAGACGGCTGCGTTCGTTGACAGCAGTTGTCGCCTCTGACAAATTCGCACGCTTCACAGGCCGGTGACCCATCCGGCGGCATGGTTCGGCGATCATCGGCCAGGTATGGATCCAGCAGACGGCGGGCCCGTGCTAGTTGGCGCAGATCCACCGTCACGGCTGCCCTTTTTGCGGCCAGAGCTGTTACCACATGTTCGGTGGCTACATTGCCCGTGGCGCCCGGTGCATACGGGCAGCCTCCAAGGCCGCCGACACTGGCATCAAAACTGTGTATTCCGTAATCCCATGAAGCCAGAACGTTTGCCGTGCCCATGCCGTAAGTATCATGAAAATGCATGTATATTTGATCAGAAGGCAGTATCGGCAGAAGACAATCGAGCAGCCGGCAGACCTCTTCTGGCGATGCCTTGCCGATGGTATCTGAGATGGATACCTCATTTATCCCGATGTCGACGAGCTTTTTGACCACATCCATGACCGCCGGCGGCTTGATCCGGCCTTCAAATGCGCACCAGAACGCCGTCGAAACATAGCCTCGCACCTGAAGGCCTGTGGCTTGGGCCCTTTTTACAATCGGCCGGATCCGACGAATCGATCCCTCGGTGGTGGTGTTGATGTTTTTGCAGTTGAAGGTCTCGCTGGCGGCCGTTATTATGGAAATTTTGCCGGCACCGGCTTCAATGGCCCGCTCAAACCCTTTTTCGTTCGGCACCAGCGCGGAATAAAGCACGCCTTGACGGCGCCGTATGTTTTTAAAAACCGCCTCCGCATCGCCAAGCTGCGGCACCCAGCGGGGCGAGACGAATGCGCTCACTTCGATTTCATTCACGCCCGATTCAGACAAGGCATTGACAAAATTAACTTTTACCGGGGTCGGAACGGGTGCCGTTTCGTTCTGCAACCCGTCGCGGGGACCGACTTCGACAATTTTTACCATCCTGGGCCTCTTCATCATTTAACAGGGGTTTCAAAACCATCATGTTTGGCTTTGCCTGTTGTTAACAATAGACTTTGCAGCATACTCAGGCAAGGGGGCAGGCCACTTTTGCAGAAAAGAGCGTTCAAGAAACCTGAACTTTTTTGTCATTTTGTCTTTTATAAGGGTCAGAGCGAACATGGTTGAGGCACCGGAAGAATATAACTGGTCCAGCTACAAATTTTATATCGGCATGCATTTTGGTATTGGTGAATCAGGGGTATCACAGGCTTGCAGATGAAAGCCTCCGACTCGTGCAAAATTCAGGAATAGTGTTTCAGGGATGAAGAAATGATGAAAATGCCGGGGATCTCATCCGGTTGAAAGATGGATCCCCGGTCTCGGACGTAAAGAGCTGCCGGATTACCCCAGGATAGCCGCAAGATCCTCATCCGCCGTGCCGATCGGCTTGATGTCGAAGGTTTTCACCAGCGTGTCGAGCACATTGGGGGTCAGGAAAGCCGGCAGGGAGGGACCGAGGCGGACCCCCTTGATCCCGAGGTGCAGCAGCGCCAGCAGCACGCAAACGGCCTTTTGTTCGTACCAGGAAATGATCAGGGACAGGGGCAATTCATTGACTTCGACCTTGAAGGCATTCGCCAGGGAGACGGCAATCTGGACTGCCGAGTAGGCATCGTTACACTGGCCGGCATCCAGCAGCCTTGGGATACCGCCGATGTCGCCCAGGTCTTTGTCGAAGAAACGGTACTTGCCGCAGGCCAGCGTCAAAACGATACAATCTTTGGGGACTTTTTCCACGAACTCGGTGTAATAGTTACGCCCGGGCTTGGCGCCGTCGCAGCCGGCCACCAGGAAAAAGTGCCGGATCCCGCCCCCCTTGACCGCCTCGATGACTTTGTCGGCCACCCCCAGTACGGCATTTCGGGCAAATCCCACCGTAACCTCGCGGCCGTTTTTATCCTCCTGAAAACCGGGCAGCTGCAAAGCCCGGTCGATAACGGGCTGAAAATTCATATCGGATATGTGCGCGATGTCAGGCCAGCCGACCATTCCGCTGGTGAACAGATTTTCACTGTAGTCTTTCCTGGGCCGCTGGATGCAGTTGGTGGTCATCAGGATGGCCCCGGGAAAATCGGGGAATTCTTTGATCTGGTTTTGCCAGGCCGTGCCGTAGTGGCCGTAGAAATGCGGGTATTGCTTCAGTTTCGGATAGCCGTGGGTGGGTAGCATTTCACCGTGGGTGTAGATGTCGATACCTTTACCTGCGGTTTGTTTGAGCAGTTCCTCCAGATCCAACAGATCGTGCCCCGAAACCAGGATTGCCTTTCCTTTTCGGTGACCCAGCGGAACTTTCGTTGGCACGGGGTGACCGTACACGCCGGTGTTTCCGGCATCCAGAAGCTCCATCGCCTTCAGGGCGGCCCCGCCGCAATTCAGGGCCATCTCGACCCATTCCGGCAGGCTCAAATCAGACCTTTGAATGGCCGCCAGGCCTTCGTGCACAAAGGCATACACGCTCTCGTCCGCCTGGCCCAGGACCTGGGCGTGGTCCGCATAGGCGCTGACCCCTTTGATGCCGAACAGCACGGTATGCTTCAAGGAAAGGATGTCGGCATCGTCTCCCGGATAGGAAAACAGGCCGACTTTTTCACCCTGCTGCACCAGTTCTTCGGTGGAGGATGCCGGCAGGAACGTAGACGGCCCGTCGGGCAGTTCGACGCTGCCGCCGGCGGCCTGCACTTTTGCCTTGAGCTGGTTGCGATATGCGATTGCCTGGTTTATCAGGTTTACAAAACGCTGCGGATCGAAATCCACATTGGTGAGGGTCGAAAATGCCGCCCTGACGGTAAACTCGTTGATATCCCTTTCGGACACGCCCACCTTGCGGCCCTCCACGGCCACCTGTGACAACCCCATCAGGGTATATAGCAACAGGTCCTGCAGGGCGGCCACTGTCGGACTTTTTCCGCAGACGCCCTGCACGGTGCAGCCGGTCCCTTTGGCTGTCTGTTCGCATTGGTACCTGAATTTTGCACGCAAATCAGCGCTATGAACACTTTGCAGTAATTTTCTATTTTTACTGCAGTATTTTAAGGTCAATCTAACGGATAATTTTTTCTTTTATAATTACTTCTTTT